>ENA-OZKZ01001034-OZKZ01001034.1-human-gut-metagenome-genome-assembly--contig:-NODE-1034-length-12035-cov-5.179800_pt1 | contig 12035 bp, 5 predicted proteins | sample MGYA00244828_ERZ653768 | MGnify/ENA primary metagenome ERZ653768 (study PRJEB26926, sample SAMN06165273) | human gut metagenome | biome: ENVO:00009003; feature: ENVO:2100002; material: ENVO:00002003...
CGAGATGTAGCTCCGTCTCGTGGGCTCGGAGATGTGTATAAGAGACAGTAGTTGTAGAGCACGCGTGCCAGCACGGACACGGTGGAGCGCTCCCACTGCGTACTGCCGTTGGTGGCGGTGGCTGCGTCGCCGATACTTACGTACCATTTGTCGGGATTGTCCGGAATGACCAGGCCTACCCCTTGGGTACGGGCGCCGTTCAGATTCTCGAGCTTGTTGTAGTAGGTGGTGAAACCGGCTGTGGCCGTCACGCTGTGGTCTCCCCAGGAGTTGGTGTAGGTCAGCAGATAGTCGCTCTGTACCTTCATTTCCGTTTCTTTGGCTTGGGACACTCCGGTCTTGCCGTTGCCCAGCGTGGCTATGTCTCCCTCGACGCTTGCGTCATATACCTGGATAACCGGGGTGTATGTCCGTGTGCTGTTCGAGGCATAGTCCAGGGAGAACATGGCCTTGAACTGGAAGTGTTTCAGGAAATCCCATTGGCCGTACACATTGCCCGAGCCACGGTAGTTCTCGGCTTTCGTGGTATTCGCCTTCAGGTCCACGTCCACCATCGGGTTGTTCATCTGTGCCTTCTGGAATCCGGGCAGTGAAGTGTAGAGGCCGTACTCGGAATTGAATACATGCGCCACCGGAGCTGCGCGCAGGGCCGTAGCCACACTCTTCGTGTCGGCGGGCAGCATGCGTGCCCCGTTGAATTGGAAACCTACCTTGAGGTTGTCCGTCACTTTATAGTCGTTGCTGATGTTCAGCGTGATTTTGCTGTACTTCTCGTGCTTGATATTGCCTTGTTCGTAAGCATAGCCCGCACCGAGATAGAAGCTGTTCTTGTCCGAGGCACCCGTGATGCTGATGTTGTTGTTGGTGATGAACCCGGTCTGGAAGATTTCATCCTGCCAGTTGGTGTTTCCCGTCCAGTCCGAGAAGTTGTATTCCGGGTTGCCCTCGTTCCTCAACTGTTCGTTGTACAGCAGTTTGAAGCCTTCGGCATCCGTCAGTGCAATTTTGTCGGTGATGGACTTGAAACCGAACGAGCCGTTGATATTGACGCGTGTCTGTCCCTCTTTCGCCTTCTTGGTGGTGATGATAATCACGCCGTTGGCACCGCGCACACCGAAGATGGCGAGCGACGACGGGTCTTTCAGTATCTCCATGGATTCGATGTCCTGCGGATTCAGGAAGTTGATGTTGTCGTTGAACAGTCCGTCCACCACATAGAGTGGCTTGTAGCCGTTGATGGAGTTTGTTCCGCGTACACGGATTTCCGGGTCGGAGCCTGCCTTGCCGGAGTTTATCACCTGCACGCCGGCAATCTTTCCTTGCAGTGCGGATACGGGGTTGACCACCGGCTTGTTGGCGATTTCGTCGCCTTTAATGTTGGTGATGGAGCCCGTAAGGTCTCGCTTCTTGGCGCTGCCATAACCGATGACCACGGTTTCGGCCAGCATCTGCGAGTCGTCTTTCATCTGGACGTTGATTACCGACTGGCTGCCTACCTTGACAGCTTGCTTCACCATGCCTACATAGGAAAAATCCAATGTGTTCTCCGGGGTGGCCTGGATGGAGTACCGGCCGTCTATGTCGGTAATCACGCCGTTGGAGGTTCCTTGTACCAATACGGTGGCGCCGATTAGCGGATCACCCAGTGCATCGGTCACAGTACCGGTTACTGTTTTTTCCTGTGCCGATGCGGCGACACTTGCCAGCAGGCACACCGTCAGAAATAGGTTTCTCAGTCTTCCGGTTTTCTTCTTGGGAAGGTTTAGGTTCTTCTTCATTACATTGATTTTTTAGTGGATAAATCATTCAGTTTCTCCTCTGAACAATCAAAATGCAAAAAAGATTTGGTGACGGTGTTAAAAAAGGGCAGCCCGGTTTTCGCGGACTGCCCTCTTACCTAAAAGCAAAACTATACCTATTTCAACTCAAAACTCGTAGTCTTTACATCGCGGCTGTTGGGTCCAATCATTACATGGAACTCGCCGGGTTCGTATACATACTGTATGTCGTAGTTGTAGAACTTCAGCAATTCGGGGGTAATGGTGAAGGTCACCTGCTTGCTTTCGCCTTTTTTCAGGTGGATGCGCTCGAAGCCTTTCAGCTCTTTCACGGGGCGGGTAATGCTGCCCACCAAGTCGCGGATATAGAGCTGTACGATTTCATCTGCATCGTAGTTACCCGTATTGGTTACGGTTACGGAAGCGGTCAGCTTGCCGTCCGCATTCAGTTGCTTGGAGCTGAGCGTGATGTCACTGTACTGGAAGGTGGTGTAGCTCAAGCCATAGCCGAAAGGATACAGCGGGTCGTTGCTCACATCCAGGTAGTTGCTGCGGAACTTCTCGAACCATTTGCCTTCTTTCAAAGGACGTCCGGTATTCTTGTGGTTGTATGCCATAGGCAACTGGCCTACATTCTGCGGGAAGGTGGTGGTCAGCTTACCGCTGGGGCAAACGTCTCCGAACACTACATCGGCAATGGCATCGGCAGCTTCGCTACCTCCGAACCATACATTCAGGATGGCGGGGACATGCTTATCCTCCCAAGTCAGCACTACGGGACGTCCGGAGAACAATACCAATACTACGGGCTTGCCCGTTTTCAGCAATGCTTCCAGCAGGTGTCGCTGTGCGTCCGGCATTTCCAGTTCGGAACGGCTGCTGCTCTCACCACTCATCTCGGAAGACTCGCCGAGAGCGGCTACGATGACATCGGCTTGTGCGGCTACTTTCAGGGCCTCGTCCAGCAGTTCTTGGTCATTGCCGCGGGGCAGTTCACGGCCGAACATCGTGGCGCGTGTCTGGTAGTCGGCATCGTACATCAAGTTGCTGCCTTGTGCATAGAGAATGTTGGCCTTGGAGCCGACAGAATTCTTGAAACCTTCCAGCAGGGTGCTGTATTTGTCTGCTGTGGCTGCCACACTCCAAGTGCCCGGCATGTTGGCACGGGTGTTGGCAAGCGGGCCAATCAAGGCGATATTGCCTTTGCGTTGCAAGGGCAGCAGATTGTCCTGGTTCTTCAGCAGTACGAATGTCTCTGTGGCAATCTGGCGGGCGATGGAACGGTGTTCGGGAGTGAACACTTCTTTTTCGGCACGCTTCACGTCACAGTATTTGTACGGATTGGCAAACAATCCCAGCTTGTATTTGGCCTCCAGGATGCGTCGGCAGGCTTTGTCAATGTCGGCTTCGGTCACTTTGCCTTCTTTCAGAGACTTTTCCAGTGTGCCGATAAATCCGTCGGCTACCATGTCCATGTCTGTTCCGGCGGTCAAGGCACGTGCGGATACTTCCTGCAGGTCGCCGATTCCGTGGTCTATCATTTCGGAGATGGCTGTATAGTCTGTCACCACGAAGCCGTCGAAGCCCCATTGGTTGCGTAGTACGTCGGTCAGCAGCCAGTGGTTGGCAGTGGCGGGTACTCCGTCAATTTCATTGAAGGAGGTCATTGCGCTACCCACACCGGCTTCTACGGCAGCCTTGTAGGGAGGGAAGTATTCGTTGAACATACGGTTGCGGCTCATATCCACCGTGTTGTAGTCGCGGCCGGCTTCTCCGGCACCATACAGTGCGAAGTGCTTTACGCAAGCCATTATCTCGTTGTTGGCACTCATATCCTTGCCCTGATAACCGCGAATCATGGCTTGTGCAATGGCTGAACCCAGGAAGGGGTCTTCACCGTTGCCTTCTGATACACGTCCCCAACGGGCATCGCGGCAGATGTCCACCATCGGGCTGAACGTCCAGCAGATACCGTCTGCACTCGACTCAATGGCGGCGATACGGGCCGATTTCTCTATAGCCTCCATGTCCCAACTGCACGAGAGTGCCAAGGGGATGGGGAATACCGTTTCGTAACCGTGAATCACGTCCATACCGAACAGCAAGGGGATGCCCAGGCGGCTGTTCTCTACGGCAAGTTTCTGCACTTCGCGGATGTTCTTCACGCCTTTCAGGTTGAACAGACCTCCGACTTCACCGTTGCGGATTTTACCGGCAACGTCGCTGCTCTTGGCTTGTCCGGTGACGATGTTTCCCGTTACCGGCAGGTTGAGCTGACCGATTTTCTCGTGCAGCGTCATTTTGCCCATCAGCTCCGTAATGAATTTATCCATCTCCTGCGGATTGCCTTGGGATGTGTTTTCTTTGGGCGTTGCCGTCACGGTGAGGGCAGAGAAAGCCAAGGCTGCTAATAATGTGTATTTCTTCATATGATATAATTTTGATTATCCCCTCCGGCCCCCTGAAGGGGGAGGGGAATAGTGATATAGAAATTCAACTTAAGCTTAGCTGCTCCATCATGTCGCATACTAACTTCAATCGTAAATCCCTAAGCCTTAAATCCCAGCTTCTGCAATCCTTCCTGAACCTCGGGACAGCTCATGAAGAGTTTCCACAACAAGCCGGAACGATAGTTCTCAATCATCGGGGCAATGGTGCATTGGTCGATGGCAAGATAGCGGGGTACCGTCCAGTCACTTCCCTCGGAGAAGGCATCGTAGAATCCGTACTTGCCCCAAATCCAGTCGCCTTTGGAATAGAAATACTTCAGTGCACGCATGGATTCCTCCGGTGTGTAGGGAAAACTGGACAAGGCTGCTGTCGGTGTGATGACACCATGGTCGTTGTCGCCCGGGCAGTGGGCTGCATAGCCTTTGGTAGAGTAGCTGGCGGTCAGTCCCCAGCAGTCCTCGCCGTAACCTTTGTATTGTTTGGGATTCTCCACGCAGTAGCGGTAGTTGGAGAGGGCATGGTTGCGCACCACGTTCCAGTAGTTGGCATAGCGGTCGCTCAGGTTGCGCGGGTCCAGACCGATGTGCGAGTATTGTGCCCAGAACAAGGGACCGCCCAGTTTCTCGGCTCCGTTGTGTTTCAATTCCAAAGGCAGGCCGTAGGGGGCAGAGTCGGACTTGATGCCGCCGCCGCGTGCCCAGCCGTTGTGGTAGGCTGAAGCCGGAACGGGATAAGTGGGGGAGGAGGCTGCGAGCACATACACAATCAATGCTTCGTTGTAGCCTTCCAGCGGGAAGTTCATTTCCCAGTTGTATTCGGGAGACCAGTGCCAGTAGATGACATCCTTGCCATTCTGATACCAGCTGAACTCCATCTCTTTCCACAATTGGTCAATCTTCTCTACCAGCGCCTTTTCCTGCTCGTTGCCGTCGCGGAAGTATTGGCGTACGCAAAGCAAGCTTTGCATCAGGAAGCAGCTTTCCACCAAGTCTCCGCCGTTATCTTTTTGTCCGAAAGGTTTCACCTTGCCGGTAGGGCCGTACAACCAATGGGGCCATACGCCGTGGAAGCGGTCGGCGCGTTTCAGGTAATCGGCAATCTTGGTCAGGCGCTTCACGCCTTCTTCCCTGGGGATGAAGCCGCGTTCGATGCCTACCAGCAGTCCGGCTATACCAAATCCGCTGCCGCCGGTGGTGACAACATTCTGGTCCTTTTCGGGATAATCCCCATCCAGGTGGATGCGTTCGCGTGCCAGTCCGGAGGTCGGTTCCGCACCGTCCCACATGTAGTTCAAATGTACCTTCTGGATGTAATCAAGCATTTCGTCATCCGAAGCGAATGATTCGGGACGTACTTCCTCTGTGTCGGGCTTTTCCTCTTTTCCGTTCTCTTTCCCGTTTTCCTTCAAGTCGGAAGAGCAGGATGCACAGCCCGCCAATGTGGAAATCAGGAACAAAGCCAGCACATGTATCATTATTGGTTTTTTCATATCTTTATTTCTTGTGTTTAATTTTTTGTCATCTTGCACAATGGCGAGCGGCCGTTTTCGTTCAGCGCCTCGATAGTGAAGTAATAGTCCGTGTCCGCATCCAGTCCGCGGAAGTCATATTCCGTCTGTCCCAGTACCGTGATGGCATTGTACATCTTGCCTTCGGCGGTGCCGTAGTAGATGTTGTAGCCATAGGCGCTTGCTTCGGGTTGCCAGGAGATAAGGGCATTCCGGCGGTCTTTCCTGTCACGTTTCACAGTCAGTCCTTTCACGGCTTGCGGGACATCGCCGTCACCGTTCCCGAAGACGCGGAAGCCGGACAAGGCGACATTTCCCGTAGGCATGTGCACATTCTCGTATTTCAGATAACGGGCACGCAACGGCTCGTTGAGCTCGATGTAGTCGTGCGGACAATCCTTGTCACTGTCGCTCTTGTCTATGACCAATGTCCATTCTTTTCCGTCTTCGGAAGCAAAAATACGGTATTGGTGATAAATATCCATGGCACGGTTGTATTGAACCGCTTTATGGTCGTAGAAGTTCAACTGCACGGCACGTACATTCTTTGTACTGCCCAGGTCTATCCCGGCCCATTCGCCGGGGTTGCCGGAACGGGCTGCCCAGTAGGTGCGCATACTTTCGTCCGTCAGGTTGGAAGCTGCATGGATGCTATCCGTAGATGATACCTCCACCGGTTTGCCGTAGGACAGAAGCATCCATCCCGTGAAACGCTCTGCAGGGTTCTTTACGTCCATCGGTTCTGCCCAGTTGGGATAATCGCCGAAGGCAGTGGACGAATACATGACACCATCCTTGTCGAAAGCCACCGGATAAAGACCGATGCGGCGTTCGAACTTGTACTTCAGGGAGAGCATGCAGGTGGCCACGTGCCAGTAATTGCCTTTCACGTCGCAGAACGTGCCTCCATGACCGGCACCTTGCACATAACCGCCCGGCTTGTAGCACATCGGGTTATGCTTCTGGTAGACAAACGGGCCCAGCGGGGAATCCGAAACATATACGCCATCGGCATAGACTTTGAATTCAGTGCCCGGAGCACCATATTGGAAATAATATTTGCCATTGTGTTTGGTCATGTAAGCGCCCTCTGTGAATGGGCGGAGTGTCACTTCATCGTCATTGTTCATGCCGAAACGTTCCCAGCCGTGTTCTTCGGGGCGGAGCATCATGACATCGTGAATCTTGCTGATGGGGTAGAAATCATTCCGGTCCAGTTCTACCGCTTTCAAGGGATATTCATTGCTGGAGCCATAGTACAGATACAATCTGCCGTCGTCGTCCAGAAACAGACAAGGATCCCATGAAGGAAGTACGTTCTTTTCGATGGCACGTTTGAAACGTCCCGTTTTGGGATGCGTGCTGTACCACACGGCCAGACCTTCGTAGGTGGAGCCGGTATAGAACAGCGTGTCACCGCTTACATAGGCTGCCGGCGCGCACTGGTCGTCGTCCGTAGGCTTGCGTTGGAAGCCGGCAGGAACGAAATCCCAATCCACCAGGTTCCTGGAATAGTGAAAACCGCCCTGGTTGGTGGAGAACAGAAAGTATTCTCCCTTGTATTCCACCGCCATCGGGTCGGCAGAGGAACGGAACGAACCGTTGGGACGCACATTGTTGTTGAAAGGCTCGAAGTTATAACTGATGTTCATCGGATTGCAGAAGGTGCGCGACAGAGGCGCCTGCGGGTCATACCACCGGGTCGCCTGGGCGGGACGGCGGATTGCGGTTGCCTTGTGTACCTCTTCTTCCATCACTACCTCAATATCGGTTTCATCCAGTGCCAGGATTCTGTTCACTATCTTTTTCCCGGGATAGTAGACATACAGGTGCACGTCGTTCTTCGCTCCTTTGATGGCAAAGCTGCCGTCGTGGGCAGTGGTATTGTGCATGGGACTTGCGAAGAACATGACTGTGGCGCCTGCGAGTGGCTGGCGGTTGGTGTCCAGTACGTGTCCTTTTACGATACGGTCTTGGGTTACAGTGATGTAATAGTCACTGACTTGCCCCTTCACCACTTTGATGGAATCGTCAGGGGTTGCCTTTGCCGCCAGAGCGGCAAAGGCTATTCCACAACTGATTAGGAATCTTTTTACCATATTGGAGCGGATTTATTCGGCAATTCCGTCAATGGGTTCCAGCTTCAGGTCGGGAAGGTCGTCCAACTGGTTGGCCGGTATGGGCCAATAAGTCTTTTCTGCTGTCCATCCTTTGGGACCGAGTACGGTGGCGGCATCGCCGGTACGCACCAAGTCCACATAACGGGCACACCATTCGCCGCAAAGTTCCATCCGGCGTTCGTCCATCACGTCTTTCAGGGTAACACCGGTTTTGGTGCTCATGCCTGCACGCCGGCGCACTTCGTTGTAGCCTGCGTCTCCATCCTTGCCCAGTCTGACTTTGGCTTCGGAGTTCATCAGCAGCACTTCGGCATAGCGGATGATACGCACATTGTTGTTGGCTCCGTAGGTCGTACGTGGAAGAGTCATCTGATTGTAGGGAAGGTAACCTTTGCCGTTCCAACAGTCGGTCTTGGTGGCCGATGTGGGACCTACCTGCCAACCCTCGCGTGTCTTGCTCAGGGCTTTCAGGAAAGAAGTCTCGGCACGCACACCTTCGCCACGGGCTTCGGCCCATGCCACGAACTCGGGTTCGTAGCCGATGAAGTTCCAGCCGCCTATGGACTTGGTGCCTTCGGCTTGCTTGTAGCTGATGGTACCGTCTGCGTTCACTACTTCATCATACCTCTCTGCCATGTTCGGACCCTGGAAATTGAACCATTGGTCTACGCCCAGGTAATCGCCAGAACCATTGCCGTAGTCTGTTACCTGGCATTCGAACAAAGATTCGTCACACAACTTTCCGGGAATTTTGAACAGCTGGTAGAAGTCGTCGTAGAGACGGAATCCACCGTTCTTGATGATGTCATCGGTCAGTGTCTCCACTTGTGCATAGTCTCCTTTCAGCAGATAGATGCGGGCGGCCAATGCTTGGGCGGTGAAGGCTGTCACGGCTCCCTTGTGTTCCATCTGGTTGGGACGCATGCGGGGCAGTTTGTCGATGGCGTAGTTCAAATCTTCCAGCATATAATTATATACGGCCTCTACGGTAGAACGGCGAAAATCGGTCTGCAGGTTGTCACGGTAGATGACGGTGGAACCGAAATTGGTCACCAGACAATAGTAAGCCCATGCACGGATGGTACGTACTTCGCCGCAATAGGATTCGTAGGTTTTGTAATCTTCGCTTCCTGCAGCAAGATATTCGGCATAACCGTCGAGGCTTTGCAGGGCGGCATTGGTGATGCGGATGATGTCGTAGAAGTTCATCCATACCTGGTTCAGTGCCCAGAATGAGTTGTTGTAGTTGAACTTGCGTCCGAAGGCCACGGCATCGCCCTGGTCATCGGTACGGCCCGACCACACGTCACCGTCGCGGGTGAACATCAATAGTGCGTTGCACCAGTGCATGCCCTGTGTGCGTACTTTGGAGTAGGCACCCACTACGGGTTGGTACATATTGTTCTTGTTGGTAAAGTCTACGCCTTGTTCGGGAACTTTGTTCTCCGGATCGATTTCTATGAAATCGGTGCAAGCGGTGGCTCCTCCCAGCACCATCATGGCGGGAAGTATATATGCGAATGTTTTCTTTAAGAATTTCATTGTTTTACGTTTTAGGGTTTAGAAATCTATTTGCACTCCGAAAGTATAGGTTGAAGTCAGAGGGTATACTTCGGTATCCCAACCTTCGGCATCCGACACTTCAGGTGTGAAGCTGTTGGCCTTGAAGGTAGTGAAGGGGCGGTCGGCCGTCAATGAGAGGCGGAGTCCCGGCATCACGTAGCTGCCTATCTTCAAGTTCTTGAACGAGTAGCCCAGCGTGATGTTCTGGATGCGGAAGTAATCGGAGCTTTCTACGAAATAGGAAGCGTTGTTACTGTCTGATTTGTTCCAGGTTTTGAGAAGAGCCTTGGCCGACGGATGTTCGTTGGTAGAGCCTGCACCCGTCCAGCGGTTCTCATACTGTGCACGGTCAAAGTTATAGTAGTCGGCTGCATAGCGCAGGGCACGCTTACGGTTCCACAGTTCGCCGCCTGCTTGTCCGTAGGTAGTGAGGCTGAAGTCGAAGTTCTTATAAGAGAATCCGGCATTGAAGCCATAAGTAAAGCTGGGCACGTATGAGCCCAACACCTGCTTGTCGTTTCCGTCTATCACATGGTCGCCGTTCACGTCCTCGTAGATGAAGTCGCCGGGTTCCAGTCCGTTGGCCACGGCGATGGGGTCGGCAGCACATTGTTCAGGAGTCTGGTAGATGCCGATGACCTTGTAGCCATAGAATGAGTTCATCGTCTCGCCCACCATATTCACGGTCTTTCCGCCTTTGATGATTTTCATGTTTCCTTTTAGGCTTTTCACTTCGTTATGCAGATAAGAGAGATTGACGCCGATGTTGTAATTGAAGTCCTGGCCAATCTTGTCGTTCCAGTTCAAGGAGAGGTCGATACCGGTATTCAGAATCTGTCCGTTGTTGCCGGCCAGCAGCTCGCCACTCATCGGGAGCTTGGGTGAAATCACGGCGTTGTCAGTCAGACGGTAGTACCAGTCGATGTCGGCGTTCAAGCGGTTCTTCAGTGTACTGAAGTTGACGCCCACGTTGGTTTCGTTCACTACTTCCCAACCCAGCCAGCTGAAGTTGGTGGTGTTGATGAATCCGTCGATGGCGGTATTGGGACCGAATACGGACTGTACGTTCTGTATGCTTGCGAAGCCTGCACTGGCAGCAATCTTGTCGTTACCCAGCTTACCCCAGCTGGCACGCAGCTTCATGTAGTCGAAGATATTCTGGTTCTTCATAAACGGTTCTTGGGAGATGACCCATGCGGCACCGATGGAGGGGAAGTAGCCCCATTTGTCGTTGTACTTGGACGAGCCGTCGGCACGGAAGGTGAACATCAACATGTACTTGTCGTTGTAGTTGTAATTCAGTCGGGTGAAATAGGAGAGACCGCGGTATTTCCAGCCGTCGTCTTTCACCGTAGCGCCTTCCTTGTTGCCCAGTGCGATGTATTTCCACACGTCCTCACCTTCGGGCACGTTGGTGGCGGTACCTTCGAGCAGGCGGTATTGCTCTTGACGCATGGATGCACCCAGCATACCGGTAAAGGAGTGTTTGCCCCACTTGTCAGTATAAGTGGCCACGTTGTCCCATATATATTTGTAGTAGTTAGTGTTCTTTTTAGTGAGTTCGGTAACCTCTTTCTTCTGGTTGGTGCCTACATAGTAGGTAGGAGTGAACTCAGAACCGCGAATCATTGAGTAGTCGTAGCTGTAGCTACTGCGTATATTCAGCTTGTCGGGGATGAGGTTGAGCTGTGCATAGAAGTTGGTCAGCACTTGGTAGGTCTCGTTCCGGTTGTCGTAATAGTTGGCAGTGGCTACCGGATTGTTGAAGTTGTTGGTCAGGCCCACCTGCTCGGGCGATGTGTACTTCTTAGGGAACACGGCATCGTCGCGGCGGTCATCATACACCGGGATGATAGACGGTGTGTTGTATGCCTGTTGCCATGCGGCATTCTTGGGAAGCTGCTGCTGCGAGTTGCTGAATACGCCGTTGAAGCCTACTTTCAGCCATTTGCGGGCTTCGTAGTCAAGGGCGGCACGGAAGTTCAAGCGGCGGTAGTAGTTTTCCACGTCCATGATACCGTCTTGTGCCAGATAGCTCATGCCGGCAGAGTAGGTCGCTTTTTCCGTACCACCGGAGATATTCAAGCTGTGATTGGTCATCATGGCTGTGCGCAACAGTTCGTCATACCAGTTGGTATCGGCATTGAATTGCAGGTTTTCCATATTGCCTCCGAATTCGGCTACTGACTTTTCGAAAATCGACCGGTAAGCTTCCGGGTTGGCTTCCAACATCATGGTGGCATACTCGTGAGAGTTACACATCTCCAGCAGGTTGGTGGCTTTCTGAATACCTACATAACCGTTATAGGTAATCTTGGCATCCTGGTTGCGGCTTCCTTTCTTGGTGGTGATGATTACAACACCGTTGGCGGCGCGTACACCGTAGATGGCAGATGCGGATGCGTCTTTCAAGATGGTCATGTCCTGAATGTCGGAATTGTTCAGGAAGTTGATGTTGTCGTAGAACATTCCGTCCACTACATAGAGAGGAGAAGTGTCACCGAAGGAACCCATACCACGGATGGTCACTTTAGGACCTTCGCCCGGCGTTCCCGAATTGATGATGTTAACACCCGGTACCTTTCCTGTCTCTTATACACATCTCCGAGCCCACGA
>ENA-OZKZ01001037-OZKZ01001037.1-human-gut-metagenome-genome-assembly--contig:-NODE-1037-length-11986-cov-5.164194_pt1 | contig 11986 bp, 9 predicted proteins | sample MGYA00244828_ERZ653768 | MGnify/ENA primary metagenome ERZ653768 (study PRJEB26926, sample SAMN06165273) | human gut metagenome | biome: ENVO:00009003; feature: ENVO:2100002; material: ENVO:00002003...
GATAGTTCTTTTTTGCTGTGTGATATATTAAAGCCCGTGGGCTTCCATATCGAGGGAATCCACGGGCTTTGTTGCGCTTTTTTTACAGCGCCTTTGTTCGTTTGGCGGAGATGGAGAGATTTGAACTCTCGCTACGGTTTTGCCGTACTACCGCATTTCGAGTGCGGACCCTTCAGCCACTTGGGTACATCTCCTTGTGTCAACTATACTATTATACAAGTAATCACAAAAAAAGTCAAGCCCTTTGTGCAAATTTAAGCACAAAGAGCTTGTCCATTATCTATTGCTGAGCACGCCTCTGCATATCCTTAACATATGCAAGCGTTTCAGGAGTGTAGCCCACCATTGCGTTGGGACAACATTGGGAAAGCAATTGCATAAGCCCCATGGCGGTGTCCTTGCCCTTGGCATATACGTTAAAACGCAGTACATTCTTCTTGTGCTTCGTGCAGACGATTATCTCGTTGGTGTAGCTGATGAAATTCATACTCGCTGTGTGCTGGTAAATGCCGTAGGCTTCCTCTCGCCAGCACATCTGAAATGGCGCTTTCTTGTTGGCAAGCACCCTGTCGGATACGATAATATAATCGTCCTGATATTGTATGTTGGCGTAAAGCTCGTCAGCCTGCTGTAAAAGATCGGGATTGGCTTTGAATATGCCGCTCTTTTCAGGGTGCGTCCTCCGTGACGTACCAAATATAAGAAATATAACACCAGGCGTAAGCGCAAAAAGTCCAAGTATCAATACGCTGTATTCACCGGCTACTACCGCCGCAAATGAGATAAATCCACCCATTAGCGTGAGTATCACACCGCCAACTATCATTGCTATCATTCTTTTTCGTATGTTGGCAAATACTACTTCTCGTCCCATTTTTGTTACCCCTCTTTACTTTTTATCCGTGATTCTGCTTTGCAACAAGACTCTCTCCGCAGTATATCTTCCTGAGCTTCGGCTTCTCTATCTTGCCCGTCGGGTTTCTCGGTATGTCTGCAAAAATTATCTTGTGCGGACGCTTGTATCTCGGAAGCTTCTGACAGAACGCCATTATCTCTTCCTCTGTGCATGGGTGGTCTGGCTTTAGCTCGATTATTGCCGCCGCTATCTCGCCCAAACGCTGGTCAGGCAGACCAATTACTGCCACGTCCCTGATAGCGTCATGACTTCTCAAAAAGTCTTCTATCTGTACAGGGTAAAGATTTTCTCCACCACTTATAATAACGTCCTTTTTGCGGTCAACAAGGTAAATAAATCCGTCCTCGTCCTCCTGAGCCATGTCGCCCGTGAAAAGCCAGCCGTCTTTGAGAGTTTCAGCCGTCGCCTTTGGATCTCTGTAGTAGCAGGTCATAACGCCAGGACCTTTTACGCAAAGCTCGCCAACTTCACCACGCTTTACAGTGTTGCCCTTATCATCAACTATCTTGACCTTCCAGCCAAAGCCTGCCTTGCCTATTGCGCCTACCTTGTCAATGTTATCCATGCCAAGGTGTACACAGCCGGGACCTATAGATTCGCTAAGACCATAGTTAGTGTCATATTTGTGGTTAGGGAAAACCTTTTTCCAGCGTGCAATAAGTGACGGCGGAACAGGCTGTGCGCCTATGTGCATAAGCCTCCACTGTGAAAGCTCATACTTTGAAAGTGTCACCTCGCCGCTGTCGATAGCGTCAAGGATATCCTGCGCCCAAGGCACAAGAAGCCATACGATAGTACACTTTTCCCTTGATACAGTATCAAGTATAAATTCAGGCTTCACGCCCTTGAGAAGCACCGCCTTGCCCCCTGAGATAAGGCTTCCGAACCAGTGCATCTTCGCACCTGTATGATAAAGGGGAGGAATACAAAGGAAAACGTCCTCCTTTGTCTGACCGTGATGGTTCTGCTCAACTCTTGCGGCGTGCATAAGGCTCTCGTGATTGTGCAGGATAGCCTTCGGGAAGCCAGTTGTGCCTGACGAGAAGTAGATAGCCGCATCGTCCTCATCAGTAAGCTCTATGTACGGAGTAGTGCTTGCACAATTTGCAGTGAGCCTGTCATAATGCTCTGCAAATGACGGACAGTTCTCGCCAACATAGAAAAGAAGTCTGTTCTTGCTTATCTCATCAGCTATCTCCTCAACTCTGCCGATAAATTCAGGGCCAAATACAAGAATATCCACCTCGGCAAGGTCAAGACAGTATTTTATCTCCTCTGGAGTGTATCTGAAATTCAGCGGCACTGCAAGCGCACCCGTCTTGAGGATACCAAAATAAATAGGCAGCCATTCAAGACAGTTCATAAGCAGGATACCCACCTTGTCACCTTTTTTTACCCCACGGGATAAAAGCAGATTGGCAAAGCGGTTAGCCTTTTCGTTGAAAACGCTCCAGGTTATCTCACGGCGATAATGACAGACCGGGTTAGGCTCGATAAGCTCATATTCCTTCCAAGTCACACGTCTGGTTTCTCTGATCTCAGGATTGACCTCTACCAGAGCAACATCGTTTCCGAACTCTCTTGCGTTGCGCTCCAGTATCTCGGTTATAGGCATACAAAAACTTCCTTTCATAATTAAAAGCTTGAAAGCTAGAAAACTTAAAAGCTTAAAAGTATTCACAAACATATATGTTATTATTTTATCATATGATGACAAAAAAGTAAAGAGATTTAAAACAGAATAAGTGACAAAGTGAAAGATAAATAATTGTGGAGTTTTTACAGAAGAAAAGTGTTTGCCCCTACCTGAATTTGAGCGAATACCGTCAAAAAGATAACCGCCAAAAAAAGACAGCCCCACATGGGAGCTGTCCCTTAACTTAAAAAGTGTACCGTTTCAGATCTTATTCTTCTGCCTTTTCTTCCTCTTTGCTCGCCTCTGCCGCCTGCTGTGCCTTGAGAAGATCCCTGATCTCTGTAAGAAGCACTATGTCCACCGGTGGCTCTGCAGGCTTTTCAGGCTCTTCATGCTTGCCAAGTGACGCAAGCTTGTTTATGACCTTCATTATTACAAAAATAACGAACGCCATGATTATGAAGTTGATCACTGCCGTCAGAAATGCGCCGTAGTTTATGTACTGATTTCCAAGCAAATGTATCTTGCCCTCTACGTCAGCACCGCCTATACAGCCTATTATCGGGTTGATAAAATTCTCCGTAAATGACGTCACGATACCCTGAAACGCAGCACCTATGATAACGCCCACTGCCAAGTCCATGACGTTTCCTTTGAGAGCAAATGCCTTGAACTCATTTACAAACTTCTTGATAAATCCTTTTTTCTTCTCTTCCATAACGGTTACGACCTTTCGTTTTTTGTTCCGAGCCACGCTCTTATGGTCATTTTATCACATATTTTGACCATTTTCAATATTTTTTCTACAAAATCGTACGGTTTTACGTCGTTTTGCCCATATATGTTAATACGCTGTAAATGCTTTGTAAACAAATATGAAAAGGTATTGCATTTCTCGAAATGGTGTGCTATAATGATTAAGCTGTTTGAGTGAGGGACATGACGATGGGATATAGCCAAGAGGTAAGGCAGCGGACTTTGACTCCGTCATTCCGATGGTTCGAATCCATCTATCCCAACCAAAAACAAGCTAAATCGAACAAACATTGGGGTGTCGCCAAGTGGTAAGGCAACGGACTCTGACTCCGTCATTCCGAAGGTTCGAATCCTTCCACCCCAGCCACAAAAGACCGTAGAATTTTTCTGCGGTCTTTGTTTTTTTATACATTCTTTCAGCAACCAAAAGAGAGGTTTTGCAACTGAGTATAAGTAAACATAAAAAACAAAATGTGAACAAAAATAATTCGGAATTGCGTGTTTACAAACTGGTAAAAATGTGTTATACTTAAAGTGCAAAAGAAATTCATCAAAGGAGGTCTGAAAAATGAAAAAGATAATAAACAGAAAAAATGCAGCGGCAGTGGCTTGTGCCGCTATGATGATATGTGCGGCAGGCGCTGTGCCTGACAGCGTGCTAAGTGTGAGTATGCCTGTGCAGGCGGCTGAAGCTGCGGAGCAGACAAGTCTGCCTCAGGTCACAGGGCTGACATCTAAAACGCCTGATATAAGCTCAATAAGACTTAGCTGGAACGCTGTGAGCGGTGCGGACGGCTATTCTATTGGAATGCGTTCAAAGGGTCAGTATCCTGAGATAGCAGACGTTACGGACACTACATATCTTGTTACAGGTCTGCCTGCGGCAACAAGGGAGAACTTCAAGGTAAGAGCCTATAAGATAGTGAACGGTCAAAAGGTCTATGGCGACTATTCAGTGAACTACAATTCCGCCACAAATCCACGCCCTATAAGCGGTCTTAAAGCTCAGACGGGCAATGCTTCCGTTAGCCTTTCATGGAAAAAGGTGGGCTGTTCAAACTATCGTGTCTTTATGCTGGAAAACGGCAAGTGGAAGCAGATAGCGCAGACGGATACAAACAGCTACACTGTCATAGGACTTGACGCAGGAAGCTATAAATTTAAAGTAAGAGCCTGCAAGCGTGACGATAAGGGTGCAAATCACTACGGCAAATATTCTCAGGAGATAACGGCACAGGCTGTCAGGGTGAACAAGGTCACTGGTCTGACATCTAAGACCCCTAACACAAGCTCTATAAAGCTTAGCTGGAACGCTGTGAGCGGTGCGGACGGCTATTCTGTGGGAATGCGTTCAAAGGGTAAATATCCTGAGATAGCTGACGTGAAAGGCACGACCTACACTGTCAAGGGTCTGCCTGCGGCAACGAGGGAGAATTTCAAGGTAAGAGCATATAAGATAGTAGACGGAGTTAAGATATACAGCGACTATTGTGAAAACTACAATTCCGCCACAAATCCAAGGAAGGTAACAGGAGTAAAAGCTTCTGACATCACCGCTTCTACACTTGACCTTAACTGGAAGTCTGTAGGCTGCACAAGCTACAAGGTGTTTATATACACAAACGGCAAGTGGAAGAACATAGCTTCATCTACGGTAAATTCCTGCGCAATAAACGGACTTTACGCAAAGACTACATACAGATTCAAGGTAAGAGCCTGCAAGACGGACGATAAAGGTTCAAATCACTATGGAGCATATTCCGAGGAGATAACCGTCAAGACCACAGACCACACTGTCGAGGTCATAAACGGCATGAGCTATGTTGACGGAGTTCTTTTGGCGAACAAAACATATTCCCTCCCTGCAAGCTATGACCCAAAGGGTCTGACCAAAGAAACATCAGCGGCATTCAAAAAGATGCAGACCGCTGCATATAAAGACGGCATAAGCCTGTGGGTATGCTCAGGCTACCGCTCTTATTACGATCAGAGGTACCTTTATAATATGTACTGCAACCGTGACGGCAAGGCTGCGGCAGACAAATACTCCGCAAGACCCGGCTACAGCGACCATCAGACGGGCATGGCAATAGACGTAAACAACGCCAGCGACTCATTTGGCGGCACAAGAGAAGCCAAGTGGCTTGCCAACAACTGTGCGAAATATGGTTTTATAATTCGTTATCCAAATGGCAAGGAGGCTTACACCGGTTATCAGTACGAGCCTTGGCATATAAGATATGTAGGCACGCCTTTAGCACAAAACATAACCAACAGCGGACTTTCTCTTGAAGAATACTTCGGGATAACTTCGCAATACAAGGATTGACATATGTTCAGACCGCTGTTCACGGGCATCTGTGGGCAGCGGTTTTCTGTTATTTTCCATGCTCACTTATCACTTGAAATCTTGCATTTCAATATGATCTGTGTTATACTATATTTAAGGCAATACCGCACAAAGATTGTGCGTCAGATGCGTAGTCAGATTTTTGTGTGATATGACGGAAAATCTGCAAGCAGATGGCGTGCAAAGCCGTCAGGCGGGCTTTGTGCGGTGTTGCCTTAATAAATCAGGCTTGAAAAATGCTGTAAAATCGGTATAATAAGATAGTATCCCCATATTGAAAGGAGGAAATGTCTGCAACGCAGGCATAATAAAATATGACGGAAAAAATATTCAAGCTGAAAGAAAATCACACCGATGTTAAAACTGAGATAATGGCGGGCGTGACGACTTTCATGACCATGGCATATATCCTTGCCATAAACCCGAGCATTCTCGGCAGTACGGGCATGGATCCTACAGCCGTACTTCTTGCCACCTGTATCGCCTCTGTTATTGGAACAGTGTGCATGGGACTTATGGCAAATCTGCCTTTTGTGCTTTCCGCAGGCATGGGACTTAACGCTTACATGGCTTACACTGTTGTGGCAGGCTACGGCTATCCATGGCAGGTTGCACTGCTGGCGGTTTTCGTCGAGGGTATCGTCTTTATCGTGCTTTCTCTTACAAACGTCAGAGAAGCCATTTTCAATGCAATACCTGTGGTGCTGAAAAAAGCGGTGTCCGTTGGTATTGGTCTTTACATTGCCTTTATCGGACTTCAGAATGCTGGACTTTGCGTTGACAGTTCAGCCACTCTTGTTACCATAACAGGCTTCCGCAAGAATTTCACAACTTCGGGCATATGTGCGCTTCTCACTATCGTGGGACTTTTCATCACTATTATCCTATATATCAAAAAAGTCCGTGGCTCTATTCTTATGGGTATAGTGGCAACATGGGTAATAGGCATGATATGTCAACTTGTAGGGCTGTATGTTCCTGACGCTGAAAGCGGCTATAATTCGCTTTTTCCTACAATGTCGCTAACGGATTTTTCAAAGCTTGGCGAAACATTTGGTCAGTGCTTTAAGGTGGATATGCACAGCATTGGTATCTTCAATTTTATAGTCGTGGTATTCTCCTTCCTGTTCGTTGACCTTTTCGACACTTTAGGCACTCTTATCGGCGTATGTTCAAAGGCAGATATGCTTGATGAAAAGGGCAGACTTCCGCAGATAAAGCCTGCGCTTCTTGCTGACGCCGTTGCCACAACGGCAGGCGCAGTTCTTGGTACTTCCACCACCACAACATTCGTTGAGTCCTCAGCAGGCGTTGCCGCAGGCGGCAGAACAGGTCTTACCTCTATCACAGCCGCAGTGCTGTTTGCACTGTCAATGTTCTTTGCACCTATCTTCACGGCTATACCATCCTTTGCAACAGCTCCTGCACTTATAGTAGTAGGCTTTTTGATGTTCAGCTCTATCACTGACATCAAGTTTGATGACGGCAATTATACAAAGGCTATCCCTGCGTATCTTTGTATTCTTTCAATGCCTCTTTTCTACAGCATTTCAGAGGGCATCTCTCTTGGAATAATCTCATACGTTGTTATAAATCTTGTTTGTGGAAAGCGCAAGGATATCACACCGCTTATGTATGTGCTTGCAGTGCTTTTCGTGCTGAAATATGTTTTCTTATAAGGAAAGCTTTCAAAGAACAGGTCTGAAACTAGCCATGCTTTCCTGTTCGTTCTGCTACAGAATGAGAATTGGCGTAAAATGACAAAAAAGCGGCAGCCGTTACCGACTGCCGCTTTTGTTATATGCTTTTTATTATCTCTCTGAGTTTTTCCGTAAGCACCGCAGCTGCCTTGTTGTGGGTCTTTTCTGTAGGGTGCCAGTTTGCCGCAAAGCCATCGTTTGCGCCGTCCTGCTCATGGAACATCATTGAGCTTATCTTGCTGTCAGCGTGGCTTTTAAGATATATCTTTATTCCCTCTTCAACAGCAGGGAATATCCTCTCGCCCATTATTCCGACAGTGCAGAGAATGTAAGCCTGCGGATTTTTCTCACGAACGACCGCAAGAAAATCAGCATAAAGCTTTGAGAAAACAGCCTGCCTGTCCTTGTAGTCACGGCAGTAGCTGTCGTCGTTTGTGCCGAGGTTTATAACGATTATCTGCGGAACATATTTGCTGAAATCCCATGGGATATCCTGCGGAGCAGTTCCTGCAAAATTGCCCCTTGAAAAGCCGTAGCTGCAATAGAACTGTGGAATTGTCTGTTCACTGATAGGCTCGTCACCTTCTGTGTAGCCTGATACTATGCCATAGCCGCTGGCTGAAAACATACTGTATTCAGCATCAAGTGCCTTGGCGGTCTTGTAGGCGTAGGCTTTTGTAACGTCCTCTGTGGCGGTGGTGAACTGGTGGTTTTCGTCCTCATCATCAACACCATAGCCGCAGGTTATAGAGTCGCCGATAAATTCTATTTTGAGCGGTTTTTCAGGCAAAGCCTCAGCACTGCCCTCGGTGAAAGCCTCAACGCCAACTGCCGACATTGGAGATTCTGAAAGCTTTATTATCTCCACAACTGACTGAGCGTTTTCCGTGCGGTCTATTACCGTGATCTCTTTTTCTGCACAGTCGATCATCTCGTCAACTACTCTCTTGCCGTCAACATAAACGGCTATCCTTGCATAGTCGATAGGATTATCGCCACTGCGATATTGTCGCCTTTGAGCTTCAAAACAAGCTTTGTGCCGTCAAATGTGAATGACGCACCGCTTCCTGAAAGACCGAGCCACATTACCTCGTCTTTGAAATATACTCTGCCTGTGAGCTTTGCATTTTTGTCAAGCTGTAATCTATCCATACTTTTTCCTCTTTTTTCATCTATGATCTTCTTTAGCTGACGCAAAAAGGCTGCGTGTCAGCTCCGTAACAATAAGAGTATAACACACAGCCATATTATTGTCAACTTATGCAAGGGAATTTACATCACCCTCACGCTTTTGCTTAACAAGCAGAGCAGCCACAGCAAAAAACGCTATCGCAAACAGTGCTTCGATACCAATGCAGATAAGATATTCCTTTGTGCTGAATACTCCACCGCTCATGCCGAAAAGCATATTGTTGGCTTTGGTGTACCAATATGCAGGGAACAATCTTCCCACTGCAAGAACGCCTCCTGTGAGCAATTCCTGCGGCACGAAAACTCCGCAAAGAAAGCTCATGCCAAGACCGATTATGTTCGATATAGCAGTTATGCCGTTGTCGCTAAGGTCAAACTGCGCTATTATCATTGCTATGCCTGCGGCGGCAATGATATATACAAAGCTGTTAAGGCAGGCAAGCCAGAATTTCACGCTGAGCGTTTTGCCCCAAATAATTGCGACTATCATAAACAAAAGCCATATGCTAAACACCAAGATACTTGCCCCAAGAGCCGTCTGTCTGCTGTAGTTTGCTGACGTCAGGCTTGAACACATTGTGCGTTCTCGAACGCCTTTTCTGTTTAGCGTCAGTATAACGGGGCAAAGGGTAACAATGAGCATGGAAAGCATAACGTATGCAAGATACTGAAAATAGTAGCCGAATATTGCCGGCATACCTGTTCCGCCCTTGTTGTTAAAGTTTTTAAGCTCCGCCTTTACTTGCTGAGAAACTGCCGTTTTGGCAAGCTCCATAGCGTTTTCTGTGATTTCACCTGCCGTCATGTACGCCTTTACGCTTGAAAGATAGTTGTCAAGCCTGCTTTCAAAAAGCTGTCCGCCGTAGCTGGAGGGCATTTTGAAATTCTCAAAAAGTCCGTCAAAATCCCCTGCGTTTATCTTGTCGCCAAAGCCCTTGTTTATATACAGAACATAGTTGGCACGCTGATAATAAACGGCATCGATGACCTCGTCTTCATCATCTGCAAGCTCCACCTTTTTGTTGCCGCTGAATATAAAGTCCTGCAAACGCTTGCTTTCGGCACTGTTGTCACGGTCAATGACGGATATGGACATTTTATAGTCCTCATAGTCATTGTTATCTTTTGCAGTATCCGCCATTATTACTGCTATGACCATAAATATGACGAGATATAATATAGCAGACGTAAGCCTTGTTTTGAGTATTTTCATAAAGGTCTTAAAGACTTGCATATTTACGCCTCCTTGTAAGAACATATCCACCAAGGGTGAACAGCACTGTGTATATCGCCATTGAAATTATCTTCACTGTGAACCGCCTGTAATCTTCGTAGAGATTAAGACAGTAAAAGCTGTCTGAGATAACTGCGGCAGGGTTTATTTCATTGAATATCGGGCAATGCTCTGCAACAGTGCCTTTCATGGTGTTTGACATAAGACCGCTGAAGAAACAGCAGGTCATTGATACCGCCATGACTACAGACATTTTTAAACCCTCTTTTATGCGGAAAGAGCCAACGAAAAATCCCATGGATATTCCCATTATTCCGCCTAGCACTGCGGCAAGGTAAACAAGGGGGAGCTTACTGCCGAAATCCACTTTAAGCACAAATCTCAGGAACGTCACCGATATCACCATGCATATCATTTCCACCACATGAAAAGCAAGGAGCGTTGCCGTTATGCTTGTAAGCTTGTTCACTGGAGAACAGCAACGTCTTGCGCCAAGTGCAGACAGGTCGCCCTGATTTTCCTGTGCCACGAACAGACCTGACATCGAGCCGAAAAGTGCCGTCATGGCAAGGAGATTATAGAAAAACTGTATCGTTATGTCAGGATTGCCGTGGAGAGGTATATCCTCATTTGGGCTTATCTTCTCAGAAAGGGAAGCTATGACCTTATCAAGCTTTTGCGGAGCGTTCTTTGCAGTGTCGGTTATTATCTTTTCCTGAGTTTTGTATTGCTGTATGAAAGTCTTTACAATGGTCTGCTGGATACCTGTTGAGCCAAACTCAAGGGAGAGGTCGGAAGCCTTTATAATGCCTTTTATATCTTCGCTTTTAAGCATTTCTTCTGCCTTGTCAATATCCGTATACGTCACCTTGAAAAGAGCCTCATCACTATTTGATATCTGTTCAAGCACCTGCTTAAGGATATCGTTTTCTTCTATATTTGTCACCGCAACAGGTATCGCATTGAATACAACATCTTTTTCGTATATTCCTGAAAACGCCATCTTAAAAAAGCAACCCAGTATTATGGGAAAGGCTATGAGCCAGAAGAGTATGGCTTTTTGACGCAGACAGCTTTTAAATTCGTATTTGAATATGTTTGAGAACATTCTATCACTCCTTATCCCTGAGAGCTTTGCCGGTTATTTCAAGGAAAACGTCATTGAGGGTAGGCTGCTCAGAATAAACGCTGCCGAAGCCCACCTGATTTTCCTGCAATATTTTCAGTATCTCAATAAGATTGTGCCGTCCCCCTGTACAGCGTGCAACGAGCTTGTTGTCGGCATAGGAAACATTATAAACGTGTTCCAAAGCTTCTATTTGTTCACGGACGTTTTCAGGAAGCTGGAGTATCTCGGCGGTGATAGTTTCGGTGTTCTTTATCATGCGTTTGAGTTCCTCTGTAGTACCCTCGGCTATCTTACTGCCCTTATCCATTATGGCGATACGGGTGCATATCTGCTCGACTTCTTCCATGTAGTGGGAGGTGTAAATTATAGTCGCACCTTCACGGTTGAGCTGTAAAATGCCCTCCAGTATCTTGTTTCTTGATTGTGGGTCAACGGCAACTGTCGGCTCGTCAAGTATGATAAGCTCAGGCTTGTGTGCAATACCACAGGCAATGTTAAGTCGTCTGAGCAGACCGCCTGAAAGCTTTTTAGGGTGGAACTTCACAAAGTCCTCAAGTCCCACAAAAGCTATGGCATCGTCAACATATTTCTTTCGTGTGGCTTTGTCGGTGATGTAAAGCCCGCAAAAATAGTCAATGTTCTCATACACAGTCAGCTCGTCAAACACCGCAACATTCTGCATTATAACGCCAATACGCTTTTTTACCCCATAGTTCACAGGGGACATTTTTTCACCGAATATCTCGATGTCGCCCTTATCGTATGCCAACAGTGAGAGCAGGCAGTTTATCGTGGTGGTCTTACCCGAACCGTTAGGACCGAGAAGTCCGAAGACCTCGCCTTTTTTTATTTCAAGATCAAAGTGGTCAAGAGCAATAAGCTCCTTGTATCTTTTTACCAGATTGTCTATTTTTACTACAGTTTCAGCCATAAGAAAAACCTCCCTTAGTTTGTATTATCATTATACAATACTATCCGCCAAAAAGCTAGTGAGCAAAGTCATATCTTCATGTGACAAATGTTCAGTTGTCAATGATAGGTGACACATCTTCTCAAAAAAATAATGTTAAGTAA
>ENA-OZKZ01001078-OZKZ01001078.1-human-gut-metagenome-genome-assembly--contig:-NODE-1078-length-11678-cov-4.606986_pt1 | contig 11678 bp, 10 predicted proteins | sample MGYA00244828_ERZ653768 | MGnify/ENA primary metagenome ERZ653768 (study PRJEB26926, sample SAMN06165273) | human gut metagenome | biome: ENVO:00009003; feature: ENVO:2100002; material: ENVO:00002003...
TCTCTGCGGGCTGCCTGTCTCCTGCGGTATGTGGGATCATCCCAGTCCTCTGCATAGTCCTCACGGGATCCTGCTCTTCTGTCGGATCCGATCACATCCAGTTCCTCCTCTTCCTCGTCATCATACTCCGGCTCGTCCCCGAAGTCATCCTCCTCGAACTCTTCAAAGAAAAATTCAGACAGCAGTTCCTTGGCATCGTAGTTGCCACGTTGTGCCGCCTGGTGCAGCCAGTACTGTGCCATTTCGTCATCCTGGTCTACACCGGTTCCGTTCATGTAGCAGTAGCCCAGCATATACTGCGCTCCGTCATGTCCACGCTCGGCAGCCTTTTCGAACCAGTCCACAGCGTCCTCGTCATCCTCGCTGTCGTCGCCTACATAATAGCACACACCGATCATATACTGTGCGTTTTCATTATCCTGTTTTGCCGCCTTGTAAAACCATTGCAGGGCGGTTTCTTTGTCCTCTTCCTCGTCGAAATAGTATGTACCGATGGCACACTGAGCATCCGAAAGTCCCAGCGCCGCCGCTCGTTCAAACCAGTCCAGGGCTGTGTCGATATCCTCATCGACACCCTCACCGTCCTGGTAGCAAGTGCCAAGGGCAAACTGCGCATAGGCGTTGTTCTGCTTTGCCGATTTTTCCAGCCAATATACCGCCTCTTCGGAATCCGGCTTGACGCCGCTGCCGAACCGGTAGCACGTACCCAGCTGAAACTGTGCCTCTGCATCTCCGGCATCTGCCGCCTCCCGGAACAGCCGCAGCGCATACTTCGTATCACGCTTGACGCCGTTACCGTCCAGGTAACAGATGCCCAGCTGGCATTTCGACGGGATGTCGCCCTGTTCTGCGGCTTTCTGAAACCAGTAGACCGCCTGGCTGTCCTCTGTCTCTGAGGTCACTTCCTGGTAGTACAGGCACATTCCCAGGGCATACTGGGCATCCCGGTAATCCTGCTTTGCCGCCTTTTCCAGCCACTCCTGCGCCAGCTTTTCATCCTGGGGCAGTCCCCTGCCGAAGTGATAACAAGTCCCCAGCAGATACTGCGCAATAGGAACGCCCTGCTCCGCAGATTTCTGATACCATTCCACCGCTTTTTTCTCGTCCAGTTCCGTGCCGAGGCCATTGAAATAACAGTCACCCAGATTGTATGCCGCAGCGGCGTGTCCGTCTGCCGCCGCCTTTTGAAACAGCTCGAATGCCTTTTTCTGATCCTGTGCCACACCGGTACCGTCCATATAACAGCGCCCCAGCATATTGACTGCCTCCGCATTGCCGGACTGCGCCGCCTTTTCAAAGACGGAAAACGCCTTTTCCGCATCCTCCGGCACGCCGTCGCCGGACAGATAGCAAAGTCCCAGCTGGAGCATGGCTTCTTCATTGCCCTGCGCTGCACTGCGGCTCAGCAACTGTACCGCCTGTTCCGCATCCTTTTTCATGCGCTCTCCGTTCAGCAGGAGCATTCCCACGGCAAACTGTGCCTCCGCAGAGCCGGCCGCTGCGCCCTTTTCCAGGTAATAGCGAGCCTTTGTGAAATCCTCTGCCACGCCATGCCCCTGGAAATAGCAGTCGCCCAGATGGAACAGTCCGGACGGCAATTCCTGTTCCGCCGCCTTTTCCAGCCACTGGATGCCTGCGGTTTCGTCTGTCTCTGTTCCCGTTCCGTAAATGCAGCACATTCCGGTGAAGTCCTGTGCGTCAGCCAGTCCTGCCTCCGCCGCACGGCTCACCCAGGAAAAGCCCTCTTCCCGGTTTGCCTCTGTTCCCACGCCAAAGTACAGGCAGCGTCCCAATTCATACTCCGCCTTTGCCACGCCGCTCAGCGCCGCCGCCTGGAGCAGCAGAAAGCCACGCTTTTCCGCATCCGTACCCTCTCCCGGCAGATTCAGCAGGTGCATTCCCAGAAAGTATTCCGCATCATGGTCGTGCTGTTCCACTGCCAGTTCCAGCAGCCGGAGACCTTCTGCCTCATCCTCTTCCACCCCGTCCATGCCGCCGTGCAGATGATACACGCCCAGCAAAAACTGCGCCTCGTGATAGCCCTGCGCCGCAGAGCGTTCCAGCCATTCCAGCGCCTGTTCACCATCCGGTTCTGTTCCGATGCCGTCCCGCAGGCACATGGCTGTGATAAACTGCGCATTGGCATAGCCCTGTTCCGCCATCATCCGAAACCAGGCATACCCGGATTCCTGTGCAGACGCATCTCCTTCTTCCACCTGCTCCAGGTGACGGTTATAGTTCTCCGGATTCATGATGTTCGCCGGATCTGTTTTCCGGAATCGTCCCAAAAATTGCTTTTTCATCAAAAATCCCCCTTTCTCATTCTGCTGTTTTTGTCGTGATACTTATTATAAAGCAAAATGCGCCTGGTGTCAAGTAAACGCCGGTTTTTGGCGCAAAAATCAACGGGAAAGTTCCCCTTAAAAAACGGTTTGCATGGGTTTCTACAAGGTGCATTATCTCTTTCATCAGATTTATATGTTAACTTTTTGTAACTAGTTGAGAATCAGTCTTGACAATCAATTTTTCCTGTGCTATAATAAGGACAAGCAAAGGGAGATTGGATCCCATGCAAAAATTACTTTATGGAGGTAGTACTCATGAAAAAGTTTGTATGTTCAGTTTGTGGTTATGTATACGAGGGCGAGGCTGCACCGGCAGCATGTCCTCTCTGCGGTGCGCCGGCAGACAAGTTCGTGGAGCAGAAAGAAGAGAATCTGGCATGGGCTGACCAGCACGTTGTCGGCGTAGCACAGGGCGCAGACGAAGAGATTATCCAGGGTCTGCGTGAGAACTTCAACGGCGAATGCTCCGAGGTCGGTATGTACCTGGCAATGGCACGTGTTGCGTTCCGTGAGGGCTACCCGGAGATCGGTCTGTACTGGGAAAAGGCTGCTTACGAAGAGGCTGAACACGCTGCAAAGTTTGCAGAGATGCTGGGCGAAGTTGTTACCGACTCCACCAAGAAGAATCTGGAAATGCGTGTTGCCGCTGAAAACGGTGCCTGCGCAGGCAAGAAGGCTCTGGCAGCAAAGGCAAAGCAGCTGAACCTGGATGCCATCCACGACACGGTACACGAAATGGCAAAGGACGAGGCAAGACACGGCTGTGCATTTGCCGGTTTCCTGAAGCGTTACTTCAACGACTAAGTTTGTGCGGTGTTGCCTATAAATGAAAAGCGGACTGTTTCGGAAGAGGTTCTGAAACAGTCCGTTTTTTGCTTATAATGTAAAAATTTCCAGATTCTACCCGCAAATATCCGCCCATTCCGTCGGAATCCCAACGCTGTTCCGGGCGATATACAGCATGGTATAAAACACATCAGTGGAATCCACTATACCATTGCCGTCCACATCTGCCGCCTGTTCCTGGGCAGCCGTCCAGCCGGATTCCAGTCCCACGCCACGCTGTGCAATTCCCAGCATGAGATAAAACACATCCGTAGAATCCACCTTTCCGCTGTTGTCCATGTCCCCCAGGTTCAGCATCGCCGGGGTATCGTAGTGAATCACTGCACCGTCCAGCCCGTCATTGTCGTCGCCGATGGGCAGCGCATTCCATTCCGACTCAGACAAGACAGTATAAACGTCAGTTAGCTGCGTGCTTAGCGAAAAGGCACTCTGACTAATTTCCGTCAGCTGTCCCTTGAGCGTGACCTTTTCCAAACTGAGACAATTGGCAAGCACATACGCCGGAATAGTGGTGACACCGGCGGGAAATGTGATCTCACGCAGCGCCGTGCAGTCATAAAATGCCCTTTTGTCGATTCTTGTCACACTGTCCGGAATCTCCACCTTTTCCAGGCTGTGGCACTGCCAGAATGCCGATGCGCCGATGGTTTGCAGGCTTTCCGGCAGAATGACCTCTTTGATCTTCAGATTCACCATAAATGCCACATCACAGATCTCTGTAACGCCCTCCGGAATCACCAGCGTCTCATCCGTACATTTTTCACCGTCTATCACAATATGGTTGACCTGCACCAGCGGATCTTCCGCCTGGCGCTCCTCCAGCCAGGGCGTTTGGAAAAACACGCTGTTCCCGATATTCCGGACAGTTCCCGGAATCGTGATCTCTGACAGGCTGGCACACGACATGAAACAGCCGCTGCCGATGGTAAGCAGATACTTGGGTAGCTGCACATGATTCAGCTTGGAACAGCCATAGAACGCACGTGATCCCAGCGCACGCACCGTATCCGGGATCGTGACATCGGTCAGTTCTGTGCGGCTGTAAAATGCGTTTTCTGCGATTTGCAGCACCGGCTTGCCTTCGATCTCTTCGGGGATCGTCACGCTGACGGCGCTCTTCTCACAGGAGGTAATAATGGCACGGTCAGAGGTGAGGGTGTATTTCAGTTCTCCGTAAGTGCTGGTGTTTTCTGCCGCAGCGGCACAGATCTCCGGCACAGCCGAAATTGCCGCCGGGCTGACAGAAAGCGCCAGCATTCCTGCTGTCAGGAATGTGCAAAGTTTTTTCCAAAGCTGCATGATATCCAAATTCCTTTCCATGCACAAAAAGGCAATGCCGCATCCGTCCTGCAATGCAGCATTGCCTCTGTTGTATCATTTTCAAGTCAGTATTTCCGAGGAAACGCTCCCCGGTTCAGAAACTTCTGAGCGTTGTGGTCAGAAACAGGCTGTTGTCCATGTGCATCTTATTCAGCACATATAGTATGATCGCCATGACTGTCCAGATCGCAGCCGTTTGAATGGTATAAAATATAATCTTCTTCATCAAAGATACACCTCATTTCACAAAGTACCGCCCATGCCGTTACGGCACTTTGGTTTCTACATCTATCATTATACACAATAACTGCCAAGAATACAATAGCTTTTTGTGAATTGTAATTAAATTGCAACCGTTTTTTTCGAAATGACAGAATCCGGAACAAAAGACTGCGCCGGTATTCGGTATAATGCACAGTGCTTTTTTTCGAGTCTGTTGCAGAACCATAAATACCACCAAAAAACCGCCAACTTTTCCGAAAAACACACGGGTTTCTCGTGTAATATTCCATATTTACAAACGGAACAGTTTGTGGTATGATGAATATGATGAGCAATATCATGATATTATGAAAAGGAAAGGGGCTTTCTCCATGCAAAATTATGTAATCACCATTACACGGCAGTTCGGCAGCAGAGGCCGGGACATTGGCGTTGCCGCAGCGAAAAAGCTGGGCATTCCCCTATACGACAGAAATGTGCTGGAAAAAGAGGCAGAGGAGATCGACAGCACACTCCATTCTCTGGTGGAATTCAGCAAAAACGGCATGAGCGAATCGGGATATTACAAGATGGCATATCCTCTGGGCATCGGCAGTGCGCTGAAAAAAGACCGGATGTTTGAATTGCAGAGCAAATTAGTGCTGAAACACGCAGAAAGTGAAAACTGCGTTATCATCGGACGCTGTGCGGACTATCTGCTCCGGGAGCGGGAAAATGTGATTCGCTGCTATATCTTTGCACCCTATCAGGCACGGATCCGCAACAGCATCATGACGCTGGGACTCGCCAACGCCGAGCCGCAGCGCATCATCGAAGAAGTGGACAAGGCACGTGCAGAGTATTACCGCTCGCACACCGGCTGTGAGGTCAACAATACCCGGTACCGTGATCTGTTTCTGAACAGCAACCTGCTGGGCGTAGAAGGCACGGCAGATCTTATCGTTGACGCTGTCCGGAGAAAGTTCGGACTGCCGGAAGAAAAATAAGACCCGGGCTGTACAGGCACAAGTCCTGGGGATTCCGCATATCCTGTCACTGAGGTGATGCGTTATGAAGGAATTCCGCAGAAGCGTCTGGATCGGTTTTATCTGGAGCATCGTTTTCGGAACGATGCTCCATTTTTTATACGGCTGGACGGGCGAAAACCGGGTGGTAGGGCTGTATGCCGCCGTCAGTGAAAGCACCTGGGAACATCTGAAACTCCTATTTTTCCCGGTGCTGCTCTATACGGTCTGGGAATATATCTGGCTGGGACACCGCTGGAAAGGCTACGTACAGGTACGGGCAGAGAGTGTGCTGCTGGGAATGCTGACCATTACGGCGCTGTTCTATACCTACACCGGCATCTGCGGCAGGCACTGGCTGTGGGCAGACATCCTCACATTTGTGCTGGGTGCGGCTGTCACTGCGTATTACACCTGGAAATACGCCCGGCGAGGACGTGGCAGCAGCGTGTTCGGCGCAGTTGTCCTTGCAGTCATCGCCGTCTGCTTTGGCGTGTTCAGCCTGTTTCCGCCTGCGGTGGGAATTTTTGCAATCCCATAAGTATCCGGGCAGTCCTTTTAAGGGACTGCCCTTTTTCTGCACCATTTTTCCGGTTCTCACATAAAATGTGACAGGAGGTGAACGCTGTGAACGGACTGATTTGTCTGCTGGTATTCTGTCTGCTGGCGGTGACGGCTCTGGCAGCACTGGGGCTGTGCCGGCGGCTGTTTTCCCATGAACTGCCGGAACATATGGCGACTCTTGCACTCCTGGAAAGCCAGGCGCAATGGGAACGGCAGTGCGCCGCACTGGCTGCCCAGCTGACCTGGACCGACCGGGACATGGTGCACACAGTCTGGCTGGTGGATGCCACGCCGGACGGCAGCCTGGAACAGGGCTGCACGGCATTTTGCAGACGGCACAGAGGCTTTTGCTATTGCCGGCTGTCGGAGTTGACGAAAATTTTTGGCAGCGGTGCGGAATCCGAAAAAAATGATTGCAATTTGTCGAAAAAACAGGTATAATAAAAAGAGTGCATTGGGAAAGGAGGCGGTCAAAGTGGCGGCAGAAGAAAGAAAACCACTCCATTTAGAAGGTACTGTGGAACACGTGATGTACTGCAACGCAGAAAACGGATATACAGTCCTGGAACTGGATGCCGGCGGCACACTGATTACGGTGGTCGGCGAAATGGGCGAGACCGAAGAGGGCGAACAGCTTTCGGTGGACGGCGAATACACCACCCATCCACGCTATGGAATGCAGTTCCGGGCGCAGTACTGGGAGCGCAAGCTGCCGGCAGATGCGCTGAACATCCAGCGCTATCTCTCCTCCGGCGCCATCAAGGGCATCGGACCGTCTCTGGCAAAGAAAATCGTGGAAAACTTCGGAGATCACACCCTGGAGATCATGGAAAAAGAGCCGACCCGTCTCCTGGAGATCCGGGGAATCTCTCCGAAAAAATGTGAGTCTATCGCCGCAGAAGTCAAGCAGATTTTTTCGCTCCGGACACTGATGCTGTTTCTGGCGCAGTATGATATCCGCTCCAAATATGCCATGCGTGCATATCAGAAATGGGGCAACGGCGCCATTGATCTGCTGGCGGCGAATCCTTATCTGCTCTGTGTTCCCGGCGTGGAACTGGACTTTCTGAAAGCAGATGCCGTGGCACAGGGGATGCAGTTCGCACAGAATGCGCCCCAGCGTGTCCAGGCAGGCATCATCTACATCTTACAATACAACACCAACAACGGGAACTCCTGTCTGCCGCTGGATCGGCTGCGCCCGAAAGCGTGCGCCTATCTGAAAGTCAACGAGGCAGATTTCGAGATTGCCTATGCCGGGGCGCTGGACGAGCATACCCTCTGTGTCTATGAGAAAAACGGACGGGACTATGTCTATCTGGAGGACTACTACATTGCGGAACACTACATCGCAGACCGCATCGGTGTAATACAGGATTTCAGCGCACCGGAGGACAACAGCGAGTTTGAAAAGATGATCGACGCCCAGGAACAGGAACAGGGCATGGAATACGCCGCCTTACAGCGAAAAGCCATTGTGACGGCGCTTTCCCGTGGCATTATGATCCTCACCGGCGGTCCGGGTACGGGAAAGACCACGACGCTGAACGGCATCATTTCCCTGTATGAAAAGCAGGGCTATCGTGTCATGATCGCCGCCCCCCCCGGACGTGCCGCAAGCCGCATCTCTGACCTCACCGGCTATGAGGCAAGCACCATTCACCGGATGCTGGAAGTGGAATACGACGCATCCGGCGGCATGGGATTCCAGCACGATGAGCGCAATCCCCTGGAGTGCGATGTGATGGTAGTGGACGAGATGTCCATGGTGGACGTGCTTTTGTTCGAGCATCTGCTCCGGGCGCTGCGGCTGAGCTGCAAGGTGGTGCTGGTGGGCGACTGTGACCAGTTGCCGTCCGTGGGTGCAGGCAACCTGCTCCGGGATCTGATCGACAGCGGCAGAGTGCCGGTGGTGGCACTGAAAGAGATCTTCCGCCAGGCGCAGAAGAGCAGCATCATCACCAATGCCCACAAGATCATCGGCGGTGAATACCCGGATCTCACCCAGAAAAAGAGCGACTGTTTCTTTTTCCAGCGGCTGAAGCCGGATGCTGCAACAGAGCTGATGCTGGAACTGGTCAAGACCCGGCTGCCCAAGGCATACGGCTACTCCCCCATGGAGGATATCCAGGTCATCACCCCGTCCCGCAAGGGCGTTATGGGCGTGATCGAACTGAACCAGCGGCTCCAGGCGGTGCTGAATCCGCCCTCGCCTTCTCTGCCGGAGGTAAAGTCCATGCTCTACACCTTCCGGGAAGGCGACAAGGTCATGCAGATCAAGAACAACTATGACATTATCTGGCACAAGGACGGCGAAAACGGCACAGGCATCTTCAACGGAGACATTGGCTATCTCCGTGCCATCAACCGGCAGACCCAGGAAGTGGTGGCGGAATTTGACGGCAGACGTGCCACCTATCCCTTTGAACAGCTGGATCAGCTGGAGCTGGCATACGCTGTCACTGTCCACAAGAGCCAGGGCAGCGAATTCCAGGCAGTGGTCATGCCGCTGCTGGGCGGATTCCCGAAACTGTATTACCGGAATCTGCTGTATACCGCCGTCACCAGAGCCAGACGGCTACTGATTATGATCGGCTCACAAAAAGTCATTTATCAGATGGTGGAAAACAACCGCCGTATGAATCGATATACCTGTCTGCGGGATATGCTGGAACAGCAAAAAAGCACTGCGCAGACACAGCGCCTGGAACAGCCGGAAGCGTCCGGCGCAACCGAACAGGACGCACCAGAACAGGAGGAATCGTCATGAGTAAAACAGACATTGGCATTGATTTAGGAACGGCAAACACCGTCATCACCTTAGGGAAAAAGGGCGTTGTACTCAGCGAACCCTCTGCGATCGCCTATCACACCCACACCAAGGAAGTCCTGGCTGTGGGCAAGCGTGCCTATCAGATGATCGGCAAGACCCCGGACTATATTGAAGTGATCCGTCCCCTTTCCGGCGGCGTGATCTCCGACGACCGGATGACACAGTACATGATCCGGGAGTTTATTCTCCAGGTCACCGGACATCGGCTCACCAAGCCACGCATCATTATCTGTGTGCCGTCCTTTATCACGGACGTGGAAAAGCGTGCTGTAGTCGAGGCAGCCATGAGCGCCGGCTCCCGAAAGGCGTATCTCATTGATGAGCCTATTGCCGCTCTGATTGGCGCAGGGGTAAACATCGGCAAGGCACGGGGCAACATGGTAGTAGACATCGGCGGCGGCACAACAGACGTTGCCATCGTCTCCATGAACGGCATCGTCACCTCCCACTCCGTCCGTGCCGCCGGAAACACCCTGGACCAGGCGATCATCCGGTATATGCAGACCAAGTACAAGCTGCTCATCGGCGAACGCACTGCCGAGCGGCTGAAAATCGAAATGACCAACCTCTACGACCCCAGAGCGGATGTTACGGCATGGGTCAAGGGACGGAATCTGGTCAGCGGTCTGCCGGAAATGCAGGAAGTCAGCGAGCTGGAGATCTTCGAGGCTGTGGAAGATGTGGTGGCGGACATCATCGAGGCAATCAAGACCGTCCTGGAAGAGACACCGCCGGAACTGGTAGGCGACATCTACGAAAACGGCGTCCTCATGGCAGGCGGCGGTGCGATGCTGGGCGGTCTGCGAAAGCTGGTAGAGCGGACGCTCCAGGTCAAGTGTGTTGTGGCAAAGGATGCCATTCACTGTGTGGCAAAGGGGACTGCCATTGCGTTCCGCAAAATGGACACGCTGCTGGACGGCTTTGAGAATATTGCGGTGTATCAGTTTAAGTGAGGGTATGCCGCCAGCCGGCTTGCTCCCTTTCATGATCCCCTGTCTGCAAACATGAAATAGAAACGGGTACACAACGCTGTACCCGTTTTTTCTGCCGTTCCATCAGCTTAGCACTCTGCATTAGCACTTGTTAGCACTCATTTACTAAGAGTGCTAATTTTCATCCAGTTTTCACAAAACCGACCTTGAACTTTCACATAGCAGGGGTAATATGATACTTGTAAACGGAAAGGGGTTCGGAAGATGAGAAAAAGAGAGCGAACCGCATCCGATCCGTTACCACAAAAATAATAGAACATCATTCGTAGGAGGAATGCTTTATGATGACATATTTAACACCGTTTGAACGTACAGGTTATGATCTGTTCCGCTCCATGCGAGATTGGGAGAATGAATTCTTCGGCGGAAAATCCGCTGCGATGAGTTCCTGCAAGACCGACATCCGGGACACCGGTGACAGCTACGTGCTGGAGGCAGAGCTGCCGGGATTCCAGAAGGATGAGATCAAGATCGGCGTAGAGAGCGACACCTTGACGCTGTCCGCTGTCCACAAGGAAAAGACCGAAGAGGAAAAGGCAAAGGACGGCACCTATCTCCGCCGGGAGCGCAGCACCAGTTCTTATGAACAGAAACTGGACATCAGCAATGTGGATGCGTCCGGACTGCACGCTGTGTATGAAAACGGTGTGCTGACGCTGACCATGCCGAAAAAGCAGCCGGCAAAGCCGGTTTCCCGTCAACTGGAGATCCACTAAAGTAATGTTGAAAAGAGAAAAGCAATGCAGAAAAAAATCTGAGATAGCAAAACCAAAAAGAAAAAGAGAGAAAAAGCGCTGAAAAGGCGCATAGAACAAAGAAAAACGAGCGTGTAAAGCAAGCGCTCAGAGACAGTTCCAAGGAGGAATGACTTATGATGACCATTTTTCAACCTTTTGCAAACACATTGTGGAATACAGTGAAAGATACTGAGATCACAAAGGTGCCGAAAACTGACCTGCGGGATACTGGCGACAGTTATGTGCTGGAGGCAGATATGCCGGGGTTCAAGAAAGAAGAAATCAAGCTGTCCTTGGAGGGCGATGTGCTGACCATTGCGGCAGAGCATACCACAGAAAAAACAGCAGAAGATGCGTCCGATAGTGAAGGTTCTGCTGAACAGACTGACACGGCTAAGAAAGGCACATACTTGCAGCGGCAGCGCAGTTTCTGTAAGTATTTGCAGCGCCTGGATATCAGCAACGTGGATGCAGACCGCATTGATGCGGCATATGAAAACGGCGTGCTGAAACTGACGCTGCCGAAGAAACAGCCGGCAAAGCCGGAAGTAAAGCAGATCACCGTGCAGTGATCCCGAATGTTCTCCCCTGCGGTAATCACCGCAGTTTCATAAATGTATCTCCTATATCATAAAAAGAGGAAGTCTCCGAAAGGGGACTTCCTCTTTTTTCATGCAGCGTCTCTTTTATGTTGCGCATCGAAAGCCTCCCACTCCCGAAATGTATCCCACAAAATGAGATGCACGTCTTTCCGGCGGCATTTACTGGGAACACACTCCTGTCTCTTATACACATCTGACGCTGCCGACGATAAG
>ENA-OZKZ01001080-OZKZ01001080.1-human-gut-metagenome-genome-assembly--contig:-NODE-1080-length-11673-cov-4.219487_pt1 | contig 11673 bp, 13 predicted proteins | sample MGYA00244828_ERZ653768 | MGnify/ENA primary metagenome ERZ653768 (study PRJEB26926, sample SAMN06165273) | human gut metagenome | biome: ENVO:00009003; feature: ENVO:2100002; material: ENVO:00002003...
ATCGTCGGCAGCGTCAGATGTGTATAAGAGACAGGTGTCTGCTCTAAAGCCAGCCACTCCATGATGTCCGATAATCCGCATAGCGGCTTCTATGAAGCGGAGACCTCCCGGACACTAGACCGCAGTGGTGGAGATCCGACCTGCAATCAGGGCGGTATCTGCGTGGTAGAGCCGGTCGCCTTTACCCAGAACCAGAGGGATGAAGTCCGGGATCTGGGAGAGAAGTCAGCGGCACTTGCAGCAGAGCCGGGGATGAAGCAGCAGACCTTTGTCGCTGGATTTTCTGCTGGAGCTGGCGCGAGCGCCGGGACCATTGGATATCAGGAGGATGTAGCGCCCACGTTGAAAGGCAGCCCCAGCGGGAACTGTATGCCCAGCATCCTCTGCATCAACGATCAGGGCGGGCAGATCATGGAGTGCAGTGAGGACGTCACCGGAACCCTACGGGCACAGGAGCATGGACACCAGCCTCTGATCCTGCGTCCGACAGGGCCCAAAGTTTATGAAAACCACGGCATTGACGGAAGATACACGGGGCCGCATGATGTAGCGCCCACCATGTCCGCCCGCTATGGGACCGGAGGGAACAACATTCCCCTTGTACAGCAGGAGGAAGTCATCTGCATTGCGGGCAACGCCATTGACCGCCAGCCGCAAAACGGCGGCAACGGCTTTGGATGGCAGCGGGATATTTCCTATACCCTGACCGCCACGGATCGCCACAGCGTCTATGCCCGCCAGAGGGTAGATCAGTTCAGGGACGACGAGATCGCCTCCACGGAGAGCGCGCGGCAGCACAAGGACGCTACAGACCTTGTCTGCCAGCCGCCCTCTTCCTGGGATGCGGACTGCCGGAATCTCATTCGCCGCTTAACGCCTTTGGAGTGTGAACGGCTCCAGGGGTACCCGGACGGTTGGACCGATGTCCCCGGCGCTTCGGACTCCGCACGCTACAAAGCCCTCGGCAACAGCGTGGCCATCCCCTGTGTGGAATACCTCATGCAGCGGGTGGCTATGGTCATTACGCTTGGTTTGGAGTGGGAGTTTTAGTTGGTCTTGGTAATAGCTTTTGCACTTGCTTTCGGGTATCTTGACGTTACCAAAAAAGACTGGAGGAACTGCCATGGCAGAAAAAACGCGCAACCTCTGCGCGCAGATCCCCGTGGAGCTGCATGACAAGGTGCGGCAGCGTCAGGCGGAATCCGGCGAGACACTGAGTCAGTACATGACTGCGCTCATCACAAAATTTTATGAAATGGAGGAAAACGCAAAGATGGACAAGGACAATGTGAGGACGGTGGCGTTTCAGGTGCCCACCGAGCTGTTTGAGCAGCTCAAGGCATACCTCAAGCGGAACGGCATCAAGCAGAACGCCTTCTTCCTGGACTGCATCCGGCAGGCGCTGGCGGAGGACACCGGCACTGCCGAAGAATAAGAAATACATCGCGCGAACCGCTGCTGAGATCTTCGGCAGCGGTTTTGCTTTGGAGGAACAAAATGTTTATTTACCCCGAAAACCTGAAAGCCAAGCCCATGCTGTGGCTCTGGCTGCTGCGGGACATCGGCGTCATCGGCATCGGCGCTTTGCTCTCTGTGCTGGCGCTGACCCAGGGCCTCGGCATGGGACTGCTGGTGGTCACGGTGCTCTACGCCTTCCTCACCATTCAGGTGGATGGCAGCAGTATCTTAGACTTCCTGCGCCGCGCCGCCTGTTTTCTCTTTCTGCGGCAGCAATACTATGAATGGAGGCTGGACCCATGAACCGAAAACAGAAAAAGGAGCTGCGCCAGCGGCAGTCGACAAGGCAGCTCATGGGCATTGTCCGCGTGACGCCCCACGGCATCGTGACAGATTCCGGAGAGCGGGTCTTCTTCCTGATCCAGCCGGACAACCTCTCTGTCCTGTCCCCGGAGGTCATCCGGGGTCGCGTCCGCTCCCTTACCATGCTTCTCAGCACACAGCCCTCACTGGAGATTCTGGCGCTGGACTCCCGCGAATCCTTTCAGCGAAATAAGGAGTATTACCTGCGGCGCTTGGAGGAGGAAATGGAGCCTGCCGTGCGGAAGCTGTTAGAGCGGGACATGGCCCATTTGGACGCCATCCAGTTCTCCTCCGCCTCCTCCCGCAAATTTGTGCTGGTGCTCCCACTGGATGAAAAAGCCGGTGCGGATGAAGGTGCGCTGCGGCAGTTGGAGAAATCCGTCTGCGACCACGGGCTCCGCGTGCGTCTGGCGGAGGAGCAGGATGTGAAGCGCCTGCTGGCGATCTACTACCGGCAGGATCTCACCACGGAGGTATTCCGTGATTTCGATGGAGAGGAGTATGTACATGGCTAAAAAGAAACAGAAGAAGAAAACGAAAATGCCGGAGCAGGTTCAGCGCCCGAAAGACTTTCTGGATATGATCGCGCCCGCGGCGGTGAAGTTCAACACAGATCACTTCATCCTCGGCAGCCGCTATCACACGGCGATGGCGCTGAAAAGCTACCCGCCCATGACGGATGAGCTGGCGCTGCTGCGGGGCCTTGGCGATATGGGCGGTGTCAACCTGCGCCTGACGGCGCGGCAGGTCACGCCCGCCGAAGAGGACGCCATCCTCCATGCCGCCACCAACAAAAGCCGCATGGAGCGGAGCAACACCAACGACTACAAGCAAAGCGTCACGGCGGAGGCCAACCTGCGAGATATGGCGGAGCTGCTGGCGAAGCAGCGTCAGGAAAAGGAGCCGCTCATCCACTGCGGCGTGTATCTGGACATTGCCGCGGCAGACACGGAAAAGCTGCGCACGGCGCGGGACACGGTATCCGCCCAACTGGTGCGCTCCCGCATGGGCGCCGATCCGCTGCTCCTGCGCCAGCGGGAGGGCTTTCTTTCCGCCAACCCCGCAGGCGGCAGCCAGCTTGCCAATTTTGCAGAGCGGGTATTACCCGCACGCAGCGTTGCCAATCTATACCCCATGAACTATTCCGGCAAAACCGATCCCAAGGGCTTCTTCATTGGCCGGGACCGCTTCGGCTCCAACATCATCGTGGACTTCGACCGCCGTGCTTCTGACAAGACCAACGCCAGCGCCCTCATCCTCGGCAACACCGGACAGGGCAAAAGTTATCTTCTGAAGCTCCTGCTCTGCAATGTGCGGGAGGCGGGCAAAAGCGTGATCTCTCTGGACTCCGAGCATGAGATGGAGGATGAATGCCGCGCCCTGGGCGGCTGCTTTTTGGACTACTTAAGCGGACAGTACCGCATCAACCTGCTGGAGCCCCGCTGCTGGGACGATGGCAGCGGGCCGGAAGACCCGGACGCGCCGGACGCTTTCCGGGGGACGCTGCTCTCTCAGCACATCTCCTTCCTGCGGGATGTGTTCCGCGTCTACAAGGGCTTTGACACGCCCCACATCGACACGCTGGAGCTGATGGTGGAGAGCCTGTATAAAAAGTGGAACATCACCGACCGCACGGACTTTGCGTCGACGCGGCCGGAGGACTATCCCATCCTCTCCGACCTCTACGATACGATCCAGGATGCCTATGACAACTATGACGCCGCCGGTCTTTATCCGCGGGAAATGCTGCGGGATCTGCTGCTGGGGCTCCATTCCATGTGCCGCGGCGCGGATTCCCGGTTTTTCAACGGGCATACCAATATTGACCGCTCCAAATTCCTTGTTTTCTGCGTCAAGGGACTGGATAACATGGCGGAAAATCTGCGGAACACCCTGCTGTTCAGCCTGCTGTCCTATATGTCGGATCAGCTTCTGACGCTGGGCAATTCCGTAGCCGCCATTGACGAGCTGTACCTGTGGCTGTCCGATCCCACCGTCATCACCTACATCCGCAACGCGCTTAAAAGAGTACGAAAAAAGGAATCCGCCCTGTTCCTCGCCAGTCAGAACTTAGAGGACTTCACCCAGCCGGGAATACGGGAGCTGACACGCCCCCTCTTTTCCATCCCCGTCCATCAATTTATCTTTAACGGCGGCAATGTGGATAAGAAATTCTTCATGGATAACCTCCAGTTAGAGGAATCCGAGTATGCCCTGATCCGGGACCCGCAGCGCGGCTCCTGCCTCTACAAGTGCGGCAGCGAGCGGTATCTCTTACAGGTGCAGGCTCCGGAGTACAAGCAGACCATCTTCGGAACGGCAGGTGGACGGTAATGGCGGTACCCGTCGCGGCACTGGCGAAGCTCGCCGCTGCAGCGCTCTCGGATGAGGATACCCGGCGAAAGTTGGGCTGGATCGTGGCGGCGATCTGTTCGCCGTTGATCCTGACGCTGGCGCTGATCTGCTCTCTGCTCTCCGGCAGCGCGGAGCATAACAATTCCGCCGTCCTGCTGTGTTTCCACGGCGGAACGATCCCGGACAAAACGCCTGCGGAATATGTTGCTTACATTGAAGATATGCGCCGCAGCTTCACACTGCTGGACAGCGCCATTGATGCCGTCAATGACATGACGGAGAACAGCGACAGCCTTGACGATATCCGCGTCAAGGCTGTTTTCTATGCTCTGTATTTTGGGGAGGACACCCCCAGCCGCCGAGCGCACCGACAGTTCGTGGACTGCTTTGTGACCTACGAGGAACGTACCCGCACCATCACCGATGAGGACGGGACGGAAACCGAGGAGAGCTACACCGTGGCGATTCCCATTGCGGACATAGCCGCCGTGTACGGCAATCTTGAAAATGTACTTCACTTACAGCTCTCCGAGGAGCAGAAGTCCAACGCCGACAGTGTCTACAACCTCGTCCGCTATGGCGTTGCCGGAGGTTCGGAGGGCTGGATTCCCGGCGCGGATGTGCCATTTATCGGCGCGGACGGCTTCTGTTCACCCATCGGTTCAGGATGGGAAAGCCGTGTCACCTCTGAATTCGGCAACCGCATCGATCCCATCACCGGGAAGCGCAAGGGACACACCGGCATGGACTTGGCAGTCCCCACCGGCACGCCTATCCGCGCCGCGCTGCCGGGGACTGTGACGGTCTCCAAGTACAATGCCGGAGGCTACGGCTATTATGTCATAATCGACCACGGCAATGGCCTTGCCACGCTGTACGGCCACTGCTCCAAGCTGCTGGCAAAAGTGGGCCAGACGGTGCAGGCGGGAGACATCATCGCCCTCTCCGGCAGCACCGGGCGCTCCACCGGTCCGCATCTCCATTTCGAGGTGCGCGTCAACGGGGAACGGACGAATCCAAGGGCATATCTGCCGAAAGGCTGAAAGGAAAACTAATTATGAATACTGCAATAAAACCGATCACGCCGGAGCGTGAGCAGGAGTTGGTTGCGAAGCTCGTGGATTTTCTCAGCAGCCGCTACGACGCTGGGAATCTCTATGATATTCTGCGTCACGGACTCGGCATGGATCACAGCGACATGGAGGCGCTGGGTTTCCAGCTCCGTGACTACTACGAGGAGGTCAAATAATATAGCATACGAAAAAGTCCCAAGACCGTCCACGGTCTATCACCTGACGAAAAAGGAACACCTTGACAGCATTCTGGACGACGGTGTGATTCGCCGCTTCGATGATACCGAATGCTGGTTCTGCGAGAGCCTCGATAAGATGCGGGCATACATGGCACAGACGGTTCTCTGTGAGGGCAAGCCTTATTACGCCGTGGGCGGTCGGCTCTGCCGCTATCCCAAATTTGTGCCGAAGGATTATGTTCTCCTCAAACTCACGCCCCGTGGCTATGAGGATAACTGGTACCGCTGGAATCAGGAGATCCCTCCCGGCAGTTCCAGAGAACTGATGCAGGCAGCAAAAGAATTCTCCATGTTGAAAATCGGCTACCGCGGCGATATGGCGTTCCGCAGCGCGGAGGTCATCGATGTGGCACTGTTTCTTACGGATGGGATCGTGCAGGGAAATCCGGTGCAGACCACATCGGAACTACGGGAGCTCCTGTTTGAACACGTCGAGCGCGAGCAGAGAGAATACACAGATTCTCTCTACCGCATGACGCAGGGACAGCTCATCGCTAACGCAGGAGAGATCGAGGCGAACCGTTTTTGCTATAATGCCTTGCTGACCATGCGTTTAGACCGTGAACAGTTGAAAGTGCTGGCGGCGATGGATGACCCGCTGGAGGCAGTACGCAGCGCATGGGTCTCAACGCAGGAGATGAGACAGGAAGAAGAATTCTCTCATACGCTGTTTGAAATCTGTGAGCAGACGGTGCAAGAACAGACGATGCAGATGAAATAGGAACGGAGGAATATGCCGACTATGAAAAAAGAAAATGTCACGATCACATTCGAGAGTGAGCAGCTTGCCGCTCTCGAATTTTCGCTCAAAAAAAGGAACACCAGCGTGCAGGCGCAGCTGGAGGAACTGCTCAAATGTCTCTATGAATCCGAGGTGCCGGAGCCGGTGCGGGAATATCTCGCCAGCCGCGCGGTGCCCGCTGCCCGTCCCCGCCGTCCGGCAAGACCGGCGAAGCCGCAGATGCGGGTGGAGTCTCCCTCCGCGGTGACGTCGCCTGACGTTCCTGAAAGGGTTGGTGGTTGAGATGGCACGGCAGGAAAAAATCGTGCTGTGGATCGACCGGCGATGGAAGGATGCCATTGAGAAGCATCTCAGGGATGAAACTTTGGAGGAGCATCTGGAAGATGTGCTGGATGAGCTGTGCAACCAGCTCCCAGAACGTGAGTACAAACGCATCAGTGCCGAGATCTACGCGGAGGATGCCGCGCGGCGCACGGAGGAAGAAGCAGCCCGCACCTACGCCGCCTACCATGTGACGGAGCGCGGGCAGGAGTGGTACTTCAAGACCTCGCTCGGCGAGGAGCTGCTGGCGGTCGGGAAAAAGCTGCACGGTTATCTTACAAGGGGCAATGGTGTTGCACCGGACAAATTTATCGGAATGTTTTTCGGCGGGCAACCCATCACGGTGGAAGAGTACAACGCGCTCACTGCCCTTCGCATGGAGAACACCGGCAAGGTGCGCGGCGTGTTCGATGTGAACTTCGACAAGCGGGAGTTCTCCGCCGTACACGTCATGGACGGCTGGCGAACCTGGGCAATGCGGGATGTGTCAGCGGCGGTGTACCATGCCACACGATCGCAATTCGCGTCGAGCGATGATAAGTGGCGCAAGCTGCTGGATCATCTGAGCGGTAAAGAGATCACCTCGGCGGGACATCTTTCTGCGCGAAATTTCTCTTTCGGTGACGAGATCATCGAATCGGACGGCAAGCTCAATTTTTATGTACAGACGGAGTTCGATGTGGACGCTGCCTTCGGAACCTTCGTCCTCACGGACAAAAACGATGACTGGCTCAACATCTATGCCAACTACGACATCGCGGAGGATAGACCCTGCGACACGCTGGAGCTGACGCTCTGCAAGGGCGACGGTTCCGAGGAAAGCTGGAGCTACCAGCTCAACGCCGCAGAGCAGGATGTCCTGCTGCGCAAGATGGAGGAATACTGTCAACAGCAGACCGGCATGAGTCTCCACGACTACGCGCAGCAATTCCGCGAGGAACCGGAACAGCAGCAGGGGCCGGTGATGAAGCTGTAGGTACAAACGCAGGCACAGCAAGGCTGAAGCACTCACGACTGCGGAAGCAACAGCGTCCAGGCTGCGCGTGCCTGCGGGCCCGCGGCGCCGCCGAACTGCGTCAACCCGCCCTTGGCGGGCAGCCGCAGTTTGGCGGCTGTTATTCTGCTCCCGCGGTTTTTCTCCGTCCCGAATTTGAAAGCGTTTTGCGCAGATAGTTGTGCTTTCAAATGTGCCGCGCAGGGCGGCTCCCCGTTTCCCCGCACCGTTCGCCCTGTGTGCCGCTGTGTGCGCGTTTAAGGGCTGGGGTGGAGTGTGTACCCGCCAAAGCCCGTTGAAGCGAGTGTTGCGGCGTTTGTGGGCGATGTGCGAAAAATCCGTGTGGATACGGCTCCGGCGATGGGGAACTGAGCTTTTGGGGATGCACGTTTCTCTCCCAATCCCGTCCTGTTTCGGAGGCTTTTGCCCCTTATTTACCCGTTCGATAAAAGCACTAGATAAAGAGAGGTGCCCGTGCGCGGGCCCCTCTCAGCCACAAAGCCCCGCAGTGCGGGGCTTTTTTGAAGGTTCGGCAAGGTGCACCTTTGGAGCGTATTTGCAAGGCTTGGGTGAACCTTACCGGAGAAAATGCAGGCGCAGCAAGGGATTGCGCCTTTTGAGAAAGGAGATGCATACAGATGAGTGAAGTAACAGAAAAAAGGATCGAGCGAACCGTCGTCTGGCTGGATGCAGGGCTCGTTCCGCGCATGGACGGATGGCTGAAGGCTGACAACTGCAAAAACCGCAGTGAGTTTATCAACAAAGCGCTGCGCTTCTACATGGGCTATCTCGGCACGGAGGACAACACCGCGTATCTCTCGAAGGCTATCCTGACAGCCATTCAGGGTACACTGGACGACAACAACAATCGGCTCTGCCGCATCATCTTTAAGTGGGCGGTGGAGCTGAACATGATGTGCCACACCATCGCCGCGCACTTTCGTACCGATCCTATCCACACGCGGGAGTTGCGCGGCTTTGCGGTGGATGAGGTGAAGCGCACCAATGGTCAGGTGAGTTTTGAGAGCGCAGTGCATCAGCAGCGCCGCATTGAGCCGGAGGATGAATGGCCCGGATCGTACTGATCTCGCCCTACCTCAAGGGCGGACAGAATGCCGCGAAGCTCGCGCAGCGTACCCGCTACGTCGCCACCCGTCCCGGCGTGGAACTGCTGGCGGATGAGCGCAGTACACTCCCCGCCACAAAAAAGCAGCAGGAATTCATCGCACGGCTGCTGAAGTCCTTCCCATCCTGTTGGGAGCTCATTGAGTACGAGGAATATCTGGATCACCCCACTCAGGGCAGCGCCTCCGCGTTCATCGAGCAGGTGCAGGAAGACTACATGGAGGCGCTGGATCAAAAGGAAAATTTTATCGACTACATCTCCCACCGCCCCGGCGTCCAGAAGGACGGCGAGCACGGGCTGTGGGATGCCAACGGTAAGGTAAAAAATCTCGCGCAGGCGGTACGGGAGGTGGCGGAGCACACCGGAAATGTGTGGACGCCGGTGATCGCGCTGCGCCGTGAGGACGCGGAGCGGCTGGGCTACGACAGTGCGAAAAACTGGCAGGCTCTGGTGAACGCCTCCATCTGCGATATCGCAAAGGCGTATAAGATCCGACCGGAAAACCTGCGTTGGTATGCTGCGTTCCACCAGAAGCCAAATCAGGTGCATATCCACATGATCATCTTCTCCGCAGATCCAAAGGAGGGCTACCTCACCAAAGAGGGTATCCGGGAAATGAAATCCGTCTTCGCCAGACGGATCTACCACGCGGATCGGATGCACATCTACCAGCAAAAGGATACCGCGCGGCAGGAGCTGCAGGCACAGACCCGCAAGGCAATGGTGGAATGCATCGCACAGCTGGAGCATGGCACGTCGGATAACCTGCGTCTGGAGCAGCTCACCGAGGAGTTAGCAGAGCGTCTGCTGACGATCAAGGGCCGAAAGGTCTACGGCTACCTGCCGCCAAGGGTCAAGGCCATCGTGGATGCAATCGTGGAAGAGCTGGCGAAGGATGAGCAGGTGTCCGCCGCCTATGAAACGTGGCAGACGCTCTACGAGCAGGTGTGCTTGGACTACGATCAGCGGCCGCGCAAGCGTCTGCCGCTCTCCCAGCAAAAGGAGTTCCGGAGCGTCCGCAATATGGTCATTCAGGAAACACTGCAATGGATAGCAGAGCGGCAGCAGTGTGCGGACGCGCGTAGAACTCCTTCCACGCAGGAAGGACCTATCATCAAAAAAGATGCCGCAGAAGCCGCGCCAAAGGCCTCTGAGGTCACGGCATCTTTTGCGTCGGCGCAGCCAAAATCTGACCGTGCGGCAAGTGCCGCACCAGAAGATCCCGGTTCCTCTGATGCTGCCGCTTCTGAGGGCACCACGCCGCCTGCGGTTGAAGATGCATCGGCTTTTTCTCAGCAGTCAGTTCACCCTGATCAGCAAAAAGAGAGCGCACCGGCAGGAGCGGATTACCATGCCCCCACGGTGAGAGAAACCGTTGTGCGGATGCTGCATCACATGAGCAGGATCTTCGAGGACAACAGCAAGATCGACCAGATCCACCGCGGCTTGCAGATCGACCGCAAGCGCCGGCAGGAATTGCAGCGCAAGCGGCTGGCAATGGGACACAAGCCGGACGACCATGAGGAACAAACATTCAGATAGCACAAAGCAGAATTATGAAAGGACATGTCATGAGCAAATTTATCTATTTCACGCCGGAGGAAAAAGCACGTGCGCAGAACACGGATCTCGTGTCGCTGCTGCGCGCCCAGGGCGAGCGACCTGTGCGCTCCGGCCGGGAGTTCCGTACGCCCAATGATCCCAGCATCACCGTGCGGGGCAACAAATGGTTTGATCACTCCGCGCGCGTCGGCGGCTACGCCGTCAGCTTCGTCCAGCGCTATTACCGTCTCCCTTATCAGGAGGCGGTTTTGCTTTTGCTGGGCAGAAAGAACGGAAAATCGTATGAACAGGCGAAACCTGTGAAGGAGGCTCCGAAGCCCTTCGCTCTGCCGGAGCCTTACGGAACCATGCGCCGTATGTATGCCTACCTCATGCGTCAGCGCCACATTGACCGCGAGGTTATTTCCGCCTTCGTACATGAAAAGCTGCTCTACGAGGACAAGCATCACAACTGTGTTTTCGTGGGGCTGGATGACAGCGGTGAGGCCAAGCACGCGCACATCCGCAGTACCAACAGCGAGGGACGGGTGTTCCGCATGAACATTGAGGGCAGCGCAAGCGAGCATTGCTTCCACAAAAACGGAACCGACAAGTCCCTCTATGTGTTCGAAGCGCCCATCGACCTTCTGTCCCACATTACCCTCTATCCCTACGGCTGGCAGGAACACAGCTATGTCGCCTGCTGTGGAACTTCCATCCAGCCGGTGCTGGAGCGGCTGCGGCAGAATCCGAAACTGGACATGGTGTATCTGTGCCTCGACAACGATGACGCGGGCAATGACGCCTGCGACCGTATGACGGATACGCTGGAGGACATGGGCTTGGATGTGGAGCGTCTCTGCCCGGTGCGCAAGGACTGGAATGACGATCTCTGCGCCAAATTCGAGAGGAAGGAGAAAGACGCATGAACGAAAACATATGGCCCCTGATTCTGCTTGGCGGCGGACTGCTGGCATTCCTGCTCGCGGTGTCCTTCCTCTCCAAGAATTACTCGCTTAACAATTTCAAGAGTAAAACCGTTGGCGACGGTCAGCACGGCACGGCTCGGTGGGCAACACCCAGGGAGATCAGCAAAACATACCGGACGGTACCGTTCCGCCCCCGCCACTGGCGCAAGGGAGAGGATCTGCCTACGGTGCAGAGGCTCGTCCTCGGCAGCGTCGGCGGCAGAAATCATAAAAGCGAGGGAGGATTCCTGCTGAGAACCTCTCGCAAGCTGCTGGAAAAGCTGCGACGTCCTGTGGAGGGAAAGCGGAAGACGAAGAAAAAATCAAAGGCTCTCTCAAAAGTCAAAAAGATGATTGAGGAGCAGCGAGATATCCGGGCGCTGGTGGACAGTGATGACGTCCACTGTCTGATGATTGGTGCCTCCGGCGTGGGCAAGACGGCATTTTTCCTATACCCGAATCTCGAATGCTGTCTCTTATACACATCTGACG
>ENA-OZKZ01001101-OZKZ01001101.1-human-gut-metagenome-genome-assembly--contig:-NODE-1101-length-11520-cov-5.283471_pt1 | contig 11520 bp, 7 predicted proteins | sample MGYA00244828_ERZ653768 | MGnify/ENA primary metagenome ERZ653768 (study PRJEB26926, sample SAMN06165273) | human gut metagenome | biome: ENVO:00009003; feature: ENVO:2100002; material: ENVO:00002003...
GAGATGTAGCTCCGTCTCGTGGGCTCGGAGATGTGTATAAGAGACAGATATATAGGAAATGATGAAATAAAGATTTATAAAAGGTTACGATATATTTCCAAGACATTACAACCCTAACGGTAGCTTGCAAACATACCAAAGCACAAATAAAGCAGTCCAGGCAACAAGGATAACCAATGAATACCTCCACGTGTATTTAAGTAACGAACCATATGTGGATTGCCTATCGTACTGCTGCATATAAGTCAGCACAAGCGGCATATAAAACATAAACGGAGTAATGGCGTTTGTTGCACTATCACCGATGCGATAAGCACATTGTGTCATATCCGGAGAAACTCCCATGCCGGTCAGAACAGGAATGAAAATGAAAGACATAAATGCCCATTTCGATGTGGAAGATACCATAATGAGGTTTATAAAAGCTGTGAATAGGATGAATAATATCAGTATCCACAAATTATCCAATCGGACTAAAGAAAGCATATTAGCTCCCATTATTGCTATACACTTGTCTAAATGAGAATACTCAAAACAGGCAAACATCTGAGAAGCGAAAAAAGCGATTACAAAATATACACCCAATAACTTCATCGGTTGCGTCAATCCCTCTATCACATCACTATCTGTACGATAATGCCCGGAAGCAAATCCATATATCATTCCCATTAGACCAATACCCAAAGATAGTAAAAACAGAATACCAATGATAAATGGCGAACGAATCAGTCCCCCATTAACTCCTCGCAAAATTCCCCATGATGAAAATGTAGCCCATAAGATAAGTACGGCATAAAGTACCCCCACAATTACAGCCCCTAATAAAGCTCTCTGTTCTTTACGGGATAATTGTTTGTAACCGCGAAAAACATCACTTTCATTATACTTTCCCAAACTTGGCAATAGTTTTTTACGGGTTATATAATAAATAATGAATATTAATAAGAAAGTAGATACACAAAAGAAATAATAGTTACATAGTGGCCCGATTCGTCCGCCTGATACATTTGTCATATCAGCAGCCTCTTGTGTTGTAGCAGCCAGCATGGGATCAAGTGTACTCAAAAGTATATTAGCGCTATAACCACACGATACCGATACATAGGCAACAATAATTCCGCCTATGGGATGCAACCCTACCGAATGAAATAGTGTTGCGGCGATAGGCAGTAATATAATGTATCCGGCATCTCCCACAACATTAGATAGCAATCCCAAGACAATAACACTGAGTACAATACGCCAGGGATTATGCCTTTGGTTACGAAGACCTTTACGAATACACGCGTCTATAAATCCTGAATGCTGGGCAACGCCTATTCCAAACATCGCCACAATAACCAACCCTAACGGGGCAAAACCGGTAAAGTTTGTGACCACATGGCGCAACAACCAACGAATACCTTCCGGGCTCAACAAACTTTGTACCCTTATCTCCTCTCCTGTCTGGGGCAATCGCACATTCAAGCCGTAGACATCGAATATCCACGACAGAAAAATGATTCCCAGGGTCAACAGGAAGAACATTGTTGCAGGATGGGGCATGCACCATTTATTTCTCATAGCTGTTTAGTTTCCAGAGCTGTTATTCATCGTCTGCTTCCAGATTGTCAATATCAAGAATACGCAGTTCAAGTGCACGCACGACAAGACGCGTGGCATTCACCCCTATGCGTTCGGAAGCAGAGAAAAGGCGTCCTACTAAATCATTCTGTCGTTTCTCCAATGACTTCACTCCAAAAGGCATTCCTTTCAGACTGGCAATCATCTCCTTTGTGTAGCCCAAAGCAAGATGACGGAGAAAACGTTCATCATATTCGTCGATATCGTAACAGATGATAGCCTCCTGCCGTTTTGCATCGTTTAGGACAGAAGTCTTAAAACGCTCCACAATTTTTTCCAATATGGGATAATTAAAGACAAGCTTCTTCCCATCCATAACGGCTTGTACATCCGTTTTTGTCAGCAACTCTCCTGTTTTCAGAATGATGCCGTCAGCTCCTGCATCAAGGACATCCACCCATAACTTTTCATTCAATATTTCTCCGGTGAAGATCAACACATACACTCCCGGATAACGTTTAAAAATATTACGGCAAATATCCACACCGATAGTAGTAGAACCACCCAATCCCAAATCCAACAAAACGAGATCAGGCACGCCTGCTTCCATTAAGCTCCAGAACTCCTGTTCTGTCATGGCAGTACCGATAATTTCCGCTTCCGGTATTTCGTGCCGGAATATCTCTTCCGTACCTTTTAGCTCCAATTTTACATCTTCTACAATGATGACTTTGAATTTCTTTGCTTCCATATTTTATTTCTTTTCATCCTTACTTATTCAAAACTTATTCAAATTTGCTCTGAAGAGAAACAGTTATTCTCTCTGCTAAACTTTCTTTATATAACGAGGCAGCGTAAAGTATACGACAAACCCTCCCTTCTCCAACGGTTCTGCATTGATACGACATCCTCTCCTTCCGACAAACTCGTCATGATCGCGAATTATTTGTTTGCATATCAGATATTCCGTACCACACAATTCACCTCTTTCGCCTGTCGTCATACGTGTCAGATTCGGATAAAACAGTTGATTCAGTTCCTCCCTCGTTTTCTCCCGTCGCATATCTGTAAAAAGGAAACGTACAAAATCTTCCTCTACTGCACAAGTCAGGGTGATTTTTCCTGAAACTGGTACTGACAGAGCTTCATCAATTAAGTTCTCCAACAGAAAACGTAATTGGATTACATCTCCGACAACAGACTCATTCACGATCTCCGTTTTGAAAATGACAGGCACAGTAATTCCCTTACGCACTTTACGGAAATACTTTTCCGCAGCTTCCGATAACTCGGATACAGGAATGACAGTACGTCTGAAAGTAACCTCCTCCAGTTGTCTGGACGCGCACTGACTCAAAATGGTGAATACTCCTTTGTAATACTCTATCAGTTCACTAATAGCCGTTACCGTCTCCTGTTCCTCCGCCTCCGATAGTTTACCGGAACGAAGCTTACCTATCAACTGCTTAATTCTATTAGGATAATAAATTGTTTCATGCTTGATAGTAGACAAGCAATTATCAAGCACCATGTTCTGAACATGCAGCAGGTTATCTTCCCACGATGCACGATGTGCTTCATCCTGAGCGGTTTCAATATTCCGGTATCTTGTGGCCAATTTTACAACCGCATTAAATATCACAATCGCAACGTAACGAGCTATCAACTCCAGCAGCAAATAATCGCTTTCTTGCTGTGCTTCGTTTCTCACCAAACACAACACTCCTATACACCGGCTGGAGCTCCCGGCTTTTACGACAAGAGGCAACGCCTGCATCCCATTTTCTGCCAGACAGGTTTGTTCTTCGAAACTGCTTTGCATCAGACTTTTCCATGTCGATTTGCTCTCCACCGTTTCTTTCAAAGGGTTGGATGCATACTCCAGTCTATGGGCAGCCTCGTTATAAACAGCGATACTCAACTGTTCTATACCCAATAATTCATTCACTGCATCGAATGCATTGTCCACAATTTGTTGGGGGATATTTTTCAATATATCCTCTTCCCGTTGCAGCATTTCTTCATTTTCAGACGTAGGCATTATGGATGCTGTGAAAATCTGTTTGTTAATTTCTAACACTTGTTCCAAATTCCAACGGTTCACCAATCGCCTGCGAAAATACAGAATATAATATCCCAAGCATAATGCAACCAGTAGGATAGCAACGAGTAAAATGCTCACCATTTTATTGTTGGTGGAGCGTTCCAGTTCGCGACAGAAATATTCCAAAGATTGATCTTCGCCCAGCAACTTGTACAAGGTTGTATATGCGCCATTGTTATAACTGTAATTATCCCATTGTTTCAAAGCAAGGAATGCAACAGCCGCTTCATTCCGAAGATCCAGTATCACATGAAAATCAGAATTAAACATTTTGTTCCACCAATCTAACTCTGCAGGCATGTCGTTACCGGTTAATGTCATATAGCAGTGCGGTTTTTCGGCATACTTCCCGTAGTGCTCATTCAGGCACATCATTGCAGAATCTATGTATTGCAAAGCCATTGCATATTCACCTTCTACATTACAATAATATGCATCATTGGCATAATCAGAAGCCTGATCCAGCAAAAACTCATATTCTTCCTGAAAAGCTGAGACTAAAGAGTCTGCAGGCACTTCTTGGGACATATCGTTATTGGCTGTCCTACTGCAAGATACCATGCTCAAAGAGAGCACAAGCAACACCGCTGTTATAATTTTGCGTACACCGACCGGTAACCTGAAATAGAAACGGCTTCCTTTTCCTAATGCACTCTCCACATTGAATAAGCATACATTGAAAATCGGATTTGTTTTCTTATATTTCTCGATGATGCCTTTACAATTCATTAATCCAAACCCACTGCCTTTCTTTTTCCGCAATTCTTCCCGGTTGGGTGCATCATTCATGCCGATGGCTTTGGAATCATATATTTTCTCTCCTATGATGTGGGCAACATCTTCCGGAGACAAACCGTGCCCATTATCCTCAACAGATATTTCCACATAATCATTCTCCTTACGGGCGTAAATCTTTATTGTCCCTCCCTTAGGAGTATATTTGCGTGCATTCTCCGCCAATGTATTAATCATAAAAAGAGTCAATGCCTTATCTGCTTTTACACAAACGTCAGTTGGACTCACTACCAAATCCAACTGCTTCATCTCAAAAGCCCGATTCCCTTTCTTCAACAGCTCAAAGAGTTCGTTCAACTCAAAAGTTTCGATATTTAAACTCAATGTACCCTGCTTCATCTTGATCCACAAAGCTAAAATATCGTTATACTCATTAATCGTAGTAACAAGCTCATCAATATACTGATATTTCACATTCTTGATAACTTCATCATGGATATATCCCAAATGCACCAGTTTATGTACCTCATTCAAGATGCGGTCAATATAAGGATGAATACCATTGACGATAGAAAGGCAAGCCTTTTTAATCAAATTCTGCCGCTTGTTCCCGGCGATATGCTGTTCGTGAATATACCGTTGTTTTTCCAGTCTGCGCTGTTCCTCGCCAAGAGAGATGGAAGTCATTCCGTTGTCCAGTGCCCACTGGACATATGGATTGATTACCTGTATCATAGCCTGCTCATCCTTCCCTATGCGCTGTGCGAAGGCCATCTTTCTATCCTTAATATATATATCTTCTGTTCCGAATAATTTTTTCAGACCGGGACGTATTGCTGTCAGAATAGCATCCGTTATATCTTCTTCGGTCTGTGCGTCAGCGGGGATGGATGCCGTTATTCCCTGGCAAATGTCCAACATGGATTGCAGGCGGTGCAGATGCAGTTTATTACGTGCTTTGGAACGTTTATTAAAGAACCAGAAGAATATCAATACCAGAATGAGTCCCATAATCACAAAGAAAAGCAGCAAGTTCAACTGAGCAGCCTCTTTTTCCAGTGCCTGATAACGGCTCTCCAGTTCTTTATCCTGACGGGTATCTTCCAAAATATCCAAATATATGTTTCTGTTGTAGTCTGAATATTCTTTCATCCCTAATCCGGCATAGGTTACGCTCAATTGTTCACGTATCCTTGAAATCCATTCGGGAACAGTTTTCAGTTTTTGTTGTAGCCACGCCTTCTCCACATATATTGTATCGCGGCGATCATAAGCTCTCAACCAATCCAAGCTGTCATGGCAATCATAAAAATGGCGATGATGATCGTTGACACACTCCAGAGCACACACCAAAGTATCAAGTGCTTGTTTATACTTTCCATGCGCATTCAAATACCTTCCAATGGAGACATACGCACCCGCAATCTGGTAAATGTCATTGTATTGCCGGAACTTCTCCAAAGCCAGTTGCCCTAACCGCATAGGCAGTAAAGAATCCACAGGCTCGCCAAATTGCTTCAAAGCATGCGAGCGCCGTCCCTGAAAGAATTCATAATTATCCGATGAAGCCATTAGATTTGCCAAACCTTGCACCCCATTGCCCTCAAAATACAAATACCCTCTTTGGGAAGCCAGTCTCCAGGTTGTATATAGTTCGTCAAACTCTTTCAGACGACGTTCGTCAAGAGTTTCTCCATCGCACAAAGAAGCCGATCCTTTTATATAATGATAATACAATAACTGGTTGGTGTCCTTTACCAGCTCTTCATTTTCTGTTACTTCATTAATGGATGCCAAAGCTTCCGGACGCTGTTGCAAATAATAATAATAATATATGGCAGATACAATATAGAACTCCGATCTTGCATAAGCCAAACGCATTCTCTCATGTCTGTCCGCAAACAGGTTATTATCCTCCGCAATACGTTTCATACGACGTAGAGCACTGTTCCGGTAATCATAAAACTCTTTGTTCAGTGCTGTCCGCTGATAAATCTTCATCAGCCCTATATCGGCGACAAGAAGTTCCAACTCATTCTTTGTCAGATTGTATACAGTCTGGTAATATTTCTCCGCCTCCTCAAAGTCCATGCGCATGAAGGCACAGAAACCCAAATTATTACAGGCTTCTGCTTTTCCCTGACTATAAAGTCCTATTTCTTGATAAGCTTTTGAGGCTGCATGATACGATGAATCCAGATTTTTGTAACGATAAGTATATGCCACCTGGTTTAAGGAGTCAACCAAATGCACTTCTTTTGTAGGAGCTGTACCCACACACGAAATAAATGCCGCACCTGCCAGGCATAACATTCCTACCGACAATAATATAGATGAAAAGCATTTCACAGAGCAAAGCTACAAATAAATCCGGGAAAGAAAAATATTTTTTCTACAATAAGTCTTGTATTATGTAGTGGGAAATTCATACCTTTGCATGCAAATTAATAAATAGGTAACATCTATTACAAAATGAGCGAAAAAGCACCCTTTATGGTATTCTCAGGAACAAACTCGAGATACCTTGCAGAAAAAATCTGCGCTAGCCTTGATTGCCCTCTAGGAAAGATGAATATCACCCACTTTGCTGATGGTGAATTTGCTGTTTCTTATGAAGAGTCTATCCGCGGCGCAAACGTATTCCTGGTTCAATCCACTTTCCCTAATTCCGACAATTTAATGGAACTTCTGCTGATGGTTGATGCAGCCAAAAGAGCATCTGCCAAAAGTGTGATTGCAGTTATCCCTTACTTTGGTTGGGCACGTCAAGACCGAAAAGACAAACCACGTGTATCTATCGGCGCCAAGCTGGTGGCCGACTTACTTTCGGTTGCAGGTATCGACCGTTTGATTACTATGGATCTTCATGCCGATCAAATTCAGGGTTTTTTCAATATTCCTGTTGATCATTTGTACGCATCGGCTGTATTCCTTCCATATATTGAATCATTGAAGTTGGATGATCTTGTCATTGCAACTCCCGATGTAGGTGGGTCAAAACGCGCCAGCACATTCTCCAAATACCTCGGTGTACCTTTGGTGTTGTGTAACAAAACACGCGAAAAAGCAAACGTAGTTGCCACCATGCAGATTATCGGTGATGTGCAAGGCAAGAATGTTGTATTGGTGGATGACATCGTAGATACGGCAGGTACTATTACCAAAGCCGCTAATATTATGATGGAAGCCGGAGCTAAATCCGTACGTGCGATTGCCAGCCACTGTGTGATGTCCGATCCGGCATCTTTCCGCGTGCAGGAGTCGGGCTTGACTGAGATGGTATTTACAGACAGTATTCCTTATGCAAAGAAATGTGCCAAGGTTAAGCAATTAAGCATTGCCGATATGTTTGCCGAAACTATCAGAAGAGTGATGACAAATGAATCTATCAGTTCTCAATACATTATCTAAAACTTATAGATAATAAAAGACTAAAAATAAAGGCTGCGCAATGTCCGTTTGAACTGCGCAGCCTTTATTATTTCCTTTTGACTTTATTCTTTAATTACTCAGTCTTCCCATTTTGTAAGTACCTTTCCGTACCAGTTTCCCATTCTTGTCTGTTTCCACAAACGGACCGTCCTTTTTACCTTGTTTGAAGAAACCTTCGTAGCGGTTTCCATTCTTATCTTCCTGTACACCGCTTCCCTCTTCCAGCCCGTTTACAAAACCTCCTTTATACTTTGTGCCGTCAGTAAGGATCAATGTTCCCTGACCGTTGAATTTATTATCCTTCCACTCGCCTTCGTAGGAGTCACCGACATTCCATTTGTAAACGCCATAGCCGTTACGTTGGTTATCTTTCCATTCTCCGTCATATACAGCACCGCTGGCCCACGTAAACGTACCACGCCCTTCCTGCATACCGTTCTTGAAATTTCCTACATACTTATTGCCACTGGCATGATAGTAGATGCCTTCACCCGTACGTTCACCTTGTACATAAGAACCCTCGTAGCGGTCACCCGTATGGAAAAAGTAAATGCCCTTACCATGCTGCATGTCTTCTTTCCAGTCACCCACATACTTGTCTCCATTGGCATATTCAAATGTGCCTTTACCATCGCGGACATCGTTCTTCCAATGACCTTCATATTTGCAGCCGTCATTCCATACCAAGGAGCCTTTTCCGTTTTTCTTGTCATCTTTCCAAGAACCGACGTATTTAGAACCGTTTTTCCAAGTATAAGTGCCCTGACCTTCACGTTTATCGTTCACCCAGTCACCTTCATAAAGGTCTCCGTTATAATAGTACATGGTACCTTTTCCATGTTGATAATCTTGATACCACATACCGTCGTAACGGTTATTATTCATAAAATAATAGATACCTTTGCCATGCTGCTGGTCCTGAAACCACTGGCCGTCGTATCTTTCACCGTCGGGAAAGGTATATACACCGTATCCTTCACGTTTTCCTTTGACGTACTCGCCTTCATAAACATCACCATTTTTGAATACCGTCTTTCCTTTACCGTTGGGTTTACGTCCTTTTATCTCGCCGGTGTATACGGAACCGTCCTTAAACGTATAGGTTCCTATTTTTATTTCCGACGAGAAAGTCCCTTTTATTTTATCGAAGAAGCCGCTTTTTTCCTGGGCTGCGGCATTGCCCTGTGATAAGAATAACAGAAAGACTGCAGTATATAGATATTTCATCTTGGGTTACAAATTACTTTATTAGGATTCGGACAAAGATACGATTAATCTACTAAAACCACGAGACGCTTCCTGCTTTTTATGACATTTTTTTGCCGGATATGACTTCTTTTAATTTCTCTTTGCACAAATACCGTCCGGCAAGTTCGCGTATTTCTTCCGGTGTAATATTCTTAATTGTATTCAAAGCATCCTCAAAATGTGTATCTCCAAAACCTGAAACTTGAACGAACATCCATGCATCTGCCAGCGAGAATGCCGATTCATAGCTGCGGCACATCTCGCCCAGCATATAATTCTTTACCATAAAGAGTTCATCTTCCGGTACCGGATCATTTTGTAAACGGTCTATTTCATGATAAACCTCCCGTACAAGAGGTTCTACAAACTCATTTGCAGTTTCCGTATTGATAACCAGTATCCCTTGCCCCGGATATGGAGCGATACCGGCAGAAATTCCATAAGTGTATCCTTTTTCTTCACGAATATTAGACATCAGGCGACTTCCAAAATATCCACCGAACAACGTCACCATTACCCGCGCCTTTAAATAGTCCGGATGACAGCGTTCCAAAGAAAGCATACCCATACGGACTGCGCTTTGCATGACATCTGCATATTCCACAAAGATTCGTTTGTCTACGGAAGAAACCGGAATGAAATCTGTCTTTTCAGGTTTTTGGAAACCCTTTCCAAAAGCTTCTCTCCCAAATAAATCTTCAATCCGCCGTACACAATCATCGCCAACTTTTCCGGAAACATAAATTGTACAGTTCCGGGAGTGATAGTACCGGTCGTAGAACTTACGTAACACATCAGGAGTTATCCGTTTGTAATCTTCTTTCTGTACCAATCGTCCGCAGGGATGCTGTCCGCCATACACAGCTTTCATCAAAGCCCGGTGCGCCAAGAAATCCACTTTAGATGAATTGACAATGAATTGCTGAATGTTATTCTCTGCTACAACCCCCAACTCCTTTTCGGGAAACGCAGGTTCTTTTACAATAGACTCTAACACATCCAAAGTCTGTGGCAGGTATTTATTCAACGAGTAAAGAGTGATGTATGCATATTCCGATGCACTTGACAGTTCCAGCCAGGCGCCGTAATAATCCAATTTCTCTGCAATCTCCAGCGCGCTGTATCGAAGCGTTCCCTCACGCAACATACGGTTGGTGAACAAAGCCTGTAAAGGTTGCGACTGATGCCAACGTCCGCCCTCTATCAGCAAATCAATACGGACAACTTCATTATCACCGGAATTAAGTATATTCAGAGGTACACCATTGGGCATGATGAAACGTTGGGGCATTTGTACGGCCAAATGTTCAATATCTCTGACTTTGGGTTGAATAGTTCTGTCCAAAAGCATCATTAATCAAACATTCATTTAGCAGCCCGGTCCAGCAAGAAACGTTCCGCACGTTCCAAATCTTGCGGTGTATCAATCCCGATCGTCTCAACTTCTGTGATGCCGGCTTTAATGGTATAGCCATTCTCCAACCAGCGCAGTTGCTCTAACGATTCCGCCAGTTCAAGTGAAGATTGGGGAAGCGCGGTTATCTCTTTCAGTACTTCTAAACGGTAGGCATATAGGCCGATATGCTTGTAGTAAATATGATTTTTCAGCCATTCACATTTTTCGACGTTGCGCTGGTATGGGATGATAGAACGGCTGAAATAAAGAGCATTCATATTCTTGTTGAGCACCACTTTAGGAGAGTTGACATTCTCCAATGTTTCAAAACCGTTGTCTGCTGTAAAAGGTTTTACTAATGTGGCAATCTGCGTAGCCGGATCGTTGAAACAAGCCTTTACGGTTTCCAACTGGGACGGTTGGATAAAAGGCTCATCACCTTGTATGTTTACTATCACATCAAAGCCATCTCCTACTTTGGTGCAGGCTTCATAGCAACGGTCTGTGCCGCTTTTATGGTGTACAGACGTCATTACAACTTTTCCGCCAAATGCCTTTACGGCTGCCTCAATACGCACATCATCAGTAGCTACGTAGGCATCGTCCAACACACCGGCAACTTGCTCGTACACCCGCTGGATAACGGCTTTTCCTCCCAATAAGGCCAAAGGCTTAGCCGGAAAACGCGTAGATGCATAACGGGCAGGTATTATTCCCAAAAATTTCATATTATAAAAGCTTTATTAATGCAGTTCAACTATATTTTCTCATCCAATTCTTCCAGTCCGCGTACAATATAATCCCGTTTCAAATCTTCGGGCTTATATACCCTATTATCACAGGAGAGCAGGTCTATATCAAGGCGTACGATCTCCTGTTTTTTTTCTTCGGAAGTTCTTCCAGCTTCCCGTTCTATACTCTTCAAATAAAGTATAATTTCGTGGACATCGCAATCGGACATGAAACGCGCCACCTGATTGGCAAACAATGCTTGCCGGCGGAAGAAAAGCGGTTGAGTATCTGTCTCTGCAGAAAAACCTGT
>ENA-OZKZ01001112-OZKZ01001112.1-human-gut-metagenome-genome-assembly--contig:-NODE-1112-length-11403-cov-11.666549_pt1 | contig 11403 bp, 8 predicted proteins | sample MGYA00244828_ERZ653768 | MGnify/ENA primary metagenome ERZ653768 (study PRJEB26926, sample SAMN06165273) | human gut metagenome | biome: ENVO:00009003; feature: ENVO:2100002; material: ENVO:00002003...
ACAAGCATTTTGCAACGCAAAAAGTGTTTTTGTATAGACGAAAACATTGCTTGCTGGGTCACTTTTCGTCCGGGGCGCTGCCGCTGCCGGAGTTCAGGATCGCCACGAACTGCTGCAGCTGCTTGAGGGAGCTGACACCCAGTTTTTCGTAGATGTTCTTGTTGTGGAAGCGCAGGGTGCTGTCCTTGATGTCCAGCTGCTCCACGATCTCCCGGGTGCGCAGCCCGGCGGCGTAGCCGTCAAAGATGCGGCGTTCGGTCTTGGTCAGGGTGGGGATGCCCGCCACAAAGGTCTGGAAGGCATCGGGCACCGACTCGTTGCGGCACACGTCCGCCAGCCGGGACAGCTCAGTCTGCATCTGCTGGCGTTCCAGCTGCAGCTCGTCCATCCGCCGCCGGGACTCCCGCCGGTCTTCCTCGAACTGCCGGAACGCCGGCGAGAGGATGCGCCGGTGGAAGTTCATGCAGCAGAACACCACGAAAAAGGCGATGAACAGGCCGATGAGCAGCATCTGCAGATTGCCGGAAAAGACCAGTCTCCGGTAGTCTGCCATGGGGATGCACACCGCCAGCCGGTAGGACTGGTTCTCGCTCAGGCGGCACAGCTGGGAGATGCCCGCATAGGCGCTGTCGGGGCCGGTCAACTGGGTCAGCCCGCCGCCCATGCTGCGCAGCACCAGCGTGTTCCGGGGGGCATGGTAGTAGCCGCCGGTGGTGCCGCTGCTGAGGGCGGCATCGGCGGCAAGGCCGTCCCCCGCCGGGGCCAGCAGGCAGCTCAGCCGGTCAAAGCCGGTGGGCTGGGCAAAGTTCTGCTTGAAGTAGCTCTCGCTGATCTCAAAGCCGCACAGCCCGTATATCGTGCCGTCCCGCCCCCGCAGGGGCAGCAAAAACAGCTGCACCTCCTCCGAAGTGCCGGGCAGCTCGAACCGCTCGGTCAGCGTGTAAGACTGGTACAGCGGGGCGCTGCCGGGGGTCATCCAGCGGTCGTAGTCCGGGAACTGGTCGGTCTGGAACTCCATGCGCCATTTGCGGTGGGGCATCACGCTGTGGGCCTTGCCCACCTCCGCACTGCCCCGGTACAGCAGCAGGGGCACGGTGGGGGTGTCAGCACCGCTTTTCTGCACATACAGCCCGGCGCGGGAATGCTCTGCTCCCTCCATGCGGGTGTTGACGGTGGCATCCAGCAGCACAAAAGCGCCGGAACAGCCGGTCTGGCGCAGACAGCGGCACAGCGGCTCGATCATTTCTTCTTCCAGCGCGTTCAGCACCTCGGGGGAGTCGTTCAGCTGGGCAAAGGACATCTGCCGCAGGGCAAGCTCCTTGTCCACCTCTGCGCTCATGTCCTCGGACAGGTTCACACCCATGACCGCCAGCTGTTCAAAATAGCGCTCCATATCGTTCTGGAACACCGAAAACTGGATCTGCAGACTGCGGCTGATGTCCTTTTTGGTGTTGTGCAGACTGGCAAACAGGAACAGCGCCGCGCCAAAGGTCAACACCAGCAGCACCACCAGCAGCAGGCAGGCCCACAGCAGCCGGCTGCTCATGGGGCTCTGGCGGATCTTTTCGCGGTGCCGGTCAACAAAGTGCATCAAAGTCCCTCCTTTCCGGCTGAGCGGCAGGCTCAGGCATTGTCACACAGCAGCTGCCATGTTTCCTCGGCAAGGGCTTCCAGCGTTTCGCCGTCCGCAAGGCGCTGGGGGTAGTCCTTCTGGCGCTGGCGCAGGCTGTCGTACAGGGCTTTGGCCTTGGCGTGGTACCCCACGATGCCCGGTTCGGACAGGGGCGTGTTCTGGATGCGCATCTCGTTGTAGACGTCGTACAGCCGCTGATAGCTCTGCTGCTCAAAGGGATAGTCCGCAATGGCGTCAAAGGCGGCGCTGGACACCGGCATGTAGCCGGTATCGGCGGCAAATTCCAGATTGCGCTGCTGTTCGGTGAGCCAGCGCAGGAACACGGCGGCGGCTTCAGCCTTCTGGTCGGTGGTCTTGAAGGCGCACAGACCCACACCGGCCTGCGGCATCAGGGGCGTGGCGGTGCCTGCGGCGTGGGGCAAAGGAGCCAGCAGCAGGTCGGTGGGCTCGGTGGTGTTGTCCGGGTAGGTGACGAAATCATTGTAATAAAGGATGGCCGCAGAGCTGCCAAGACCCGCCAGCGTCTCGCCGGTCATCACCTGCGTGTTGGAGTACAGGTCCGAGATCAGAATATCGCCCTGCACCAGCGCCCGGGCAAACTCCATCCACGAAGCGCGGAAGGTCTCGTTGGTCAGATCGTACCAGCTGCCCTTGTACAACTCGCCGCTGCCCTGCTCCAGCGCGTTCAGCTCCACCAGACGCAGGGGGTAATCCAGCGCGCAGAAGGGCTTGCCCTGCGACCACTGCCGGTAGGCACCCGCCATTTCAAAGAAGCCGTCCCATGTGGCAAGGGTGGAAAGCTGCGCCCCGGTGTTCGCCGCAAACCGGGCGTACTGGGAGCCGTTCAAAAAGATGAGCTGGGTGGATTTGGACACCGGGAACACCACCTGCTTCCCGTCAATGATGCCGTCCTGCACAAAGCCGGGCACATAGGCCGCCATGTCCTCGGCGGTGAACCAGTCGTTCCAGTCCACAAGGTTCTCAATGCCCAGAGCGCTGGCGTCCGCGGAATGGGCCGAGAACAGGTCCGGCAGGTCCAGCGCGCCGGGCTTGCCGGCCTTGGCGTCCTGCAGCTGGCCGCCGATGGCGGCACTGTTGGTCATGTTGGTCACGTTGAGCAGGATGCCCTTCTCTCTGCCCACCGTGTCGTTGAACTCGGTCAGCAGGCGGTTCATGGGCGAGTCTGCCTGTTCGCCATATACATGCCAGATGCTGAGCATGGTGGGGTCCTTGGGAGAAAGCAGGGTCTTGCTGCCGCCGCAGCCCGCAAGAACCAGACCGGGGACAAGCGCCGCAAGCTTTAAAAATGTCCTTCGTTCCATTTTTCATGACTCCTTTCCGCACATTGCAGCCAGAGGGGGAAACCCGGCACAGGCAGGGCTGCAGCCGCCTGTTTTGGTGGGAAACCACCCCCAATTTTGGGCTTTTTGGGGGGATTTTTTGAGGGGGAAGCCCCAAACCCCAAAAATTTTTTTGGAATTGCCCCCCAAAAACGGCTTTTCTGAGGGGGCAATTTTTTCCCGGGTATGATACAGTACAAACAGAAGAGGTCCCGCGCCGGTGCAGAAAGCCTGTCGCTGTGCACAAAACGCGTCAACAGGCATCTGCGGATTCTATTCATAAAGATAGCATAAGATGGAGCGGACTGCAAGTGCAGAGAATACCAAAACCAGAGCCCCCTAAAAAGCAGGGGGACAAACAGAAAGGAGCACTCTATGAAAGAGATGAACCGACGCGAATTCCTCACCCTTACCGGCGCAGCCGTTGTGGCGCTCTCGCTGGCAGGCTGCGGCGGGCCCTCCGCACCTCCCGCACCTCCCACACCTCCGGCCTCTGAGAGCAAAGAGATGGCCCTGTTCAGAGCCATCAACGAGGTCTGGTATGAAGTCAACAGAGAAGTAGTCCCCAATCCCAAACTTGATATCTGCAAGTCTGTGGTCTACTGTCAGGAGGCTGCCGACCTCGCAAAGTTTACAGCCAGCCCCTTTGAAACCTATGAACCTGAAGTAGACGAAGAGGATTACCGCAAATGGAACTTGCCTGATGATGTATTCCACGAGTACCAACTCCGTGAGTCTGAAATGATACAGGAAATCAGGAACAAATATGGAAACGGAAGCTATCGGGGGACTGCGGGAGTTTCTAACAGCACCCATGACGGTATGCAATTAAAGCAACTGTATCCTCGTAGTCCGAGCGAGGTCAGGGAGTTTGTGCGGTATCTGGCCGGGCATGGACTGGCGAGTCCGCATCCCGAGCAGTGGATGATCGGGCTCTACTGCCCCACCATTAAGGGCAAGACCTATACGGTGGCGGTAATGGTAAACTTTGCACCGATCTGAAGCGGGGCAGGGATGCACGGACTTCCCGCAAGTTGCGAACCGTAATCTATCATATATTGTATCGAAAGGAGCACCCCCATGAAAGAGATGAACCGACGCGAATTCCTCACCCTTACCGGCGCATCGGTCGCCCTGCTGGCACTGGCTGCCTGCGGCAGCACCCCTTCCACGCCCGTAGCGCCCGCTGGCAGCAAGGAAGCCAAGGTACTGGAAGCCATCAAAAAATACCGCGCAGCAGCCGGGGTGAAGGAACCACTCGCACTGGATAACGGTCTGAAGCCCGCAGCTGAACTTGTGGTGAAGATTGCAAAGGGCGAAATGAAATTTGACGAGGAAGCCATGAAAGCGCTTGCTAAGGCAGAAGTCGGCTATGATGGAGTTTGCGCCCCGATCGGCATAGCTTTTGATAAGGATACAGGCAATATGATGCCGGTATGTGTATACTCGGAGGACGCAGAGAAGATGGCACAAAATCTTCCGCTTCAGTTGGACGAGGGCGCTAAGGCAAGTCTGAGCTCGCCTGCGATCACGCTGGTGAACATTAAGACGTTCGAGCTCAGCGGCGTGACCTACTGGGTCGCACTGATTGCCGAAAGCAAAAAGTAACCCCTTAACCACAACAATTCCCATTTAACCCCCTGTTTGCCCCGGGCACACTCCCCCTGTGTCCGGGGCTTTATAGAAAGGAGCACCCCCATGAAACGATATGACCGACGGACTTTCCTGAAGCTCTCCGGCGCATCGGCGGTGATGCTGGCGCTGGCAGCCTGTGACGATAGCTGCTCCTCCGGCTCCACAAGCTCCGGTTCTGCCACAGAAACGCCTCCTTCGCCGCCGATCCCTGTGATCCGGGACGGGCAGAAGATCCTGACCATTTTCAACGCAGAGCTGGCCCGGCGAAAGGTGGAGAACATCAAGTTCGAGTACAGTAAGGGTCTGGAACACGCCATTCAGGCAGATGTGCAGATGTTTGTGGATAACGGCAGCCCGGAGTTCCCGTCGGACGAAGGGCTCAGGCTGCGGATGGAGGGCGACTATGCCGCAAAGATGTGGGATGGTCTGCACGAGGCGGGTTACAGCTCCGGCTCCACAGCCATCTTCCGTATGCTCAATCAGTACCGGGTAGGCGTGGATTTCGACCACGAAGGAAAGCACCTTTACAGCATGGATCGCCTTTACCCCGCCACAGAGGCCCAGTTCCAGCAATTGGTGGATGAACTGATCAAGGACTACGGCGGTGTGCCGGGGCTTCATGAGGACGACCCGGTGGTGAATAAGGTAGGCATCACTGTGGTGGATATCAACGACAAGACCTATTGGGCCGCCTACATCATCGACAAGTGGCAAGGCATAGGAGACGGCTGAACCACACCATAGAAAAGGAGCCCGTCATGAAATACCAACACCTTGTAAGCCTTGCTCTGGCTGCGGCGCTGCTGCTGACCGGCTGCGGCGGCACCCAGAGCAGCCCCAGCGCCGCTGCCGACCAAAGCTCCGACAGCAGCCGAAGCACCCCCGGCGCGGTGGCGCAGGCCGCCCAGACAGACCGCATCACCGACCAGTACACGCTGGAAAAGAACGTTTCGGGCGTGTGGGGGGAGGAAGCGGTGCAGTGCATTTCCGTCCATGTGCCGCAGCTGGAATGCGACAGCCCGGACGCCGCCTACATCAACGATGAGCTGAACACCATCTATGCGGCGGATTTCCGGGAGTTCGAGAACAGCGAGGAGGCCGGGCAACCGGGCGGCGAGTACCCGCAGATCGGTGTGGGCTGGGATGACTGGTGGTACGGCGACTGCGTCAGTCTGGTGGTGCGCAGCCGCTACGGCGGCACCGCCCCGTGGCGTTACAGCGGCTGGTGCTTCGATTTTGCCACCGGCAGGCAGCTCACCGTGGCCGAGATGCTGCAGCGGATGAGTCTGGACCCGGACGAAGTGCAGCAGCAGGTGCAGCGACAGGCCATGCAGGCCTTTGACCGGGAGATGGCGCAGGGCGCGTATTACGAGGGCCTGCGTCTCGGCGGAGAGCTTTCGCAAATGCGGATGGATACGCTGGAATACAATGAGCTGGAAAACCTGTGCCTGCTTTTGCCGGAGCAGGATCAACTGGTGCTCCGGGGTAAGTACAGCTGCGAAGAAGGCTGGCAGCAGCTGGATATGGAGCTCTCGCTGCCCCCCGCTGACACCCCGGTGCTGACCGATACCTACGATGGTGTGCAGGTGCAGCTGGAGGGAACGCAGGCCACCATCACCCTGAGCCCCGCGCCAAAGACCGACCAATGGGGAGACATTGGCATCCGGGTGGAACAGGAGCACAGCTACCCCATCCTTGGCTCTTATAATGAGTATATCGACGTGTGCATCGGGGAGCAGGAGGACGGATTCTTCCGCCCGGTGGTCTATCTGCTGACCAAAGACGGCGTGGTGGAGTATGTGGACGTGCTGCGCTGCCTCCTGTTCGGCAATGCCATGATCTGTCAGGACCCCATCTACTTTGCCAACAACGGTGTGGCGCTGGAACTCTGCGGCAGCGAGGTGAACCTGCGCCGGGCGGATGGCTCTGTACTGGAGCTGGCTCCCCTGTCGGCAGAGTGGAGCGCGCAGGAGATTCCCTATTCCGTCATCGGCTCCTACAACTACACCGACGAAAACGGCTGGAGCTGGATGGACCTGACCAGCGACGGCAGCGCCCAGCTGGGCGTGCAGGACAACAGCCGCATCTATCGGGGCGATGCCGCGTATCTGGGCGTGGTGCCCGAGGGCGTGGTGCTGGGCATCGCTGCCGATGAGGAGCTTGAATTTGTGGCGGCGTTCAAGAACGACCAGTACAACGAGAACCTGACCCTGACCATGATCGCCGGGCAAAACCCCTTTGCCGAGGGCGAGACCCAGCTGCAGATGACCCGCAGCTACGGCTGAGAACACAGGAGAACGACCATGAAACACAAACGCCTTGCCGCTGCAGTGCTGGCGGCGGCTCTCTGGCTGACCGGCTGCGGCGGCGCGGCGACTCCCGCTGCCCCCGCAGGCTCCGGCGCAGCTTCCCAAAGCGCCGCAGACACGGCGGTGCAGACGGCACAAAAAGACCGCATCACGGAGCAGTTCACGCTGGAAAAGACCGTCCGGGATGATTGGGGCAGCGCACAGAAGCTGACCATCCATGTGCCGCAGCTGGTGTGCGACGGCCCGGACGCTGCTTATCTCAACGATGAGCTTGCCGCCATGTATGCGGCAGACTTCCGACAGTACGAGGACAGCCCGGAGATCGAGCCGCAGCAGGACGAGTGGAGCCCGGAGATTTATATCAACTGGGACGCCTACTGGTACGGCGACTGCGTAAGCCTTGTGGTGTTCCGCTACGACGGCGGTACCGACCCGGGGTATTCCCGGGGCTGGTGCTTCGATTTTGCCACCGGAAAGCAGGTCTCCGTGGCTGAAATGCTGCAGCGCATGGGGCTGGACCCGGATGCCGTGCAGCAGCAGATGCTGCGGCAGGCTATGCAGACCTTTGACCGGCACATGGCGCAGGGCGGCTACTACGAGGGCCTGCTCAGCGGCGGCAATCTGGCAAGCATGCGGATGAACACGCTGGAAAACAACCAGCTGGAGGACCTGTGCCTGCTGCTGCCGGAACAAAACCGGCTGGTGCTCCGGGGCGGGTGCAGCTCCACCGCCGGGTCGGGCTGGCGGCAGCTTGATGTGGAGATCCCGCTGCAGGCTGCTGACCCGCAGCCGCAGACGGTGCTGACCGATACCTACGGAAGCGCTTCGGTGCAGCTGGAAGGAACACAGGGCACCATCACCCTCCGCCGCACGCCGGAGACCGCCGCATGGGACACGGATTACGGCATCCGGCTGGAACAGGACCGCACCTACCCCATCCTTGGTATCTATAATGAGTATATCGACCTGTGCATCGGAGAACTGGGCGCCTCCTTCCACCCGGTGGTCTATCTGCTGACCAAGGACGGCGTGGTGGAGTACGTGGATGTGCTGCACTGCCTCATGTTCGGCAGCGCTCTGGTCTGTCAGAACCCCATCTACATTGCAAATCAGGGCGTGGCGCTGGAACGCAGCGGCAGCGAGGTGAACCTGCGGCAGGAGGATGGCTCTGTGCTGGAGCTGGCTCCCCTGACGGCAGAGTGGAACGCGCAGGAGATCCCCTCGGAGGCTGTCGGTGCCTTCAACGACATGTCGGACAACCAGTTTGACTGGATGGACGTGGAAAGCAATGGTTCCGTCCAGATGGGCGTGCAGGACAACAGCGTTTTCTATCAGGGCTACGCCGATTATCTGGGCGTGGTGCCGGAGGGCATGGTGCTGGGTGTCTGGACCAACGAGACGGCAGACGGGGCACCAGGCATCACCTTTGTGGCGGCGGTGAAGTACGACCTGTACAACGAGACCCTGAACCTTACCATGATCGACGGGCAGAACCCCTTTGCCGAGGGAAAGACCCAGCTGCAGCTGATCCGCTGCCCGGATAACTGACCACGGCGGGAGCCGCTGAGAACACAGGAGAACCACCATGAAACACAAAGCATTCCGCTGGATACCGGCAGTTTTGCTGGCGGCGCTGCTGGCAGGCTGCGGGGCAAAGACCGCAGCCTCTGCCCGCCCGGCTGGCAGCCGGGAGCTGAAATCGACCCCGCCGGATTCCATGCACGCCACCGCGGCGATCACCGAGCAGTACACTCTTGAAAAGGTGGTGCAGGCGGAAAACGGCGGCACCGTCCGGCTGAACATCCATCTGCCCCGGCTGGAAAGCGACAGCGCCGATGCCGCCCGCATCAACGCCGAGATCGCCCGGCTCTACGAATACGATGTGCAGGAGTATGTAGACTGCCCGGCGGCAGCCGATTCGGAATCGTGGGACATCTGCATTGAGATGAACTGGAATGCCAGCTGGTACGGCGACTGCGTCAGCCTTGTGGTCAGCAGCTGCTACGGCGGTACCGATGCACCCTTCCATCAGGGCTGGTGCTTCGACTTTGAAAGTGGAAACCAGCTTACCGCCACCCAGCTGCTGCAGCGCATGGGGGCAGACCCCGCCGCGCTGGAAGAAGCACTGTACCGCGACGTGAAGCGCCGGGATGAGCTGGACCGGCAGGTCGCCTGTGAGCGGGGGCTGCTGCCTCCCGGCAGTCTGAAAGAGGGAAACACCGCATGGTGGGCTACACTGGATGAGCTGCCGCTTTCGTTTGACGAAGCAGGGAACGTTACCTTTTTCGTCCGCCGGTTCAGCGCGTCCGGGGGAGAGTTTGTGAACGATGCCCCAACCATCCCGCTGGACGCGCAGCCGCTGCCGCAGGACTGGGAGCAGCAGGTGCTGGCCGAGTGGATGGCAGTCACGGCGGTGACGCAGGGTGAAAGCTATGCCCCCGCCGACCGCAACGAAAGCTGCACCCTGCGGCTGGAAAAGGCCGAGATCACCGGCACGGTGTCCGTCTCCTTCGTCCGGGAAACATACGTCAGCCCGCAGATCCAGTCCGCTGCCGAGACCCGCACCGGAGAGCTGAACGCCGGAGCAATTACCCGCTGGGACGGGGAAAAAAGTCAGGACTGGAACCTGACAAGTCTCAGCGAGGACGGCAGAAGCCGCTGGACCATCTCCATGATGGAGGACGGTTCACTGCTGATGCGCTCTACCGGCCCGAAAAAGGGCAGCACCGTGTGGTATCTGTTCCGGCGCACCAGCGCGTGGGACGACATCGGCTACACCGCCATCCCCCGCAAGCTGTGGGGCACTTACCGCGCCGGAGACGAGTCCGCAAAGGGCATCCGCTGGATGACCTTCCTGCCGGACGGCAGCTGCTGCATGAGCGTGGAATGGGTCGGGTGGAGCGGCATTCTGACCGGCACCGCAGAGGGAACGCAGAGCCGCACCGAGGACGGCACTGAGCTGCACTTTACACTGACCGACACGGACGGCAGACCGTGCGAGTTCTGGGCCATTTTGCTGAACGATGACGGCAGCCCCAGCGGCTGCAGCCTGAAATACCGCGCCGGAGAGCAGTTGTTTGGCCGGGACACACGTCCCATTTACTGGAAAAACGACTCCCCGGATCTAACCCTTGTACCGTGACCGAAACCGGAAACCGTGCGATAACAGAAAGTTATCGTTTGCACAAATAAAACATACAGGAGGAAATTACTATGGGTCTTATCAAAGCAGGTATGGGCGCACTGGGCGGAACTCTTGCAGACCAGTGGAAGGAATTTTTCTACTGTGATTCTCTGGACAAAGATGTGCTGATGGTAAAGGGCCAGAAGCGCACCTCCCGCCGCAGCTCCAACAACGGCGAGGACAACATCATCACCAACGGCAGCGGCATCGCCGTGGCAGACGGACAGTGCATGCTCATTGTGGAGCAGGGCCGTGTGGTGGAGGTGTGCGCCGAACCGGGCGAATTCACCTTTGACGCATCCACCGAGCCCAGCGTGTTTACCGGCAACTTCGGCGATAGTCTGGCAGCTACCTTCCAGACCGTAGCCAAGCGCTTTACCTACGGCGGCGACACCGGCAAGGATCAGCGCGTGTACTACATCAACACCAAGGAGCTGGGCGAGATCCTGTACGGCACCGCCACCCCCATTCCGTTCCGTGTGGTGGTCAGCGAGGAGCGGGGCTACAAGCTCTCGGTGAACCTGCGGTGCAACGGCAGCTTTACTTACCGCATCTGCGACCCGCTGCTGTTCTACACCAACGTGTGCAGCAACGTCTCCACCCAGTATGACGCATCCGAGATCGCTCCCCGCCTGAAGAGTGAGTTGCTGAACGCTTTGCAGCCTGCGCTGGCGACTCTTTCTGCCAACAAGGTGCAGTATTACGAGATCCCCGCCCACACGCTGGAGATCTCGGACGCCCTGAACGAGCAGCTGTCCAATGTCTGGCGCAAAAAGCGCGGTATTGAAGTATTCTCCTTCAACATCAACTCCCTGTCTATCCCGGAGGAGCAGCAGAAGAAGATCACCGAGTGGGAAGAAAACGCCATGACCACCGATCCCACCACCGCTGCCGCCCGTCTGGTGGGTGGTCAGATCGATGCCATGAAGACCGCCGCTGGCAACACCGCCGGTGCCATGACCGGCTTTATGGGCATGGGCATGGCAGCCGGTGCAGGCGGCATGGGCGGCATGAGCGCCCAGAACCTGTTCGCTATGGGCCAGCAGGCTCGTCCGGACAGCGTGGACGCGCCCCAGCAGGTCAGCCGCCCCGCACCCGCCCCGGCAGACAGCTGGAAGTGCAGCTGCGGCGCTACCGTTACCGGCAAATTCTGCCCGGAATGCGGCAGCAAAAAGCCGGAGCCGAAGCCCGCTGCGGACAGCTGGACCTGCAGCTGCGGTGCCACCGTCACCGGCAAGTTCTGTCCAGAGTGCGGCAAGCCCCGCCCGGCGGCAGCAGAAGGCTGGACTTGCAGCTGCGGCG
>ENA-OZKZ01001114-OZKZ01001114.1-human-gut-metagenome-genome-assembly--contig:-NODE-1114-length-11386-cov-7.709558_pt1 | contig 11386 bp, 8 predicted proteins | sample MGYA00244828_ERZ653768 | MGnify/ENA primary metagenome ERZ653768 (study PRJEB26926, sample SAMN06165273) | human gut metagenome | biome: ENVO:00009003; feature: ENVO:2100002; material: ENVO:00002003...
TAAGTGTGCCCTTATGGTTAATAATTTTATTGAATTTGCACATTTTTGTCAATATTTTTTCTGGATCTTCTGTTCAGCATCAACCTCTAAAACGCTTCGCACTTCTTCAATCGCAAAGCACTGACAGAATATGGCGGTGCCTTGTATACGAACTCTGAGGAAGCGCCATGCATATTCACGGTAATATTCTTCACCTTCTCCGGCTCTTCAAAGCTGTTTTCATCCCCCTTTTCACCGCTAAGAAGTGTTACGGTATAGTCGCCCTGTACCTGACAGTCCAGTGTAATGGAAACCGGATCCACATCTCCTGCAAAATTAACCGCCTTAATAATGATTTCGTCCTTGGTGTCAGTTACTACCGAAACAAAAGCAGGTCCGTAGGGAATCGAAATTTCCTTCTGAAGCTCACCATCAACATACAGGCGAATCTGTTTTCCATCCGTTTCATATCCAAAGCGGTGATATTCTCCCGGTTTTACTGAAATAGCAAAGTCCTCAGTCAGCTTGTTGTCATGCATATAGCCAAACTCTTCCAGTGAACATTGTCCTCCATTAACCTTCCAAAGGAACGGACGCACCAGAGCTGCATCCCATTCTTTTTCCACTCCGGCCGTAATCACGAGCTGCTCCTCATAATAGGAACGAACCACCCTGGCACTGAATATACCCAACTCGAAGTAAGCATTTTCCTCAACAAAAATATCGGTCTCAAATCTTCCATAAGTCTGGTCTTCTTCTCCAAATACCACAAAGCTCTTGGTCTCATCAGCCCATTCCAGAATACTGTGAAATTCCTTTTTCTGCTCCTCATCCGGAAGCTGAAGCAGGAGGCCATCCTCTGTATCCTGCACATGTCCCATTAATTCATGAGTAATCTTTGCTTCTTCTCCATTCCAAATGGGATTTCTGAAGCGAAGTTCCTTATTGGATTTTAAAGATGCCATTCCGGTTCTCGGACGATAAACACGTCCTCCCTCATCTTCGGATCGCACCACATAATCTCCGCGATTTTGACCGAACATTTTCCAGACATAATAAGTAGGAATTCCAAGGCTCTGATGATTATTGAAACGAATCAGATTAGGATACCACGCTCTGTAATTTACATTTTCAAATAATGGAGCATAAGAGGCCAATGTTACGATATCCTGATTTTTCTCAATACCCATAAGGAAAGCCGCTTCTCCCAAAGCCGCATACAACTGTCCCATATAGTTGCCTTCGTTTACAGCCACCTCTCCTACAAAGATTTTTGGTCCCTTACGATCGTAGTCATCATAATAATTTACACGTTCTGCAAAGAACTCTGTTGTATTGTAAAAATGTTCATCCACGCACTCGGCAGGACAACCATTTTTCTCTACATGCTCATTGGCTATGGTTTTAATCTGGGGATACAGTTCCTTTACCTTCTTATAAATCATGTTGTATCGCTTTTCATAATCCGGACCCCAGTTTTCATTACCAATTTCCAGATAGGTCATTTTAAAGGGTTCCGGATGCCCCATAGAAGCACGAAGCCTTCCCCATTTGCTTTCCTTAGAGCCGATAGCATATTCAATGGCATCCAGTGTATCCTGTACCATTTCATCAAGAGCCTCTCCTTCCAGAAGGACACTCTTTCTTCCCTGACAGGTCATTCCGCAGTTACATACATACAGGGGCTCCATCCCCAGATCCTCGCAAAGCTGCAGATATTCATGAAAGCCAAGTCCTAATGTACTTCTGTAATGCCATACAAACAGCTTACTGGGTCTTTCCCATGCCGGACCTACCGTATCCCGAAATCTCATCGCTGTGGACGGTGTCGTTCCTTCCACAATACAGCCTCCGGGAAAACGCATAAACTTTGGACTCATTCCCTTAAGCTTTTCTACAAGATCTGTTCTGAGTCCATGCCCCATGTAGGTATTGTCAGGCATTAGTGAAATAAATCCCAGCAGAACCTCTCCGCCTTCTTTGCAGGAAATAGTAAGCTGTGCCTCGTGACAATCCTCAGCTGCTGTCAGCTTCATGTCATATCTTGTATACTCCTGACCGGAAACCACCAGACTGTTTCCAGCCAGTACTTTTCCCTGGTATTCGATCGCTACGTCCAGTCCTATTTCTTCCTTTGCTTTTGCAAATAAATACAAAGAGTAACTTTCTCCAGCCTTTACGGATATACCGCAGTAACCGGTATTAGTCAGAGATCCGTCCTTTTCAAACTGCATACGCAGAGCTGCGTCCCGATGTTCATTCAGGGTATCCGTCAGTTCCAGCTCCATCTTTGCATTGTGTGTATACCATGCCGGTATTTCTGTTTCCGGAATATTGTTGCCCTTTACCCAGCGGCATAAGCCTTCTCCGTTGCAAAACTCATCCAGCCATCCGGATACGGTTTTTACATGGATGCCATCCTCCTGCTGTATATAACCCTCCGGTAAAACGGAATCTTCGAAGCTTCTGTTTCGAAGCATTTCCGGATAAAGTCCTCCGTCTCCGGCACGGTTAATGTCTTCAAAAAAGATTCCGTATAAATCCCTGGCTGTCTCAAATCGTCTTTCCTTTGTTTTAATCTTTAACTTGCTCATTGTAGTCTCCTTTTTTACATTCCAAGAGTTTTGATCACTGCCTGTATATGCAATAACATAGATTATGATAACTCAAATGATCTTAATGCAGCATTTCCGTTACCGCGATAGGTCAGGTAAAGCGCCTGTATTCCATCCGGAATCGTAACCGGTGCGGTATACTTTTCCCAGACATTGGTATATTGAACCTCTAATGTCGCCAGTACCTCTCCATCCCATGCTGTCTTTACTTCAAAAGTGCCATCTGCATAGCCCCGGATCCAAATACTGATTTCACGAATATCATGGCAGTCAAAATATTTGAAGCCGATGGTAGTTGAATCTGTAATATTGGCAATATATCCAACTTCTTCGTCTCCATCCCTGCCGTCCTGCATTACTCGTGGAAAATTCCCTTCGCCCACATAAACTGATGGGGTATCGGTAAACAGATTACATGCAAGATAAGCGGGGTATTCGCCTTTACCCTCAAGCGGACCTCCATTTAAACCGCAGGAGGTAATTTCTACCTGTGGAATACTGCCGTCCGGCATAATCTGCAGCTTTTCAGCACATCCCTGTCTGCTGTACCAGGTATTATTGGTATGCCTGTGATAAAAAATGTACCAGTCCTCTCCGATCTGCACAATACTTCCGTGATTATTGGCACCGTAAGCTGTTGGCATATCTGCCGGCTTGTAGGTATCGATGTGCAGATCACAATTGCTGACAATAACTCCGCCATAGACAAAGTCCCTGGTAGGATTCTTACTGGTGGCATAACATAATTCGTGCATTAATATGGATGAATAGACAAAATAATAGGTGTCACCTACTTTACGGATGGAAGGTGCCTCAAAAAACTCATGTCCCTCAAATCCGGTACCGGCACCATATTCACAGCCGGGGGCCACAAACACCGGAGCTTCCCTGATCGTCAGCATATCTGCTCCCAACACCGTAGCCATAGCTCCGGTACGGGATTTATCACCTTTTCCGCAAAATCCGGTATAAAGATATGTCACATCTCCTTCCGTCAGAACCCCCGGGTCAAACTGGGGCTCATCACCTTCCTTTTCGCCCAGACGTGTGCCATCTTCATAATGAACATAGCCATAAAATTCATACTTTCCTGCCGGAGTATCACATACAGCAACGGAAACTACCGAAACCTTGTCCAACACGTAATAAAGATAGTACCTTCCGTCCGGTCCCACCGTAACATCCGGGGCATACAGACACATTTTGCCTTCCGGGTTCAGCGGATCGGCTGTCTTCGGATAAATCACACCCTCATATCTCCAGTTGCCCAGGTCATCGACCGGAGCTGACCAGCACACATAGTCTCCCATGCAGAAAACATATCCGTTAAAGTAATCATGGGATCCGTAAACATATACGCGATCGCCAAAAACATAAGGTTCTCCGTCCGGAATATACTCCCAGGACGGTAAATATGGGTTAAACGCTTGTTTTTTCACTTTGATATCCTCCTTTGCAAGCCTAATCCATGTACATTGTTTCATAAAGCAAATTACCGGGTGCTAGTTTAAGCCTTCAAGCTGACCACACGATCATAGTCATATCCTCGATCCGGATTCACCTTTCCGGCATTCAGTTCGAAATAAACCACACCGTTTTCGTTTACAGGAAGCTCTACGCCGATATTTCCGTCCTCCTGCTTTTTACGCTCTGTTTTTACAAAAGGTCTGGATGATTCCCGAATCAGCTTCGTCTGTTCCTCACTCAGATTGGCAGGTTCTCCCATATCATGCCATACCTTCAAGGGATTACATGTTTCCTCATCTACCGTCTTAGTCAGGAAGCAGTACTCCTCCTGTTCAGCCGGAAATGTAAACTCCAACAGCATTTTTTCTTTACCCTGTTCTGTACTTTTACGGGCAATATTCCAGGCTACACCTAGATAATCACCGTTTGCACGTTTCAAAACGACAATATTGTCATCCTTATATACACAATTGGCTTCACTTTCCTCAAGCTTTTTGTAAAAAGCAAATGTCCAGAAGGTCGGCTTGGTAATACAGCCATTGGCAACCAGTCCAAAGCCGCCGTGGAATGGTGTAAAAGGAACTCCCATCTCTTCAAACACATCACCAAATGTCCAGTAGGAATAGGATTCATTCACATCTCCCAATCTGGAAAGCTGCTGTGCTATTAAGGCCGCATTCAGGTTTGTATCATGAATGACGCCCTGAGGAGTATAGGAGCTGTTGAACTCCGTGATATGAATCTGCAGACCCTTATATTCCGGGAAACTGTCAATAATATCTCTGGTTGTTTTTAAATTGGCAAAGCCGTCCTCTGCCTTCATCAGTTCAGAATATGCATAATGTCCAATACATTCCGGCGGATCAATGGTGTAATGATGTCTGGTTACGAAATCCACAGGTATGTGATTCTCATGGCAATATTCCATAAATGCCTGAATCCATTTCTCATCCGTTCCTCCACAAACAGCAGGGCCTCCTACACGGAATCCCGGATTCACTTCCTTTATGGCATCAAAGGTTCTATGGAACAGCTTAAAATATTCCTGCATATCCGCATTTTCCCAGAAGCCGCAAAGATTGGGCTCGTTCCATACTTCAATGGGCCATTGAATAACTTCCTCTTCTCCATAGCGTCCCATCAGATGCCGCAGCAATGAACGCACCATATTACACCACATATCATAATCTTTTGGAGGAGTGGTATTTCCCTGCCAGTAAAAGATAGTCTGGCTTCCACTTGCCAACTTTTTAGGCATAAAACCCAGTTCAAGAAAAGGTCTCAGCCCCACCTTCTTATAGGCATCCATTACTCTATCCAGATAAGTATAGTTGTACTCGACCCTTACCTTACCATCCTCCTCATAGGTCTGAAAGATCGCCATATCATCACAGAATAATCCATGTCCCCGGATATGCTTAAATCCGATTTCCTTTTGAACCAAACGCAGCTCCTCCTGATATTCTTCTGTCAATGCAAGCCCCATTCTTCCGGTTCCCACACAATAATCTACATTATTGTGAAAAAAGGCCTTTGAATCCTTTGTAATCACGATCTTTTTTCTGTCATTCTCTGTTGCTTCACCCATATTTACCATGCATGTATCTCCTTCTTCTAAATCATGTTCCTATGCAGTCACGCATCCGATGTCTGACCGCTGCACGATCCGCAGCTCTCTGATGACGATTGCCATATTAATCTGATACTATCGCATTGATCTAAAGTTTCCAATGATTTATACTATAAGAAAATTGATATATCCTCTGATGTATCAGAACGGAGATTCCAGATGACTGAAATTGAATTTGTCGGCTACAGTGCCGTTCACCCCTCAGATTTTATATATGATGTTCCGAATGGCTTTACAGGCTATCTTCTGCTTCTTTTCGACTCTCCCTCGGAGCTGCTCATAGACGGAAGACTAATGCGGACAGCCGCCAATTCTGCTATTCTGTATACACCAGGAAGCAGGATTTATTACCGTGCTGCCGGTGAAGAATACCGGAATGACTGGATTCGTTTTCGTTCCGATCACTCCTTCGTGAAGCTGTTTCCGTTAACAAACACCCCATTTCCCGTAACAGATCCGGAATACTGTCATCAGCTTTTTAAATTACTAACCTGGGAGTCCGCCTTTTTCTCCTCTGAAAGCGAAGCAAACATTACTCACCTGCTGCGGGTTCTGTTCTCCAAATTAAGAGAAGGAATCCAGAATGAGTCCCCGGGTATTCACGATCATGAGCTGATTGCATTGCATAAGATGATCTACAATAATCCTCAGCTTCCATGGAATATAAACATGATGGCTGCGAAGCTTCACTTAAGTCCCAGTCATCTTCAGGCTCTCTATCACCGCCAATTTGGCTCCTCCTGCATGGACAATGTCATCGAAGGACGTCTGCGCCGTGCACAGGATTTATTAGAGTACAGCGAATACTCCATCCGCGACATTTCCGAGCAATGTGGTTATAATAATGTAGAGCATTTCTGCAGACAGTTCCGTCAGCATAACGGCTGTACCCCTGGACAATACCGGAAAAATGCATCAGCGGGAAGCAACAAAAGACTTCTCACCCACAATACCCTGGGAGGAAGGGAGTTTGAGAAGATTAATCGAAATATCCGGAAATAGTGTTTCGGTAGCTGCTTTATTCATCCCAATATTTGTTCATATTTAATTTCAACATTTCCAAAATTTCACGCCTCATCTGCTCTGCTGTGTAACTGACAGGGAAAACTCTGTGAAGCTGCTCCGTTTTGAATACTACGCGGTCTATCTCTTTTTGCTTAATTTCACTTAGGATATCTTCCATATCCCTTACTGTAAGGTTCCCATCCGCACTCAATTTCTTTATACGGAGTGCCTGGGAAAGTGATGGTGTGCACTGTGCAAATTCCATTGCATCTAGCATTTCCTTTTGCTCCTTCTTTTTCAGAAATGACAACTGAACCGCTAGAGTAAATCCCATGCTTCCGTCATCCACTTTTTCAAGCATTTCAGGAATAAGTTCTGTGATTTTGATATACCTCTGAACCTGTTTGGGGCTGTCCCCACATTCCTCTCCAATCAGCTCAATGCTTTTCTTTCCCAAATTATGGTCTACCTGACCACATTTTCTTCTTCCCGCCTTCCTTTTGATTGCTTCATACTTCATTTTGTAAGCAAATGCTTTTTCGCTTGGACTAATCATTTCCCGTTGTAAATTTGAATCAACCATAGATACAACCGCTTCATCATCTTTTAATACGCGAATGATCACAGGTACCTTACGATAACCAATCTTTTCAGCTGCAAATTTTCTTCTGTGGCCTGAAATGATCTCATAAGTTCCATCCTGCCTAGGTCTGACTATCAGAGGATTTAATATTCCATACTTCTTAATACTCTCCTGCAATTCAATCATCTGACTGTCCGCCTGAACCTTAAATGGGTGGTTTACAAATTCCCGAAGTCTTTCCAGCTCAATCTCTACAACTCTTTCATCCTGATCCAGCAATTCCTTCTTTTCTTCCATAGGCAACTTCCTTTCCCTGAACGCAAAAAAGCCCGTCCAGAATAGATTGTTTTTATCTAATCTGAACGGACTCTTCCGACAGGCCTGATATCACAGGCAAGAATATAGTGTTTTATCTCACTGCTTTTCCTAATTTTACACCCCAAAACTCATCCTACACTGTAGTTAATCCCTTTGGGTGACAGACCGAAAAATATGAATCGGTGACAAGCATCCATCCCCGCTGACAAAATCAGTATTTTCAGCCTTGTTTCGCTGACAAATTTGTCACTGAAATTACAATTCTGCATGAAAAAAGCGGCAATGAAACTATCTTCATTACCGCTAAAAATGAGCGTCTCCTATAGGAATCGAACCTACAATAGAGTCTTAGGAGGACCCCGTTATATCCATTTAACTAAGGAGACAAATGCCGTATTTTCGGGCTTTTCAGCTCTTTTGGCTCCGGCTGCCATATCTATGAATTCAATCACTCTTGTGATTTAACTATAGGAACATATGCACAATTGTTAGTATACCGAAAATATTGTTATTTTGCAACATTATTCCTCAGGAAAATTGATATATCCCTGCAGCCAGATAGATCCCTTAAAACGACGTCCCACCTGAGGTTCACCGTAGAGGTCTTTTTCGTTAATGCACACATCAAAAGTCAATTCATTACACAGAATCGTAAGAATATATACCTTTTCTCCGGTAATATCATTGGTCACCAGGCGAAACTCTGTAATCTCTCCCAGTACGGAGTACTGGTCGCACTCTACACCGTAAGGCATAAAATAGGTGTCCACCAGACTGAAAATATCGTTCTTCTGTATCTTCCGGGAGATGGTGGTATACATATCCATATCTTCAAGTGTCAGTGTCTCAATGGCATCCTCGTCTCCCTGTCTGGCAGCGGCCAGGAGCTTATTACGATTGGCAGAATCTTTTTTCACCCGCAGGACCTGTTCTTCATCCTTTTTTATAGGTAGAAGAATACTGCCCTTCAGAGACAATCCGGATAAGGTAAGTGTAGTACCGCGGATTGGTAACTTTCCGGTGCTTTGTGCTTTGATATAGGGAATACGATTCCGCAGATAAAAAATCAGAGAGATTCCCACCTTGATATCATCGCAGATACCCGCATAGGAATCCTTATCCGCATGGCGTTCCACAGAGACATCTTCATACGAAGTAATTCCGCTTCCCGTCAGATACGGAAAATAGTATTCGTAGATAAACTTATCGTTATCATCAAATTCTCCACAGACAGCCACACCAAAGGTACCGGATTCTGCGGTACCCTTAGTGTGTGTGTGATTTTTGCTGAATTCTCCTAGGAGGATGCCCTCCTGATTCATGGTATATGCACGATGATCGGAATTCATGATCACGTCTGTCAGTAATTCTTTTAATTTCTTTCGGTCCGTATATTCACTGAATCCGATGGCTCTCATATATTTATGCAAAAAATCACCTTCTTTCCATCTGTGTCGTCTATTATTGATGAATTTTTATGCTTCGCATGGGTGAGCTATTCTATCATTTCTTAGGCAGGACTTTCTCCTTACCACCCATGTAAGGACGCAGAGCTACGGGAATGTTCACGCTGCCATCCTCATTTACATTATTCTCCAGGAATGCGATCAGTCCTCTGGGAGAAGCCAGTACGGTATTGTTCAGTGTGTGTACCAGATAAGTTCCATTTTCACCCTTGGTTCGGATACCCAGTCGTCTTGCCTGCGCATCACCCAGGGTAGAACAGGAACCAACCTCGAAATACTTCTTCTGTCTGGGACTCCATGCTTCTACATCGCAGGCTTTTACTTTCAGATCTGCCAGATCACCACTACAACACTCCAGGGTACGAACGGGTACATCCAGACTGCGGAAGAATTCTACGGTGTAGGACCACATCTTGTTATACCAATCCATGGAATCCTCAGGCTTACACAGAACTACCATCTCCTGCTTCTCGAACTGGTGTACACGGTATACACCTCTCTCCTCGATGCCGTGGGAACCTACTTCCTTACGGAAGCAAGGAGAATAAGAAGTCATGGTAATGGGCAGGCTCTTCTCTTCTACGATCTGACCCTTGAACTTACCGATCATGGAATGCTCGGAAGTACCGATCAGGTACAGATCCTCTCCTTCAATCTTATACATCATGGCTTCCATTTCTGCAAAGCTCATAACGCCGTTTACTACGCTGCTGCGGATCATGAAAGGAGGGATACAATAAGTGAATCCCTTGTCGATCATGAAGTCTCTTGCGTAGCTGATCATTGCGGAATGGATTCTTGCAGCATCGCCCATCAGGTAATAGAAACCGTTACCACTGGTACGTCCTGCGCTCTCCTTGTCCAGACCGTTCAGACGATCCAGGATATCTGCATGATAAGGAACCTCAAAATCAGGAACTACGGGCTCGCCGAATTTCTCGATCTCTACGTTCTGGCTGTCATCCTTACCGATAGGAACGGACTCATCAATAATGTTGGGGATGACCATCATGATCTTGGTGATCTTCTCCTGCAGTTCGGTCTCGGAAGCTTCCAGTTCAGCCAGACGCTTTGCACCGGCAGCTACTTCTGCTTTCTTGGCTTCTGCCTCTTCCTTCTTGCCCTGACCCATCAGTGCACCGATCTCTTTGGAGATACGGTTTCTGGAAGCACGCAGATCATCTGCCTCCTGCTTTGCCTTTCTGCTCTCGGTATCCAGTGCAATCACTTCATCTACCAGAGGGAGCTTTTCATCCTGGTATTTTTTTCGGATGTTCTCCTTGACTACCTCGGGATTTTCTCTTAAAAATTTAATGTCTATCATGACTTCCTCCATTCTGCTGACATATATGTATGCAGCATTATTCTAATCCTTTTTCAATATATACATTCAGAACTTTTACAAGATCCACGATTCTCTCTTCCTGTAATTTCCGTCCATCCTTATCGCGGATGATCCGGATTATGGGACGATCCTGGAAATCTTTATTCTGAGATACCACGATGGCTTCTTCCCCGTCGTTAGTCAGTACATGACTTCCGGCGGGATAGACTGCAGTAAAACTTAAAAACGCGTCTACTATTTTACCATTATATTTCACATTTTTAAAGCTTTTTAAATATTCTACCGCTTCATATACTTTGCTGCGTCTCTGAGCAATACCACAGATCATCTCATCAAAGGCATCACATACCGCTACGATCTGGCAAGAGAAAGGAATCTCCGCTTCTTTTAATTTGAGAGGAAAACCAGATCCATCCAGTCTCTCATGATGATACAGAATGATCTTCTTCACCTCATCAGAGATCCAGTCCTCATCCTTGACGGAAGTATATCCGTAGACCGGATGCTTCTTATACTCAGCCAGTGCTTCCGGCTTCATATCCTCCATGGATTTACCTTCGTAATCCAAAGTCGTATATCTGAGTCCGATATCATGTAACAGACAGCCTACACCGATATCATGAATCACACTTTTATCTAGCTTCAGCCGAAGCGCTGTCAGAATTGCCATGGAACTTAAGCTGATGGAATGTTCATAGATATCTGCACTTCTCTCCCGGATGTCAAATACTTTTTCTATGACTTCTTTTTCATCCAGTATATTCGTAATAATCTCATCTGCCGCCTGGGTCAGTCCCTGCAGTTCTTTATTATTGTGATAAGTGTGTCTCTCAAGAATACTTTTTACTTTATTTTTTATCGTTTTTTCTATATCGTTTTTAAGTATTACTATTTCATTTGCCTGGTCTTCTTTTACATAGACCTCCAGGACTGTCTCTTATACACATCTCCGAGCCCACGAGACGGAGCTACATCTCG
>ENA-OZKZ01001117-OZKZ01001117.1-human-gut-metagenome-genome-assembly--contig:-NODE-1117-length-11368-cov-6.534960_pt1 | contig 11368 bp, 9 predicted proteins | sample MGYA00244828_ERZ653768 | MGnify/ENA primary metagenome ERZ653768 (study PRJEB26926, sample SAMN06165273) | human gut metagenome | biome: ENVO:00009003; feature: ENVO:2100002; material: ENVO:00002003...
TTATAACAGGAAATGCTCCTGGAAACGACATGCGTTTCTACTGGGAGAGAGTTGAAGCAAGCCGTAACTTTGCAAATAAGATCTGGAACGCATCCAGATTTATCATGATGAATATTGAGAAGGCAGATATCACAGGTATTGATGCTGCCATGACCGCTGATGTCGATGCAGCGATGAAGCAGTACGGCTTCACACTTGCGGACAAGTGGATTTTGTCGAAGATGAATGATCTCGTTCAGGAGGTCACAGACAATATGGAAAAATTTGAGCTTGGTATCGCAGTATCAAAGCTGTACGATTTCCTGTGGGAGGAGTTCTGTGACTGGTATATCGAGATGGTAAAACCAAGACTCTGGGACGACGCAGACGAGACAAAGGCAGCTGCACTCTGGACATTGAAGACGGTTCTTACAACCGGTCTGAAGCTGTTGCATCCATATATGCCATTTGTAACAGAGGAGATCTTCTGTACACTGACCGACGAGGAATCTATCATGATCTCCAAGTGGCCGGAATATGACGAGGCATTTGATTTCAAGGCAGATGAGGCTGCTGTGGATAAGATCAAGGAAGCTGTACGCGGTATCCGTAACGTGCGTACAGAGATGAACGTTGCACCGAGCAGAAAGGCAAGTGTCTATGTTGTATCGCCGAAGGAAGACATTCGTGCAATCTTTACGGCAAGTAAGAATTTCTTCGCTATGCTTGGCTATGCAAACGAGGTACATGTACAGGCAGATAAGAGTGGAATCGCAGATGATGCGGTATCGGTTGTGATCCATGATGCAGCGATCTACATTCCATTTGCAGAGCTTGTGGATATCGAGAAGGAGATCGAGCGTCTGACGAAGGAACAGACAAAGTTAGAGGCAGAGATCAAGCGTGCATCCGGTATGCTTGCAAATCCAAAGTTTGTAGATAAGGCACCTGCAGCAAAGGTTGAGGAAGAACGTGCAAAGCTGCAAAAGTATACAGAGACATTGGAGCAGGTAAAGGAAAGACTTGCGAATATCGCAAAATAGTCACTGGGAGAGGCTGTTTGAAACGGCAACAGGTGAGAATCGATGAATAACGAAAAGATCTTAAAAAAGAAAATACAACAATATCTGCTGATGCCATTGGCACTGACTGTGCTTCTGGTTGGCATGGTGATCGTGCTGTATGTACATGACAAAAAGAGCGGTGCGATTGCCGCTGCGGCAGTTTTTATCTTCGTTGTATGTGAGATTATATTTTTCATTGTAATGAAGGCGGCGATCATGCCGGTTGTCTTCCGGTTTGCGCTGGAACAGGGGCAGATTCAGAAGGAGCTTTTGAAAGAGCTGGATATTCCGTATGCGCTGCTGGATACGGATGGTAAGATTCTGTGGGGCAATGCAAAGTTTATCGAAGAGATTGGCGTTGGATCCAAGAAGCGGATTCGGAAAAACATTTCGGCATTCTTCCCGGCGGTGGATGCGGAGGCGTTATCGTCCGAGGAAATGCAGATGGATCTGGAATATAACGACCGTGTCTATCGGGCATTGTTGCGCCGTATCGATTTTTCCGAGGCGTTAGTGGATTCGGATGAGGATGCGATGGTCGATCATCAGGCAGATGCCATGATTACTTTGTATTTGTATGATGAAACAGAGCTTCGGATCTACAAGAAGGAAAATGAAGACCAGAAGCTTGTCGCAGGACTGTTGTATATTGATAATTACGATGAGGTTATGGAGAATACAGAGGAGGTTCGTCATTCGCTGGTGGAAGCACTGGTTGACCGACGAATCAACATGTATCTTTCCACGATCGACGCGATTGGAAAGAAGCTGGAGAAGGATAAATATTTCTTCGTATTCCGGCAGCAGTATCTGCCACAGCTTCGTGAGACAAAGTTTGCGATTCTGGACGAGGTAAAGAGTATCAATGTCGGAAACGAGATTCCAGTTACGTTAAGTATCGGTGTCGGTGCTGGAACAGACAGCTTTGCGCAGGCGTATGAGCGGGCGCGTACCGCAATCGGACTGGCACTTGGACGAGGCGGCGATCAGGCAGTTGTTAAATATGGTGATAAGACGACGTATTTTGGTGGAAAGAGTGCAGGAACTGAGAAGTCCGCAACCGTTAAGGCGCGTGTTAAGGCACAGGCGTTCCAGGAGCTTCTGACAAGTAAAGACAGTGTTATTATCATGGCACACAAACGACCGGATGCGGATGCGTTTGGTTCGGCAGTGGGCGTGTATCGTCTGGTTAAGACGTTAAATAAAAAGGCATATATCGTAGTGAATGAGGTGACCTCAGCCATCCGCCCGATCATCAGCGGATTTATGGGGAACAGCGTTTACGGCGATGATATGATCATCAACAGTGAACAAGCAATCAGCCGGGTAACTCCGAACACGCTGGTTGTCGTAACGGATGTGAATAAACCAAGCATGACCGAGTGTGAGGAGCTGCTCAGTCTGGCAAAGTCTATCGTGGTATTTGATCACCATAGACAATCGGACGAGGTGATCGAGAATGCAACACTTTCGTATATCGAGCCATATGCAAGCTCTGCATGTGAGATGATTGCGGAGATCCTGCAGTATATCGAGGGCAAGGTAAAGCTTCGTCCAATCGAGGCGGATGCCATGTATGCTGGTATCGTGATTGATACAGATAATTTTCTGACCAAGACGGGTGTGCGTACATTTGATGCAGCATCGTATCTGCGCCGGAGTGGTGCGGATGTTGTTCGTGTCAGAAAGATGTTCCGAAGTGATATGTACACGTATCGCCAGTTGGCAGAGGGCGTCATCAATTCGGAGATTTATATGGAGCATTTTGCGATTTCCACGGTTGATCCGAAGGAATCCGATGCACCGACGGTGGTTGCGGCGAAGGTTGCGAACGACCTGCTCAACATCGAAGGAATCCGTGCATCATTTGTTACGACAGAGAAGGATGGCACGGTTTATATGAGTGCACGGTCGGTCGACGATGTGAACGTACAGATTATTATGGAAAAAATGGGTGGCGGTGGACATGCAAATATCGCCGGAGCCCAGTTTACAAATAGTACAAATGAATTGGTATTGATCCAGTTAAAGACGCTTTTAGATGAGATGTATCGGGAAGGCGATATTTAGGAATTAAGGAGGAACCAGACATGAAAGTTATTTTATTGCAGGACGTAAAAAGCCTTGGAAAAAAAGATCAGATTGTAGAAGTATCCGATGGATATGCAAGAAATATGCTGCTTCCAAAGAAGCTTGGTATGGAAGCAACCTCAAAGAACCTGAATGATTTGAAGCTGAAGAAGGCACATGAGGATAAGGTTGCCGCAGAGGTGCTGGCAGATGCACAGGCACTTGCTGCACAGATTGAGAAGGAGAGCATCACGCTTTCCATCAAGATGGGTGAAAACGGAAGAACCTTTGGTTCCATTTCTTCCAAGGAAATTGCAGAGGCAATCAAGTCGCAGCTTGGACATGACATCGACAAAAAGAAGATTGTTATGAAGGATGCCATCAAGGCACCGGGCACACGTACGGTTGGAATCAAGCTGCATACAAAGGTAACCGCAGATCTTACCGTGAAGATTGAGGAAGCTTAATTTTATGGATGAAAATACGATAAGACGTGTACAACCGCATAATGAAAAGGCGGAGCAGGGAATCGTGGGAACAATGCTTGTAAACCGGGATGCGATTTCTGATCTGGTGGATATGCTGACAGGAGAAGATTTCTACAATAAGCAGTACGGAATTCTCTTCGATAACATGGTTGAACTGTACTCTGAGGGCGCAAGTGTTGATCCGATCACGCTGGTAGAACGGCTGCGGATGAAGGATATCCCGGAAGAAGTGGCAAACACAGTGACGCTGGCACAGTTAGTGCAGTCAGCGCCGTTATATGCTCCGGTGAAGGACTATGCGAAGATTGTCAAGGATAAGGCGGCACTCCGACAGCTGATCAAGCTTTGTGAGAATACCGAGAAGGATGGATACCAGTCACAGGAACCGGTTGAAGTCATTATGGAGCGCGCAGAACAGAGTATCTTCAAGCTCGTGCAGAACCGAAACGGCTCCGAGGATACAGTGCCGATCCGCGAGATTGTGATGAATGTCATTCGTGAGATGGAGGAAGCGGCAAGAAACGATGGTAAGGTTACCGGTGTTCCGACGGGATTCCGGGATTTGGACAATATGCTGACTGGTATGCATGCCGGAGAACTTTTGCTTGTAGCAGCCAGACCTGCGATGGGTAAGACGGCATTTGTCTTAAATATTGCGCATCATCTGGCGGTTATGAAACATATTCCGGTTGGATTCTTCTCATTGGAGATGAGTAAGGAACAGCTGGCAAGCCGTATTCTGGCGGTAGATGCAATGGTTGATTCCAAGAGTATGAAGGTCGGCGATCTGTCGGATGATGACTGGGATAAGGTCATCGAAAGTACAGAGGCAGTTGCTAATTCGCCGTTATACATAGAGGAAAATTCATCGGTTACAATCTCAGAGCTTCGTTCAATCGCAAGAAAATGGAAGCAGAATTATGGAGTGCAGGTTATCATGATCGACTACCTGCAGTTGATGAGCCCAAGCCGTGCCGTGGAGAGCCGGCAGCAGTTTATCGCGGAGGTTTCCCGTGCATTGAAGAACTTGGCGAAGGAACTGAAGATTCCAATTATTGCATTGTCGCAGCTTTCCCGTGCGGTAGATGCAAGACCGGACCACAAGCCAGTGCTTTCGGATTTGCGAGAGTCTGGATCTATCGAACAGGATGCCGATGTGGTTATGTTTATTTATCGAGACGAATATTACAATCCGGAGACAACGACAAAACCGCAGACCGCGGAGATCATCATTGCCAAGCAGCGTAGTGGTGAGACGGGCAGCGTCGATCTTCGTTGGATTGGAAAATATACGAAGTTTGCAGATCCGGAGAAGCATTATAAAGGGTAATCTGTGGCGAGAAGCAGGGAGGCAAAAAACAGATGGGGAATCGATATAAGAGAATGGTAACACTTGGCATGATCAGTTTCACGGCGCTTCTGGCGTGGGGATACTGCATGCTTGCATATCGTTCACAGGCAGTCTATGTTGCGATAATCTCGCTTGTATTGGTGGGAAGTATCTATGCGTTGCTTCTGTCCTTTGTCGACATCAAAGTGGCGAAAGAACAGGCAATGCAGGAATATGTGACAAAGACCTTGCAGGAATATACGAAAAAAGAGGATACGGAGATCCTCAACGATATGGAACGTCTGGCAAAGGCGTCCTATGTCCAGCAGAGAAAGACAAACACCTATCTGTCTGCGCAGGCAGAGCAGTTGGATGAGGCGTTGAAAAAGACGATCAAGATTCTGATCAATTATGATCGGAAGAAGGAAGAGGAAGCAGCACAGCAGGCGGAGCAGATGCAGAAGGAACTGGAAATGCAGGCAGCATTGCAGGCACAGAAGGAGCCGGATCATACTGCACTGGTGCTGGAGGAGTTTGGCAAGCTGGCAGGCGATGTACAGGCAGTGGTTGCCCAGTTACAGCAGGTGACAGCCCAGCTTACTGCATTGCGTGAGGCAGTGGATGCGATCGAGATGCCGAAATATGTGGAGGCAGCACCATCAGTAGAGGCAGCATCGACAGCCGTTACCGCGGATGTGCAAAAACGAGTGCCGGAAGATGAGCAACCGGAAGTGGTAACGAATGTTGAGAATACGACTGAGACGGATGTACCAGAGTCACAGATCCCCGGTGGAATTGAGAATGATACAGCTGATGAGGCAGAACTAAAAATCGCAGATGATTCTCTGACTCAGACAGATGATACACCAGCAGAGGTAGAGGCAGCATCAACAGAAGAAACAGAAACGGTTGCAGAAGAGGCTGCACCAACAGAAGAAACAGAGCCTGCATTTAATATGGAGGACTTCTTCTCGCAGTTTGGCGGTAGTGCCGATAAGGAATTAAAGGAAGAGGCAGAATTCAAGGAAGAAGCAGCCAATACAGGTATGTTAGATCAGAGTATGATCGATGCTCTGCTTGGCAATCTGCAGGCAGATAAACCGGCAGAGGATGTGAAGAATGCAGATGTGATCCCGTTTCCACAACAGGGACAGACAGATCTGTCCACAGAGGAAGCACATGCGGAGGAAGTTGCAGAGGCAGTGCACGAAGTAGAGCAGGATATCACAGATACAACGATGAATATGGATGCAGAACCAGCACCGACAATGCCAGTGGACGACAATCCAAACCGGACACTGTCGCCAGAGGAGATTGCGGCGTTATTTGCATCTATGCAGTAAAGAATAGAGAATGAATCATTGCAAAAGTATCAGGGGTGGGTACTTTTGCAATTCTTTTATAGGAGGAAGTTACATGGAGAGAACAAAAGCGATCGTCAAATTCTTTTCGCAGGAACCAATTGAGAATGTGATGGTGATGATGAAATACATGCCGGAACGCGTGATTTTTCTCGGACACAAAGATAATATGATTACGAAGCAGATCCGGGATATCGAGCAGTTTCGTGACCACAAATATCCAGATGTGGAATTGGAATTTATTGAGGTACCAAAGGATGATCTCGATAACATTATAGGAACTCTGGCGGGCATTATCCGGGAATATCCGGGGATTCGGTTTGCTCTGACCGGTGGTAGTGAGATGCTTCTGATCGCGCTTGGGTGTATTTCCGCAAGAATGGAAGTCAGCAAGCTGCGTATCGATCCATTTACCGGAAAGGAAATTGATGTCCGTGGTTCGAAGGTGATCACGTCCGATTATCATTTTAATATCAGTATCGCGGAGGATATCATGCTGCATGGCGGTCTGCTCACGAAGGAGACGGGAAGTATCTCCGAGTGGAAATTTACCGATCAGTTCCGGGAGGATATCCGGATTATGTGGGATCTGTGCCGTAGATACCGTGGAGATTGGAACAAACATTGTGGAGTCATTGACGAACTTCGCAAGAACACACCGAACCAGCGGGAAGGTTGGAGTGAGTTATACATCAATCAGCTTGGCGATGCCATCCGTCTGCTGCGGGATCTGTATGAGATTGGCATGCTCAAGGATTACGAAGAACACGGGAAAAAAGTGATGTTTCGGTTCAAGAATAATCAGATCAAGAAGATTATCGCAAAGGCAGGAAACATGCTGGAGCTGCATGTCTATGAGGTAGCGACGCGGGAAGGTTACCTGTTCTCGGATGCGGTGATCGGTGCGCATATTGACTGGGATGGTGAGGTGCATGACACGATGAATCCCGGCTATGATACGATGAACGAGATCGATGTGATCCTGATGAAGCAGGTGTGTCCGATCTTTATCTCCTGCAAGAGTGGTAAGGCAGGTGGAAATGCGCTGCATGAGTTAGAGACCGTATCACGAAAATTCGGTGGCAAATATGCCAGAAAGGCACTTGTTTTAGCACGTGCCTGTGATAACACGACTGGCACGATGTTCTTCAAGCAGCGAGCAAGGGATATGCATATCTGGATCATCGATGATGTATTTCGGATGAGTGATGAGCAGCTGCTCAATAAATTGAAGAGGATATAAAGATAATAAAAGGGGCGTTTTATAACGCCCCTTTTTGCATTCTGCATAATACACTAATCTATATTAAAATTACATCTTCAACAGATTATCATTATCAAAATAATCAATCTTCATAGAGCGGCGGACATCTTCAAGTGTCTTGCCTGCCGTCTCTCTGGCTTTCTTGCTGCCAGCCTTCAGGATATCATAAACATCTGGAAGCTTCTGCTCCCACATCTTACGGCGCTCACGGATTGGAGCAAGCTCAGCCTGAAGCACATTGTTCAGGAACTTCTTCACCTTTACATCGCCAAGACCACCACGTGTGTAATGTTCCTTCAGCTCGTCCATACCAGAATACTCTGGAAGGAACTCTGCGAAATACTCTGGCTTGCTGAATGCATCGAGGTAGATAAATACCGGGTTACCTTCCACCTGTCCCGGATCTTCGACACGCAGATGGTTCGGATCGGTGAACATCGACATAACCTTCTTCTTGATATCCTCTGGCTCCTCTGCAAGATAGATGCAGTTGCCAAGAGACTTACTCATCTTTGCCTTACCGTCGATGCCAGGCAGACGCAGACATGCGCTGTTTTCCGGAAGCACGATCTTTGGATCCGTCAGTGTCTCGCCATATACGGTATTGAACTTGTGTACGATTTCCTTACACTGCTCGATCATTGGCATCTGATCCTCGCCAACCGGTACGTGGGTTGCACGGAATGCTGTGATATCGGCTGCCTGACTGATTGGGTAGCAGAAGAAACCAACCGGGATGCTTGCCTCGAAGTTACGCATCTGAATCTCAGCCTTTACAGTCGGGTTACGCTGTACACGGGAAACGGTAACAAGGTTCATATAATAAAATGTAAGCTCAGTCAGTTCCGGAATCATGGACTGGATGAAGATTGTTGCCTTCTCCGGGTCAAGTCCGCATGCGAGGTAATCGAGTGCAACCTGCATGATGTTCTGGCGTACCTTCTCCGGGTGCTCTGCATTATCTGTGAGTGCCTGTGCGTCCGCAATCATGATGTAGATCTCATCATAGACACCGGAATTCTGTAATTTTACACGCTCCTTCAAAGAGCCTACATAATGACCAACATGCAAACGTCCTGTCGGACGATCGCCGGTTAAAATAATCTGTTTCATAGTAGAAGTCCTCTCTTATAAAATATCACACTCTATAGAATACTCATTTTGCGTTGGAAGGTCAAGCAAAATTGCGAAAAAGGAGCAGGAATCTTACTTGTCTGCCACATATAAAACAGGTATAATAAAAAAAGAATGTGTACGGATAAACAAATGATGCGAATGACAGGGGGTAGCAATGGCAACCATCAGTTTATGTATGATCGTGAAAAATGAAGAGCAGGTTCTGGCGCGGTGTCTGGACAGTGTCGCTGACCTGATGGACGAGATCATCATTGTGGATACAGGTTCCACCGACCGCACGAAGGAGGTCGCGGCACGCTATACCGATCAGATCTATGATTTTACGTGGATTGGCGATTTCTCGGCGGCGCGGAATTTCTCATTCTCCAAGGCGACGATGGAATACATCTATGCGCCGGATGCGGACGAGGTGCTTGATGCGGAGAACCGGGCGCGTTTCCTTGATCTGAAGAACTGTCTGCTTCCGGAGATTGAGATCGTGCAGATGTGGTACGTCACAGAAGCGTTCAATACAGTTATGAATGTGAAACGGGAGCTTCGCCCGAAGCTCTTTAAGCGTCTTCGGACGTTTACGTGGATTGACCCGGTGCATGAGACGGTGCGGTTAGATCCGGTTGTGTTCGACAGCGAGATCGAGATCTTACACAAGCCATTGTCTGTCCATGGCAGCCGGGATTTTGAGATCTGTGAGCGGATCTATGCAAGGGATGGTGCGTTGTCGCCAAAGCTTCGAAAGATGTATGCGAAGGAACTGCTAAAATGTGGTGAGCTGCCGGATTTTGAGCGGGCAGAGGATTTCTTCACGATGGAATGGGAGAAAGATCCGATGGCGGAAGCGGGCAGAGAGGCAGCCTGCGTGCTGGCACATCTGGCAAGACTGCAGGGGAACGGCGCGGAGCTTATGAAATACGCACTCCGGGATATGCTTGATACGCCGTGTGCGGAGATCTGCTATGAGCTTGGCTGTTATTATAAAGATAGCATGGATTATGATGAGGCGATCGTCTGGTATCAGAATGCCGTTTCCGAGACGGAATGCATCCTGGATGTAGAGACCGGCGGAAAGAAGAGTCTGGAGGGGTTGGTTGCCTGCTACGAGGCTTTGCTTGCGCAGGCGGAAAAAGCAGAATTACAGACATCATCGGAACAGCAAAAGCAGTCCATAGAAATATATGAACAGCAGCTTGCGGTGTACCGGGAGGCACTGGCAGACTGGCAGCTACCGGAAGAATGACAGGGGTGAAATTATGTCAGATGGAATGATTATTTTGATTGTGATAGCTGTATTTGTGGTTTTATCGTTGATAGCAACGATTGCGAATATAAAGGCGAAACCACCGAAACCAATCGAAAAAGGAAACTTGAATAGACCGTCTCATTACATGTACAAGACAGAGACAACATTGGATGATAAGATTGCGCATTTGTTTATACCGGAACCATTGCGTGTAGATCCGCCTCCGATGGTGGTGGATGTGGCTATGGATCTGGTTGAACAGCAGGAGCGGGAAGAACTGGCAGAAGAACGGAGACAAAAACAGATTACAGAATCCATTTTGGCACAGAACAAACGTGATTACCGTCAGGATGTGAAGTCTGGAAGAATCTGAATCTGTCCAAAATGCAGGAAGAAAAATGAAAAATACGTCACAACCTGTACCTGTGGAACGCCGAAGCCAGCAAAATAAGAAAAGATAAAAAAAGCGAGTATGCCAAATGCATACCCGCTTTTTCTGTGCGATCGTCTGTATAATATATAATACATTATGCCTGAATGATCGTATTGATGATTCCGACAGTATCTGCAAAGATCTGCTTCATCTGCGCCAGATGGTTGCGCCCCATCTCGGTAATATGATAATAGACACGCTTGGACTTCGGTGTTTTCTGTACCGTCTCCATTGTAACATCGCCCTGCTCTTTCAACCGTCCAAGTACGGGATACATAGACGCTTCCATAAGGGAGAACTGTCCATTGCTGCGCTTTTTAATTTCCTGTGCCAACTGGTAGCCGTACATCGGTTCCTCGCATAACAGCGAGAGAAGGATGATTTCTACAGAGGCTCGTTTGAGGTTTGTAATAATCGTCTGCATATTCGTCCTGCCTTATTCCTGAATTGCCCGCGATTCAACGACCACAGGTTCGTGGATTACAACGGTGTAACGTGATTTGATCAGGTCTATGAGAACATCTTGATTCTTCTCACATGTCTCTCGTCGTTAGAAAATGGTGTATCCACGAATTTGTCCACGATCATAAGTGCAAGACCAGGTCCGATTGTACGTGCGCCCATGCAGAGTACATTGGCGTTGTTGTGCTCGCGGGTTGCCTGTGCAGAGAAACAGTCACTGCAGAGTGCGGCGCGGACACCTTCGACCTTATTTGCAACCATGCTCATACCGATACCGGTACCGCAGATGAGAATACCCAGATCCTGCTTGCCAGCAGCGATCGCCTCTGCAACAGCCTTTCCATAGATTGGGTAGTCACAGGATGCTGTGCTGTCACAGCCGTAATCTGTCACTTCAAATCCGCGATCCTTCAAATGCTTGATAACCTCCAGCTTGAGTTCATATCCGCCGTGGTCACTTCCAATTGCGATTGTCATATCTTAAATCCTCCTGTAATTAAATGTCAACATTGTAATTATTATATATCACATATAGTTTTATAT
>ENA-OZKZ01001129-OZKZ01001129.1-human-gut-metagenome-genome-assembly--contig:-NODE-1129-length-11275-cov-5.242068_pt1 | contig 11275 bp, 11 predicted proteins | sample MGYA00244828_ERZ653768 | MGnify/ENA primary metagenome ERZ653768 (study PRJEB26926, sample SAMN06165273) | human gut metagenome | biome: ENVO:00009003; feature: ENVO:2100002; material: ENVO:00002003...
TCGTCGGCAGCGTCAGATGTGTATAAGAGACAGCTTTTGTACCAGCGGATGTCTGACGACATCTTTGCTTGTTAATTTACAGATTCCGATTTCTTCCACATTTTTCAAAACCCGAAGTGCTACATCCAGCCCGGATTTACTTCCCGGGGCCAGATCTTTTTGCGTGGCATCTCCGGTAATCACAGCTTTCGAGCCGAAGCCGATACGTGTCAGAAACATTTTCATCTGTGCCGGTGTGGTGTTCTGTGCCTCATCCAGAATAATAAATGCGTTGTCGAGTGTCCGTCCACGCATATAAGCCAGCGGTGCAACCTCAATCAGACCTTTTTCCATATTTTTCTGAAATGACTCCGCACCCATAATCTGATACAGGGCATCGTATAAAGGGCGCAGATACGGATCTACTTTGCTCTGCAGATCTCCCGGAAGAAATCCGAGTTTTTCTCCCGCTTCAATTGCCGGACGTGTCAGAATGATGCGTCCCACTTCTTCATTCTTAAACGCAGTGATCGCCATGGCCATGGCCAGATATGTTTTTCCGGTTCCGGCAGGACCCATCCCGAAAACAATCATTTTTTTACGGATATTATCTACATAATCCTTCTGCCCGAGTGTTTTAGGCTTTACCGGTTTTCCCTGTATGGTATGACAGATCACATCTTTATCAATCTCTACCATCTCAGACCCTTTGTGTTCCTGCAAAAGAGCAAGTGCGTAGTTTACATTCTGTTCGCTGATAACATTTCCCCGTTTTGCAAGCTCATACAACTGTTCAAACACTTCCTGTGCGCCGCTTGCGGCAGATGGAGTACCGATAATTTTCAACTGATCATCGCGTACAACAACCGTTACACCCAGTGTCCGTTCTATTTTTTTGATATTGGCATCAAACTGTCCGAAGACATTTGCCATATGTTCCGTTGGTATCCGGAGCGATACTTCATTCAGACTCATTTACAGGTTCCTCTCGTTTCCTTTCGGTTGGTACTAAAGTTGTGATTTTTTCACACCCCTTTACCTGACCATAGATATGATAGTTTTTATCTATCTGTTCAATCATAACATTTTTGTCGACAATTCGCACCCCATTTTCTTCCAATTCCGAAAGAAATTGTGAAAAATGTGTCAAAGCAAGCTGTTTTACCTGTTCTTTTGTCAGCATAACGGTCTTTTCCTGCAGCTCAGACGTTGTGATTTCTCCAAAATAAACCGGAAGATAAAAACTGTCCTGCAGGCAAAACTGCCGGGTATCCGTTACAGAACGCTCCGATGCATACTCCGCATGCAAAGCCGGAGTTACCAGGCGCCAATTCAGAACCTGTAGAAAATATCGTTTGTGTTTATTACCGGTTTCTTTTTTTTCAGTCATTTTGGAAGAAATCCAGTCCTCATAGGGATGCATCGTATATCCATATACATCGGCATCGGCGCTTTTATAATAGTATTCCCGCACTTCCCCGTTATCATCCCAAATTTCCTGCCGTCCACAGACCAGCACATCGCCTTTTTTCACTTTATCACCCTTTTTCACTTTGGCAAGCCCGCTCCTTGTAATGACCGATGCAATCGTAGCATCCGCAGATGCCGCCAGATCCATACAGGTGCCCTCTGCTTCTTTCGTTTCCTCGTGAGAAGAAATTTTCTCCTGTATCTGTACAACCAGCCGGGTTCCCGTTTCGTATACACTTGCCCAGATCACCGGTTCCAAGTCCTGACGCAGGGACAGCTCCAGTGCATCATTGTCGATTTCCTTTGCCGGCATGCCATAGGTAACGTTGTGTGCACTTAAATATTCCAGAATGGCGTCTTCTCCCAGAGAGGAATTCCCTTTGATTTCAATTCTCCAGATTCTCGTACTGAGCACCCAGACTCCTGCCATGACACACAAAAGGACAAAAATTCCAAGTTTTCTTGCGCGGTATTTCTGCCAGAAAAACGGAAAGCCGATCCTTTTTCTGATGTGGATTCTCGTTTTTGTTTTCCGCAGATATGGACGCAGTTCATACAGATCCTGCAACCGGATATAAAAAGAAACCTGCGTCGGAGAATCCGGCTGTATCTTCCAGAACATAATTTCGTGACGTGCACATAAATTTAAAAAACGGGAAATGTTGCTTCCGCATACACAAACCAAAAGACTGCCATTGACGAATCGAAGAAACCTTTCTATCATGGCAGAAATGTGATCTCCTGCATATATCCGGAAATTTCGATAAGATCCGCCGAATATTTCCGGATGGACAGACTCCTTCCGACGATCCGGATATGATAGGATTGTGTTGCAATTCCGATCACCTCCGGACAGTATTTGATAATTCCACGGTGGTTAACGATACAAAGTGTACGGTTTCCTTCCATGGAAAGAAGCGGCATCCCCAGGAAAATGTCTTTTGGCAGTTCCATTTGTTCTACGAGATGCTCCTGTTTTATTTTGTGTCTGGTTTGATTCGAATGGCTTTTCATACTTCACTATATGAAAAGCGAACCCGTCCTATGTCTCTAAATTCAGGGATCCGTTTCGGTACGCTTCCAAAAATACATTAAATTCTACGGTCATCATCATAATATACATGCAAAAATACAGCCAGAGCATGATCAGGGCAATGGTTGTCAGGCTTCCATACATGGAAAATCCATTAAAATAATCAACATAGATGGAAAGCCCGAAGGAAAAAACATACCATGCAGCTGCACATGCCGTGGCTCCAGGAAGCTGGCTTTTAAAGGTAAGCTTTGTATTCGGAAGTGCGGTAAAAATCACGTCAAAAAACAGGATCAGAAGAAGTAACATGATAAGCCCCCGGAATTTGATTATTATTTTTACGAGATGTGCAATAAACGGAAGATAATCTGCCGCTAAATGCCGCAGACTGTTTCCAAAAACCAGCACAACAAGCGTAAATACAATCGCAACCAGAAAAACAATGGTATAAATAACCGCCCAGAATCGGAGTACAAACCAGTTTCTTGTCTCTTTTAATTCGTGAACCGCATTCAGACCATCTGCCATATATTGAATGCCTTTTGCGGCAGACCATATGGCAATAATTGCCGTGACCGAAATGATTCCCATGGATCTTGTATAGATTTCTTTTACAAGGGTAACCAGAAACGGAGCAACATACTGCGGCATGACTCTTTCTATGATTTCAAATACCATATCCTCCGTGATACTGGTATATTGAAGCATGGAAGAAAACACCATAAGAAACGGAATGATGGATAAAATAATAAAAAAAGCGATCTGTGCGGAATAAGCATTTATTTTGTCTTTCTGGCATTTGGCTAAAAACCGGGTAACCAGACGTATTGCTTTTTGCATACCAAATGATCCTTTCTTCTTTATTTATGATATGGTTCGTGATGCATGATACGGTAAGAACGATAAATCTGTTCCAGCAGAATCACACGCATCAGCTGATGGGGGAATGTCATCTTCGAAAAGCTGAGTCGTTCATCTGCCCGCTTAAGAACCTTGTCGGATAATCCAAGAGATCCTCCGATTACAAAATAAATATGGCTGACTCCGCCAAGCCCGAGTTTTTCAATTTCACGGGAAAGTTCTATCGAATCCGGCTGTTTTCCATCGATCGCCAGCGCAATCACATAGCCGTCCGGGCGGATGGATTTTAAAATACGCTCCCCTTCCCGGTCTTTGACCATGGCAATTTCGGTTTCGCTTGCCTGTTCTTTTGTCTTTTCATCCGCCACCTCCGTAATGGATAACGTACAGTAGCGGCTGAGCCGTTTGGAATATTCCCTGACGGCTTCCGTATAAAATTTTTCCTTTATTTTGCCTACGCAGATAATTGTTATTTTCATGTTGTTATTTTACTATATTTCTCTGTCAATTTGTAGTGAAAAATGATATACTGTAATCAACAAATACAAGAGAGGTAACGAAATTGAAAGAATTACAGGAAAGAATTAAAAAAGATGGAATTGCTGTCAATGAAGATATCTTAAAAGTAGACAGTTTTATCAATCATCAGGTAGATCCGGTACTGATGCAGCACATCGGGGAAGCTTTTGCGGAACACTTCAAAGATCAGGGCATCACAAAGGTTGCAACCATTGAAAGTTCCGGCATTGCTCCGGCTCTTATGACAGCTATGTGCATGGGTCTTCCTATGATTATCTTAAAAAAACAGCCTTCTAAGATTTTAAACGACAATCTGTTCCAGACAGAGGTCACTTCCTTTACCAAAGGAACAAGTTATGAACTGACGCTTTCTTCTAAGTTTGTCTCAGAAAAAGATCATGTCCTGATCATTGATGATTTTCTGGCAAACGGAGAAGCAGCTACCGGAGCCATCCGTCTGATCCGCAAAGCGCACGCTACCATTGCAGGTGTAGGCGTCCTGATCGAAAAAGCATTTCAGCCGGGACATGAAAAACTGGTTTCTCAGGGATTTGATGTGTATCCCCTTGCAAGAATCAGCCATATGGCAAAAGATGAGATTGAATTTCTGGAAGATTAAACCACCTCTTCCACAACAGGGAGTGTTGATATGTCCATGCAGTTATAAAGCATCGGCAATCACACTCCCTGTTTGATTTTTAACAATTTCTATATTATTTTATTCTTCTGCATTGTCTGCAGGATCATCTATAGCATCTTCTGCTGTATAGTCCTGTGAATAATAAATAAAATTTCCTCTATATACATCCGAACTTAATCTCGTCGTATGATCAATGATCACAACCGAAAGAATATTGTTTCCTTCCGGAACTTTGATCGGCTGCGTATAAAGATGACTGGCAGCAGTCGGCGTACTTCCGTCCCAGGTATAGTAAGCACTGCAGCCGTCCGGAACGGTAATCGTTACGGAAGTTTCCACGCCGAAATCTCCACCGTCCGGAGAAACAATCGGTTCATCCGGTGCCGGGATTAAAATTTTATAGCTTGCCTCTGTTACCTCACTGTAAACTCCCTTTTCGTTTTTACATACCGCTTTTACGGTATAGGTTTTATTATTTTCATCCAGTTTCACAGGTTCTGTGTATCGCAATCCGCGTTCTTTTGGATCTGACCCGTCTACCGTATAATAAATTTCATAGCCTTTTGTGGAAAGCATCTGTAGTATCTGGGCATTTTCAAAACTTCCGCTCTTTAAACTGAACTGTGGTCCCTCTACCTGATAATCGGCGAAAAGATCTTTCAGACTGTCATCCACAGCCTCGGAGAGAGAAAGTATGGCATCGGTATTGTTCTGCTTCTCATAAATGGCAATCAGTCCTTTGCATGCCTGACGATTTTTCCTGTCCGCACGGATCACTTCCTGATATAAAACAAGTGCCGAATCATAATCGTTTTCTTCGGTATACAGTTTTGCCAGAGCCAGCCGGACTTCAATACTGTTTTTATCCAATGCCAATGCATTTTCATAGCAGGCAATTGCATTTTTGGTATCTCCGGCTTTTTGTGCTTTCTCTGCCAGTCCCACCTGGTAATCGAAGGAATTGGCATGATTGGAACGTATTGCTGCTCCAAGAATTAACAGGGCAAAAATAAGCACGCATACGATTCCGAGAACCAGGAAGATAATTTTTTTCTGGCGTGGGTCGAGGTGTTTTTTCCCCGTATGTTTTGTCTCTGCAGGTGCCGGTTTTTTATTTCTGTCCGGTCTGGAACCTGAAATCTTTTGGGATTCTTCCGTAAGAACCTGATTCAGATAATCATCATCGTAAATATTGTAGTCCGGCACAATCTGTACGGCTTTCCCGCATTTTGGACAGTACAGACTCCCCTCTTTTAATTCCTCACCGCAATAAATACACTTCATCATCTATCCCCTATCTGTTTTATGAATAAAGTTTCATGGCATCTACACAGTTATGCATGAGCATCGCAATTGTCATCGGTCCAACACCACCCGGAACCGGTGTAATATAAGAAGCGATCTGCTCTGCCTCTTCGAAACGGACATCCCCGCACAGCTTATTTTCTTCATTTCTGTGAATTCCGACATCGATGACAACCGCTCCTTCTTTGATATAATCGGCACCGATATAACGTGGTTTTCCAATGGCCACAATCAGAATATCCGCCTCTTTGCAGATTTCTTTGAGATTTTCGGTCCGTGAATGACAGATCGTAACCGTTGCATTTTCCCGAAGCATCAGAAGCGCCATCGGTTTTCCGACAATGTTGCTTCTTCCGATTACCACACAGTGCTTTCCGGCAATTTCAATATTGCTGCGTTTTAACAGCTGGATAATACCGGCGGGCGTGCAGGAGACAAATCCTTTTTTCCCAACCACAAGTGCACCGACATTCTGCGGGTGAAAACCATCGACATCTTTTTGCGGATCAATTGCCTGGATCACATGATCTTCGCAGATATGTTTCGGGAGTGGAAGCTGGCACAGAATTCCATGAACATCTGGATTGTCATTCAGTTTCTGAATCAATGCAAGCAGTTCCTCTTCCGTGGTTTCTTCCGGAAGTTCATACGAAAGCGACTCTATTCCAATATATGCACAGGCTTTCTTTTTATTTCTGACATATACGCTGGATGCCGGATCTGCGCCCACCTGAATGACAGCAAGTGCACATTTTTTCCCCTGTGCCGCATATGCTGCAACTTCTGTCTTTAATTCTTCTTTGATTTCCGCTGAAATCTTCTTTCCATCTATGATCTTTGCCATGTCCTTATCTCCTTAGAACAATCCTGTGATTACACCGTCATCATTGACATCAATTCCGTAAGCTGCCGGTTTCTTTGGCAGACCCGGAAGCGTCATGATCGAACCGTTGACAGCAACGACAAAGCCGGCACCGGCAGAAACATATACTTCCCGGACATTGATCTTAAACCCGGTCGGTCTTCCGAGTTTCTTCGCATCATCCGACAGGGAATACTGTGTCTTTGCCATACATACCGGGAAGTTTGCCATACCCAGATCCGTAATTCGTTTCAGTTCCCGCTCCGCTGCCGGAGAATAGGTAACTCCATCGGCACCGTAAATTTCTTTTGCAACAGTCTCGATCTTTTCTTTCAGTCCAAGATCATCACTGTAGAGTGTATGGAAATGGCTTTCTTTCTTTTCAAGTGTCTCGAGAATTTTGTTTGCCAGAGCAATTCCGCCCTCTCCGCCTTTTTCCCATACTTTTGCCAGAGCAAATTCACAGTCATGCTCTTTGCAGAACTGTTCTACATAAGCGGTTTCTGCCTCTGTATCCGAAACAAATGCATTCAATGTGACAACGACCGGCACACCGAATTTCTGAAGGTTTTCAATATGTTTCTCCAGATTGACAATTCCTTTCTTTAATGCCTCAAGGTTTTCATTGGATAATTCATCCTTCGGAACTCCGCCATTGTATTTTAATGCACGGATCGTTGCAACGAGTACCACTGCATCCGGATGAAGCCCTGCCTTCCGGCACTTGATATCGAAGAATTTTTCCGCACCTAAATCCGCACCGAATCCTGCCTCGGTAATTACATAATCGGCAAGTTTTAAAGCAGTTGTGGTAGCACGCACGCTGTTACATCCATGTGCGATATTGGCAAATGGTCCTCCGTGAACGAGCGCCGGTGTATGCTCCAGTGTCTGGATCAGATTCGGCTTTAACGCATCTTTTAACAGAGCTGCCATAGATCCGACTGCTTGCAGATCTTCTGCAGTTACCGGCTTGCCGTCAAACGTATATGCCACGATAATCCGTCCCAGACGTCTCTTTAAATCTTTCATATCTTCGGCAAGGCATAAAATCGCCATAATTTCGGATGCTACCGTGATTACGAAATGATCCTCACGCACCATTCCGTCCATTTTATTTCCAAGTCCCACAACCACATTACGAAGGACACGGTCATTCATATCCAGACAGCGTTTCCATACCACCTGTCTTGGATCAATCCCAAGCGTATTTCCCTGCTGGATATGGTTGTCCAAAAGAGCTGCCAGCAGATTATTTGCAGAAGTAATTGCATGAAAATCCCCTGTAAAATGAAGATTTAAATCCTCCATCGGAACAACCTGGGAATATCCGCCACCTGCGGCACCGCCTTTAATTCCGAAACATGGTCCAAGGGAAGGCTCACGCAACGCAATCATTGCTTTTTTTCCAAGTTTTGCAAATGCCTGACCCAATCCCACGGTGACTGTCGTTTTTCCTTCTCCTGCTGGTGTTGGATTGATGGCGGTCACCAGAATCAGTTTTCCGTCCGGATTGTTATGGCTTCGTGCAATCAGTTCATCGGAAATCTTCGCTTTGTACTTTCCGTACAATTCCAGATCTTCTTCTTCAATTCCAATTGTTGCGGCTACCTCTTTGATTGGCTGCAATGTTGCTTCCTGTGCAATTTGAATATCAGTCTTCATAATTTTCTCCTCCTGAAATGTTTTTTATAAATCCTCTTTTACTGCCTGTAATTCTTCGGAAGTCATCAGAACTTTCCGCGGTTTCGTTCCTTCCTCCGGTCCAACGATACCAGCTTCTTCCAACTGGTCCATAATACGGGCAGCACGGTTGAATCCCACTTTTAAATATCTCTGCAGCATACCTATGGATGCTTTTTCCTTATCTACGATAATCTGTGCTGCTTCATCAAAATATGCATCCCTGCCGTCATCCTGCGCATCCGCATCGGAGATAGACACGGTGGTACCGCCGGATGATGCCTGCATACTGTCCACTTTCTGTACAATTTCTTCGTTATACGATGCAGTTTCATTTTGTTCTTTGATAAATTCCACAACATCGGAAACTTCTTTATCGGAAACAAATGCTCCCTGTACACGAATCGGTTTCGGTGCCCCCTGCGGGTGGAACAGCATATCTCCTTTTCCAAGAAGCTTTTCTGCGCCATTCATATCCAGAATCGTTCGGGAATCCGTACCCGAAGTCACCGAAAATGCAATCCGGCTCGGCATATTTGCTTTGATCAGACCGGTGATGACATTCACCGATGGACGCTGGGTTGCAATCACCAGATGAATCCCCGCCGCTCGTGCCAGCTGTGCCAGCCGGCAGATGGCCTCTTCCACGTCATTGGAAGCTACCATCATAAGATCTGCAAGCTCGTCCACAATGATCACAATCTGTGGCATCTTTTGCGGGCGCTCCTGCCCTTCCGGTACTTCAATGGAATCTACCTTTGCGTTGTATCCATTGATTTCACGCACATTTGCCTCCGCAAATTTTTCATATCGTTCCGTCATTTCCGCAACTGCCCAGTGCAAAGCACCAGATGCTTTTTTCGGATCGGTTACAACCGGAATCATCAGGTGCGGAATTCCGTTGTAGACACTTAACTCTACTACTTTCGGATCAATCATGATCAGCTTTACTTCATCCGGTCTCGCCTTATATAAAATACTCATGATAATCGTATTGATGCAGACGGATTTACCCGAGCCGGTTGCACCGGCGATCAGCAGATGCGGCATCTTTGCAATATCGGTTACTTTTGTTTTCCCGGAAATATCTTTTCCAACTGCAAAACTGATCTTGGACTTTGCCGTCTGAAATTCCGGCGATTCGATCAGGTCACGAAAAGCAACCATAACATTTTCTTTGTTCGGAACTTCAATTCCTACCGCTGCTTTTCCCGGAATCGGCGCCTCGATACGGATATCCGCAGCTGCCAGATTGAGTTTGATATCGTCGGTCAGCCCGACAATCTTGCTCACCTTCACACCCATTTCCGGCTGAATTTCATATCTTGTCACTGCCGGTCCGCAGCTGATGTTGGTAACGGTGACATTGACCCCGAAGTTCTTTAACGTCTGTTGCAGCTTATCCGCAGTTTCCCGCAACTGATGTTCAGTATTGGCAGACTTTTTCCCTTCTCCCTTTTTCAACAGATCTATGGATGGAAAAACATATGCTTTGTCCGGTTTGTGTTCCAAACCCGACGTCTCCATTTCCTGTGCTACTTTCTGTACTTCGTTTTGGATTTCCTGTTCGTTTTTCTTTTTTTGTGTTTTTTCTGCCGGCTTTAATACGTCTTTGGCCGGTGCCAATCCTGCAATATGTTCCGGAACCGGTGCCGCCTGCGACGGTTCCGGTGGAAAAGTATCCGGCATAAAATCCCCCGAAATCTCCGGCTGTATTTCTGCCGCGGGTTCTTCTAAAACCGCCACTGATGCCGGAGAAGAAATTTTTTCCGGCATCGGAGATACTGTGGTATCCGGCATCATATCAAATGCAGGTGCCGACAGTTCTCCCATTTCATCCGATTTTTTCTTTTTATTTTTTTTGCCTTTTTCTTCAATCCGCGTATCGATGGATACTCCGGACACTTTATGATCCATGCGGCGTTCTTTCCGCTCCTGTGCACGGTATTCCCTGTATTCCCGATACTTTTCATTGCTTTCCTTTGCGGATTCATAGACCTTTTTGCCGCCTTTTTGCATTCCACGCAATGCCGAACGCTCTGTAATCAGTACCATACAGACGATCAGCACGATAATGTCAATAATAAAAGACCCGATCAGTCCAAATGCCTGACACATGTAATAAGCCAGACATCCGCCGATGATGCCGCCACCGGTATGCCGTTCTGCACAATATGTATATGCGTCAAGTGGATGGATCCGGTCGTTTCCATTCATGGCCAGTCCCATAAATGTACATAAAAAGACCAAAAATACAATTGCCGCAATCAATTTTACGGCTGCCAGCTTATTTCCACGGTTCGATACCGCAAAAAAACTGCCCACAAGAAGCAGCACCGGAAGAACATATGCCATAAGTCCGAACATACCAAAAAGAAAGCCGCTGACGGTTTTGCCAACGGCTCCTCCGAATCCCAGATTACTGATAAAAAGCAGCAGCGCAGCTGCAACAACAATCCACAACGTTACTTCCACGCGAAATGCCTGTGCTTTCTCTATTTCCGCCATACGCTCTTTTTTTGTCTGTGTTTTTCTTTTATTTGATGATTTACGGTTTCCCGCAGCCATTGGACACACTCCTTCATACAAAACTCTTTTTATTTTATCATATTTACACCAGAATGTCACCCATCAGCTTTTTTAATTATTTTTAACTATTTTCCCCTATCAGCTGATACAGCTTTGCAAATGCATCCGAAATTCCCCCGACAGCATCAATAATGCCTTCTGACACTGCCTGTTTCCCGACAAGAATCGTGCCGAGATCCTTGGTCAGCATCTGCGTATTCATCATCATTTCTGTCATCCGTTCCTCCGAAACGTGACAATGGGAAGCCACGAATCCGGCAATCCGATCCTGCATCTGTTTAAAGTCTGTCTCTTATACACATCTCCGAGCCCACGAGACGGAGCTACATCTCGT
>ENA-OZKZ01001134-OZKZ01001134.1-human-gut-metagenome-genome-assembly--contig:-NODE-1134-length-11234-cov-4.632704_pt1 | contig 11234 bp, 10 predicted proteins | sample MGYA00244828_ERZ653768 | MGnify/ENA primary metagenome ERZ653768 (study PRJEB26926, sample SAMN06165273) | human gut metagenome | biome: ENVO:00009003; feature: ENVO:2100002; material: ENVO:00002003...
GCCTTATCGTCGGCAGCGTCAGATGTGTATAAGAGACAGGTATATATATTTAAAAAAGGGCAAATTGTCAATTTGGGAGGATATTATAGCATTAGGAATTAGTTTGTATTTATACAAAATGACAAACTCCAGATTCGCTTTTTTGATTAGTATAATAACAATTATAATTTTTGCAATTTATCGGTTAAATGTAAACAATGGAAGATTTATACAGAAATTAAAAGGCGTATTTATTGCGTCCCCAGTGGTAGTTGCAATTTTTGCGATTTTGTTACATGCATTCTATAATCCGCAGAATACGATATATTTTCAATTAAATAAGTTATTGTCAGGCAGATTGGCTCTTGGGCAAAACGCAATGTCAGAATATGGCATTTCTTTATTTGGAAAAGATATTGAATGGATTGGATTTAATATGGAAGAAACATTAAGAGGGACGTATAACTATGTTGATTGTTCTTATGTAAAAATTTTGTTGGATCATGGAATATTATTTTTAGGTATTGTATTGCTTGCATATGCATATATGTTAAAAAAATCAATACAGAAAAAGCAGTATTATTATACATGGATATTGATGATAATTATGATCTTCTGTATAACGGAACCAAGACTTTTTGATATTACATTTAATCCTTTTATTGTGCTTACATTAGCAGGACAGAAATCAATTGTAGATAAAAATGTAAAAAGGGGGATGGGAGATGCAAGAGAGTACGCGAAAAAGTGAAAGTATAATGCTGATGAATGTAATATCTATGCTGGCAGTTGTGTATTTGCATTCAAATAATTGCTTTTGGACTTTTAGCACAGATAGATATTGGAAATCGGCGAATATAATTGAGGCGGGATTGTATTTTGCTGTTCCATGTTTTTTTATGATAACAGGAGCAAACTTGCTTGATTATAGACAAAGATATGATACAAAAACGTTTTTAATCAAGCGAGCGAAAAAAACAGTTTTTCCATATATATTTTGGAGTTTTATAGGTATAGGATTTAACATATGTATGCATAATTTACAATGGAATAATGTGACCATTAAATACGTTATTGCGGGATTAGTAAATGGCGGTTCTATAGTAACGACTTATTGGTTTTTTATGCCGTTATACGCGGCCTATCTAGCAATCCCTTTATTCTCAGCAGTGGAGAAGGAAAAACGAAAATCGGTATATGTATATATAAGTGTTGTAGGTTTTTTGTTGAATGTATTAATTCCTTTTGCAGCGAAGTTTACAGATTGGGTTCCTTATAATCCTGGATTTAGATTATTTGTAAATATGTCATATCTGTTTTATGTTGTGGTTGGTTGGCTCTTACATACACAAGAAATAAAAAGAAAAGATAGAATAGTCATATATATTTTGGCTATTTTAGGGTTGTTTACAAATATGATTGGAACTTATTTTTTATCCATGCGTGATGGGACTGTAAATAAAACGTTTAATGGATACAATGATGTTCCATGTATTCTCTACGCGATAGGTGTTTTTGTGTTAATTAAACAAATTGCTCCAAAGATAATGGATGTAAAGTGGATACGGGCAATAGTAGTATATTTAAATAAATATACTTTTGGCGTCTATCTTTTGCATTGGTCGGTATTAAAAGCGGTTATACGATTGACAAGAGTTAATGAGGTATCGTTAATATGGAGATTGCTTTCTCCAATAGGAATTGTTGCAGTTTGTGTTGCTATCATATGGGTAATTCGTAAAATTCCGGTATTGAAACATGTAGTTCCATAAAAGCGATTGAGAAGCTAAACAAAGTGGCATAGGAGGACAGAATAAATGAACCAACAAAATGACAGAGTAATTAAAGTAAAAAATGTGTTTGCATATATCCGAAAATATATAGCGCTTGTTATTGTATTAGCGCTATGCGGAGCAGTGGGATTGGCAGGACTTTGCTATTTGAAGAATAAACGGGAAATTGATGCAGAACAGTCTCAGACTCCAGTGAAGCTGGAAGATATGTACGAGGAATTTTCAGAAACAGAAAAAGCGGATATCTCATATGCATTGTATTCTTATGATCGTATGGCTGAGATAGAGCAATATTTGGATGAGTCGCTTTATATGCAGATTGAGCCATATCATATGCAGCAAAAGACATATCAGTTCCAAATAAAACTGGATGTGACGCTGGATACTGTAGAAGAACGGACAGAGGCTCAGAATCAGATTTTATCAGCATATATTGCTTATATTCGAAATGGTGGATTGGCTGATTCGGTGGCTGAATCGAAGGAACTGAAAGGGGATTATACAGCTGCACAGATTAAAGAGTTGTTGGATGTATCTTATGACTCCGCTATGCAAACAAACGGAGGATTATGCCTGTATGTATATGGGACAAATTTGGTTCCGGGATTGGACGAACTTGCAAAAGAGACTTTGATTCAATATGCCGGGGAACTAAAAAATGTGGAAAAACATACCCTTGTGATGACAGATACTCAGACTGCGGTCGTTCGTTCTGATACAATTTATAATGTGCAAAGGACGATATATACAGAACGTGTGAATACAAAGGATCGGTTGAAAAATGCGGTGGATGCACTATCTGGGAATACATTAACTTATTATAATGGCATTGTCGAGGATGAGAAAGAACAGGCGTTAAAAGAAGAAAAGCTGGAGGAGACGGGAACAACTGCAGATGCGGTGCCAGCGCCACATGTGGATAAGAAAAAACTCATAAAATATGGACTGGTAGGAGGTGTATTGGGCGCGGCAGGTTCCATTGTGATCCTGTTATTATGTTTTATGTATAGCAAAGTTATTGTTGCAGACACGGATTACACACTTACTATGGGGATGAAATTACTGGGAAACATATCAGAATCTGAAATGCAGGAGCAACTAGGATTTGTGGTAGCAAAAATTTTGGCAGCATGTAAGAAAAAGGAGATTACAAAGTTAGCGCTGATATCCAGTGATATGAGGAATATTAGTGAAAATATGCAAGAAGATCTCGTAAAGAAACTTGAAAAACAAGGCATTCAGCTGGATGTATTAGCAGAGATTGTTACTGATAGCGAGGCAATGTCCAAGCTTTTTGCAGAAGGAGCGGCAGTTATGATTGAGAAGAAGGGTGTATCGCTTTATCAGCGAGTGTATGATATGGTTGATTTATGTGTGGAGAATGAAGTATCAATACTTGGTGTGATTGATACCCGGAAATAACTGTAATGGCTGAGATAAAGACAAAGTCTGTAAAATTAAATATGGTGATGAATGCATTGCTTTCTATGTCATCCTTTATTTTTCCCTTGATTACATTCCCGTATGTGTCAAGAATCCTGCTTCCGGTAGGAACAGGAAGAGTCGCTTTTGCGACGGCCGTTGTGACGTATTTTGCAATGTTTGCGCAGCTTGGAATTCCGACCTATGGTATCCGGCTATGTGCAAAAGTGAGAGACAATAAAGAAGAGTTAACCCGTGCGGTTCATGAATTGTTGTTTATTAATCTTTTTATGTCTGCAATTGTATATGCTGTGTTCTTTATTGCGCTTGCGGTCGTTCCAAAGTTTCGGGAAGAACATACATTACTTTTGATTATTGGTGCGACGATATTGTTGAATGCACTTGGTGTAGAATGGTTATACAAGGCATTAGAGCAATATACGTATATTACGGTACGTTCTTTGATATTCAAGGTTGTAGCGTTGATCAGTACATTTATGCTTGTTCGTGATCCAGAGGATTGTTTGCAGTATGGTTTTTTGACAATTCTCGCTACATCTGCTTCGAATGTTTTAAATTTTATAAATCTTCGTAAATATATTTATTTAAAACCAATCGGAGGTTATCATATTAGACGTCATATCAAGATGATATTGGTCTTTTTCTCAATGTCTGTGGCGACAACGATATATACAAATCTGGATAATGTCATGCTTGGGTTCATGAAAGATAAGGTGGAGGTTGGATACTATTCAGCCGCAGTAAAGATCAAGTCAATTATGGTTAGCGTAGTGACTTCTGCAAGCACGGTTTTACTACCAAGAGCGTCTTATTATGTGGATAAAGGTATGATGGACGAGTTTTCAAGAATATTGAAGAAAACAATGCATTTTATCTTCCTTGTGGCGATCCCTTTTTCGATTTATTTTATGATCTATGCGAAAGAAGGAATTTTCTTCTTATCTGGTAAAGCGTATGCCGGAGCTATCATACCAATGCAGATAATCATGCCGACGCTTACGCTGATTGGCATCAGCAATGTGACTGGCATTCAGATGATGGTACCATTAGGAAGAGAAAAACAGGTATTATATTCTGAGATTGCAGGAGCGATTGTAGATTTGGTGTTAAATACGATTTTTATTCCAATCTATGGCGCAGCAGGTGCAGCGCTTGGTACACTGGTTGCGGAAGCTGTTGTGTTAGGCTGGCAATGTGTAGCGATTCGAGATCTGAAGATGGGGATATTTCAGAAGCTTCCATATGGAAAGATTCTTATCGCAGTCGGACTTGGAAGTGCCGCATCTTTCTGGGTAAAATTGCTAGGAGTCGGGATATTCCCGACGCTTGTGATATCTGCAGTTTGCTTTTTTGGCGTGTATGGAATTGTGATGACTGTATTGAAAGATGCATTGATATTAGAACTGGGACGACAGCTTGCTGGAAAGCTTAGGAGAAAATAGGCACTTTGGAGGAGATGAAAATGCGGAATAAAACGTTGGACATTGCCAAAGGAATTGCAATGATATCGATTATTTTAGGGCATTTATCTGTTTGGCGGATAAACTGTGTTGTTTTTACATATCACATTCCAATCTTTTATCTGATTACAGGTTATTTCCTTTTTGGTGCAGAAAAAACCAGCTTCCGGAGGTTTGCGGGAAAAAAAGCCAGAACCCTTTTGGTCCCATATTATGTGGCTTGTTTGTTGATCATAATGTTTTCAATTCCACTCAATATGTATTTGGGAGAGGATGTGAAGACACAGGTAATAAGGTGGATTAAGGCGGCATTGTATGCGGCGGGAGATTCCTATACTGCACCATTTGAAATCCCGGGGATCGGTGCAATCTGGTTTTTGTGGGCTACGTTTTGGGGCAGTTTGAGCATGTATTTTCTAATCAAGAAAAAACCGGGAACAAGAGTGAGTGCCGTTTTGGTTCTGTTTATGGTGTGTTGTTGGTCAAGACGCCTATGCTGGTTTCCTTTAAGCATTCAGGCGGGCGGATGTGCGGCTCTTTTTATGTATATAGGCTGGCTGTATCATAAAGAAGAAAACATCATCAAACAGCTGCTTGCAGATATGAGTAGGGAGGCAAAGACTTTTCTCGTTATTGCTGCTTTTTGGATATGGTATGCGTTTATCCGGAGCTTTCAATCTTTTTGGCTTGTACATTGTGATGTAGGACGCGGGGGTAGTGACATATTTGCGTCTGTCTGTGCCTGCATCTGCATCATTTTAATTTCTGGGCAGATAGATGCAAAGTTTGAACACTTGGGAAAGGGATTGGCTTATCTGGGCAGATATAGTTTGTTGATGTTAATTCTGCATATTGTTGAGCTAGATCTGGTTCCGTACGGGAGAATATATGGATATCTGACAGAGGCTGGCATCAAATTAACAGATCAGATGTATCTGTATATCAGAATCTTCATAAAGTTGTCAGGGATTATTGTTGGAACAATTGTGCTGTCAAAAGTAAAGCTTGTTAGAAAAGTGTTGGGATACAAGGAGCGGTAGTGTGCATGGAAGATAACGGTAAGCGTATGCTTAGCTGGGATATTGTAAAGGGAATTACCATATTAATCATGATTGTGGGGCATGTTGCTTCAATTCCGCAACAGTTGCGAAATTTTATTTTTCTTTCCATATGCCGGTTTTTTTCGTGGCAAATGCATATTTTATAAAGAATTATCAGATTGGTTATAATCTGAAACGTTCGTCAAAATCGCTTTTGCTTCCTTATATTCTTGTGTGTGTTGTGACAGCCATGCTGTGCGTAAATATAAACGATGATATGTCGACAAATTATCGCGTGTTCGGAGCACGTATCCTTGACATGATAGGAGGAATTAGCAAAAAAAGCGAATTATTTCCAAGGTTTGAGTCGGTTTGGATGGTCTGGTTTGTTGTATGTTTATTTGCAGCCAGAATGATTTATATTGTTAGTATGAGAGTGCTAAAAAAGGCACCTGAAATAATCCGGCTTCTTGCTGTTTGCTTATTGACGTATACAGGGTATTATATTGGTACAAATATTTCATTTTTGCCATGGAGTCTCGATATTGCGTTGTTTGCCCAGATATTTATGTGGTTTGGGGATTTTATCCATAGAAAAAGGTTCTTCTTACCGTATAAGCGATATATCGCATGTGTGGGCATGGTGGTCTGGATTTTGTTGACGTTGAATGGATATTGGCTCGAACTGGCTATAAGAAGATATCCGGGAGGGATAATCTGTATTGTTACTGCGCTTGCAGGTAGTATTGTAGTTATCTTTATATCCGAATGTATAGAAAAAATCCCGGTCATTTCCCGTTTTTTTGCATGGTGTGGAAAAAACAGCATGGTTATTCTGGCATTTCATTGTTATGATTTGAGATTTTTAGATTGGAATAAAGTATATGCTGCCATTCCTCTTGGGTGGGGCTGGGAAAGTATGGCGGCAGCAAAGGTTATTCTGGTGCTGCTCTGTTCACTTGCCTTTGTAAAAGTCAAAGCGTATGTGCGGGAATTAAACACGGATAATTCGGAGTGAACCATTCAAAAAGACCGGTATTATTAGTTGAGGCTTTACCCGAATACGTCGTAGTCGTTTGTCTTTGCTTTTGAAGTAAATATTACTTTTTTGCTCAGTATATAATTTAAAATAATTACAAGTTGAACAAAACAAAGATCATAATTTCCACGCCCAAAACTCGCACATCTGTAAGGGAAATTCCACTTTCGGGAAACACAATGAATTTAATAAAACAATTACCTTTTTTAAATGTGCAAGGGTACATATTGACTAACTCAAACAAGTATATGGAACCGAGAGCAATTCGCAAATATTATAATAATTTTTTACTAAAATTATTGATTCAACCGATTAATTTTCATTGTCTGAGACATACTTTTGCAACACGATGTATAGAAAATGGAGCGAATTATAAAACAGTAAGTGAATTACTAGGACATTCTTCCATAAATACCACTTTAAATTTATATGTTCCCCCACCAATCTCTGAAAAAAGAAAATGTGTAGAATTGATACAATAAATGGTTTTCACAATGAAATTTATTAAAAATAACATATATATAGAAATAGATCCAAATCCTTTGCCTTTTTATACTGAATTAGGTATTATAATAAGAGCTTTATTTATTTTAAATAAGGATTTTACGGTAATAAAGATAAAAATTAAGATAAGGAATATTAGGATGAAGGTTGTTATATTAGCAGGGGGGCTGGGAACTCGATTTTCAGAAGAATCCGAGTTCAAACCGAAGCCTATGATAGAAATTGGAGAGATGCCAATCTTATGGCATATTATGAAAGAATATTCCTATTATGGATTTAACGAATTTATAATATGTGCAGGCTATAAGCAACATGTAATTAAAGAGTGGTTTGCAGATTATTTCCTGCATACATCAGATATCACGTTTGATTTTACGCAAGGGAATAAAGTAATTATTCACAATCAACATGCAGAACCGTGGAAGGTAACGGTTGTAGATACTGGACTTCATACGATGACAGGTGGGCGGATTAAACGCATCCAGTCTTATGTTGGAGATGAACCATTCCTGATGACATATGGGGATGGGGTGTGTGATGTTAACATTGAAAAACTTGTGGAGTTTCATAAGGATCATGGGAAGATTGCAACACTTACTTCCGTTTTCTTAGAACAGGATAAAGGCGTCTTAAATATTGAAGAGGATAACAGTGTACGGTCATTCCGAGAGAAGAATCTGAATGACGGGATGCCAATTAATGCGGGATATATGGTATTAGAACCAGAGGTGTTCTCCTATATCAAAGATGATACAACCGTGTTTGAAAAGGAACCAATGGAACGATTGGCAAAAGAGGGCCAATTAATGTCGTATTCACATAAAGGCTTTTGGCAGTGTATGGATACAAAGAGGGAGAAAGATATACTGGAGAATCTTTTAAAACAGGGGAAAGCTCCGTGGAAAAAATGGTAAAGAGGGCAACCAATATGATGGAATTTTATAAAGGAAAGAGAGTACTTATTACCGGTCACACAGGATTTAAGGGTTCCTGGCTCTGCAAGATTCTTGCAGATGCCGGGGCTGTTGTGACCGGTTTTTCTTTGGAACCACCGACAAATCCGAATCTATTTTCACTTTGCAGTGTGGAACAGGAGATTAAATCAGTAATCGGAGATATTCGGGATTGTGAACATTTGATGCGGGTGTTTGATGAAGCACAACCCGAAATTGTGCTTCATTTGGCAGCACAGCCGATTGTAAGGGATTCATACAAAAATCCTGTTTATACTTACGAGACTAATGTGATGGGAACAGTAAATGTTTGCGAGTGTGTTCGCTTGCATCCGTGTGTAAAATCATTTGTGAATGTTACAACGGATAAAGTTTACGAAAATAAAGAGTGGGAGTGGGGATATCGAGAGAATGAGCCATTGGATGGTTTTGATCCTTATTCTAACAGTAAATCGTGTTCAGAGTTAGTAACACATAGTTATATCAATTCTTTTTTCAATCAGATGGATGTTGCAGTGTCGACTGCCAGAGCTGGGAATGTGATTGGCGGTGGGGATTTTGCAAATGATCGTATTATTCCAGACTGTGTGCGTGCAGCGATAGCGGGCGATGACATAGTTGTTCGAAATCCGTTTTCTACAAGACCATATCAGCATGTGCTGGAACCGTTATATGTGTATCTGATGATTGCCATGAGGCAGTATGAAGATTCAGAATATGCAGGGTTTTATAATGTAGGACCAGATGAACGAGACTGTGTAACGACAGGAACATTAGTAAATATGTTTTGCCAATATTGGAATGAGAATGGTGGCAATCAAATAAAGTGGATCAATCAGGCGGAGGAAAACGCCCCACATGAGGCAAATTTCTTGAAGTTGGATTGTTCCAAAGTGAAACGTACTTTTGGATGGAAACCACATTGGAGTGTTGAAGAAGCAGTTGCCAAGACAGTAGAGTGGTCAAAGGCATATGCTTGTGAGCAAGATGTAGTGCCTTGTATGGAAAGACAGATAAAAGATTTTTTTGAAAAATAGGAGAATAATCATATGAGTACATGGAATAATGAGATAGAGGCTAGGGATGAAATAAAGAATCTGGTAAAAAAATACTATAATGAATTTAAGAAACCAGAACAGGATAAGGCTTTTGAGGAAGGGGATAGGATCCCGTATGCTTCCAGAGTTTATGATGAGAAAGAAATGTGTTCTTTGGTAGATTCCGCATTGGATTTTTGGCTTACAACAGGACGTTTTTCTGATCAGTTTGAACAGGAATTTGCGCAGTGGATAGGAGTAAAATATGCAAATCTTGTAAATAGTGGTTCTTCTGCTAATTTAATTGCGTTTATGGCACTTACAGCTCCTGAACTTGGGGAACGACAGATAAAGAAGGGCGATGAAATTATTACGGTTGCGTGCGGATTTCCTACGACTGTTACACCGGCAATTCAATATGGAGCAGTACCTGTATTTGTGGATGTTACAGTGCCACAATATAATATTGATGTTGAAAAACTGGAAGGTGCGTTAAGTGATAAAACAAAAGCGGTTATGATTGCACATACTTTGGGAAATCCGTTTGATTTGAAAGAAGTAAAAGCTTTTTGCGATAAACATAACTTGTGGCTGGTAGAAGATAACTGTGATGCTTTAGGAAGTAAATATACAATTGATGGTGTTATAAAATATACAGGTACATGGGGCGATATAGGCACATCAAGCTTTTATCCACCACATCATATGACAATGGGTGAGGGCGGTTGTGTATATACAAATGATCCGTTATTGAACCGGCTTATTAAGAGCTTTCGAGATTGGGGACGTGATTGTATCTGTTCATCAGGAAAAGATAATATGTGCGGACATCGCTTTGATGGACAGTTTGGACAATTACCACAAGGATATGACCATAAATATGTTTATAGTCATTTTGGATACAATTTGAAGGTTACGGATATGCAGGCAGCGGTTGGCGTAGAGCAGTTGAAGAAGTTCCCGCGATTTATTGAGGCTAGAAAACGTAACTGGAAACAGCTTCGTGAGTTGCTAGATGATGCACAGGATAAATTGATTTTGCCAGAACCGGCACTGGGAAGTGATCCTTCGTGGTTTGGATTTTTAATCAGTATAAAACCAGAAAGTGGATTGAATCGAAATACTATTACGCGATATATTGAAGAACACAATATCCAGACACGTTTGTTGTTTAGTGGTAATCTGATTAAACATCCTTGTTTTGATCAGATACGGGATACAGATGCGTATCGTGTGGCTGGAAACCTTGAGATCACGGACTTTATTATGAATAATACATTTTGGGTTGGTGTGTATCCTGGAATGACGGAAGAAAAATTAAAGTATATGGCTAAAATTATTAAGGAAGCAATTGGAAAATAGTGTTATGAAAAAAATATTGTTTACGGGAGGAACTGGATTTTTGGGGCGCAATTTGGTTCCTAAGCTCCGGGAAAAGTATGAGATTGTTGCCCCTACAAGGCAGGAATTAGATTTAAAGGATTTGAATGCGGTTGATAGCTATATTAAGAACAACCAATTTGATGTGATTATTCATGCAGCAATTCCTAATGTCGCATTTAATAATTCAGATAAGGAAGAAAATTTGTTAAAAGATAGTTTGGGGGTATTCCTTAAACTACATCAATTACAGGATTATTATGGGAAAATGTTCTATTTTGGATCTGGAGCGGAATATGGGAAACAGTGTCCAATAGTTGATGTGATGGAAGATTATTTTGGGACAGTGTTGCCAGAGACAGATTATGGGCTAGCTAAATATGTGATGAATAGTTTGTGTAGGCAAAGTAAGAATATATATAATCTTAGGATTTTTGGATGTTATGGACCAACGGATGCAGGATTTAAACTCATTACCTATGTTATTAGAAGATGTATGGAACAAGCTACAATTGAGTTGAATAAAGATTGTAAATTCGATTTTATGTGGGTTATGGACTGTCTCTTATACACATCTCCGAGCCCACGAGACGGAGCTACATCTCG
>ENA-OZKZ01001142-OZKZ01001142.1-human-gut-metagenome-genome-assembly--contig:-NODE-1142-length-11174-cov-4.024463_pt1 | contig 11174 bp, 15 predicted proteins | sample MGYA00244828_ERZ653768 | MGnify/ENA primary metagenome ERZ653768 (study PRJEB26926, sample SAMN06165273) | human gut metagenome | biome: ENVO:00009003; feature: ENVO:2100002; material: ENVO:00002003...
ATTATGACAGTGGAAGAATTAAGAGGCATGACGCATGAAGATTTAGTAAGGCGTGTGCAGGAACTGGAAGAGGCTAACGAGAAATTAGCTGAAGAGAAAAATACATGGTATAAATCTTGGAGTGATTTGAACCGGAAGTTTGATCATTTCAAGAACGCGGTTAAAAGCATTGTTATGATAATAGATTAGATATTCGTGTTTTATATTGTGTTTGTACTGGGTGTGCCGTCCGTGAGGATAGTGCACCTTTTTTAATCGGATGGTTAGCTTATCGGTTAGAGCTTCGTGTTGCGCAAACAATTGGCACGATTGAGAGGGGTTCGATTCCCTTACCATCCACGAATCATTAATTAAATTTTACTTTTATGGCAAAAGAACTGAAAGAAAGAACAGAAATCAAGAAAAAGCTGAAAAAGAAGAATGACAGAATCAGCTTTGACTTTAGCGACAAGCTTGCCGGACAGCTTCGCAGGTGTACCGCTGATCTTAACAGGCTGGCAAGGATTGACCGGATAATAGACAAGGAGCAAACTTTGTATTCGGTGGACACTAACAGGGAAGCCGGATATATTGAGGTTATCCGCAATTATTAATCAGCTGACTTGCACGATTATGAAGAGAGTTTTTAATGAACTTACACCTGAATGCGAGATTACGGCACGAATGTATGCACAAGGGTATGAGAAGAAGGAAATAGCCGATTTGAAATGCAGGGCTGTGAGCACGATAAACAACCAGTTGCAGAAGGCTTTTGAGATTCTTCATGTAAGAAATGGAAGAGAACTGGCGACCATGCTATATGAGCGTCTGGCTGGCATGAAATTCACTATGGATTTCCCACCAATAGCCCGTTCTGTTATCGCCTGTTGTTTATTATGTGTGTTTTCAATTACGTTTTATCAGGATTTCCATTCGGATATGCGTAGGGCAAGACGGATTAGAGAAGAGAAAATAGAATTTCTGAAAGATATGATATGAAAAGAGGAAAGGTTGAATCCGTACAGAAACTTTGGCTTAATAAGGATGAAGCGATGGCTTATTTGGGGTGTAGCGTTGATTACCTTGATAAACTTAGGAATAACGCCCAGGTTTCATTTGCCAAAGATGGAAAAATGATTTGGTACAATTTGGAGTCGATCAACAGATTTTTGAATAGAATGAAAGTAATATAAACCCTTTAAATTTTACGATTATGAGTCTTATTAAAAAATCAAATGAATTAGTAATTCCTACCACTGTAAAGATGATGATTTACGGTCAGGCTGGTATGGGAAAATCAACAGTGGCATTGAGCGCACCGAAACCGTTATTATTGGATTTCGATAATGGCGTTAAGCGTATGAATATGGCGCATTTGGAAAACATAGATACTGTACAGGTCACTTCATGGAGTGATGTTCAACAGGTCTTGCAGGAGGATTTGTCTGCCTATCAGACAATCGTGGTAGATACCATTGGCAAGATGATGGATTTCATCATTACTTATAAATGTGGCAGCCGCCAACCGTCTATCAAGGATTGGAGCGGTATCAATGCGGAGTTTTCATGGATGACACGAACACTTTCGGGGCTTAACAAGCACATCATTTTCGTTGCCCATCGCGACACAAGAAAAGAAGGTGATGATACGGTGTTTATCCCTGCCTTGCGTGAAAAATCCTACAACTCTATCGTTACTGAACTGGATTTGCTCGGTTATCTTGAAATGAAAAGCGAAAGAGGCGTCCAAAGACGTACCATCACTTTTGACCCAACTTCAAGAAATGACGGTAAGAATACTTGCAATCTTCCTTCAGTGATGGAAGTTCCTACCATCCTTGACAAGAATGCTAATCCAACCGCAAAGAACGACTTTATCACCGCCAAGATAATCAATTCGTATTTGGGTATGCTTGCTGCCAAGAAAGAGGCACAGGAAAAGTATGATAAAGTTATTGAAGAGATAAAAGAACAGATCGAACTTATTACGGATGCGGAATCTGCCAATAATTTTATCGCGCAAATAGATAACTTTGAGCACGTTGGTTCTTCAAAGCAAATGGCGGCAAAGTTGGTAGCTAACAAAGCGAAGTCTTTGAATCTGAAACTTAATTCAGAAAAGAAATATGAACCAGCAGCCTAAATATCGTATTTACGCAACGCTTCTTGATGCCTTTGGGGCATATCTGAATAGTGATGTGATTTGGGATAAGTACTGGGGGTGGTCAGAAAATCCACCCCATACTCCTGAAGAATTTCACGAACAACAGTTTCAAGAACTGATAGACCGGATTAACCGCAAGCCATTCGATAGCGAAGCGGCAGACCGTGGTACGGCTTTCAATGAAATCATTGATTGTATGATTGAGAACCGTAAATCTTCTATAATGGAAATTAGCAAGGCATATCACGATGACGGAAAACTTTACGGGATAAAAGCTGTTTACAACAATCGCACTTTCACTTTTCACATTGACCTTTGCCGCGAGTTTGCCAACTACTACAAAGGAGCATTAACCCAACAAAGAGTAGAAGCCATCTTGCCTACTGCATACGGTAGTGTATTGGTTTATGGTCTGATTGACGAACTGATGCCTACCAGTGTTCACGACATCAAAACAACCGGTAGTTATACCGTGGGAAAGTTCAAAGATCACCACCAGCATTTAGTATATCCATACGCTTTAATGAAGAACGGTTCTGATGTACGGACATTTGAGTATAACATTGTGGAGTTCAACAAAGGCGGTTATGTGGTAGATACCTATACAGAAACATACGTTTTCAATCCTGAACGTGATATTCCTATTCTTACTAATCATTGTGAGGAATTTATCCGGTTTTTGGAAGAAAACAGAGAACTTATAACCGATAAAAAGATTTTGGGAGGAGAAAATTAATGGCAAACCAAATAACCGGACGGATAATCGAAATTGGACAAACCGTTCAAATACCATCCAAAAACGGTGGTTCCTCATTTACAAAACGGGAGTTTATTTTAGATGCTACTACTTACGACCCTTATACGGGAGAGCGTAGCGAGTATGAAAACATTATTCCCTTAGAGTTTTCAGGCGATAAGTGTGCAGAACTTGACCGCTTTAATCAGGGTGATGTTGTTACTGTATCATTTGTCTTACAAGGGCGTTCTTGGACGAATCAAGACGGAGAATTCAAACGTATGGCATCTATCCGGTGCTACAAAATAGATGCGCGTGGCGGTGTATCGCAACAAACAACATCGGTACAACAGCCAGCGCCACAACCGACCTATCAGCAACAGCCGCAGAACTTTCCGCCTCCGGTTGATGCTAATGGCAATGTAAAGGACGATTTACCTTTTTAGCGTATGCTGTTCGACTTGAAGAATGATATGGAAGAGATTTGGAAAACAGTAAAAGGTTATAATGGATATTATCAAGTTTCTAATACAGGTAAAGTTCGGAATCCTAATAAGGTGCTTACTCCAAATGTTGGAGTAAAGAACGGATATGTTTATGTTACTTTGAGAAAAGATAAAAGACTGTTACATCGAATTGTTGCAGAAACTTTTATCCCCAATCCATTTAATAAACCAGAGGTAGACCACATTAATGGAATTAGAACGGATAATAATGTTTGTAATTTAAGGTGGGTAACTCGCACGGAAAACAATAATAATCCTATTACTAAAAGCCGTTTTAGTAAATCTGCTAAAGGTAAAGTTATCAATGCAGAAACTAAAAAACGAATGTCAATGAGCCGAAAAGGGGAAAAACATCCAATGTATAATAAAAAGCATTCAAGTTTTTCTAAAAGAAAGATGTCTATAACTCATTCAATTCCAGTTGTGCAATTTGGATTACAAATGAATTATATAGCTGAATTTGAAAGTGCAAAAGTGGCTTCTCTTGAAACACAAGTTGCTGCATCAAGTATCAATGCTTGTACGCTCGGCAAAAGGAAAACGGCTGGTGGCTATATTTGGAAAAAGAAAAATGATATTTAATTTATCAAATCATTATGAAATACCCAAGTTCAAGGAGTATGTAAACAAGCTGTTTAGTGAACGTGCGGTGGTGGAAGTGAAAAAGAAACTACCTAACCGTACGCTTGCCCAAAACAGCTACTTGCATCTTCTTTTAGGGTATTTCGGTAGTGAGTACGGTTGCAGTCTCGACGAAGCAAAAATTGATTTTTATAAGAGGACTTGCAACCGTGATTTGTTTGAACGTAAGATGGTCAACAAGAAAGGCAATGAAGTAACCTATTTGCGCAGTTCTGCCGAGCTGACAACAGGTGAAATGACTTTAAGCATTGACCGTTTCCGAAATTGGTCGGCATCAGTAGCTGGCATTTACTTACCTGCCGCAAATGAACAGCAGATGCTTATCTACGCACAACAAGAAATTGAACGTAATAAAGAATTTATTTAAAATATTGAGATTATGAAGAATATTAGCGAAATGACAGAGCAAGAAATAATCGCTTTGTCGGACGAAGATGTCCAAAAAATGATAAAACTCCGCATGATGGAGGAAGGCATTAAACTTTTAGATAAACCGAAAGTTCCAGAATTGTTCGAGATTGAACCTGCCGACACACAGTATTTCTCTATCCCACTTTTGGATGGTTTTGCTTTTACTGACATTGAGGAAGCTACTAAGGTTGCGGAAATCCTGAAAAGTGCAAAGTCTTTACGAAAAGTTGATTACGATTGGAATAGACTTGGAAGTGAATACAAGTACCTTAAAAAGAGTGAACGATACAAGTTCAACGGGAACTCAGATTTTGATATTCTTTCAGGCTGGGCTTACTCCAATGAACTATATGCTAAGATTTCAAATTTTGCCGCACAGAACAAGGTAATGAAAGAACAAGCGGAGAAAGATAAAAAGGAATACGAAAAGCAACTTTCCGAATCGGCTGAATTAGTACAGGAGATAACAGAACGTGTTCGTGAGGTTCGCAACAAATACGACCGTCTTGAAACGCTTTCTTGCAAGTTTGCCACTGATTACTATCCGTTGTCCGACAATAACGAAGATATGGCAATGAAGTTCATGGTAAAGGCATACTCTTTAAATGACGAAGAACAATCGTTTGTACGCTCTAATTACAAGAAGCACTTGTTAAACAATGTACAATAAAGAATTTTTATGATAGAAACAAGAAAAACAGAAATCAGGTATGTGACATCTGACCCGAAAAAGATGCTCAACATGTACCTTGCAAAACGTGTCCTCAAAACATGGGAGGAGTCTTTCATTGATGAAGATACAGGTGAAACAGTAACCATCGAACGGAATGAAATTCTTTTTGACCGTGGCACGCTGATAGACCAAGACACTTTGGCGAAAATTCGTTTCAGTATGGAAGCTGACGGCATTAAGGAAGTGGAAGTCAGCAACCAGAACCGCTTGGCATTCGAGAACGAGAACAAATTCTTATATCCCTATCTTGCACAGGCACAAATAGGGGACAAGAAACATAAGTTCCTGCTGTATGCCACCGGATTGGAGAATTCTTGTAGTATCTTGAAAGATTACATCGAACTAAACTATATGTTCGGATTCACCTTGACAATGGTCAAGGAGTTCGATTCTTGTGTGATTCTTACTGATAATTTGAAAGAACGCAAGGTAGATGATGCCACCCTCGAAGAATTAAAAGATACATTCCTTTTAAACGATTCTGTAACGGAAGAAGATGAAGAAGAGGGAGATTCCAAGCCCAATGAAAAGAAATTCTATCAGATTGAGACGAAAATCACATTCACGGATGGGGAGAATGAAGACGAGAGAGTTCAGACTTTTGTCGTGAACACCTTCAACGTTGACAGAGCAATGATGCTTATTACCCACTATCTCAAAAACAAAGAGGAAGAATGTGAGATACAAGCCAAAGAAAAGGGACATGAGTTCAGAAAGAGGGAAATACATACAGCCATTGAATCAGCCAAACCTATCCCGGTCGGGCGGTTTATTCCGAAAGAGTTTTCAATGGCTTATATGGAATAACTTTGTTAACCTGCCTGTCCGGTCTGTGAAGATGGGGCGGGCGAAAATGGGGGTGCGCAGTGGAGTGCTTTTGACTTTCGAGAGGTGCACATGGTAGAAAGTACGGTACGTGAGATATAAGGAGTAATTAACCTTAGAAGTAGCGCAAAAGGATATAGTCCTTAATTGGGTGTTCGAATCGCTCCATCTCCACATAAATGTGAGCCACACATAAATGGCATGGGTTAGTAAATAATGGTTGTGCCCCGGAGAATACGCTTCGGGGCTTTTAATTGTAACGTATGGAAAGTTGGCAAGAAGTGACAGATTTAAAAACGAGTATTGTACGGCATTTCCAAGAAGAGGTTGGTGCTTCGTATGACTTTAGAGATATTATAGACAATCTGGATGACGATGAGGTTTTGGATTCTATCATAAGTTGGGCGAAAAATAACGGAGTAAGAATTTTTAATGACAAGATATGCCATACTACATAAAACGAACAAAGGCCAAGAAGAAAGACAAGCCTTTACCCTTGTTTGATAAAGCAGGGGTAACAGTAAAGAAAAAGCCGGATTTGAAAGCTAAGCTCGACAAGGAGTTTTCCCTTTTTATCCGGCTTCGTGATGCAATGCCAAACGGGTATTTTAGATGTATCTCGTGCGGACAGATAAAGCCGTTTACACAAGCAGACTGCGGGCACTATTTCAGTCGTACACATTTGGCAACACGGTTTGATGAGAATAATTGCCATGCCGAATGCCGGCACTGTTTAACACCGGATTCTCTCGTCTTAATGAAAGATTTTATATGGAAACAGCTTGGTGAAATTAGTGTTGGTGAAGAAATATTTGCTTTTGACGAAGAAGTAATTTATAAAACTTCACGAAGATATAGGGTTGGAAGGGTTACACACATAGAACGTGATATTCAAGATGTGTATGAGGTAGAGTTAGAGAATGGAGATAAAATGAAGACAACTGCTAACCATAAATGGCTCGCAAGGGCAAGACAAGGAACTTCATACACATGGATTGAAACACAAGAAATGTGGGTTAATGGCGTAAATCTTCATGGGAAGCACAAGACCGGACCTCATACAGATAGGACTACGACCATTGTCTGTAAACCATTTCAAGTAATACAACAAGAAAAATCCTATGAAAGCGGATGGATTGCGGGAATGATTGATGCTGACGGACATATTTGTCAACAGAATATTTCTAATCCAGATGGGACGAAACGCTATGGTTTTCGTGTCGGTATAGCCCAATGTGAGAAGTACATGGATATTTGCTCTGAAATAAAACGCTTACTTGAAAAGTTCACAGGAAATAATAAAACTTGTCGGCAGATGATGGAAGATTCAAATAGGCGTGGCACGTTTAAAAAAACGTATCAATCTTGGCAATTTCTTATAACAGGTACAAACATAGAGAAGCTCCAATTTTTAATGCGTGTTCGTCCGCATAAAATTGAAAAGGTGGATATTGAAAAACTTGGCAAACTAAAATCTCAATATGATACCAAAGTGAAAGGTATCAAATATATAGGTAAAGAGGAGATTGTCGTGATGGAAACGGATACGCGTACTTTCATTGCTAACGGCTATGCCATGCACAACTGCAACAGGTTCAAAGCCGATCATTTGGAAGACTATCGGGTGAATCTGATAGCCAAAATCGGGCAACAGAAATTTGACTTGCTGAAAGTGAAAGCTGATGGTACTTCCAAAATGACTGATTTTGAGTACGAACAGCTAATCAAGTATTACAAAGCACTTAATAAGAAATTACGAAAGGAGAAAGGGTTATGAGTTATAAAAAATCATGTAATAAGATGCCTGATTTGTCAGGACATAAGTTCGGTAGATGGCTTGTATTGCATAAGGATTTGGATAGATTAGACCATAAAGGAATTAAATCTTATTATATCTGTCAATGTGATTGTGGTTCTATTCATTCTGTTAGTGCTTATGGATTACGAAATGGAACATCAAAAAGTTGTGGGTGTAAAACAAAAGATAGAATCACTAAGTATAATTATAGGCACGGTTTGTCAAGAACTGATATTTATAGGATTTTTAGATGTATGAAAGAACGATGCTATTCACCTAAACATTCAAGCTATAAAAATTATGGAGGCAGGGGAATAGGTATCTGTGAAGAATGGAAAAATAATCCTGAGTCGTTTGTTAATTGGGCTTTGAATAGTGGTTATCAAAAAGGGCTTACTATTGATAGAAAAGATGTAAACGGAAATTATTCTCCTGAAAACTGTAAATGGGCTACCAGAAAAGAGCAGGTTAGAAACCGAACTAATACTGTATATATACATATTGATGGCAATCGGTATTCTCTTTCTGAATTTTGCGAAAAGCATAATCTTAGTTATGGAGCCGCATGGCAGAACTTTAGGAGAAATAATAGAAATGAAGAATTATTAATCAAATACTTATTGAGAAAATGCAATTCCGTTTGAGAGATTACCAACAGAAAGCCTCTGATGCTGCCGTTTCTTTCTTCAATAACAAGGCGAAGAAAACAAATGCCATTATGGTGTTACCTACGGGCAGCGGAAAGTCGCTTATCATAGCGGATATAGCCGCAAGGCTTGACGGTCATACCTTGGTGTTCCAGCCCTCGAAGGAAATACTCGAACAGAATTTCAAGAAACTCTGTTCATACGGTATTCTTGATTGCAGTATCTATTCAGCATCCTTTAACTCAAAGGAGATAAGCCGGATAACATTTGCCACCATCGGCAGTGTGAAGAATCATCCCGAACTGTTTACCCACTTCAAGAACATCATTGTGGATGAATGTCATCTTGTAAACCCCAAAGAGGGAATGTACAAGGATTTTTTTGATGCAGTGAAGTGTAAGGTTCTTGGACTGACAGCAACGCCATACCGTTTAAGCTCCAGTCGTGATTTCGGTTCCATGCTGAAATTTATCACTCGGACAAAACCTCATGTCTTTTCAGAGGTCATTTATCATGTACAGGTATCAACCCTATTAGATATGGGCTACTTGGCGAAGTTGGATTACTATTCAATGAATCCTTCAGGGTGGAATGAACTTAACTTGAAAGTAAATACTACTGGTGCCGACTATACGGATAGGTCAGTTCAAAAAGAATATGAACGGATAGACTTCTACGGTTATCTCGTTCATATCGTCCAAAGGCTGATGAATCCCAAAGCCGGAGGAAAACGGAAGGGTATTTTGGTCTTTACCCGTTTTTTGAAAGAAGCGGAACGGTTAACGATGTCAATACCCGGTTGCGCTATCGTTTCAGGTGATACTCCTAAGAAAGAACGTGAACATATTCTTGAGGCGTTCAAAGCTGGTGAAATTCCGGTAGTAGCTAATGTGGGTGTACTTACGACTGGCTTTGACTATCCGGAACTTGATACGGTCGTTATGGCACGTCCTACAATGTCACTTGCCATGTGGTATCAGATAGTCGGTCGTGCCATCCGCCCGCATCCTTCTAAAGAATGTGGATGGATTGTGGATTTATGCGGTAACATCAAACGTTTCGGAGAGGTGTCGGATTTACGATTGTTTGATAGCGGTAATGGTAAGTGGGCTGTATTTTCTAATGGAAGGCAATTAACTAACGTGAGATTCTAAGACTATGGACGAAGGATTTTTGAGGCTAAGCCGCAGGTTTTTCTCGAATGAAATGTGGAATGAAGCCCGTACTTTTAGCGGTTGCGAAGCGTGGTTAGACTTAATTCAGTCTGCACGATTTGAGGCAACGCCCCGAAAGGAGAGTATCGGAGGTCGAGAAATCTCTTATTCAAGAGGTCAATATCCTGCATCCATAAGATTTCTGTCACAGCGTTGGAAATGGTCTGAAAAGAAGGTGCGTTCCTTTCTTGTGCATCTTAGAAAGAAAGGTATGATAACTGTTGAGTGCAATCAAGGAATGAACCTTATAACCTTATGTAAATATGAAGAATATAATCCAATGGGCACAACCAAGGGCACAAGTAAGGACACAGGTATTGAAAAGGAAATCAATGAATTAAGACACGAATGGGCACAACTAAGGGCACAACTTGGGGCACAGCCCATGAACAACAATCTACCGCAATCCGAACTTTTACAAAAATCAGGGCACACAGAGGGCACAAATACAAAGAAAGAAGAAAGAGAGTATATAGATATATCTCTACATCAAAAGAAAGAAAATACTCCTGACGGAGTATCAAAGAAAGCCAAGCTTTCTTCGCCCTCCCCCTCTGAAAAGATTGATTACAGCGGATTGATGGAATACTATAATACCACATTCAAAGACAGACTCCAGCAGATAAGATCAATGACTGATGTGAGAAAAAAGGCTGTAAAAGCCCGGATAGCCCAATATGGGAAAGAGTCAGTGAGGAGTGTTTTCAATCTCATTCTTCAATCCCCGTTCCTACTTGGAGCTAATGACCGCAATTGGAAATGCGACTTTGATTGGATTTTCAAACAAGCAAACTTTACTAAAATATTGGAAGGAAACTATAATGGGACAAGACTTAGTAAAAATCAACAGGATAGCGAGCAGCGAAAACGTGATTCAATTCTTGCAGTCGCTACAACCGTTAGAGAAGCTGCCGCAAAAAAGAGAAAGGAACTTGAAGCAGAGGGCGTTATTGAATAAATATCCCGATCCTGCACAATTCATTCTTGATTACAACCCTGATTTGCAGTTCAAACTTGTCAGATGTAATGCAACCCATTCAGAACTGGCGTTGAATGACAGCATTCCGAGTTTAGGGCTATTGTCTTCTACTTATGGGGATGAAACACCGATAGAATGGCTAAAGATACAATTTGGCTCATTGAATGACTTTGCAGAAGTTTCAACCAAGATAGCGAAAGAGCAACTTTCTGAACTATCGGAGATATTCCTTTCGGAGTATTATTATATAAATGCCGCTGAAATCTGTTTTTTCATAGCACGGTTTAAGTCAGGGAAGTATGGGCGGTTCTACGGTTCAATAGATCCATTGAAAATAACAAGTGCGATGCTGGACTACGTTTCTGAACGTCGGAAAGATATTGAACGGAAAGAGCGTGAACGATACAGAAACCAACGTGAAAAAGAGATAGAGGAGCGTGGAGATAACAGAATCTCTTATGCTGAGTACATTGAAATCAAGCACCGTGCTGATGCTGTCTCTTATACACATCTCCGAGCCCACGAGACGGAGCTACATCT
>ENA-OZKZ01001145-OZKZ01001145.1-human-gut-metagenome-genome-assembly--contig:-NODE-1145-length-11146-cov-4.281670_pt1 | contig 11146 bp, 14 predicted proteins | sample MGYA00244828_ERZ653768 | MGnify/ENA primary metagenome ERZ653768 (study PRJEB26926, sample SAMN06165273) | human gut metagenome | biome: ENVO:00009003; feature: ENVO:2100002; material: ENVO:00002003...
GAGCCTTATCGTCGGCAGCGTCAGATGTGTATAAGAGACAGGTGATAGAACAGAATATACTGGAGAAATCCGGGGATAACAATACAAATGAATATCTTAAGACACACTATGAAGGCCAGTGTCTGGCGACATACGCGAGAGATGGGATAGGTGAATAGAGACTTAGATGATCAGGAGGTATTGTTTATGTGGAGAATGTTCAGGGCGGCCATACTGGGTGTCCTCATAGGAATTGTCGGCGGTGTGATATTTGGACAGGTTTCTTATGTAAAGAAATATAAGGATAAGGTGTCGAGGGAGATAATGGCGGATGCGGTCATGTACAACAATTCACTGGATGACAGTGGAAGGGTCATAAGGCTTAAGGTCGATTATGATGGCGATATGAAGTCTGAGGATGAGAGAGATGAGCTTGAGAGCTATGTGGGCAACACAGTCATGAAGCAGATCGGCATGTGGCTTGGGGACGACTACAATGAGAATCTGAGTTATATACAGATGCGCCACAATCTTGTCATGGCGATGGAGGATATAAATGACATTGCCCAGAGCGCGGCAAATGCGTGGGGCGTGGATGCCGATGCAAACTCCGGATTTTCTTATGAGTATTTTGGCGATTCCGGGGAGGACTGTCCGCCCGGAATGTATGAGACATTATGTATAGATCTGGGGGATAAGTGACGTTGAAAAGTTGATTCCCAGGTGTTATACTTTGACCTGTGGTGTGCCCCGGGTGCACCGCGGATTAAAGTATAAGGAGCACATGTCATGGCTAAGGAAAATTTGGTTGTAATATTTGGAGGAAGATCATCAGAGCATGAGGTTTCATGTATATCGGTACAGACAGTTGCCAAGGGGGTTGATCTTGAAAAGTATAATATGACATTGGTTGGCATTACCAAGGATGGAAGATGGTTAAAGGCAGATAATATAGAGAGTATAGCGGATGGAAGCTGGTATGACAGCAAGGTCACAGCAGTGATCTCACCGGACACCAGAAGAGAGCTTATAGTTTTCTCCGATGCAGGTGTGGAGCGCCAGAAGGTGGACGTCATATTCCCTGTACTTCACGGTATGTATGGCGAGGATGGAACTATACAGGGATTGTTCGAGATGGCAGATATTCCATATGTTGGATGTGGCGTTCTGGCATCGGCAGCATCCATGGATAAATTCTATACGAAGATAATCGTTGATCACATCGGTGTTTCACAGGCGAGATTTGTACCTGTGCTTGCAGAGGATTTCAGCGACATAGACAGTGCTATGGACAGAGTTGAGGCTGAGCTTGATTACCCTGTATTTGTAAAGCCTTCAAAGGCCGGATCATCAAAGGGTGTAAATAAGGCGACTGACAGAGCAAGCCTTCTGTATGCGCTGAATGAGGCCGTAAAGCACGACAACAAGATCCTCGTTGAGGAGACGATAGTTGGACGTGAGCTTGAATGCGGAGTCCTCGGTTACAAGGACAATACCAAGGCTTCGGGAGTTGGCGAGATACTTGCCGCTGCTGAGTTCTACGATTTCGATGCAAAGTACAACAATGCTGAGTCGAGAACGGTTATCGGCGCCGACATCCCTAAGGAAGCAGAGAACGAGATAAGGGAAGACGCTGTGAAGATATTCAAAGCACTTGACGGCTTCGGACTCTCCAGAGTGGATTTCTTCCTTGAGAATGGAACAAACAGAGTTGTATTCAATGAGATCAACACACTTCCTGGATTTACAGGAATAAGCATGTATCCAATGCTGTGGAATGCTCAGGGATACGATATAAAGACTCTCGTCACAACTCTTATTGAGATGGCAAAAGAGAGATAATTTTATAAAATTACATAGATTGGAAGTTTATATGGTAAAGAATGTTACTGTGACAGTAGTTGGAGAGCAGAGGACGAGCAGGGAAGAGAACAACGTTGAACCCATAGAGCTTGTTACCAGGGGAAGCCTTCATGAGAAGGACGGGGTATTTTACCTGAAATACGATGAGTATTATGAGGATCTTGAGAAACCGGCGAGAAATCTGCTGAAGTTTGACAAATTAGGACTTGACCTGACAAAGAAGGGCGAAGTCAGTGCTGCCATGTCGTTCAGATCGGGAGAGACCAGAGAGGCATTTTATTCTACTCCGGTTGGTATGATGAATATAAGCATACTCACTGAAGGCTATCAGCTCGTGGAGACGGAAAAGGGGCTTGGTCTGGTCGTGGTGTATGTGATGGATTATGGCAATGAATGTGTATCGTTTAACGTACTCAGGATAACCGTGGAGTGAGGATAGCTATATGGATGACGAGAAGGCGTTTGATGATTTTTTGTCTATAGATACGACGCTGTGTATAGGTGCGGAGCAGCCCACCGAGGAGAATAATATATATCAGGCGACTTACTACAGGGATCTTGTGACCCTGTTCAATGCCGTGTCCATGGAGCCGGAGGATACACTTGTTGATTTTGGCTGCGGACTGGGGCGTGTGTTGTTCTATGGCAACTCAAGGCATTACTGCCGCGCCACGGGTATAGAGGCAGATGCTGACATATACGAGAAGCTTCTGGAAAATGCCGCGGGTTATCAGAGCAGATTTTATGATCAGGAAGACAGGATGAACTTCTATAACATTCCGGCGCAGGAGTATGAGGTTGCAGATGAAGATAATTATTTCTATTTCTTCAATCCATTTTCCCTGGAGGTGTTCAAGAAGGTCATAGACAATATAATAGATTCCGTGCGCAGGGCACCGAGAAATATATATCTGATGCTGTACTACCCGACATTTGAATATCAGAGAGTCATGAGGGACAGCAGGTATTTTGTGTTGAAGAATATCATCAAGTTGTCAGGATACGAAGAGGATCCCGATGAAAAAGTGTATGTGTATCACATGTCAAGATACTTTGTGTGATTTGCCACTTCGGCGCAACAGCAGATATAGGGCGATGAAGCCTGCGGCTGACGTGATACCAGTTGCAAGTATACAGCTTGTATGTGGCAGTGCAAATGGCAGCATCCCGGTGAAATAAGAAGATACGTTGATCGTTATGTGAAGAAGGATCGATGGCAGCAGGGAAGACGTCCATGTGGCGAGCAGCGCGAGAAGGATTCCCATGGGAAGGGCGTAGCAGAACTGGACTAAATTGCCGTGATAAAGGGCGAACAGCAGCGCTGACAGCAGGATGGCGATGGCATCTGAATGTCTGCATGTAAATGCACGTCTGGAAGAACTCAGAGAGATCCCTCTGAACACAAGCTCCTCACAGACCGGTGCAAGCAGCATGACTGTTGTAACTCTGAAGATACCGTTGTTTAGAGAGAATGATGAACGAACCATGTCTCTGTAACTGCCGAGAAGCTCTGGACGATGGAGCTCAATGGCGTTCAGTATTCCGGTCGAAAAGAACTGCAGACTGAGGCCTGTTATGACAATAAGTATAAAAATACAAAAACAGAACAGGAATGAGAGTGATCTCGTTCCTGTTCTGTTTTTATTGTTACGGTTATCTCCTGTGGTGAATACCCAAGGATATATATGGTGTATACATCCGCAGAGAATAATTATTATAACACATGATACCAGAGATGATGGAATAAGCCCATGGACAAAAGTTATGCATATCGGTGCGAGTAAAGCTATTCCAAGTTCGCGGAGGTTAATATGACATTTCTTCATATTGGGAATCTCCTTTCAAGCTGTTACATCTTCTGGATCTTTTTAGCTCTCTCTTTTTCTTCCTTGGCCTTAGCCTTGGCTGCGGCCTTCTGATCCTTGCTGAGCTTTGACTCGGCTACATCCTTGTCGTACATATCCTGATACTTTCTCTGCTTTGCACGAAGCTTCTCACCAAAGGTCTTCTTGCCCTTCTTCTCCTCGATCTTACCACGAACATTCTTGACGCTCATGATATAGATACCGCTGACCATAGCCTTTACCTCTCCGCGGACAGGCATCCGATCATATATACCGTCATCACAGATAAGATTCATGATCTGAGGTCCGATCTTGGCCTTTACTATAGGCATCTTGGCCTTCTGGTAACGCTTTGGTGTCTGTTCCATTACCATCTTAGGCAATCCGGCATCCTTCATAGGGAGCATCTTCTTGTCGATGACAAGCATCGTCACAGGCTGTGCCTGTTCCTTCATCATTTCCTTCTGTGCAGACTGCTTTTTCTGAAGCTTATTGCCCACTATGTATAATGCAATAAGACCTCCGATAAGTATAACTGCAACTATTATCAACCATACCCACCATGCCATGTTTAGTTCCTCCTGATTATATTTAGTTATTGGTGTTTTGTCTTGCCGTGATCAGATTATTATAGTCTGATCACTTTTTTGTTGCAAGGGGAAGATTCTTAACCCTTGCTTCCTGAATGAGTGCCGGAATGGTTTCAAGAACCTCCTTGCGCTCCTTTGGCTTCAAGCCATTTATGTCGATAGGGTCAAGAAATTCGATGACCACCTTGTGACTTCTGATAAAGTTGTGCTTGTTGGCCTCCATGATATTGTCCGTTCCACATATGGATACAGGCACTATAGGACATCCGGCCTTCTGGGCAATCTTGTATGCGCCGTCCTTGAAAGGAAGAAGCTCCTCGCCGTCATTTCTGTGACCCTCAGGAAATACCATCATGGAGTGTCCTGACTTCACAATGTCGGCCGACTGAAGGATGGTCTCAAGACCCTTCTTCAGGTCAGATCTGTCAAGGAATGTACATCCGATATCCTTCATATACCATGGAAGGATAGGAACCTTCAGGATTCCGTCCTTGGACATAAATCCCAGAGGTCTGTCCAGTGCGTTGTGACAGCACAGTATGTCGAAGAAGCTTCTGTGGTTGCCGACAAACAGAATAGGCTGATCATTCGGCACGCGTTCCAGACCTATGACTGTGCGCTTTGCACCGCAGATGAACAGGACTATTCCAAAGAAGCCTTTGACCAGCTTCTGGGCATGGCGGTACGCCTTTTCCTGATTCTTCTTAGCCAGAAGGTACAGATACAGGTGATATGGAGTACACAGGATGATGCCCAGAAAGGCAAATAAATATGCAAATATTGTTCTCAATATTATAATTCTCCTTATGCTATTTTAAATGTTCCAGCATTGATTTGACTTGTCGTATGATTACTTCTCCTCAGAATCCTTCTTTTCCGGTATTGGAGTATATCTTCCATAGAGCTTTGATGTCTCAAGAAGCCTGTCTGACAACTGATTGCCCAGGTCTGAGGCTTTGAATCTCCATGCCCAGTTGCCCTCTCCAACGCCTGGCGTGTTCATACGTGCCCATGAGTCGAGCTTTAGCACGTCCTGCATAGGAACGATAGCCATGTTGGCAACAGAAGAGAAGCATGCTCTTATCATTACCCAGCAGATATCACTTGCATCAGTGCTGTAGTATCTTCTGAGCTTATCCTTTGAAGCCTCATAAGCCTGCGTATACCATCCAAGGGTGGTGTCGTTGTCGTGTGTTCCTGTATAGCATACACAATTAGGTGTATAGTTATGTGGAAGGAAGTCGTTCTCGTTTGGATTTTCAAATGCAAACTGAAGGATCTTCATTCCAGGAAGTCCGAATTTGTCTCTGAGTTCTATGACTGAATCATCTATCTCGCCGAGATCCTCGGCGATGATAGGAAGATGGTAGCCGAGATTAGCTTCGAGCTGTGTGAAGAAGTTCAGCCTTGGGGCTGGCTTCCACTCGCCGTTGATGGCGGTCTCCTCACCGTAAGGCACTGCCCAGTAACGGTCAAATCCTCTGAAGTGATCTATCCTGAGGAAATCTGTTACTGTGAGCTGATATTTGATTCTCTCTATCCACCATGCATAGCCTGTCTCGGTATGCTTTTTCCAGTTGTACAGAGGGTTGCCCCAGAGCTGACCGGTAGCTGAGAAATAATCTGGTGGAACACCTGCAACCTCGATAGGGTATCCCTTTGAATCCAGCAGAAACAGTTCCTGATTGGACCATACGTCTGCGCTGTCCCATGCGAGGAATATAGGTGTGTCACCTACTATACTGATTCCGAGATCATTTGCATATGTCTTGAGGGCCTGCCACTGCTCTGTAAAAAGGAACTGGAGGAAGTTGTAGTAGCCGATGCCGTCTGCAAGCTTCTTCTTCCATGCGGTCTTCTGTCTTGCGGTAGGCTTCTTCAGTGAATCTTCCCACATGTACCAAGGCATTCCCTCGTGTGCGTCCTTGCCTGCCATGAACAGAGAGTAGTCAGCAAGCCATGATGTATTCTTGACAAATGCATCGAACTTTGCCATGAGATCCTCGTCTCCTGACAAATCATCTGCATAGTCAGCGTCGATAAATCTCTCGTACGCTTTCTTCAGAAGGCCAGTCTTGAATTCTATAAGTGTTCCATAGTCGATCTTCTCAGGATCCCAGTCAGGCATAGCTGAGAAGTCCTCGTCCAGAAGTAACTTCTTCTTTCTGAGGTAGTCGATATCGATGATAAGTGGTTGTCCTGCAAATGCTGAAAATGGTTGATAAGGTGAATCACCAAAGCCTGTGTGACCGAGTGGAAGCACCTGCCACAGATTTAATCCTGAAGCTGCAAGAAAGTCGATAAACTGATAGGCGCCCGGACCCAGATCTCCGATTCCATAAGGACTTGGGAATGATGTCGGGTGAGCCAGAATGCCGGCGTACTTCTTAGGCTTTTTTTCGTTGTTCTGCTCTAACATAATCTATCCTCTTTTCATAATGTATACACAGAGCCATGCCACCTCACAGTCTCTTCGAGCCTGTTCAAAGTGTACGACTCTGCCGTGTTCAGAGCCATGCCACCTCACAGTCTCTTACGAGCCTGTTCGGCTGGTGTGCCCTGCGGCATTCAGAGCCATGCCACCTCACAGTCTCTTCGAGCCTGTTCGGTGCGGCGTATCCGCCGTATAGCACAATATAAGAAATGCCTTGTTCATGCAAGCATGACAAGCCACTTCTTATATTGTGCTGCATGGCTCTGAACGGTAACATTATACAATACTATGCGTGATAGTTGCAAGGTAATAGTGCTTGACAGCGGGCTGTGTGCTAACTTATTATAAGTGGAAGTATTTTAACTTGCGTATACTTCCGTATTTCCGTGATATATGGCGGTTAAGCCGTATGTGTGGAGCGGATAAAAAGAGAAAGAAGAGTATAAAAATGGAAAGAATAATCACAAGCCTGCTTGAAACGGATATGTACAAGTTTAGTATGGGACAGGCGATTTACCATCAGTTCAGTGACTATAAGACAACATGGTCATTCAAGTGCAGGAATACTGACGTGTTCTTCACAAAGGAGATGGTTGATGAAATCAAGAGACAGATACAGCTCTACTGTGATCTGAGATTTACAGAGGAGGAGCTTGAGTATCTGCACAATATCAAGTGGATAAAGGGTTCTTATGTTGATTTTCTGAGACTCTGGAAGGCAAGATATGAGGACTTTGAGATATCAGATGACGCTGAGTGTGGACTGAAGATAGAGGCGAGAGGCACTTGGCTCAATACTTCCATGTATGAGATACCTACTCTGGCTATAGTGAATGAGGTCTACTTCAGAATGAACGATGACTATGATAAGCTGCTTGCATCATTCAGGGAGAAGCTTGATGAGAAGGTCCGAAAAGTCGAGACCGGAGAGTATAACCTTGGAGCTTTCAGTGAGTTTGGACTCAGAAGAAGACTTTCGGCTGAAGCTCAGGAGCTTGCAGTCAAGGAACTTAGCAAGCGCAAGTATCCGGGTTCAACATTTGTCGGAACAAGTAATGTATATCTGGCAAGGAAGTATAATCTGGTTCCGGTTGGAACTATGGCGCATGAGTGGATCATGTGTGTTGGACAGGGTAATCATAAGCACAATCCTGCATATTCCAACTGGTATGCATTGGATGCATGGGTTAAGGAGTATGGAGTGCTGAACGGAACAGCTCTCACTGATGCCATCACAACAGATTGCTTCCTAAAGGATTTCCAGCTCACATATGCGACACTTTTCAGTGGGGTGAGACACGACAGTGGCGATCCTTATGAGTGGGGCGACAAGATGGTTCATCATTATGAGAAGCTTGGACTTGATCCAAAGACCAAGACACTTCTGTTCAGCGACAGCCTTGATTTCGAGAAAGCGGACAAACTCAACAGCTATTTTAAGGACAAGATCAAGGTTGCATTTGGAATAGGAACATATATATCCAACGATACGTGCGATGAACCGCTCAACATAGTTATGAAGACTACAGCATGTAACGGCATGGATGTTGCCAAGATATCTGATGATAAGGGCAAGGGTATGTGCAAGAACCCTGATTATGTTCATTATCTCAACAGATGTATCAAGTGGCGTATGGAGAATGATAAGTAAATTTTCGTAAGGAGGTGGCGCACTGGGTGCGCCGTCACTAAGCTGGGCTTAGTGACATCTTATGAAGCACGCAGACGCCGCGCGCAGCGCATTTTCATGCGTCTGCTCATTAGCAAAAAATGGAGTTTTGTGAATTATGGGAAAAATAATTATAATGACAGATTCTGCCAGTGATATTTCGGAGAAGGAGGAGAAGGAGCTTGGAATCAGGATCCTTCCTTTCCCGGTCGTGATAGGCGGCAAATCTTATCTGAGCAGGGTTGATTTTGACAATGAGGGCTTCTACAAGCTCATGGCAGAGAATGATGATCTTCCAAAGACATCACAGATCACAGCGTACCAGTTCGGCGAGGTGTATAAGGAGCTGGTGGAGCAGGGTTACACGGATATTATATATGTAAGCATCAACAAGGATGGTTCTGCCTCATATGCAAATGCGCAGATGGCCGCAGATCAGTTCGAGGAGGAATATCCTGAGTGCGCCGGAAAGTGCAATATATATATATTTGACGGAATAGGCTACAGTGGACAGTATGGCTATCCGGTGGTTGTGGCAGCTAGAATGGTTCAGGAGGGCAGGGATGCCAAGGATATCGTGTGGTATCTGAAGGAAGAGCTTCCAAAGAGAAGGATATACTTCGGAATATATGGCCTCAAGTATGCAGCCAAGTCAGGAAGAATTCCAAGTGCGGCAGCTCTGGTTGGTGACGCACTCGGCGTGAAGCCTATCATGAAGATCTGGGCAAATGAGATCGTGACAGCTATCAAGTGCCGCGGTGAGAAGAAACTCATGGCAAAGATGGTGGATGTCACAGTGGAAGAGATGGAGCCAGGTTCAGAGTACCAGGTAGTATACGGAAATGATGAGACCGTAAGAGACGAGCTGACAGCCCGTATGACGGAGAAGGTTGGCTATGGCCCTTCAGATTACTTCCAGATCGGGGCAGCAGTTGCATCAAATGCGGGCCCGAAGGTCGTTGGAACTATCTTCAATGTGAAGAAAGAACTGAGATAGAAGATAAATATGAGATGTAATTAAAAGTGGCAGATGTCTGTATATATGACGCCTGCCACTTTTTCTTTGAACAGATTATTAATTATACGTAAGATAAACTGCCCTCTGAATGAAGAACTTTCAAGGCAGTTGAGTGTACAAATGCGCACTACTATGACGGTAGCAAGGTTTGTATCCCAGGCGTCAAATAAGAATAATGGATGGGCGAAGGTCCCATGGATGACCTCTAAGTACCCAAGCCTTTGCCCGGCTCTAATTCGGTGATCCCATACCTGTCATAGATTTTTTCCAGGGCATCCCGAATCTTTGAGATCAGCCCTGAAAAATCGAATTTCTGCGCCGCCGGATCATACCACTCATCCGCCACTACCTTATGTGACATGCAAAATTATTTGGTAATAAAATACCATTACACTTTATACAGACGTATAATTGCCCCTCTTTTGTTCCCTGGCTTTTGCATTTTTTAGTCGCTCTCCTGAAGCCCGGTCCCAGACTGATACTCCCCTGTTTGATATATCTGAATGTTTATATATATTGATTCAGAGAATGGCTAATTAGGGAAGGATCACCCTCATCCCCATCAAAAAAAATAAGACCAATGCTGTTACACACTGGTCCTATCTCTTCACCACGCTTTTCTCCCTTTTTTTTATCAATTCTACAATTTATCTTACCATACATTTTCGCATAAACAAATGAATTATAGAGTAAAAAATTGCTGTAAAAATCCCAGAAGGTCAAACGAGATTTTCCTCTCGTTTGATATGTCTGAACGTTTGTATATATTGATTCAAGAAGAGGATTAATTAGGGCAAATCACCCTCAAGTTCTAGTCCGGACTTAGGCGACACATTTGCATAAAAAAAAGAATCCCGATGTTTTCACATCAGGATTCCTGTATCAGCTACTGCCATGCGCCGCAGGTGCTGCACTTTCTGCCTACGAGTACCTTTTCCTTCTGGATCTCGTACTCTGCAGGGTGATGGATTGTGTCTACGGTTACATATCGAGTTACAGCCCTTGATCCCTCGTAAATCTCTTCTCCGAGTGATTCAGAGTAATACTTTTCACCACAGTTAAAGATATGGTTTCCATCATAAGTGATGTCCTTGCCGCAGTATGAGCAGAACGAATGGAGCTCCTGGACATCCTCATCCCAAGCCTCGGATACGCACACCTTCTTCTCCTTGGTCTCGTATACATCCTTCCAGGTATGTACGTGCTCTGTGGTCGCCTGCTCCGGCTTTGGTTTCTCAGTCGTAGCCCTCTCTGTTGTAGCTGCCGTTGTAGGTCTCTCGGTTGGCGTCTCGGTGGTTGACCTTTCAGTGGTCTGATGGCTGGTCGTTACCTTACCATTATCTCCACCCGATGTCTTAGCCTCGGTCGTTGCCTGGCTGCCAGGTTTCATTTCATCCTTCTTTGTCGAAGTTTCCGTTGTGGCTGCTGTGGTTTTCTTATCCTTTGGGGTAGCAGCCTTGGTTGCCTTCTCGGTGGTTGTAGCCTTGGAAGTCGTCTTGACATCCGCCTTTCTCTCTGTTGTACCCTCTGTCATCTTTTCAGTGAATGTATTGCCCTCATGGACACCCTCCTTGGTGTCATCCCTGAAAAGAATGATGGCACTTATAATAATCGCTGCAAGCATTACCCCTATAATAATGCCTATTAACAGGATCTTTTTCTTTTTCTTGTCGTTCATAATTGTTTCGCCCCTTTCTGTTTAAGTAAAGTATAAATCAGAATATGGTAAATTACACTAAATATTTACAG
>ENA-OZKZ01001146-OZKZ01001146.1-human-gut-metagenome-genome-assembly--contig:-NODE-1146-length-11141-cov-5.136749_pt1 | contig 11141 bp, 7 predicted proteins | sample MGYA00244828_ERZ653768 | MGnify/ENA primary metagenome ERZ653768 (study PRJEB26926, sample SAMN06165273) | human gut metagenome | biome: ENVO:00009003; feature: ENVO:2100002; material: ENVO:00002003...
GAGCCTTATCGTCGGCAGCGTCAGATGTGTATAAGAGACAGATAAATATCTTTCGGATACATTTTTAATTAAAGTTTATGATTTGATTTATGATGAAAAGCCGAAGAATTTAAAAGCTGCATTGGATGCATACAAAGAAGCACTGGAAGACGAAAGTGCTGAGGAACTGAAAGAGCAGATAAAGTCAGAATGTCATTACTTGATTGAACCGCAACTTACCTATACGTGTTTTGCTGATGCGGCGAGAAACAATGCATTCAATCGGGAGTTATTGCAAAAAGCTTTTAACAATATTGAACAGAGTGATCCATTGTTTGCAGATTTATTTACAGATATTGATTTGTACTCTAATCGTTTGGGGAATGGAGATCAGAAGCAAAGTGATACCATATCCAGTCTTGTTAAGGAAATTGATAAGGCAGATTTGTTGAATTCAGACGCAGAGATACTTGGAAATGCATATGAATATTTGATTGGACAGTTTGCGTCAGAGACCGGAAAAAAGGCAGGAGAATTTTATACACCACAAGCAGTTTCAAAGATATTAACAAAGATTGCAATTGCAGGGCAGGAAAACAAAAAGGGATTATCTGTATATGATCCATGCATGGGTTCTGGGTCTCTTTTGTTAAATGCCAAAAAGTATGCCACTGAACCAGGTTATATTAAGTATTATGGGCAGGAGCTAAATACTTCTACTTATAATCTGGCACGTATGAATATGTTTTTACATGGAATTACTCCGGAGAATCAGGTACTTCGCAATGGTGATACGCTGGATGGAGACTGGCCGACAGGAGAAGAGACCGATTTCAACATGGTACTTATGAATCCACCATACTCTGCAAAATGGAGTGCAACAGCCGGATTTTTACAAGATGAAAGATTCAGCGACTATGGAGTATTGGCTCCAAAATCAAAAGCGGATTATGCTTTTTTACTTCATGGTCTGTATCATTTAAAAAGTAATGGAACAATGGCAATTGTATTACCTCATGGGGTTCTGTTCCGAGGGGCAGCAGAAGGAAAAATCAGAGAAAAATTGCTTCGTGCAGGGAATATTTATGCAGTAATTGGATTGCCTGCCAATTTATTTTATAATACTTCAATTCCTACTTGTATCATCGTTTTAAAGAAACACAGAGATGGAAGAGATGTGTTGTTTATTGATGCATCAAAGAAATTTGACAAAGGGAAAAAGCAAAATGCCATGACAGATGAACATATAGAAGCTGTTATGGAGTTGTACAGTAAAAGAGAAACAGTAGAAAAAGAGTCCTATCTTGCAAGTTTTGAGGATATTGAGAAGAATGATTTTAATTTGAATATTCCGCGTTATGTAGATAATTTTGAAAAAGAGGAAGAAGTCGATATAAATGCTCTTTTAACGCAGATGGATCAGACGGATAAGGAATTGGAACAGGCGCAGGGAGAATTCCTGTCTCTGATGAAAGAACTGACTTCTACAGATGAAACCATTGTAAGTTCGTTGAACGAACTGATTCGGAAGATGGAGGGGTGAGAGATGGGAAAACCGAAAATTAGATTCAAAGGATATGTGGAAGATTGGGAACAGCGTAAGTTGGGGATGGTTTGTGATTCATTTGAGTATGGATTGAATGTTGCGGCGACTGATTATGATGGCAAAAATAAATACATTCGCATTACTGACATAGATGACAATTCTCATGAGTTTTTGCAGGATGATGTTACATCTCCTGATATTGAATTGAGTGGAACAAAAAATTACAAACTAAAACAGGGAGATATTTTGTTTGCACGAACAGGGGCAAGTGTTGGAAAAACCTATATTTACAAGGAATCCGATGGCTTAGTGTACTATGCAGGTTTCTTGATTCGAGGACATGTTAAGGATGAATATTCTCCGGAATTTGTGTTTCAGAATACACTCACAGCAGATTATGATAAGTTTATTAGAATTACATCGCAACGTTCTGGGCAACCGGGGGTTAATGCTCAGGAATATGCAAGTTATCAAATTGCAATTCCTACATTAGCGGAACAAAAGGAAATTGGTGCCTATTTTTCCACACTCGACCACCTCATCACTCTTCACCAACGTAAGTGTTATAGATTTATTGATATTGCGTTGGACGCTTGGGAACAGCGTAAGTTGGGGGAAATATATGGTTCGATTGGAAATGCATTCGTAGGAACAGCTACTCCATACTATGTAGAACAGGGACATTTTTATCTGGAGTCTAACAATGTAAAAGATGGGCAGATAAATCATAACTCTGAGATTTTCATAAATGACGAATTCTATGAAAAGCAAAAAGACAAATGGTTACACACTGGGGATGTGGTTATGGTTCAGTCTGGGCATGTTGGTCATGCAGCTGTAATTCCTAAAGAATTGAACAATACAGCGGCTCATGCCTTAATCATGTTCAGAAATCCAAAAGAAGAAATTGAACCTTACTTTTTAAATTATGAATATCAGACTGATAAAGTCAAGAAGAAAATAGAGAACATTACTACTGGTAATACAATAAAACATATTCTTGCGTCAGATATGCAGGAATTTGTGGTTGATGTTCCAAAATATGAAGAACAGAAAGTGATTGCGAGCTATTTTTCTCATCTCGATCACCTCATCACTCTTCACCAGCATAAGCTATTTTGCGCAAAAAATGTAATGAAATACATAACAACCGATATAAACACACCCAAAAAGGAGACTATTATGGCAGAATTAGAGTCCGTGATAGAGCAGAAACTTATTGAACAACTGATTTATGGTGATTCACAATGGACGTATCGCGAAGACTTAAAAACAGAAGCAGATCTTTGGAAGAATTTCAGATATATTCTTGAACAGAATAATAAGGAACGTTTAAATGGAGAACCACTTTCGGATGCAGAATTTGAACAGGTAAAGAATCAACTGCAGTTTTCATCATTCTATAAGGCTGGCGAATGGTTAGTTGGTGAAAATGGAAAAGTAATGGTACACGTACAAAGGGATACCGAACGGTTGCATCTTATTGTGATGAATCATGAGCATATTGCAGGTGGCAGCAGTGTTTATGAGGTGATTAATCAGTACAATGCGTTAAAAATGGATGAGGATAGTAGTGTAAATGCAAGAGACCGAAGATTTGATGTTACTCTTATGATCAATGGATTGCCGATGATTCATATAGAATTGAAAAATAAGCAGCATTCGTACATGGATGGATTCTGGCAGATAAAAAAATATATTGGAGAGGGAAAATTTACGGGGATATTCTCAGCCGTACAGATGTTTGTAATCAGCAACGGGGTTGATACAAAATATTTTTCAGCTGCAAGTGATACCGAATTGAATCCGAAGTTTATCAGTGGATGGCTGGATAAGGAAAATAACGCAGTTTCCGATTACCTTGTTTTTGCAAAAAGTGTGCTTCGTATTCCTGAGGCACATGAGATGATAGCAAGATATACAGTATTGGATGAAGAGGCAAAGCGTTTGATTTTGTTGCGCCCTTATCAGATCCATGCAATAGAAGCAATTCGTGATGCTTCTAAGGCTGGAAAATCTGGTTTTGTATGGCATACAACTGGATCAGGAAAAACCTTAACTTCTTATAAAGCTACCAGAAATTTGTTAATGGATATTCCAGCGATTGATAAAGCTATCTTTTTAATTGATCGAAAAGATCTGGATACGCAGACCACCATGGCATTTCAGGCATATGCGAATAATGATCTGATAGATGTAGATGAGACAGACAATGTGTTTGATTTAAAGAAAAAGTTGAAATCAGATGATCGTCAGGTGATTGTGACAACGATCCAGAAATTGCAGAGATTAATCACCAGAAAATTGCAAGAAGGTACACCGGAATATCACAAAATTAAAAACCTGAAAATTGCATTTGTTGTAGATGAATGTCATAGAGCTGTCACTCCTGGAACAAAACGGGAAATAGAAAGATTTTTTGGAAATTCCTTATGGTATGGATTTACAGGCACTCCCCGGTTTGCGGAAAACCCATATCCACAGATGGGAGATCTGCCCCGTACTACACAGGAATTATATGGAGATTGCCTGCATAAATATACGATTCAGAATGCCATTCATGATAATGCTGTTTTAGGATTTCAGGTGGAACATAATGGACCCAAAAATAAAAAGGATGAAACGGACAGTAATCTTTATGTAACCGAAAGTCATATGTTGAAAGTACTCGAGGTGATTTTGAATAAATCTTATTATAAGTTGGGATTTCAAAATGGAAAAGGAAAGACATATGAGGGGTTACTTACAACGAGTTCCATCCAATTGGCACAAAAATATTATGATTTGTTGAAAATGGTAAAGGAAGGGAAGACAACACTTAAAATAGATGAAAAAATAAAACAGGTATTACCGGATTTTCCAAAGTTTGCAATTACTTATTCCGTAACAGAAAACGAAGAAGGTTCCCATGTAAATCAGCAGAAGATGCAGGAATCATTAGATGATTACAATAAAATGTTTGGAACAAAATATGAGATTTCTCAAATACAGGGATACAATGGAAATCTGAATAAGCGTCTTGCAAGGAAGGATGCAAAATATAAGAGCAGAAATGAGCAGCTGGATCTGGTGATTGTAGTCGATCGACTCCTGACCGGTTTTGATGCACCGTGTCTGTCAACGATATTCATTGACAGACCGCCAATGGGACCGCACGATTTGATTCAGGCATTTTCCAGAACAAATCGTATTTATGATAAAAATAAAGTATATGGTCAGATTGTTACATTTCAGGCACCAAAATTATTTAAGGAGAGTGTTGACAATGCGGTACGATTGTATTCTGCAGGAAGTACACAAACAGCTCTTCTGGCAGATTGGAAAGAGGTGGAATCGGCATTTCGCAAGTCATTAAAAGCACTTCGAATATCTGCAGAGACTCCGGAAGAAATTCCGGGAATGTCAATAAAAGAGAAAAAAATATTTGTTAAGCTGTTTCAGGATTTTGACAAGTTTTTTGCGCAATTAAAATCATTTACACAGTATGAAGATAATATGCTGGCTGGATATGGTATTACGGAAGATGAGTATACGGATTATGCAGGACAGTACTTAAATGCAAAAGAGGAAATTAAAGAAGATACCGATGGTCAAATTGATGATCCGGGAGTGCCTGTAGTAGATGAAGATTATGAATTAATGGCATACAGTCATACAAAGATTGATTATGAGTATATTATCAATCTGATCCAGAACATTGTATCACCAGATGAAGAATCACAGGATGTTACACAGGAACAGAAACAAAAGCAGATGGATGAGGTAAAGCAATATGTGGAAGAACTCAGAAAAGATAATCCGAAAGTAGCGGAGATAATGACCACTTTAATTGGAGAAATTGAGCAGGATGTAAATAAGTATAAAGGACAGTCCATTCTGAATATTGTTGAAAATATGAAACAAGAGTGTATTGAAAAAGTAGTTACAGATTTTTGTATTACATGGTATACGTCTAAAGATGATGTTATGTATGCGGCAATGCATTATCGAAATGGAGAGATCCCGAATGAGAGTGCAATTAAAGAGACAGCAAATTTTACCAGTTACAAAGAAGTACAGGAGAGAGCAATTCCAAAATTTAAATATTATACAATGATGATTGCTGAGTTAAGAAAAACTCTGGATGAAGAAATTAAACCTCTTATGAACCATTAGGATTGATTTGTATATATAAATATTCTTTACTGTTCTTATCAGCGTAAGTAGTACAGGAAACGGAGGTGCTTATGCGAAATGATGAGAACACCACAGAACTTTTCTGTAATTATTATAAGGAATGGGTTAATGTATATAAGAAGGATGCCATAAGAGAAGCAACTTTGGCAAAATACCGAATGACACAAAAGTGGGTAGAAAAACTGGTGCCGGATTTGAAAGTATCTGAACTTACAAGAACGATGTATCAGCAGCTTTTAAATGATTATGCAAAAGAACATGAAAGACAGACAACACTTGATTTTCATCATCAGTTGAAAGGAGCAATTCTGGATGCCGTTGATGAGGGACTGATAGAAAGAGATCCTACAAGAAAAGCAATTATTAAAGGAAAAACACCAAAAGTAAAAAAGATTAAATATCTCAATCAGTTTGAACTTCATACATTGATTGCACATCTTGACATAAAGGAAAAACCAAATTGGGATTGGTTTATTCTATTGGTTGCCAAAACGGGTATGCGTTTTTCAGAAGCACTTGCAATTACTCCAGCAGATTTTGATTTTGCAAGGCAGACATTATCGGTAAGCAAAACCTGGGATTATAAAGGAACAGGTGGTTTTTTACCTACTAAAAACAAGTCATCGGTCAGAAAAATACAAATAGATTGGCAAATTGTTGTAAAGTTCTCTGAATTGGTTAAAAATCTGCCGGAGGATAAGCCGATTTTTGTAGGAGAAGAAAAAATATATAATTCAACGGTTAATGATGTTCTTGCTAGGCATTGCAGGGATTGTGGTATTTCAGTGATTTCAATTCATGGGCTTCGACATACACATGCATCACTGTTATTATTTGCAGGAGTATCCATTGCCAGTGTAGCAAGACGCTTGGGACATGCCAGTATGACTACTACCCAGAAAACATATTTACATATTATACAGGAACTTGAAAACAAGGATGTAGATCTGGTAATGAGGACATTATCTGGATTATAGAACATTAAAATTTTAAAATTGTGCTGCTTACGCTGAAGCTCTCTGTTTCATGACACTGTATACCATTATAGCAGAATAAAACAGCATGACCTGTACATACTATCAGAAAAACAAAGTAAGGAGAGACAGTATGGATCAGCAGGTTGGATCAGGGAGTCTTTGCTTTGCAAAGGCTCCTTTTATTATTGGAACAGCATCTGTGGTTGGAACCAAAGAGGGGGAAGGTCCCCTGGCAGATGCATTTGACTGTATCGGACCGGATGATAAATTTGGTCAGCAGACATGGGAGGCCGCAGAGAGCAGTCTGCAGAAAGAAGCATTGACGCTTGCCCTCGGGAAAGCAGATCAAAAGCCGGAAGATATGAGGTACCTGTTTGCCGGAGATCTGCTTGGACAGCTGATTGCCTCATCATTTGGATTAAAAACGTTTGAAATTCCACTGTTTGGACTGTACGGGGCATGTTCCACATGTGGAGAAGCGCTGGCACTTTCTGCAATGACGGTAGCGGCCGGATATGCGGATCGCGTGGCGGCAGTCACTTCAAGCCATTTTGCCAGCGCGGAAAAACAGTTCCGTTTTCCGCTGGAATACGCAAACCAGCGTCCGGTAAGTGCCACATGGACAGTGACCGGAGGCGGTGCATTTATTCTGTCAAAAGAGGCGAAGCAGCCGCTGGCAAAGGTGGCGGGGGTCACAACCGGAAAGATTGTAGATTACGGAATCAAAGATTCCATGAATATGGGAGCCGTGATGGCACCGGCAGCCGCCGAGCTGATTGCACAGAATCTTACGGATTTTAAACGAAAACCGGAAGATTATGACCGGATTATCACGGGAGACCTGGGAGAAGTCGGTCAGCAGATTCTGTTTGATCTGCTGCTGAAAAAAGGCATGGATATCCGCGAGCAGCATGAGGACTGTGGCATGTTAATTTTTGATTCACAGACACAGGGAACCGGTTCCGGAGGATCGGGATGCGGATGTGCAGCCTCGGTGCTGAGTGCACATTTCCTGCCAAAGCTGGCAAGTGGGGAATTGAAAAGAATACTTTTTGTGCCGACAGGCGCGCTGCTTTCTACGGTCAGTTTCAATGAAGGACAGACAATACCGGGGATTGCACACGGTATTGTGCTGGAAAGCTGTGTTTCATCCGCAAAAAAGGAGGGATAAGGATATGCAGTATGTAATTGCATTTGTAACAGGGGGAATGATCTGTGCACTGTCACAGATTCTGATGGAAAAAACAAAAATGCTTCCGGGGCGTATCATGGTTCTTTTGGTCTGCCTTGGAGCCATCCTTGGATTTGTGGGGATCTATGAACCGTTTTCCCAATGGGCGCAGGCGGGCGCGAATGTGCCACTTCTGGGATTTGGAAACAATCTCTGGAAGGGGGTCAAAGAGATGGTGGACAAGAAAGGGTTTATCGGTATTTTTCTGGGCGGCTTTAAAAACTGTGCGGCAGGGCTTTCCGCAGCACTCGTTTTTTCTTATATTGCCTCCCTGCTCTGCCAGCCAAAGATGAAAAAGCACTAGCAAATCTGGAAAATTCTGTTGTATAATAAATGGGAATTTTGCACACACTAGCTCTGTAGATCAAATAAAAGGAGATATGTGTGATGAAAAAATTAAAAGTTCTGATGATGGGCGGAATGCTTGCAGCAGGGATCTGTCTGTTTGCGGCCTGTGGTACAGCAAATGATGACGGAACGAACAATGGTGTAAATGATACTTCCAATACACAGGTTACTACACAGGAAAACATTCCGGGAACGGACAATACGACTGGAAATGGTACAACAGACAATAATACGGATGCCGGAAATTCCAAAAACGATGGCAATGTCGGAAAAGATATCGGGGATATGGGAAAAGATGTCGTGGATGGCGTGAAAGATGCCGGTGATGCTGTGGCAGATGGCGTGGATGATGCAATTGACGCGGTAGATCCGGATGCAGACACAAACAATGGCGGTAAGACCAATACCGGACGTTAGACAGGATTACCTATGAAAAAAGAAACTTACGTTAAAATGACCCAGCCGTTTCGGGATGACCCGAAACGTGCGCGGGCGTTACATAGAGCAAATAAAATATTGACGGTTGTGATTTTTGTGGCATATCCATGCCTGCTTCTGTGGCTGCTGTGGCAGAAGGATATGCGGCTGTATAAAGCCATCTGTGTGCCGCTTGACGGATTTATTATTGTGACGGTTGTGCGGACCTGGATCAACCGGAAACGACCGTATGAAACATTTGAACTGCCATCTGTGATTCCAAAAGATACGAAAGGACATTCCTGGCCGAGCCGGCATGTGTTTTCCGCGGCAGTGATTGCGTTTACGTTCTGGTTTGTGTGCCCGGCTGTGGGGATCGTATTTTTGCTTATGACAGTTGCCATTGCATGGATCCGGGTAGTTTCCGGGGTGCACTTTATCAGTGATGTAGTGGCGGGATTTCTTTTTGCTGCGTTTTTTTCTTTGTTTTTTTAGGATAAAAAGCGGGAATCCTCGGTAATTCAATTGCCGCAGATGAAAGCGCGTAACCACAGGTTACATTGGAGACTTTAACGTCTCCTCTTTTTTGAACTTTAAACAGAACACTTGTTCTTTTCTTGGAGATGTGGTATACTATGTGTATGAAGGAAAATTTAATTCATTCACGCACTTGCGTGTACAACATTAATTACCATGTGGTTTGGTCGGTAAAGTACAGGCGAAAGATTCTGAATGCGGAAGTTGAAAAGTATTTGAAAGAACATACGGCGTTATATTGAACATCAGAGTAAATCTTATTAAGGAGGAAAAGAACATGCTGCTGTCACATAAGACAGATATTCAACTGAATACAACAGAGTCTAATATCGTAGGCCATATGTGCTATGCGGCATCTAAACTCTGGAACGTGTGCAACTATGAACGCCGCAATTTCAAGGAGCTTGGAATGGCCCATTACCCTGACTGGTATGATCAGAAAGCACGGTTAAAAGGAAATATGTGGTTCAAATCCCTGCCCTCGCAGACGGCGCAGGAAGTGTGCAAGCTGGTGGATAAATCATGGAAGTCATTTTACGCACTGATAAAAAGTAAAGGCATCCAGAATCCAAAGCCGCCAAGATTTAAACAAAGCGGTATGACAATTACCTATATGCAGAATGCAATTGTACATGTATCTGGAAGCAAAAGGGTACGACTATCACTTCCGAAGCAGCTAAAGGAGTATCTGAAGCATACATATGACATCGGTGACAACTATCTGTATCTGGAAAATAAGATTTTCCAAAACACGGATGTCATCAAACAGATTAAGATATATCCACCGGATCGGAAAAACGTGTGTCAGGTTATCGTGATTTATGACGTAAAAGATGTGGAAAAAATGCAGGATAACGGACACTATTTATCAATTGATCTGGGTCTCCACAATCTGATAACCTGTTATGATTCTGCGGGCACAAGTTTTATCCTTGGAAGAAAATATCTGGAAATCTCCCAGAAATATGATAAAGAAATCGCAAGACTTGGGCATCAATGGAACAGCTGTCAGTCAGCAGGAGGGATTAAGTATCCGAAGCCATCCAAACATATGCTTAAGGTATATAAGAAAAAGCGAAACTGTATTCACGACTATCTTCATAAAGTGACCAGAGCAGTAGTGAATTATTGTAAAGCAAATGATATCCACACGGTTATTATTGGTGATATCACAAATATTCGAAGGAATAAGAATCTGGGAAAAGTGACAAATCAAAAACTTCATGCACTGCCTTATGCGAAAATATATGGAATGCTGGAGTATAAACTTGCAATGCATGGAATTACACTTGCGAAACAGACAGAAGAATATTCAAGCCAGTGTTCCCCACATGCACCACAAGTAACAAAAGAATATGCAAAGAAATGTAACAGAACCAGCAGGGGATTGTATAAGGACCAGTTGTCAGTATATAATGCGGATGCAGTAGGGGCATATAACATTATGAGAAAATATTTTGCCGGATGCGGCAAAGAGAAAAAGATATCCGTTACCGGATTATCTTCTCCCCTGATCATAAAAGTAGCTGTGTAACCCCCAAAAGGTAGCAGTAAAGGTGTCATGGACGCACCCAGAATCTGTATGGCGAAGCCATATATATCTGATGCTCGGTGATTCAATTACCGATGTAGTTCACTGTGGTTTTCACCGGCTATGCCGGAAAAATTACTGGCTTTCTTTCCGGAACTGGCGCGGTGTCATGCTGTATTTTTGTTTGAACACCCGGTTAAAATAGGAAAGATTTTCAAAACCGGATTCTGCCGCAATATCCAGAATGGAGGAGTCGGAAGTTGTCAGCAGACGCGAGGCGATTGTCAGGCGGTAGTCCCGCAGATAGTCCACGAAAGACGTTCCCATAGTTTCTTTGAAATACCGCATAAAATGAGATTCGGAAAAATCAACGGCTGTCTCTTATACACATCTCCGAGC
>ENA-OZKZ01001163-OZKZ01001163.1-human-gut-metagenome-genome-assembly--contig:-NODE-1163-length-10979-cov-5.071311_pt1 | contig 10979 bp, 8 predicted proteins | sample MGYA00244828_ERZ653768 | MGnify/ENA primary metagenome ERZ653768 (study PRJEB26926, sample SAMN06165273) | human gut metagenome | biome: ENVO:00009003; feature: ENVO:2100002; material: ENVO:00002003...
CCCTTTTAAGGGTGGTTGCAGTCTTTTTTTATTGCGCGTTTTTTTACAGCGCCTGTTTTTTTGATTAAGTAAACATATTGTAGTAGTATTCGTAAATATCCTTAACAGTATCGGAAATGTCATATTGTGGATACCAGCCAAGATCTTTTCTTATAAGTTCATTGCAACAGTATATCTTGGCATTTTCACCATTACGCACAAGAGAAGGGTCTATTTCGATACTTATTTTGCAAGACGAAAGAGAAACTATATAGTCGAGAATATCTTTTAGTTTTGTGGCTTTTCCGCTGCCTACGTTATATATGGTTTTACTTTTTTCGCTTTCAAGTATCATTCTGTAGGCTCTTACTACGTCACGCACATCGCTAAAGTCACGATATACGTCAATGTTTCCTACAATGATATTGCCATTCTCTTTTTTTGCAGATAATAGCGCCACTTGCCTGCACCAGCTTGGTATAACAAATCTGTCGGATTGTCCAACACCAGTATGATTAAATGCCCTGACACAGTATATTTTCATGCCATATTGCTCTCTGTATAGTTTTGCAAATCGTTCCTGAGTTATTTTCGATAATCCATACGGGCTGCATGAGTCAAGAGAAAATTCTTCATTGATAGGATCATCAGACTGCTGGTATTCTTCGCTTGAGCCTATGACCAATATTTTGGCATTGGGTATTATCTCTTTTGCTGATTCAAATATGTTCAGTGTTCCCTCTACATTTACAGCCATAGTTTTTGCAGGCTCTTTCCAAGAATAGCTGACGCTGCTTATTGCCGCAAGGTCAACAATATACATTGGTTTTGTTTCAGATATGACTTTTCTTACCTGAACTTGGTCAAGAATATCACAAGGAATGAATGTTACTTGATCTGCAATATCAGAACTTTCTGATATATCACAGCCATAGACTTTATATCCAAAGCTACAAAATTCTTCAGCAAGATATCCGCCTACAAAGCCTGAAACACCAAATATCAGTACTACGCCTGTCATAGCCGCACCACCTTTATCGTATCATTAATTTCTGTGTCGCCTCTTTTTCGGCTAGCTGGCGATCGTGCTTTGACATAATAGCGCAAAGCTGTTCATAGCTTGTTTTCAGTGGATCCCAGCCCAGAACAGTGCGCGCCTTGGTAGGATTGCCGAGGAGGTTTACAACATCGGTAGGTCTAAACCATTTTGGATTTACGCAAACAAGCATTTTACCAGTCTTTGCGTCATAACCCTTTTCATCAATCCCATTTCCTTGCCATTCTATCTTGATACCATTATTGGCAAAGGCAAGCTCAGTAAATTCTCTTACAGTGTGCTGAACACCCGTTGCTATTACAAAGTCATCAGGTTTATCCTGCTGGAGCATGAGCCACATACATTCTACATAATCCTTAGCATATCACCAATCTCTTAGAGCGTTGAGATTGCCTAGTTCAAGATGATCTTGGAGTCCGCAGGCTATTCTGCCTGCTGCCATTGTTATCTTTCTGGTAACAAAATTTTCACCTCTACGCTCTGATTCGTGGTTGAAAAGAATACCGTTGCATGCAAACATTCCATATGCTTCACGATATTGTTTTATCATCCAATAGCCATACTGCTTTGCAACTGCATATGGGCTGTATGGGTGAAATGGTGTTGTTTCGCTTTGTGGACACTCTTCCACTTTGCCGAAAAGTTCAGAAGTAGATGCCTGATAAATTCGGCAGGATTTATCCATGCCGAGCATATGTACCGCTTCAAGTATTCTCAATACGCCAAGTGCGTCTACATCGCCTGTGTATTCGGCTGCGTCAAATGATACCTGTACATGGCTTTGTGCCGCAAGGTTGTATATTTCATCGGGACGTACTTCATTCACTATCCTGATAATGCTTGACGAGTCGGAAAGATCGCCGTCATGCAGTGTTACAGCGTTTTCAGCTATAAGATGATCTATTCTTTCGGTGTTTGAAACAGAAGAACGGCGAACAATGCCGTGAACTTCATAATTTTTGCTAATAAGTAGTTCTGCAAGATAAGAGCCGTCTTGTCCTGTAATTCCTGTTATTAAGGCCTTTTTCATATTATCCTCCATGATATTTCTAAAATGTTTCTAAGAATATGTGCTTGTCCTTTACGCTGATAGACTCGCCTATCTGTATTTCAATAATGTTCATATCTGTCTGGGCATGGATAAGGTGTTTTGCACCCTTTGAAACTGAAATGGTGTCTCCGGTTTTTACTAACTTTTTCTCGCCGTCCACAACAACATATCCGTTTCCTGAAACTATCGTCCATATCTCACTGCGCTGTTCGTGACTGTGATATTTCATGGAATGGTTTTCTTTCAGGTATATGTTTACTGTCATTGAATTTATCTGAACATCAAGCACTGTAAAAGTACCCCATGATTTTTCCGCAAACATTGCCATATTTCCCAGCTTTTCCACATATGGTTTCATGTATCCGCTGGTTTCCTTATCAGAAACAAGTATGCCGTCATTGCTCGCTGCAACTATCATGTTTTTACAGCCCATACAAAGAAGTGGAATGCCAAGTTCATTTATAACGTGGGTGTTTTCACATTTATCATCAAGAAGCGCATTGCCTTTGACATTTTCAGACATGACCTCCGACATCATGTTCCATGTTCCTACATCTCGCCATTCGCCTTTATATCTCATAACGTCTATGTTTGTTTCTTTTTCTGATACGGCATAGTCAAAGCTTATCTTTTCAAGACTTTCATATTTTTCAAGTAGGTCATAATAATCGGAATATTCTATAAGTTCGTGGGATTTTTCAATTATGTATTCAAGTGAGAATGAAAACACACCTGCATTCCACAGTGCACCCTGCTCAATGTATTTTTCAGCAGATATCCTATCAGGCTTTTCCACAAACTTTTTAACTGAACTTATGCTGAGATCATTTTCAGGAATAATGTAGCCGTATTTTTCGCTTGGATAAGTTGGCTCAACGCCTAAAAGCATAAGCTTTTTGCTGACAGTTTCTATGCTTTTCATAAGTGAGATAACTGCTTTGTAGTAGTCATCATGTACATATGGGTCAACAGGACAAACGGCTATGCTTTCAGATAGACCAACGCCTTTTATATCATGAAGATATGTTGCTGCAAGCACTATTGCCGGAAATGTATCACGTCTGCATGGCTCGATGCAGATATCAATATCATCACCAAGCTGGTTTTTTATGGTGCTTACCTGGTCTTCGCCTGTTGCAATAGTTACTCCCACATCTGGTGAAACGCTTTTTATCTGACGATAGACACGCTGTGCCATGGATTCATAGGAATCATTGCCCGTTTTGAATAATTTGAGAAACTGTTTGCTTCTTATGCTGTTAGACAGCGGCCATAAGCGCTGTCCGCTTCCGCCTGAAAGCAGGATAATATTCATTTCATACTCTTTCCTTTATTGTTTATTATGATGTGCTATAGCAAGCGTCATTTGTTTCGCTGCAACATTATATGCTATATGATATGTATGCAGATCTGTTATTGTTGTGTCATTGTCATTACCCATTAATTCTTCAAATGTGTAAATTGGGATCGTAGAATTAAATGACCATTCATCTGTGAATATATAAAAATCGTTAGTATAGTCATATATGTTTGAAATGTCACCAATATTCACGATATTGACTGGAAAAACGTCATATGTTCTAAGAACTGTAAATGTTTGATCACAAACATAATGAGTGGCATTAGGAAAGTAATATGACATTTCTCCAATGGTCCATTCATGAAGATGAAGAAATGCAATATTTCCATCTGGGTTTTGTTTGTTAAGATCAGACGCTATTTTATCCATATCGGCTTTATTGATATCTTGTATAGTAGAATTAGCTGAATAAATTAAATTGGTACACATAACTATAAGAATCAGTGTAGATAATATTTTGTTTCCAAAACGCCCTAATAGCACGCCTACAAGTACAAGCCATACTGTGCCTAAAATATAATAATATCGCTTAGATGCAAGGTTAGTAAAGAACAAATTTATTAGTGTTAAAATCAAAAATGGTATTAGCAGAAATAACAAAAGAAGAAAAAAATCTCTATAGACTGTTTTCTTATCTGCAAGGGCAAAAATTTCTTTGAATGTTTTGGCTTTTTTTATTGATTTCAGTTTGATATGTCTGAGCAAAACGGAGAATAATAGCAAGGAAAAGATGAGCTTAAACGTAACAGTAATACCACCGCTGATAAGCATTTGTTTAAATGTCCAATCCAAAGCATCCCTTGTGTCAAATTGAGATACCCAGTAATGCTCTTGCACATTTGATATTTGCTTGAAAAGCATAGTCAACCATGGAATATATGCTAACGCACATATAACTCCGCAAATAAGAAACTTTTTGAACTTCTTGTAGTTCCGTGTGAAAAGAGAAAACAGCAGTACAGCCACAAATGCACCGAACACACCAACAAGGGCAATGTTATGTGTATACATTGCAAGTATAGAAAAGATAACAGTGCATACATAGCCATGTTTCTTTTCAAGGCTGTAGGCATAAAGCATATACACAGCCGCACCCATAAAGAAGAACATTCCGAAAATAGTCGGTCTTATTTCATGGATCTGATAAAAGATTGGCGGTGAAAAAAATGTTATAAGAAGTGCTGCAATAGCTGAATTTCTGCCAAATATCCTTTTTACAGGAAATGCAGCTATAAAATACATTCCGATAACTGCGATGATTGAAAAACAGCGCATCACAATGAGACTGTTGCCAAATATCACAACAAAAACCTTGAGTGCTACGGCGTAAAAAGGCGGGCTGTAATCATAGGGTATCAAGCGCCATATTTCTGAAAAAGAATGTTGAGTAAGAGCATACTGATATGTGCTGTCATAGTTTATGCTGTTTGAAAACATAAGCGGAAATATCGCAAATATTTCTATAAGGCTGACTATTACAAACAGTATTATCAGAAGCAGATTATTTTTTATCTGTGTTTTGAGCGTTGTTAGCGACATAGTATAATCTCCATGTGTTTTTATATGTGTAAGGTTCGGTGAACGTTCCAAGATAAGTTACATCATAATCGTCTTTTGAGTTGAAATGGTCATCAAGCTCATAAGGCGAGTCAGGGAACAGATCTCCAAAAATAAACAGTTTTTTGCTGTATTTGTTTATGTTATCAATGCTTCCGATATCAGTTACTTCAGTAGGGAAAACGTCAAGAGTGTTGAGTACGCACCATGTATCATCGCATACATAATGCTCTGCATCAGGAAAATAGTACATCATTATTCCAAGCGACCATTCATGTAAATGAAGAAAAGCAATATCATCATCTCCGTTTTCTTTGATAGTTTCTATCATATCAGAAAAATCAGAGCTATCTAATTGACTTTTAACATTGCCGAAATTAATGCAGAAGCTTACAATAAACAGCACGATACAAGCTAAGAAAAGCTTGGTATCAAAAAGTTTGCCTATCACTACTGACAGCAATATTACCATAAGAGAGCTTAAAATATAAAAATATCTGGTGGCGATGATAGGGTAAACAAGGCGAGTGAACAAAATTAGAGTGATAATAGGAGCAACATACATGAGTCCGCAGTAGAGAACACTTACAAACTCGGCACGGTGAGGTGCAAGCTTTTTACGGATATCATTTAAGGTTTTGCAGTTACGCATCTTTACCACATGGATAAGCAACATTATGGCGATAAAAATGAATATCAGGTAAGTGACAAGTCCGCTTGCATAACCAAAGTGAATATCATATGTCCAATCTATAACAAGGCTACTTGAAATTATGGAATTTGCCCAATAGTTTTTCTTAACATTTGAAAATTGCTTCATTACAACTATCAGCCAAGGGCAATAGCTTAATGCGCAGACAACTCCGCTAAGGAAGAAATAAAGAGTTTTCTTCTTTTGCTTTGAAATAATAGTAAAAGCAAAAGATACTATGTAGAAAGACAATGCCGCAAGCATTGATACATTGTGAGTATACATTCCAAGGATAGCAAAAACTGTCATGCAGATATAGGCATAATGATAGCCCTTAAACAGTGCCAAATACATATAAATAGCACAAGCTGCTGTAAGAAAATAAGCAAGTACGGTTGGACGTATCTCAGGAACGAGTAAAAAGTTGACATAAGAAAGCGTGTAAAGCAGCATACATATGACTGATGCACGTTTGCCAAAAGCTGCACGGACAGGGAATGCTGCAAGGAATATCAATCCCCATATTATTAATATGGAAAATGACCTCATTGCTAGAAGTGAACTGCCGAATATGTAGGTCCAAAGTTTAAGAAGCAAGGTATAAAGGGGAGGACTGTAGTCCTCCGGCAGAAGTTTCATGATATCGCTTAAACTGTGTTTGGTTAAAAAATACTGATAGGAACTGTCATAGTTTATTATGTCTGCATTGAAAGGCGGTAGTATATGTATAACTGATACTGCAAGCATTACAAGAGCCAATATTAAAATGCCATAGCGATTAAAAAAAGCTATTGATTTGCTGATAACATCTGAGTTGTCACTTTTGTCTGTTTTTGTTAAAGCTGGCATTTATCCTGACTCCTATCAACATAAATAATGTTTTTACATACCCTAGAATAAATTTGAAAAGCTGACGCTTTGATTCGCCATAAAGACGTTTTTCAAAGACTATTGGCGTTTCCTTTACAACCAATTTGCGGTTGTTTATTTTCATTTTAAGCAGCACTTCCTGCAAAATATCATAATTTTGACAGGTGAGCTTAACGGCTTTAAGCTGCTTTGTGTCATACATACGAAAGTCTGTGGAAATATCCTTTGCCTTTATTCCGGTTATTATTCTGAAAACAAAGTTAAGGATATGAGACATTATTATAGAGACCTTTGAATCGTTTGTCTTACCGCCTTTGACATAGCGTGAGCCTATAACAACATCAGCGCCTTTGACAAATTTCTTATAAATGTCAGGTATGTATATGGGGTTGTGAGAGCCGTCGCTGTCCATTATGAGAAATTTATCATAACGTGCCGCCTTGATACCTGTTCTGAAAGCTCCTCCAAAATGCGGAAGTCTTTGGTTTACATATCTCGCTCCGAATTTCTTGCACACAGCAGGTGTGTCATCAAGGGGCTTCATAGTATCAACAATTATGATCTCATATTCTTCGCCGATCTTATCAAGCTGTTGCTTTATCTTCGGAAGAAGTACCTTTAAATTTTCTGCTTCTTTGTAAGCAAGAAGTACTGCGCTTATAGCCATTATTTATCACTCAATTCTTATAAGTTATCGTTCTGTTTAGAAAGTATTGCAGCAGGCATACAAATATCATTACCACAAATTTCAAAATATAAATATTCATACTCGATTTAAGCAGATGTATCAGCAGGGTAGATATAAGCGAGCCTGCGATACATATGGTTGCGTATGATGCAAAAGTTTTCATGTACTCGCTGCGTTTTTTGAAATTTACAAGTGTATTTGTCATAAACGTAAAAATAAAACCACAGACATTACCAATAAGGCTGCATATCTCAGGCTTATCAAAAACGGCAAAATGTATGAAAATTGCACTGATAACATAATCTATGACCGCAGCGGATGCACCAAAAAGAGCATAGAGAATAAAGTTGCGGTATTTTTTATATAAGCTAACAATATGTGTCAATCAAACTTTCTCCCACCATAAAAATATATACTTTGTTTATAATTATATCACATTCATTCGCAAAAAGCAAGGCTTTTTGTCATATTTGCCTCTATTTTACGGTAAATATTTGGTTAATGGTTAATGAAAGAATATTGTACTTTTTGGAAATCTATGATATTCAACATCGTTTTTTACAACAAATCCGATAATATTGACGATAAAAAAAACTCCCCATGCAGAAAACCTCTGCATGGGGGATATTTTCATAAACGATAAAAATTACTTCTTAGTAGTAACACTCTTTGAAGCCGACCAAGCGCCATAATACTTAGTACCCTTTACAGTTGTGTAAGAACGAACACGAACATAGTATTTCTTTTTGCCTGAAAGCTTTGAAATAGTCTTGGTGTCAGTCTTTTTATTTGTTATTGTGATTTTCTTTGCACTTGTGAACTTTGAGTTGGTAGCGTACTGTATCTCGTATCCAGTAGCAGAGCCTTTCTGCGCCCAATCCACAAAGAATGCCTTGCTCTTAGCCGTGAGCTTCTGTATCTCCTGCTTGGCAGGATTTATCTTGAGCGTCTTTGTGATAGTGCCTGTGTAAGAGCCTTTTCCTGCGATTTTTACTGTGGCAGTGCCTATGCTCTTGTTGCTTGAGTAGGAAACTGTATAGTCAGTGCCTTTTTTCAGCGTTTTGCCATTGTATTTAACAGTAATGCTTTGCGTGATATTTTTGCCCGTGTATGACTTGTTTGAAATGCCCGAAACTGTGGCTTTCTTGAAGTTATTTTTGATACTGTAGGTCTTAGAAACTGAGCCTGTGTAGTTGCTCTTGCCCGTGATTTTTACAGTAGCTGTGCCTACCTTGGTGTTGTTTGAATAGGAAACTGTGTAATCTGTACCATTCTTCAAAGTTTTGCCGTTTAGCTTGACCGTTACACCAGGCTTCTTTGCCTTGCCATCATATGCGTAGGTCGAAGTGGAAAGTGTCACGCTTGCCTTTGAAATGCTAATTCTTGAAAGTGCCGGGATCTCAGCCGTTTCAAGAACTTTCTTGCATACTGTACATTCCTTGTGCTTTGAGCCTTTAACTCCGATAGAAGCCGCCTTGTCGACTATCCAACCGCTTGACTTGTGACCTGTGGCATTTATCACTGTCTGAGCCTTGATAACAGTATTGCAAACTGAGCAATGTGAGCCGTCTGTTTTGCCTGCGGTGGTGCAAGTAGCAGGGTAGCCCTTGTCGGTAACTGCAGTGTGACCCTTTGCAGGAAGCTTTTCTGTAACTGTCGCATTGCATTTTGTGCAAGTCTTTATAGCAGTACCCTCTGATGTGCAGGTCGGCTGTTTTGTTACAACAGAATTTCCGTAGCTGTGACCTGTTGCCTTTGTTGTGCTGTCCTTGTATGAAGTACCGCAAACAGAACACTTGTGGAGTGTGTAGCCGTCAGTAGTGCAAGTAGGTGCAACAACTGTGTCAGCATATTTGTGTGAAGTCTTTGGTATAGTTTCTGTAACTGTCGCATTGCACTTTGTGCAAGTCTTTGTTTTTGTACCCTCTGATGTGCAGGTCGGCTGTTTTGTAATAACAGCATTGCCATATGTGTGGCTCGTGCATCCGCAGGTGAATTTGTATGTCTTTGCTACAGACGGATTGTATGTAGGATAAATTTTTACAGTGAGTGAACCGCCGTTTTTGAATGTGATACGTCTGATATCATTAGCATAGTTTTCAAGCTTATTTACACTTACCATACTGCGATCAGAAAATTCAACTGTGTAGTCTGTATCGTCATAAAGCCAGAAATCAATGCTGTCGCCCACACTGAACTGAGTTTTGCTCAATACGCTTGAAAAGGACGTATTCGAAAGGTCTGTGCGCCAATAAACAGTGGTAGAGGTCGGAACTGTGAACTTATTCACATAACCGCAAGACTTGCAGGTCTGTGTTACAGTGCCGTCAGTTTTTGATGCGTACTTTGTTTCGTAGTCATGACCTGTTTTGACGTCAACCGTCTTTATATCGTCAAGATTTGAAAGGTTCAGGGAGTTGAAGGTAACGTTATTTTTATCGTAAACATACCAAACTGCTCTGCCGTTTTTGATAACAGGCTGGCAATCTGAAAGGCTTCCCTCAAAGGTGTGTATACTGCCGTTTACTGTGCCGTCAGCGTTTAGCTTCACACAGCTTACCTTTGTATCTCTGGCCCACAATAGCAAAAAGCTGTTATTATTTATCTTCACAAGCTGTGGAGCAGAAGCTGAGTCTGTACCCTCTGCATAAGAAGTTATCTTATTGAGCTTGTTTGTGGAAAGGTCCTTTGAAACAGAGGAAACGTAGACGTTTCGTGTTTCTGACGTATTGATATAATCAAGGTCAACTGTACTCTGTGCCACGATATAGCTTGATGATGACACATCAAAGCCGCCTATAGCCGCACCTGTATAGTTATAGTGACCGGCGGTATATTCAGGGTATGTTACAACGTCGATATTGCTGACCTGTTCAAAATAGCTTGGGAAAAATTTGCCTGTAGTAAAATCAGAATTATACTTCACCAGAACGGCGGAACGTGGATGAGCGTCACCATGGTCGAGGGCGACTATATGGTTGCCGTCGGTTTTTATAAACTGATTGAAGGAGTGGCTAACATAGCCATAATCAACGTTCATGACGCCGGTATATGAATCAGTGATAGTCATCGAAGGCATATCCACTTCAATGGTAACATTAGCCTGATGATTATTGCCGTCGCTTGATTTATACATTTCGTGGCAGGTCCTCACAAGCAGGTGGTCACCGCTATGGGTCATTCTTGCCGAGCCTGCATCGAATGGAACTGTAGTGTTAGCTCCATACAGACCGCAGGACTTTATTTTGTTCCAATTCTTATCATACTTCGTGATACGGAAAACCTCGAGGGAGTCGTTTTGTTTCGGATTTTCCTGACCGCTAAGTACATAATAATTATTGCCGGAGTCATAGAAAGCACCAAAGATCGGCAGTTCATTGTCGATAAGCTTAGTGCTGAGCGGTTCAAAATCAGAGCTGTAATATTCCACAAGGAGCTTGCCCTTGATAGCGCCTGACTGGACACGCATATAATTGCCGTTGTCGCACACTGTTAGGTAAGATTTCACTGTGTCAGACCATTGCACATAGTCCTGATCATTCACATTAGAGCCTGAATACGCAACACATTGCGCCACGGCAAAGGCACTGAACGATCCAGCAGACACAGCAGTAGAAACAGCCATTGCGCCAGACAGGACAATGCTCAACATTCTTTTCTTCATATTCATTAATTTCATCACCTCATACAAAAACTTTTAAATGAGAACACCTTTATATATATAAT
>ENA-OZKZ01001178-OZKZ01001178.1-human-gut-metagenome-genome-assembly--contig:-NODE-1178-length-10891-cov-3.945183_pt1 | contig 10891 bp, 14 predicted proteins | sample MGYA00244828_ERZ653768 | MGnify/ENA primary metagenome ERZ653768 (study PRJEB26926, sample SAMN06165273) | human gut metagenome | biome: ENVO:00009003; feature: ENVO:2100002; material: ENVO:00002003...
GAGATCGACATCTCCGACCTCGAGCGCGTCCGTGGCTACGACGTTATGAAGATTATGAGGATCGGCCGGGATTTTATTTCCGGGAAGTCGGAGGAACCCTACACCCCCGACAGCTCCGACGCGCAATCCGAGACTACGCCCGAGCCTTCCACACGTCGACGCGAGACCTCGGAGAGCGAAGGCTGACCGACTTCCTGACCGAATACGGGGAGGCCGTCGAGGAGGCCAAGCGGCTCCAAGCGAGCCGGCCGACTCGTGCGGCCAGCTTTAAGAAACCCCACATCAGAAGGAGGTGACGCACATGGCAAACGGAAAAACGATGCAGGCGGTCGTCAATCTGGCCGGCAGCATCGACCCATCACTCGGCAAAGCCATCGAGCAGGCTCAGAAGAAAATCAGCGGCCTGAACGTGAAGGCGCTGGCCGTTGGTGCAGCCGTGGGCGGCATCGCTGTGGCGACGGGCAAGGCGGTCGTCGAGGCCGGAAAGTACATGAAGGATCTCGGCGCGTCCTTCGATGACGCGGCTGATGCTATCCGCATCGGAACCGGCGCCACCGGCGACGCGCTGGACGGGCTTCTGGATGACTTCGACGCCGTCTACAAGAGCGTCCCGACCACAATGGAGGACGCCAGCAAGGCGATCGCAGACTACAACACCCGCCTCGGCCTCACTGGCCCGCAGCTTCAGGAGATCTCCAAGCAGGCCATCCAAGTGAGCGATATGCTCGGGGACGACCTCGGCAGCGTGATCGAGGAGTCGAGCCAAGCCTTCCAACAGTGGAACATCGACGCCGACGACATGGGCGGCGCTATGGACTACATTTTCAAGGTCAGCCAGAGCACGGGCATGGGCTTCACGGATCTGATGGCAGATATGCAGAAGTTCGGCCCGCAGCTTCAGGAGATGGGCTACTCCTTCGAGACAGCGAGTGCCCTGATGGGCCAGCTCGACAAGGCCGGCGTAAACACCGACGAAGTGCTCGGCGCCATGAAAAAGAGCGTCGCCACACTCGCCAAGGAGGGCATCAGCGCCAGCGACGGGCTCGCCATGTACTACGAAAAGATCAAAAACGCCGGGACGGCCGCAGAGGCCGCCAGCATCGCGTCGGAGATCTTCGGCACAAGGGCGGGCTCCACGATGGCCGCAGCAATCAGAGACGGCTCTCTGGCCGTCGCAGACCTGACGGCTGAGCTGCAAGAAAACGGCGAGACAATCGCCGGCGCAGCTGATGACACCTACGACTTCGCCGAGCGGCTTCAGGTTATGAAGCAGGGGCTCGAAGTGGCCCTCAAGCCTATGGCGAACACTGTGTTCGACGGGCTCAACAAGTTCATGCCGACCCTGCAAAAACTGATGGAGCAGATCACTCCGGCCATCTCCAAGGCGGTCGAGGCTGCGGCCCCGTTTGTCGACGAGTTCCTGACCGGCGCGGCCGACGCCCTCGAGGACGTTCTGCCCCTGATCTCTCAGCTCACGGCCGACCTTCTGCCAGTTCTGACGCAGCTAATGAGCACTCTGCTCCCGCCGATCCTGAGCCTGATCGGCGCCATCACCCCACTGCTGACTCCGCTGCTGTCTATTCTGGAACCCATCGCCAGCGTGCTCGGCACGATTGTCGGCTGGGTATCGAAGATCGTCAGCTTCGGCTCCGGCGTCATCTCCAAGATCGCCGGCCTGTTCGGAGGTGGAGGCGGCAGCACGTCTGTCTCTGGCTATGCGACCGGCGGCTTCACAAGAGGGCCGTCCATCGCCGGCGAGGATCCACGCTACCCGACCGAGGCGGTCATCAGTTTCAACCCTGCATACCGTTCACAAAACCTGTCCTACTGGGCAGAGGCGGGCCGGATGCTCGGGGCATCTGACGGCGAAAGCGACTACGAGCTGCTCAGCGGCGGCTCCGGCACTGCCGTGGTCTACGACCTGAGTGGCCTGTCCTTCTCTCCGCAGATCAAGGTCGAGGGCGACACTGACGAGGACACCCTGATCCGAAAGCTCCGCGACCTCGAGCCGGAGTTCATCGACTTCATCCTCGAGGCACTCAGCAGAAGGGAGGGCGGCGCCTATGTCACAGCAGACAGTCGGCTTTATTGATTATGTGGCGCAGGGCGGCGACACCTTCGACAGCATCGCGCTCGTCGCCTATAACGAGGAGCGCATGGCGAGCACCATCATCGAGGCCAACCCCGACCTCAGCGACGTGCTGATCTTCGAGGGCGGCGAGGCTGTGCGGATCCCGATCGTCGAGACCGTGGAGACGCCGGAGACCCTGCCGCCGTGGAGGAGGTGACGCCGTGAAGATCCTATACGAAGGCGTCGACATCTACCCGGACATCAGCGTCCACCGCTGCTATCACGATATGTACGCCGAAAAGCAGAGCGACGAGCTGCTGCTCAAGCTCAACGACACCCGCGAGCTGTGGGACTCGTGGAACCCCAAGAAGGGCGACACCATCGCCATCGAGGACGGCGCTGCCAAGACGGGCAAAATGTTCGTCGAGAGCGTCGTCCCCGAGTCCGGCATCATCACCCTGCGGGCCTATTCCATCCCGCAGTCTGCGAAGGATAAGCGGAGCAAATCGTGGGAAAAGGTCAAGTTCCTGCAACTGGCTCAGGAGATCGCCGGCCGCCACGGCCTGACGCTCGAGACCTACGGGATCACCGACCAGACCTACGACTACGTCGAGCAGAACAACCTCGCAGACTTCGCATTTTTTCAAAACCGCTGCACCCTCGAGGGCGCGGCGCTTCTGGTGTATGACGGCAAGCTGGTCGTCTACGACGAGGCGTACATGGAAAGCCAGCAGCCCGTCGACACCATCACCATCACCCCGGCCAATGACTTCGAGTACCGCGACGAGGGCACCAACGCCTACGGCTCGGCCGAAGCCGTCAACGGCGGTCTGACCGGCACCTTCGCAGCCCCGAACGGCGGCGACAAGGTACTGCGCCGGATCCTGCCATTCCGCATGACCGACCAGAGCGAGGCCGACCGCTTCGCCAAGGGCCTCCTCCGGGACGCCAACAAAAACGCGACCGTCGGCACCCTCTGGACGGGCTCGCTGCTGCGAGACTATGCGGCGGGCTCTGTGGTCACGCTGGCGACCGAGGGCGTTAAGTCGTGGGACGGCACGGCCTTCATCAGCCGGATCCGGCACGACTACGTCAAGACGCGGAGCAAGCTATACCTCCGCAAGCCACTGGAGGGATATTGATGAACAGCAACAACCAAATGATCCAGAAGGGAAAGATCTCCAGCGTGGAGGGAAAGGCCGACAGGAACGGCGACAAAACCACGGCCAGAGTGCTCCCGAGCACCGCCGACAGCATGGTCACACGGCCGCTGACGATCCCGTGGTATCTGCGCGGAGAGATGGGAAACCTGACCCCCGGCACAGAAGTCGCCTATGCTATGTTCGAGGACGGCACCGGCATCATCCTCTCCCGCATGGACGGAGAGTGGGACGGTATCGTCCCGGGCGACATCACCGTCAAGAAGGGCGCGCTCACGATGCAGGACAAGGGCATCAGCGTCCCGTCGGCAGACGTGACCGCCACGGGCATCAGCCTGACCGGCCACACCCACACCGACAGCATGGGAGGCGGCACTTCTGGCCCGCAGTAAGGAGGGATAGACATGGCCGTCATGGCATCATGGAACGGCAAGACGTGGGGCGTCTCCAGCCAGAGGATCGCCGCCCTGAATGGCGTCTCTCACAGCGTCGAGCTCGACACGGAAAACAGCGACGACAAAGCCGGATCCCCGGCGACTAAGACCAAGGCGCTCAAGCTGCAAAGCATGAGCTTCGACTTCGATCTGGCGTCTGCCGTGGGCGGCGACGCCCGGGGAGAGTTCGAGTCGTGGACGTCGCTGGTCGGGCAGTATGCCCCCTTCTATCTGGCCGGCCGGCGCTTCGGCCCGGCCAATCTTCAGCTCACCGGCGTCAGCCTCTCAGACACCACACTCGACAACCTCGGCCGGATCCTGAAGGGAAAGATCACGATCAACCTGACGGAATACGCCGAGGAGGCCAGCAGCAAGAAGGCCAGCGCAGGCGGCTCGAGCAAGAGCTCGTCCGCGGCCGGCGTCTCGTCCTCCGGCGGCGTCGGTCGGCGTCTGAGCGCCGTCACCGTCGGAGCATCCAGCAGCGACAAAGCTGCAAAGAAACCAAGCAACGCACAGCTCAAGTAAAGCGAGGTGATCCCATGAAAGCATCCGGCAACGGAGCGCCCGAGATCTGTGTGCAGAACCTCCTCAAGACCATCCGCGGGGAGGTGCCCTATGAGCGTATCAAGGGGATCGACCGCACGCTGATCGACAAGCCGAGCGAAACCGCTGCGACCGATCTGGCCGCCGACGTGGAGTTCCTCGTGGAAACCTACGAGCCCCGCGTGCAGCTCAGTGACTCCGACCTGAAGGCTCTGACCGCTCAGGCCGGCGACTTCGAGCTGCGGGCCAGCATCGACAACATCACATGAAGGAGGTGAACAGCGTGAGCGACGCGACAAACACCTACGGCGAGGACATCAAACTCACCACGACAGACGCGAGCACCCTATACAAGACCATCATCACCGAGCTCGAAAAGGGCGCCGGCGAGCCGCTCTACCCGGGCGACGAGCGCCGGATCTTCGGCGAGGCTCTCGTGCCCGTGTTCGTTGCCCTCTACAACAGCCTCAACGACGTCGGCCGGCAGACGCTCCTCCGCTATGCGAGGGGCGAGGTGCTGGACGCCATCGGCGAGCGGCAGGACGTGAGACGACTGGAAGGCACACCGGCCAAGACGACCATGCGCTTCTCCGTCTCCACGCCGCAGGAGAAAAACATCATCATTCCGAAGTGGACGAAGGTGACGCCGGACAGCGAAAACTATTTTGCGACCGACGAGATCGCTGTGCTGCAAGCTGGCGCCTACTCTGTGGAGGTGCCGACCTCGGCCGTGAGCAACGGCACGAAGTTCAACGGCTACGCAGCCGGCACGATCACCACCCTCGTCGACCTGATCCCCTACATCGAGTCCGTCACCAATCTGACCGAAACGGCCGGAGGCGATGACGGCGAGCCCTACTCCACCGAGGGCGACAACCGCCTCCGCGAGCGGATCCGTCTGGCGCCCGCCAAGAGATCCACCGCGGGCCCTGAACAGGCTTACATCTACTGGGTAATGACGGCCGACAGCTCCATCGTGGACGCAAAGGCCGTCAGCGAGAAGGAAACCGTCAGCGAGACCCTCACGGTCTACGACGGCAAAGCCTTCAAGGGCGGCGGCACACTTCTGACCGACACCCTCGTCGTGAAGGCCCACGGGCAGAGCACGGCGGCGGTCAAGGACACGGACTACACCGTCGACTACACCGACGGCCTGCTGACCATCACGCTCAAGGGCAGCCTCGCGGCCGCCGAGAGCATCGACATCATCATCACCCGCACGCTGGAGGGCTGCGTCAAGATCGTGCCCCTGCTGGAAGGCGGCGGGATCCCCGACGCTGCCATGCTGGCGAAGGTGCTGGACGTGGTCAACGCCAAGGACATCCGGCCGCTCACCGACAAGGTGAGCGCCGTGCCCCCGGAGGTCGAGACCTACGACATCGAGATCGTGTACTACACCACGCCGGAGAGCGAGGCCGAGGTGATCGCCAACGTCGAAGGCACCGGCGGCGCGATCGACCGCTACAACGAGTGGCAAGTCGCAGCTCTCGGCCGGGACATCAACCCCGACCAGCTCCGCAAGCGGATCCTCTCGCCTTCGTGGGGCGAGAACCTGACCGGCGCCTTCCGCGTGGACGTCGTCAAGCCGACCTACAAGGCCCTCGACGAAACGCAAGTCGCCAAGTTCAGCGGCCACCTGACCGTCAGCCACAAGGTCGAGAGCGAGGTGGTGTAAATGCGGCTCAATGAGACCGAGATGGTCAAGCTGCTGCCTGCGTGGATGCAGGAGGACGGCGGCGACAAGGGCCTTGCCGCCGGCTGCGACATTATCAGCCGCGACGCCTATGCACGCCTGAAGCTCCTGAGCAGGTGGAACAAGATCGACCAGCTCAGCGACGCAGAGCTCGACGAGATGGCGTGGGAGCTGAACATCCAGTGGTATGACAGCACCGCGCCCATCGCAGCCAAGCGGGCCGTCATCCGCAACAGTGACCGCGTCTACTCAAAGCTCGGCACCCCCTACGCTGTGGAGCAGATCGTGGCCGACTACTTCGGCACCGGCGAGGTCAGGGAGTGGTATCAGTACGGCGGGCAGCCGCATCACTTCAAGGTGCTGAGCGACAACCCGAGCCTCGTCAACAGCAACCTCGACCTGTTCCTGAAACTGCTGCGGACGGTCAAGCGCCGCAGCTCGTGGCTCGACGCGATCCTGATCTGCCTGACCGGCGAAATGTTCCTTTATTCCGGCATGGCCGTCAGGGATCACACCCAAGAGGTGCACGTCATGGGCAGCGACGAGATCCACATCTACCACGCGGCCGTCGTCCACGACAACAACCGCGAGACCGTCAGCATCGGCACCGACGCGGCGGTCATCTCAGACTAAGGAAAGGAGATAGACATGGCTGCATTTATCAACAACGACATCACCACCGCCGGCCTGATCGTTCTGGCGAAGGGCGTGGCCGGCCAGAAGATCAACTACACCAAGATCGTCCTCGGCGATGGCTACCTCGAGGAGGGCCAGACGCCCCGCACCCTCACCGGCGTGGTCAGCCCGAAGGCGACCGTCGACATCACGAAGCTGAAGATCAACGGCGACTGCACCGTGGCCGTCGGCGGCATCTTCACCAACGGCGACGAGACCGAGGGCTTCTACTACCGCGAGCTCGGCCTTTATGCCGAAGATCCCGATCCCGAGGTCGGCGAGGTGCTGTACTGCTACGGCAACTGCGGCGATCTGGCCGAGTGGATCCCGCCCTCCGGCGGCGCCACCATCGTCGAGAAAACTATTGACATCGTCACCGCGATCGGCACGGCCACCAATGTGACCGCCTACATTCCAGCCGACGCCTATGCCACCAAGGAGGACTACGAGACCTACAAGGCCATCGCCCTCGGCGCGCAGGCTACGGCAGAGGAGGCTCTGGCGCTCGCCCGGCAGGCCATCGCAATCGCACAGGCCGCCGAGGCGTCGGTGAATGACCTGAGCAACGCGGTCGGCCAGAACACCAGCAAGATCGCAACGCTGTGGGACGCCGTTTTCAGCGAGATCACGACCAACCCCTTCCAGATCACGTTTGCAGACCTGACGGGCATCACCCTGACGGCCGGCATCTGGAACAGCGGACTCCAGCGCCTCGAGTGCTAAACTACCGGCCAAAGGCCAGAAAGGAGGCCGCCCATGTATAGAGGCACCACACCAACCATCACCATCAACTGTGACATCGACGTCAGCGAGTTCGTGACCATGTGGGTAACATTCCGCACGCAGCAGCTCGCCACCTATGCCCCGCCGAAGCAGGTGGAAGTCACCAAGCACCTCGGGGACGAGGGCGTCGACGCGACCGACAAGGTCGTCACCGGCTACATCCTCAGCGTGATCCTGATCGACAGCGCCACCAAGGAGCAGGTCATCGGCGACGTCTCTTTCGAGAACGCCACGGCCTCGGCCAACGGCAAAGTCACGGTCACGCTCGCGGCTGCGCCCTCCAACCCGATCCTCGTCATCATCACAAGCATCGCACTGTAAGGAGGCCGGCCTATGAAACACTACGGAGCAGTCGACGACCCGAAGGACATCACGACGAAGGAGTATGTCGACGCGGCTGACAACGCTCTGAAGGTGAAGGTCGACGCCCTGTGGGACTTCGTTTGCACGGACATCACGAGCAACCCCTTCCAGATCACATTCGACGATCTGGAGGGGCTGACCGTGAGATCCGGCATCTGGAACACAGGGCAGCGGAGGCTCGAGTGCTGATGGGAAACTGCTACAACTACACCCCGATCCCACCAGCCGAAGCCTCCTGCATCATCGCGCACCTGTTCGTCGAGCTTGCCCTGCCCTGCTCCTGCTGCAAGCGGGAGGACGGCGTCATCGTCATTCAGGGCAAGACCTACGACGGCAGCAGCGCCCGCGTCACAATCAAAGGCGAGGAGGTGAGATACTACGGCAAGCAACGGACACTCGCGGCCATACGAGCGGGCCAATGTAGGCCGCCCGCCCTTCGGCCGTGACAAACTGCCCGAGATGCAGGTCATCACGGAGGCCAAGGAGCTCGAGAAACACACCTACATCAAGACCAGAAACCCGGCCGTTTTCCCGAAGAAGGAGCGGCTCGGTCTGGCACAGAGGATGATGAACGAGGCCAGCGACCTCGTCGCCGATCTGATGGAGGCCAACGATCTGCTCCTGACGGATCCCGAGGAGCGTGAGCTCAGGTATCGCGCGCAGCGGTCGGCGCTTCGCAACTGCCGAAAGCTGATCCACCATATCGAGCTCGCGCATGAGATCCTCAGCAGCTTCAGCGATGACGCCTTTGCATACTGGGCGAAGATGGCGGCCGGCGTGAAGAACCAGACCGCCAAATGGTACAAAACGGATAAAGAGAGGGCCGCCAAGCTGGACGCGCAGAAGCGTCACCAGTGAGGCGGCCCTCGGGGTATGCCTTGTTTTTTCGTGCCGGCTCGGCCAACAACGCCCGCAACGTCAACACCGATGGCACTCTGAACAGGAACAACGCCTACAACGGCAACAACGGCCTGCGCCCCGCTTCGATGGATCGCCCGACTTATTAACCGCCCGGAGACGGACGGCGAACACTGTGCCCCATCATCCAAGGAAGGCATATCCCTCCCGCAGCCGCGGCCGTCTGACCGGCCCGGTCATGGGTAAACACAAGACCGCCGATGCTCCCGGCGGCGCACGCAAAGCGTGGCCGGAGCTATACACGGCGGGGAGACTTTTCAATGGAGAATATCGTAAACAGCACCATCGCGCTCTACAAAGCATACCGCAAAACCCGCTGCGGAAAGCGCGACAACCCGACCGCCATGCGCTACCGCATGGAGGCCATCGAGCGCACCGTCGCCCTCTCTGAGAGGCTCCAGCGGCGCGACTATTCCTTCGGGCCCTACTACCCCTTCAAGGTGTACGAGCCCAAGGAGCGGCTCGTCCTCGCCATCGACTTCGAGGGCAAAGTCGTCCAGCACTCGCTCTGCGACAACGTCCTCGAGTCGGCGTTCTCCCGGCGCTTCATCCGGGACAACTACGCCGGCCAGATCGGCAAAGGCACCCACGACGGCCTCGACCGTCTGGCTGCGGCCATGCGCCACTATTTCTTCAGCCGAAAGGCAGCAGACGAAGCAGCCCGCAAGGCTGCCGGCCTGCCGCCCCGGCCGATGAACGAGTGGGACTACGCCGACGGCTGGGTACTGAAGGGCGATTTTTCAAAGTTCTTTTACACCCTGCTCCATTCCTACTGTTACGAAACGGCCCGCCGGGCCCTGAAGTGGCTGAAGGATCCCGAGCTGATCGACTTCGCCGAGTGGCTGCTGTGGCTCATAATCGACAGCACGCCAGACCCCGGCATCCCGATCGGCAACCAGTCGAGCCAACTGCTCGCGCTGCTCTATCTGGACGCCTTCGACCACTGGCTGAGGGATGACCGCGGCCTCGTATATGGCAGGTACATGGACGACTTCTACATCATCCACAGCGACAAGCTGCTGCTCCGGCAGATACTCAAGGAGATCGAGGCGTACATCAAGCCGCTCGGCCTTCGGCTGAACGGCAAGACGCAGATCCTCCCGCTGAAGAACGGCATCGACTTCCTCGGTTTTCACACCTACCTCACGCAGACCGGCAAGGTCGTGAGGAAAGTGCGGGCCAAGAGCATCGACAACATGAAGCGCAAGATCCGCAAGTTCCGCGGGCTGGTGGACTCCGGCAAGATGACACTCGACAGCGTCGTGCAATCCTACGCGAGCTGGACGGGCCACATCTCACACGGCAACACCTACCACCTGCGGCAGAACATGGACGCCTATTTCTTCAGCTATTTCCCGGAGCTCAAACCATCACCGAAAGGAGACACAACTCATGGCCCAAAAACTGAGCAACCTCGCAAACAAGTCGAAGGTCAAGTTCGGCAGCCTGTACGGCAGCCCGATCGTCTGGATCGTGGCCGATAAGAACCACGCAGGCTACCCCTCCAACAGCGTCACGCTCGTGACCAACCAGATCATCAAGATGCTGTGCTTCGACGCGACAGAACCGAGTAACGGCAACAGCGACCGCCGCAACTACGGCAACAACCGCTACATCTACTCGAACCTGCGCCAGTGGCTCAACAGCCCCGCGGCTGCTGGCCAGTGGTACACCGCACAGCACTCCGCAGACCAGACGCCGGACTCCTCCCACGTCTGGAATAGCGTCAACCCGTACAGTGGCCTCGCCGGTTTTCTGAACGCCTTCACCGCCAACGAGCGGGCGGCTCTGCTGAATACCACCATCACGGTCGGCAAGAGCTCCACAGACGGCGGCGGGACGGAGACCTGCACGGACAAGATCTTCCCCCTGTCCTGCACTGAGGTCGGCCTGAGCGGCGACCACGTCTGCGGCAGCAAGCTGGCGATCTTCAGCGACAACAACAGCCGCATCGCCACCGTGACGGCCTCCTGCGTCGCCAATTCCAACTATTCCAGCAACCCGGGCTCTGGTGCCGCGTGGTACTACTGGCTGCGGGACGCCTATGCCGGCTCGGCCTACAACGCCCGCCTCGTCAACCTCGATGGCACTCTGAGCAGGGGCAACGCCTTCCTCGGCAGCCTCGGCCTGCGCCCCGCTTGTAATCTGTCCTCTGATCTCCTGATCTCCGACTCCGTCGACTCGGATGGATGCTATACAGTGATCTACAATCAGGCGCCCACAGCGCCGCCTGTCTCTTATACACATCTGA
>ENA-OZKZ01001181-OZKZ01001181.1-human-gut-metagenome-genome-assembly--contig:-NODE-1181-length-10878-cov-10.417906_pt1 | contig 10878 bp, 7 predicted proteins | sample MGYA00244828_ERZ653768 | MGnify/ENA primary metagenome ERZ653768 (study PRJEB26926, sample SAMN06165273) | human gut metagenome | biome: ENVO:00009003; feature: ENVO:2100002; material: ENVO:00002003...
GTACAGATGTTTGTATCCATGTGCAGAAAAAACAAGCTGTTTTTTCTGCACATTTTTGTTTTTTGGCGCATCAAATCAGCTGACAATGCGGTTTTTCCTCTGTATAATGAGGACACAAGGCAAACCCGTGATCTGATGAAAAGGAGAGAACATCATGGCAAACAAAATCCGCGATTACACAAAGCTTGCCGCCGACATCTGTGCCGCCGTCGGCAAGGACAATATCCTCAGCGCGACCCACTGTGCCACCCGCCTGCGTCTGGTGCTGAGGGAAACACCCTCGGACGAAGTGACCAAACAGATCTCCGAGATGCCCGCCGTCATCAAGGTGATGGAAAGCGGCGGCCAGTATCAGGTGGTCATCGGCACCCATGCCAAGGACGTGTACGAAGCACTGGCCCAGCTGCTGGATCTGGACAACAGCACCGCTGCCGCGCCGGAAGTCAAGCAGGGCCTCGGCAGCCGCATCATCGCCACCATGTCCGCCGTGTTCGCACCCTTTGTGTACATTCTGGCCGCAGCCGGTCTGGTGCAAGGCGCACTGATCATCATTACCCACTTCTTCCCCGCTTTTGCGGCCACCGGTACGTATTCCGTGCTCAGCTTCATCAGCTGGACGCCCTTCACCTTCCTGCCGGTCATGATCGCCGTCACTGCTTCCAAGCACTTCAAGTGTAACACCTTCATTGCCATGTGGTGCTGCATGGCGCTGGTCAACCCGGACTGGGCTTCCATCGCTGCCCGCATCGCAGACGGTGAGGTCATCAAGTTCCTGGCCTTCCCCATGAGCCAGACCACCTACACCTCCACCGTGCTGCCGCCGCTGTTCCTGGTGCTGGTGCTCAGCTGGCTGGAGCACTGGCTGGACGAGCATCTGCCCGACATCATCAAGGCGCTGGCTGTGCCCTTTATCTGCACCATTGTTATGGTTCCCCTGACTATTCTGGTCATCGGCCCGGTGTCCAATGTGCTGGCAAACGCCATTGCTGCTGCCTACAACTTCCTTGCCAACAACGTTCCCGCACTGGCCGCCATTCTGGTGGGCGGCATCTGGCAGGTGTTCGTCATCTTCGGCGTGCACTGGGGCGTCACTCCCATGTGCCTTGCCAACTTTGCCAACTACGGCTGCGATTCCTTTCAGGCATTCCAGACCTGCGCCGTCATCGCACAGGCTGCTGCCTGCTTCGGCGTGTTCCTCAAGACCAAAAAGGCCGACATCAAGAACGTTTCCCTGTCCGCTGGCCTGACCGGCATCTTCGGCATCACCGAGCCCGCCATCTACGGCGTGACCCTACGCCTGAAGAAGCCCTTCGTCTGCGGCTGCATCGGCGGTGCCATCGGTGCGCTGATCATCAGCTTCTTCAACACCAAGTACTATGTATACGCTGGTCTGCCCGGCCTGTTGACCACCGTCAACGCCATGAGCGACGCCAATCCCTCTTCCTTTACCGGCATGATGATCGGCGTGCTGGCCACCATTATCATCACCATCGTGCTGGTGCAGATCATCGGCTGCGATGAAAAAGAAAAATAACAGAGGTTTCAACCATGCTTCCTGAAAACTTCCTTTGGGGCGGTGCGGTCGCTGCCCACCAGCTGGAGGGTGCCTGGGACGCCGACGGCCGCGGCCCCAGCGTCAGCGATGTGATGACCGGCGGCAGCGTCAGCACGCCCCGCCGCATCACCGATGGCATTGTGCCCGGCGAATTTTACCCCAACCACGAGGGCATCGACTTCTACCACACCTACAAGGAAGATGTGAAGCTGTTTGCCGAACTGGGCTTCAAGTGTTTCCGCACCTCCATCTCGTGGAGCCGCATCTTCCCCCGCGGGGACGAGCAGCAGCCCAACGAGGCCGGTCTGCAGTTCTACGACGATCTGTTTGACGAACTGCTCAAGTACGGCATCCAGCCGGTGATCACCCTGAGCCATTTTGAGATGCCCTACGCCCTTGCCAAGGAGTACGGCGGCTGGTACAACCGCAAGTGCATCGACTTCTTCGTGCACTACGCCGTCACTGTGATGGAGCGCTACAAACACAAGGTCAGGTACTGGATGACCTTCAACGAGATCAACAACCAGAGCAACACCACCAACGACATCTTTGGCTGGACCAACTCCGGCGTGCGGTTCTCCCAGTTCGAGAACAAGAAGAAGGCCCTGTATCAGGTGGTACACCACGAACTGGTGGCCTCGGCCCTCGTGGTCAAAAAGGGCCATGCCATCAACCCGGACTTCCAGATCGGTTGCATGTGCTCCTTTGTGCCGTACTATCCCTACTCCTGCAACCCGGACGACGTGATGCTGGCGCTGGAATCCATGCACGAGCGCTACTACTTTGCGGATGTGCACTGCCGCGGTCACTACCCCGCCTACGCTAAGAAGGAATGGGAGCGCGAGGGCACTGCCCCGGTGATGGAGCCGGGCGACGAGGCCATTCTGGCCGAGGGTGCTGTGGACTATCTGGGCTTCAGCTACTACATGAGCAACGCGGTGCGTTCGGACGTGGCCGTGGAGAGCGACGGCATCAGCGGCGGCAATGCCCACACCGTGCCGAACCCCTACGTCAAGGCCAGCGACTGGGGCTGGCAGATCGACCCGGTGGGCCTGCGCTACGCACTGGCCACCCTGTACGAGCGGTACGAGAAGCCGCTGTTTATCGTGGAGAACGGCTTCGGCGCCATCGACAAACTCCAGCCCGACCACACCTGTGACGACAGCTACCGCATCGACTACCTGCGCGCCCACATCGAGGAGATGAAAAAGGCCGTGGAGTTGGACGGCGTGGACCTGCTGGGCTACACCCCGTGGGGCTGCATCGACGTGGTGTCCTTTACCACCGGCGAACTACGCAAGCGGTACGGCTTTATCTACGTGGACCGCAACGACGACGGCTCCGGCACCGGGAACCGCTATAAGAAAAAGAGTTTTGACTGGTACAAGCAGGTCATTGCCACCAACGGTGAGGACCTGGGCTGAGATATTTTCCGCAAAAAACACGACGCCCCGCCGGGTGCCGTGTTTTTTTTGCGCCATTTTGCCGTTTCCATCTTGCAAAAGTAGCGTAGTGCCTTATAAAAGAGGCTGTGCCCCGGTGTGCGCGGGCACGGTTTAGGGATATATAGGATAAAGGGAAAAAGAGTATGAGTTCTCAAACGAATACGCTGACGGAAGGCCCTCTGGCCAAGCAGATCTTTCTGGTCAGTCTGCCGCTGGCGCTTTCCAACCTGCTGCAGGTGCTGTTCAATATGTCGGACGTGGCGGTGGTGGGGCGCTTTGCCGGGTCTACGGCGCTGGGTGCCGTGGGCTCCACCAGCACGCTGGTGACCCTGTTCACCGGCTTTCTCATTGGCCTGAGCAACGGCATCAACGTGCTGGTGGCGCGTTTTTACGGCGCGCGCCACCCCAAGGACGTGGAAAAGACCGTCCACTCGGCGGCCATCATCAGCGCCGTTGCCGGTGTGGTGCTGCTGCTCATCGGCCTGCTGGGCTCCCCCGCCATGCTGCGGCTGCTGAACACCAAAGAGGATCTGCTGCCCGGCGCGATTTTGTATCTGCGGGTGTATTTTCTGGGTATGCCGGCGCTGGCTCTGTACAACTTCGGCAACGCAGTGTTCAGCTCCATCGGCGACACCAAAAAGCCGCTGCTCTACCTTTCTATTGCCGGTGCGCTGAACATTGCGCTGAACCTGTTCTTTGTCATCGTATGCGATTTGAGCGTGGTGGGCGTGGCACTGGCCAGTGCCATCAGCCAGTGCGTTTCCGCGTTTCTGATCCTGCGGGCGCTGACCCGGGTGCAGGACTGCTACGCGCTGGACGTACATAAATTACAGCTGGACCCGGTGCAGGCTAAGAGCATCCTTGCGCTGGGCGTGCCCGCCGGTTTGCAGAACGCTATTTTTGCCATTGCCAACCTGTTCATTCAGGCAGGCGTCAACTCCTTTGACTCCCTGATGGTCAAGGGCAACAGCGCCGCCGCCAACGCGGATGGGCTGATCTACGACTGCATGGCGGCCTTCTACATGGCCTGCGCCAGCTTTATGAGCCAGAACTACGGCGCGGGACGGCCTGACCGGGTGAAGAAGAGCTACTTCATCAGTCTGGGCTACTCCTTCGGCGTGGGGCTTGTACTGGGCGCGGCGCTGTTCTTCTGCGGGCCGGCCTTCCTTGCACTGTTCACCACCGAAGCGGCGGTCATTGACGCCGGCATGAAGCGCATAGCTGTGATGGCCTTTGCCTACTGCGTCTCCGCCTTTATGGACTGCACCATCGCCGCCTCACGCGGGCTGGGCAAGACGGTGGTACCCACCGTCATCGTGGTGCTGGGCTCCTGCGTATTCCGGGTGATCTGGGTGTACACCATCTTTGCCCACTTCCACACCATCCCGGCGCTGTACCTGCTGTACCCGTGCAGCTGGATCCTGACCGCACTGGCGGAGATCGCCTATTTCGCCAGCTACTACAAGCGCGCAATGGCGATTTTCCGCAAGCCCGCGGCGGCGTAATAAAAGAAAATATGATATAAAAAGGGCTGCTGCACGGTTTGTGCAGCAGCCCTTTATTTATGCTTTTGTCAGGGGGTCAGAGCGCAGCTCAGATCTCCTTCTTCAGGGTCTCGCCCATGATGTAGCCGTAGGTCAGAGCGGCGTCGAAGCCCATGCCGTACTGCTTGGCGTCCTTCTCCTCGATGGAGCCGCAGACGTCGCCGGCAGCGTACAGGCCGGGGATGGCCTTCTTGTCCTCGGTCAGGACATGGCAATCGGTGTCGATGGCCAGACCTGCGGTGGTCAGGTAGAAGGTGGGGTCCACGCGGATGGCCCACAGACCGTCGCGGGTCTCGATGTAGGGGCAGTTGCGGCGGCCGAACTCGTCCGGCTCGCCAGCCAGAGCTGCGGCGTTGTTTGCCTCGATGGCGTCTGCCAGATTGGGCAGGTTCAGCTCCTCAGAGGCCTTCTCCACGCTGTCGTAGTGCACAGCCTCGCCCTTCTCGAACATAGCAACGTAGCCGTTGAAGCCGTAGGACTCGCTGTCGCGCAGCTTGACGGCAGAGGACTCGTCGAACACATAGTAGAAAGTATCGCCGTTGTCTTTATTCAGCTTTGCCTTGGCCATGGTGTAGTGGTTATCGGAGACGATGTTGCCGATGTTGTCGCCCTTGATGTTGACCATGATGCCGGGGGCAGACTGGTGGATGAAGGCCAGCTCGAACTTGCTCTTGTAGCTGGACAGGAAGGCGGGCAGAGCGCGGTTCTCGCACTCCACATAACCGCCGGCGTCGATACCCATCTGGATGCCCTCTCCGGTCATGCTGGAGGCGCAATTGAAGAAGAAGTCGGCGTAGTCGGGGCTGTACTTCTTCAGCATTTCGGGGTTCTTGGCAAAGCCGCCGGAGGCAAGGCAGACCGCCTTGCCGCGCAGGGTATAGCTTGCGCCGTTCTCGCCCTTGGCGTGGAAGCCCACAACACGGCCGCTCTCGTCCTTGATCAGGTCGGTGACGCTGGTGGAGTAGATGATCTTGCCCTTCTCGTACTTTTCCACGCGCTGTGCCATGAACATCATGGCGTAGCCTGCGCCGCCCTCGTAGCAGCCGGGTGCCAGATACGGGGTGGAAGCGCCGTACTGGGTAGCGCTTTCGTAGTTGCCCATGGTGTTGAAGCCGATGCCGATGCCTGCCATCCAGTCCACCAGATCGCCGGCGACGGTGTACTGCTTGGTCATGTAGGGCATTTCACCGTTGAAGAACTCGGTGCGGTGGTACTTCTCCATGGTCTGCCAGAAGTTCATCATGCCCTCCAGCGTGCCCATGGCAGAGCTGCGGAAGCTGCCGTCCACATCGTAGTTGTACTGCAGCTTGGAACCTGCGGTGGCAACGCCGCCGTAGGTCATGGACATGGAGCCGCCGGGGATATCGCGCTTCTCCACCAGAATGACGCTGTAGCCGGCCTCCAGCAGGCGGCAGGCGCAGGTCAGGCCGGAGGTGCCGGCACCCATGATGACGACATCAGCCTCTTCCTCGATGACCTCGTTGGAAGCTGCAATGGTGACTTCCTTGGAGAAGTCGTCCACGTTATAGCCAGCCAGCTCGATGGCCTCCTTCACAGCTGCCTTGACAGCCATAGAGGTGATGGAGGAGCCGCGCAGGTTGGGCACGTTGACGCTCTGGTGCTCGACGATAGCGGCAGGGATGCGGGAGCAGGCGTAGTTGCCGATGCCGATGGTCTCCTCGTGAGACAGCACCTCACAGGCAGTGATCTTGCCGTCAAAGAAGGTGGTAGCTACGTGCACCCAGCTTTCGTGACCCATAGCCTTGGTGACGTACTTGCCGTCCACCGGGGAGGAGGGCTTGGTCACAGCGGAGGAAGCAGCAGAGGAAGCTGCGGAGGAAGCGGGAGCACTGGTGGTGCTGGAAGCGGAGTTGCCGCAGGCGGTCAGCAGACCGGCAGCAGCTGCGCCCATGGTGCCCACAGCGGCACCGCGCATAAAGTTGCGACGAGAGATCTTAGCCATAAGGTTCGCCTTTCTTTTTCTTTTCTCTTCTTTTTTGCGTTTTTCCTGTTCCTTCGTGCATTTTGAACATTGATACGATTATAGCAAAGTTTCGTTCCAGTGTGAAATACAAATTTGCATCCTCATTTATCAAATCTCTTTATAAATCACTTTCTCTTTACGGTCTGTCAGCAATCCTGTATAATAAAGATGACCATCTTTTTTACCCAAGGAGGCGCGCCGTTCTATGACGATTTACCAGTTGGAGTGCTTTATTGCCGTAGCGGAGGAGCTGAATTTCAGCGCCGCCGCCGAGCGGCTGTTCACCACCCAGCCCGCCATCACCTACCAGATCAATGCGCTGGAAAAGGAGACCGGGCTGCACCTGTTCGAGCGCACCACCCGCCGCACCAAGCTGACCGCTGCCGGGCAGTCCTTTTATCTGGACATGGTGCAGATGACCAGCTTTGGGCGGCAGGCGCTGAAGAAGGCGCAGGATATTCAGGACGCCGACCGCTCCCACCTGACCGTCGGGCTGCGGCAGCTGTTCGATTACAGCACCTTTTCCAGCATTCTGGCCCAGTTCCAGCACCAGTTTCCCAACGCCTGCGTAGACGTTGTGCCGCAGGACAACCGCCGCCCGCTGGAACAGCTGCGCTCCGGGCAGCTGGATATCGGCTTCTTCTACGCCACCGAGCACTCCCGCGACCGGGACATCTCCTTTACGCCCCTGTTCGCCCTGGGCTACCATGTGCTGATGAACCCCAACTCTCCCCTTGCCGACCGGCGGGCGCTGCATCTGGCAGACCTGAAGGGGCAGAGCGTGGTGTCCTCCGGCGCATTCGACAGCTTTCTGTCCGCCTGTCAGGGGCCGTCGCTGGAGCAGCTGGCGCAGGTGGGGGTGGATTGCAGCAAGATCACCCCCAGCTTTGAGGGTGCGCTGATCATGATCCAGATGGGCACCGCCATGTCCATTGTACCCTGCCTGTCCACGGCGGTGATCCCGGGCATCGTCAAGGTGCCGCTGCTGGATTTTCCCCCGGTGACGGTGGAGATCGCCGCCATGCGCCACGCACCCCGGCTGGAGGTGCAGTCCTTTATCGAGATCGCCAAGCAGAAATACGCCCATCACCCCGACCCGCTGCGGATGGAGGCACTGATCTAAAAATTATCCCCCGGGAAAATCTGCGGATCTTCCCGGGGGACTTTTTCAACTATTTTACTGATAATCGTGGTTGAGGAACAGGGCCTTGATGACCACCACCTCGTCATATTCCTCCTGCTCCACCTCCACGTCCGCGTTCAAGGATTTCAGGCGTGCCTTGACTGCATCCAGTGCCTCGGGCACGGTGACGGCGCGGCCTTCTTCCACGGCGTCCATCATCTGCTTGAGCACGATGGGGTGGGCGTACCAGCTTTTCACCGGGAAAGCGCCGTGGGGGTAGTGCTTGACATACTCTGCCATGGCTGCCTCGGCCTTTTCAGCACGCTTCATGATGGCGTTGTTGTTATTGTGGGCGGTGGGCAGCATATTGTAGCTGGAAAACAGGAAGATGGCGGCAAAGCCGAACAGCGCAAAGTACACGCCGTAGCTGCCGGTGTGGCTGAACACGGAATACAGACCGTAGGCCGCCGCCGCAACACCCAGCACAAAGATGGCCAGCGCCACATAGCGGTACACCGGCTTGCTTTGCAGCTGCGCACGCTTGCGGCGCTGGGCAGCGCTCAGCTCGGCGGAAAGCTCCGGCTTTGCGTCCAGATACTCCTTTGCCCGGCGCAGCACGGTAAGGCTGTGCTGCGCGTCCTCGGAAAGCTCCGGCAGCTTGCGGGCGGCCTTTTCGGCAGCCTTTTTCTCCAGCGCCTGCTCTCCGGCAGCGCTGAGCAGATGCAGCTGCGGCTGCTCCTTGGCAAGCACTTCCAGCAGGGCGTCCACGTCCCGCTCGTCCTTGAAGTTGCACTGCTTCTGCTTGCCGCCGTCGTACTCCACCACAAGATAGGCCATGGAGGCAAACACGCCCTTGCCGGAAAAGCCGCCGGAGCTCATAGCCACCCGCTTGAACACCCGGGTGATGCTGCCGTAGGGCAGATAATAGCGGCGGTCGATGTAAAAGCTGTTCAGGTACAGCGCCTTTTTGCCTACACCGCAGGGGCCGATCTTCCGGCAGGCTTTTTTGTCTGCCTCCAGCTCCTGCGGGTCAAGCTTTGCCATGCCCAGCTGTGCGGGTTTGAAAATCATGGGTAGTTCCCTTCTTTGCTTTAAATTCTACGCCCCTATTTTCCCACGGGACGGGGGCAATTGCAAGCCTTGATTTTTAAAAAACAGCGCCCGCCGCTGTACGGTCAGGCAGCGGCGGGCGCAAGTTACTTACGGAAATATAGAGCCGTCAGTTCCTTATGCCTTGGAAGTAGAGCTCTTCTTGGTAGCATGGAGGAACAGAGCCAGCATTGCGATGGCAAAGACGATGCCGATGGGGTAAGCAACGGCGGTGTTGTAAGCCACCAGCTTGCCGTCCGCATAGGTGTTGATCATCTTGCCCAGGCACTCGGGAGCCAGCACGAAGTAGGTGCAGGACACAGCGCTCATGAAGGTTGCAGGCACGGCGGTGATCCAGAAGTTCTTCTTCTCCTTGAACAGGTACATGGAAGCAGCCCACAGGACGATCATAGCCAGCGTCTGGTTGGTCCAGCTGAAGTAACGCCAGATGACGGTGTAGTTGATGAAGCCCAGTGCGTTGCCGATGCCAAGGAAAGCACCAACGCCCAGCACGGGGACACACAGCTTCAGGCGGTTTGCGTAGCTGTCCTGATCGATCTTGAGCCAGTCGGCCAGAGTCAGACGAGCGGAACGGAATGCAGTATCACCGGAGGTGATGGGGCAGATAACGACACCGATCATAGCCAGTGCCACGCCGACATTACCCATGGTCTTGAGGCAGACGTCGTAGATAGCGGCAGACTGACCGGCAGCCAGAGCCTCGGCCAGACCGACCATCTTGCCATCGGTGATGGTGTACAGTGCGCAGCCGGCAGCAGCCCAGATCAGAGCGATGATGCCCTCGCTGACCATTGCACCGTAGAATACGAAGTGACCCTGCTTCTCACTCTTCATGCAGCGAGCCATCAAAGGCGACTGGGTGGAGTGGAAACCGGAGATAGCACCACAGGCAACGGTGATGAACATGAAGCTCCAGATAGGAGTGTTGGAGGGGTGCATATTGCTGAAGTTTGCCCAGATCTCGGGGATGGTGTAGGCGGGGTTGGTAAAGATACCGAAGATAACGCCCACAGCCATGATGATCAGGCAGATGCCGAACACAGGGTAGATCTTACCGATGATGGCATCAATGGAGATAAAGGTTGCGATGAAGTAGTACACCAGAATGATGATCAGCCAGAACAGAGTGGTGGTCAGCAGACCGGACATACCGCCGTTCTTGCACAGGGTAACGATCAGGCCTGCGGGGCCGACTGCGAACACGGTACCGACCATGATCAGCAGCACCACAGAGAACACACGCATGATGTTCTGCATCACGGGGCCCAGATAGCGGCCGGTGACCTCGGCGATGGAAGCGCCCTCATTGCGCTCACTCATCATGCCGGAGAAGTAGTCATGTACGCCGCCGGCAAAGATGGTGCCGAAGGTGATCCACAGGAACACCACGGGACCCCACAGAGCACCCTGCAGTGCACCAAAGATGGGGCCCAGACCTGCAATGTTCAGCAGCTGGACGAGGAACAGCTTCCACTGGGGCATCACAACGTAGTCAACGCCATCGTTGATGCGCACAGCAGGAGTTTCGCGGTCGTCCGGTCCGAACGTGTTGTCCACGATCTTACCATAGACAAAGTAGCCTACGATCAGAAGTGCCAGACACAGTAAGAAACTAATCATACCAGAAACCTCCTTTTGAATTTCAGCCGCCGACAGCTTATGCCATACTGCGGCTATGACCGATCTCTGGCTTCATGTTAACACCTTTTTCATAATTGTGTTAATATTTTTTAGGTATAGTTCCCATATCAAAAAGTATATGGCCGCTTATTTTATTTGTTTGCGCAAACTTTTATTTTGTGGCGATAACACGTTTTAATTCGTCGTTTTGTTTCTTAAAAATTTTCTCCCGGGAACGGTCAAATCCGCCCCCGCCAAACTTTGCGCCGCCTTTTTGTGCACTTTGCTTAATCGTTTGCGATTTTCTCCCCAAAACGTGGAATTTGAGACGAAAAGAAGGGAAATCTGCCCTCTCAGGCGGGGCACCCGTGAAAATGGGCTAGCGGAGCGTCCGCAGACGCTTCGCTAGCCCGAAAATAAAAATAATTCTTCCGTTGCAACAACGACGACCGCCGCCAGTGGCGGAAACAGGGAGGAGTTGTTGGGGCAGCGGCCAG
>ENA-OZKZ01001194-OZKZ01001194.1-human-gut-metagenome-genome-assembly--contig:-NODE-1194-length-10795-cov-5.251210_pt1 | contig 10795 bp, 10 predicted proteins | sample MGYA00244828_ERZ653768 | MGnify/ENA primary metagenome ERZ653768 (study PRJEB26926, sample SAMN06165273) | human gut metagenome | biome: ENVO:00009003; feature: ENVO:2100002; material: ENVO:00002003...
GTGAAGCTTACGCTTTACAAAAAATCTCGCTGCGCTCGTCAAAAAGTCTGATAGCTCAGACATTTTTGATGGCTATAATCAAATTTGAGGTGGGCCTTGCCCCCTCAAGCTCCCCCGCTGCGCGGTTATCTTTCCTCAGCAGCATAGGTTTATTGACAGTCTGGAAAGACCGCTGCATCAGCAGCGGTCTTTTTCTTGCTTTTTCTTGCTTTTTTGCACTTTTTGTGCGAAATTTGATGTAGAGTATATAGTGAAAGCATATTGGAGGTAAGTTATGAATTACAGGGTGATCGACTATAAAAGCTGGCCGCGGCGCGAGAAGTACGAGTTCTTCTGCGCGGCCGACCAGCCGTTTTACAACCTCGGCTACAGGCTCGATGTCACTAACGCCTACAGCTTTGCGAAGAAAAACGGCGTGTCGTTCTACATGGTGCTTACCTACCTCGTGACGAAGGCAATAAACTCCGTCGAAGCCTTCCGCTGCGCCAGGCTCGACGGGCAGGTAGTGCTGTTTGACGAGCTGATGCCGAGCTTTACAGACCTCAAGCCCGGCAGCGACAGCTTCCACATCGTCACCATGCCCGCCGGAGACGACATTCTCGCGTTCTGCCGCGAGGCAAAGCGCCGCAGTCTGGCGCAGGACTGCTTCATCGACCCGAGCATGGAGGGGCAGAACCTCATTTACATCTCCTGTGTGCCGTGGCTCGATATCACCGCCATGTCGCACGAGCGCAAATTTGACCCCGACGACGCGATCCCGCGCATTGCCTGGGGCAGGTTCGTTGACGACGGCAGCGGCCGCAAGGAGCTCGGCATGACGCTCGAGCTCAACCACCGCTTCATCGACGGCTACCACGTCGGCCAATTCAACGCAGAGCTCTGCCGTTTTTTTAGAGGCGCTTTTTTAGAGGCGAATTAAGGCTGCACCGATACAGCGATTACAGGTGCCCGGTATCGAGGGGGCCGACGAAACCGTGGCGTTTCGCCACCCGCGAGTGCGTCGGGCTGCTGCAATATATGTATTTATACGATTTTAATGCGCCACTGAAGAAACGACCCCTCAGTCACGGTAAACCGTGCCAGCTCCCCTTGCGCAGGGGAGCCAAGGGGGAGCGACACAAAATTTTAATTGCAGTATCGGGAAGCGGCGGTTTCGCGGTTTTCTCCGTACCCTCGATACCGGGCTGCCGCAAAAAGCGTATACGCAGGCGCGTTCATGCGCCTCTAAAAAAAGAGTGCAGATCTTAATCCGCACTCTCTTTTATTTACATCATACGTTATTTAAGCCTGTCAGGGCTTGACGGAGCCCCAAATGCTGCCGAGATAGCCCTGGAGACCCTGAACGAAGGTATGGGGAGTTTTAATGATTTCATCAACGTTGCCCTTGTCGTATGCATTGCCGATGTCCTCGAGCATCCCAACGAAATCATCGGTAGCGCTCTCGACGCCCGACTCGACCTTATCGCCGTAATTCCAAAGGTTTTCGAGCTTGCTGACGTCGGAGCCGACGCTCTCGCTGACGGCGGCCTTGATCTCTCCGAGCTTTGCGGTGACGGTTGCCTGGGTCTTTTCGACAGCGGCGGCGACGCCGTTATCGTTATCTGCAAGGCTTACGGGCGCGAACGCGACAGCGAAGATCATTATCACCGCGAGTGCCGCAGCCAGTATCATTATAGCATTCTTTTTCAGAGTATTGGTCATTTTGATACCTCCATAATTGCGGTTTTTGTTTAATTCTATACTTTTTCCCCTTGATAATATAGATTAAACCACATCACGGAGCAGATTGCAAGAGTTTTTTATTGATTTTAATAAAAATTTTCCACAGAGGCAGTTTTTGTCCCAAAACGAAGGCTAGCTCGCCGAAGAAAATGCCGCCGATGACGTCCGCGAAGACGTGCTGCTTGACAAGCAGCGTCGACAGGCACACGAGCACGGTGAACACGCTGCAGAAGAGCTTGAACCACGGCCTTGCGCCCGGCGTACGCAGCGACTGGCGGAACACGAGGTAGGCGAACATGCAGTGCATCGACGGGAAGCAGTTCGTCGGCGTGTCGAAGGAGTATACGACCGACAGCGCCCAGATAAAGCCGCCGTCGGCGGGGTTGAGCTCCGGGCGGGGGATGCAGCTCGGGAAGGCGATGAATATTATGCCGCAGATGAGGTCGCCGATCACGACGCCCGCTGCGAAGCGGCAGCACAGCTGCTCGTCCTGCCGGGCGATCAGCAGCAGACCCATTCCCCAGAACAGGAACGTTGCGACGTATATGACCACCCATTCCGGCCGCAGGGGAAACAGCGCATCGATGCCGAGCGTCACGTCAGACGCGCGCGAAAAGTCAGCCAGCGACTTCGTGCCGAGCCACACGATTGCGTGTATCGCGCATATAGCCAGCAGCGGCACTATTGCATATGCGTGGAATATGGTTTTCTTGCTGTTTGCCATGTTGAACTCCTGACTGTATGGTTTAAAACCGCACAGTTAATATAAACGATACCTCTGGCGTTGTCAAGCCTTTTTCAGAGGCGTTTTTTCAGAGGCGCTTTGACGCACCTACCGATACATTTATTGCGTCAGCCCGGTGTCGAAAATACCGACGAAACCGGTTTCGCTTCTCCCTACACGGTGCAGGCAGAGCTTTTGCACCAAATCAGCACAAATTCACGGAATGCGAAACGCTGCGGTTTGTTCCGTTATCCCGATACCGTGCAAGCGCAATAAACGTATGGGTACAGCCTTAATGCGCCACTGAAAAGACGACCCCTCAGTCAGCTTCGCTGACAGCTCCCCTTACGCAGGGGAGCCAAGGGGGGAGCGGCGTAAAACATGCACCACGCCTACGGGATGCGAAACGCTGCGGTTTGTTCCAATGTTTCGATACCGGGCTGACGCAATAAGTGTATCCGTAGCGGTGTCCGTGCGCCTCTAAAAAGCTGTGTAAGGGGAGGTGGGTCGGCGTTAGCCGAGCCGGTGGGGTTGTATTTTTAAATCCGTGCGGCAGCGCCGCACACCTCAATTATTCAATATTAATTATTCATTATTCATTCGCAGGCGCAGCCCTGCGCTGTCAGCTCTCAGCTTATTTTACGCCGATTTTACAATGTGATGATTATTGATTTTATAAAGCGCGGATAAAATGGTGATTGTAAAATGGATTGTAAATTGTAAAGAGAGGGACAATTGATGGACATATTCGACGCGCTGGAGATGATAGGCGGCCTGTGCCTGTTTCTTTTCGGCATGAACATAATGGGTCAGGCGCTCGAGCGCCGCGCCGGCAGCAGGCTGCGCACTACGCTGAGCAAAATGACCGGCAAAATGATGACGGGCTTCCTCACCGGACTTGTCGTCACCGCCATTATCCAAAGCTCGTCGGCAACGACCGTCATGGTGGTCGGCTTTGTAAATTCGGGGCTTATGACCCTGAAGCAGGCCATCGGCGTCATCATGGGCGCGAACATCGGCACGACGGTGACGGCGTGGCTGCTGAGCCTCGGCGGCATCAGCGGCGACGTAGTCTGGGTGCAGCTTCTAAAGCCCACGTCGTTCACGCCGGTTCTGGCGCTTATCGGTATTATAATGTATATGTTCAGCAGGGACAGCCGCAAAAACGATACGGGCATGATACTGCTGGGCTTTGCCACGCTCATGTTCGGCATGGACACGATGTCCGGCGCGGTGTCCGGCCTGCGCGACGTTCCTGCGTTCCGGCAGATGTTCGTTGCATTTACCAACCCTCTGCTGGGCGTGCTCGCCGGCGCTGCGCTGACTGCTATCATCCAGTCGAGCTCGGCCTCCGTCGGCATACTCCAGGCACTGGCGCTGTCCGGTCAGGTCAGCTACGGCGCGGCCATCCCCATCATCATGGGTCAGAACATCGGCACCTGCGTCACGGCGCTCATTTCCTCGGTCGGAACGAGCCGGAATGCAAAGCGCGCCGCCGTTGTGCATCTGTCGTTTAACGTCATCGGCACGATCGTGTGGCTGACGGCGTTCTGCATCGTGCGCACCGTCGCGGCGCCGGCGATACTAGGCGAGAGCGCGACGATGTACGGCATCGCGATAGCGCACTCGGCCTTCAACATTGCCTGCACCGCAATACTGCTGCCGGCCTCCGGTCTGCTTGAGAGACTGGCGATACGCCTTGTGCCGGACGGCAGGAAGAAGGAGAGCGAGGTCACGCTCGACGAGCGTTTGCTCGCCACGCCGCCGCTCGCGCTTGAGCAGTGCAGCGTCGTGACCGAGGACATGGCCTACTACGCAGCAGGCGCGATGAAAAAGGCCATCGAATGCGTAAACGACTTCGACCCCAAGGCCGCGCAGGAGGTGCGCGACAGCGAGGACGAGACCGACAAGTACGAGGATATGCTCGGCACCTACCTGCTCAAGCTCGGCGCGGAGCCGCTGAGCGACGAAAACAGCGAGGAGGTCACGGAGCTTCTGAAGCTCATCGGAGATTTTGAGCGCATCGGCGACCACGCGGTGAATGTCATCGAATCGGCCGAGGAGCTGCACGAGAAGCAGCTTGAGTTTTCGCGCAGCGCCAAATACGAGCTGTCGGTCATGAGCTCCGCCGTTTGTGAGGTGCTCGACCTTGCGGTCAAGGCCTTCGCGGATAACGACGCTCAGGCGGCCAAGGCCGTCGAGCCGCTCGAGCAGGTCGTGGACGATCTGAAAAACGAGCTGCGTACACGGCACATACTGCGCATGAAAAAGGGCGAGTGCAGCATCGAGGCGGGCTTTGTGTGGTCCGATCTTCTCACTGACCTTGAGCGTGCGTCCGACCACTGCTCGAATATCGCGCTGTGCGTGCTCGACATGAAAAAGCACACCCTCAGCGCCCACGAGACTCAGCATGAGCGCGAGGATGTCCCCGAATTTTCCGATCAATACCGCCGCTATTCCGAAAAGTACGCTTTGCCCTGAGTGCACGAGCTCCGCCGCGCAGGAGGCTTTTAAGAAAACGATCCGCCGCACCTGCTGATAACAAGTGCGGCGGATCTTACGTATTTCTTATTGTTACCCTTAGAACGTACCCTTAGAACGGCCAATCGAAAATGGAATTCCAGAATATCCAGCTTGCTATTTTAATAATAAGCATTTTTCTTCCTCCGTATTTAATATTTTCTTCCTCAATTATTAAAGACGGATTAAAAGCACAATTATTTCACGGCTTGAAAAATTATTTGATTTTCCCGGTGCCTGCAAACCGGCACCACACCTGCGGTAAGCGAAACGCCACGGCTTCCTCCGCACTCTCCGGTCGGGATACTGCAAAAACCGTATCGATACTGCCTCAATGCGCCTCTAAAAAAACGTGGCGACGGGCTGCTCGGGGGCGTCGCAGGGGGAGTCCTCGATGAAGGTGAGCACAGGCCCCTTTTTGCCGTAGGCGCGGCTGAACTTGAAGTTTATGCGCGCAGTGAGCACGTGCCAGGAGTCGCCGACAATGCTGTCGGAGTCCTCCCACTGGCAGATGAGTCCGGCAAACTGGATATCCTCGGCGCAGCAGGTCATGACGTGGCGGCCGACGATGAAGCTTCCGGCAGGAAGCTTTTTGCGCTTTAAATAGCGGCATTTGAACTTAACTACCTTGTTTTCATACTTTTTCGGCTCCTCGGACATATCGCGGTACCAGACGGCGTAGTCGTCATCGCCGATCTCGACAACGGGCGCGTCAAGGTCAAACGGCAGGGGGTCCTCGATCTCATCGTACTTGACCGTGCCGTCGGCGTACTCATAGGCAATATCGCTGCGGCGCGAGGCGGCGCGAACCAGCTTGTGCAGCTCCATTTTGTCGATGGAGTCGTTATAGCGGTTAAATACGGTCAGCTCCGCACTTTTGAGCTTATCGTAGACGAGGCTTCGCATATTGGCGTTGTAGCTTAAAATGCTGCGCGCATCGGCGAAGAAAAACTCCTGATAGACCATCCACAGCTCGGGCAGCGCCTGATACAGATCGTCGAGCATCCACATGCCGTTGTACTCGATGACGCACCTTTCGCAGTCGTACCGGTCGAGCCAGCCGCGGAAGGCGCTGCGTGTGAGCTCTTCCGGCTCCTCGACGGTCACCATGAACACGTTGGGCGCGGAGAACTTATCGGGCGCGTACTCCTCCTCGCCCTCCTCGCAGACGACCAGCAGCGTGCGCTCGCCGCTGTTAAAGCGCTTATCCTCAAGCGTTTCCTGGATAAACTTCGTTTTTCCGCTCTCGAGAAAGCCCGTGAACAGGAAAACGGGAACCTCTTTCACATTACTCAATGCCGAACAACTCCTTGACAGCCTGCTCGTTTAGCTTCGAGCCGATCACGCACACGCGGCCGGTGACTGCCGGCTCGCCGCGGCGAACGTCCGCCTCTCCGGGAACGTAGTCAAAATAAAGCCACTTGCCGTCTGAGGCATCGACAAAGCCCTTGGCGCGCAGTATCGTGCCGTAGCTTGCGTCCTCATCAAACTCGCTGAGAGCCTTTCGGACCTCGGCCTCGGTGAACTTTTTCGGAGTCTCGACGCCCCAGGAGGTGAACACCTCGTCGGCGTGGTGATGACCGTGATCGTGGCCGCAGCCGCAGGAGCAGCTCTCACCGTGCTCGTGGTCATGGTCGTGGTCGTGCTCGTGCTCGTGGTGATGGTGATGCTCGGAGTGATCGTGGTGCTCCATCTCCTGCATGGTGGTCGACAGGGAGTCGATGTGCTCCATAACGTCAACGATCTGCCTGCCGCTGAGCTCGTCCCAGGGCGTGGTTATGACCGTGGCGTTGGGGTTTAGCTGGCTTAGCATCGCGCTTGCGGTTACGACCTTGCCGTCGGAGGCGGAATCGGTGCGGCTGAGGACGATAACGTCGGCATTGTGCACCTGGTCGTTGAAGAATTCGCCGAAGTTGCGGATGTACATACGGCAGCGACCGGCATCGACGACGGTGACCTTTGCGCCGATCTCGCAGCCGGGCACGCTTGCGACGGCCTTTGCAACGTCCGAGAGCTTGCCCACGCCGCTCGGCTCGATGAGGATGCGGTCGGGGTGATACTGCTCGATGACCTTCTGAAGCGCGGCGGTGAAGTCGCCGACGAGGGTGCAGCAGATGCAGCCGGAGTTCATCTCGGTGATCTCAACGCCCGCGTCGCGCAGGAAGCCGCCGTCAACGGCGATCTCGCCGAACTCGTTCTCGATGAGGACGAGCTTTTCGTTTTTATAGCCCTCCGCGATGAGCTTGCGGATGAGCGTGGTCTTGCCTGCTCCGAGAAAGCCGGAGAAAATGTCTATTTTAGTCAAGGTTATTACCTCCTTAGTAATATACACGTCCAAAACTATATTATAGCACAGCTTTGCAAATTTGCAAACTTGTGTTGAAGCCGCGATTCATATATAATTGAAAGGGTCAGAGCCGGACTCGAAAATATTGCTCATTCAGATATACGATAGCATTTACCGCTTGCGCCGGCAGTAAAATATATCTATAATGTCTATAATGAAAAACATATATTAAGCATATATAAAGAGAGACAGAGAGAAATGGAAAAACTGCGTATAACGGCGCTTGCGCTGTGCCTGAGCGTCGCGCTGTGCGTCGTGAGTCCGTGCGTCCTTGCCGAGGACGAGGGTGCGCCGAAGCTCAATTCGGCTCAGAGCGCACTGATAGGAGACCTGTCAAGCGGCAGAATACTCTACAATGTCGACGCCTACTCGCGCCGCTATCCGGCAAGCCTTACGAAGATCATGACGCTGCTGCTGGCGGTCGAGGCCGTCGAGCAGGGCACGGCGTCGCTCGAGGACATGGTCACCGCCGGCTCGGACAGCCAGTCCGGACTTACCGAAGGCAGCTCAAGCTCCGGTATCTGCATCGGCGAGACGATGAGCATGAAGGACCTTCTCTACTGCGCCGCGCTTGCTTCGGCAAACGAGGCGTGCAACATCATCGCCGGGCACGTCGCCGGCTCGATAAGCGCTTTCGTGGAAAAAATGAACGCACGCGCCGCCGGGCTCGGATGCAGCGGCACGCATTTTGTCAACACCCACGGCATGCACGACAGCGAGCACTACACCACGGCGCACGATATGTTCCTCATCGCCCGCGAGGGCATGCGCCACGCGCTGTTCGCGCAGCTCGTCGGAACCCGCGAATACACGACGAGCGCCACAAATGTCAGCTCGCCGCGCACTCTCAGGAACTCGAACGCGCTTATAAACAGCGATTCGCCCTACTCGGATAAGTATTTTTACACAGGCGCGGTCGGCATAAAAACAGGCTACACGAGCTATGCCGGCTACTGCCTCGCGTCCGCCGTGCAGCGCGAGAGCGTGAGCGTCATCACCGTCGTGCTCGGCGCGGACGGCGGCTCCGGCAGCTATGACAGTTTTGCCGATACCGTGACGCTGCTAGACTGGTGCTTTGAAAACTACTCCTACCACAGCATCGTCGAAAAGGGCTTTGCCGCCGCGAGTCAGCCGCTTTCGGTAAAAGGAAAAAGCGGAAGCGTGACGCTCGTCTGCGCACAGGGGATAAGCGCGCTGGCGGCAAATGATCTTGATGTGTCGGCGCTTGAAAAGACCGTCACGCTCAAGGCCGAGACGCTCGACGCCGTTCCCGCCGAGGGCACGGAGCTCGGCACGGTGAGCTTTTCAGACCCGACAGACGGTACTGAGCTCGGCACGGTCGCACTCGTCGCCTCAAATGACGTGCAGCTTGACGAGTCCGAGCCGCAGCCGGCCGCTCCGCAGGAGCTCAGTCATGAGCAGAAGCTCACCATCGTCATAGTCTGCGCGATCACGGTGCTCCTGCTGCTGGTGTTCATCCTGCTGCTGGTGCGGCGGCAGAAGCGAATGAATAATAAATAGTGAATAGGTGAGGTGTGCGGCAAACGGATTTTCAGTGGCGCATTTAAATTCTACCGATACATTTATTGTGATATCCCGACCGGAGAGTGCGGATGAAACCGTTGAAAAAGGGCGAGCAATGCTCGCCCCTACGATATAGATTTCAGCTCCGGCAAAGTCTTTAGAAATGGAATGGGCAAGATAAGTTCCCTACAAGGCATGACGCACTGCCGGGCAACCGCAATATATGTATAGGAGAGGCGTTAATTCGCCACTGAAAAAATGAACATACAAATCACAACAGAATTTATAAGGCTTGACGCGCTGCTGAAGTTCGCGGCGCTCGTCGGAACGGGCGGCGAGGCAAAGTACGTTATCGCCGAGGGTCTTGTCAAGGTAAACGGCGAAGCGTGCACCATGCGCGGAAAAAAGCTTCGTGAGGGCGACATTGTCGAGTTTGCCGGAGAGACGGTTAAAGTAACAAAATGAGAATAGACCGCATAGCTCTCAACGGCTTTCGAAATTATGATTTTGAGACCGCGGAGTTTTCGCCCGGCACGAACGTCATCTACGGCGAAAACGCGCAGGGCAAGACCAATCTTCTGGAGGCCGTGTACATGCTCGCGATGGGACGCAGCTTCCGCACGCGCTTTGACAGGGAGCTTATAGGCTTCGGCTGCGACAGTGCGGAGATACTTGCCGAGGTCGAAAGCCATGAGCGTGAGCAGACCGTGAGAATACTGCTCAAAAACGGAGTTCGGAAGCAGATAACCGTAAACGCCGTCAAAAAAACGGCGTCGGAGCTGGGCGAAACGCTCAACGTCGTGTTGTTCTGTCCGGACGATCTTAATCTCATAAAGGAGGGCGCGGCGGCGCGAAGAAGACTGATGGACAACGCCATATGTCAGATCAGGCCGCGCTATGCCGGGTATCTTTCGCAGTTTAACAAATTCTACGAGAGCAAAACGCGCATTTTAAAGGACTGGCGCGACAAGCCCTCGCTTCTGGATACGCTCGACGAGTTTTCCGACGGCATGTGCCGCACCTCGGCGCAGCTTATCCGCTATCGGGCATCGTTTGCCGCCCGGCTTGCAGAGGAGGCAGCGCCCATACACGGCGAGTTTTCCGGCGCGGACGAGAGGCTCAATATAGAGTACTCGACCGTGTCCTCGGTCAAGGATCCGACCGCGTCGGCAAAGGAGATATTCTACGATCTGTGCGACCATATGGAGGCTCACAGAAGAGCCGAGCTCGACTCCGGCCAGTGCCTTTCCGGCGCGCACAAGGACGATCTTATAATCAGCATAAACGGCAAAAATGCGCGCAGCTTCGCAAGTCAGGGGCAGACGCGCACGGCCGCCTTATCCATAAAGCTCGCCGAGCGCGAGATATACCTCAGCGAGACCGGCGAGTATCCGATACTGCTGCTCGACGACGTGCTCTCGGAGCTTGACACGAAGCGTCAGGAGTTTGTCCTCAACCGCATCGGCGGCGGACAGACGCTCATAACCTGCTGCGAGGATGAGGGCATCTCGCGGCGCACCGGCGGCAAGGTGCTGCACGTAAAAAACGGGAGGATCGGCTGATGTATCTGCATCTCGGAATGGGCGCCGTCGTCCGAACGGACAGCATAATAGGCGTTTTTGACCTCGATAACACCAGTCAGTCGCACCTTACGCGGCGCTATCTCGCCGCCGCGGAAAAAAGCGGTCAGGTAGTAAACGTCGCGGAGGATATCCCGAAAAGCTTCGTAGTCTGCCGCGACTGCGGCAAAACGACCGTGTACCTGAGTCAAATGTCGCCGCAGACGCTTTTAAGGCGCATTGAAACTGTCTTTATACGGTAATTCCGGCAGCCCGGCAGCGCAGGCTGTGCCTGCGAATGAATAATGAATAGTGAATAATTAAAAATTGCGGTGTGCGCAAAGCGCACAAATAAAAATACACCTGTCTCTTATACACATCTGACGCTGCCGACGATAA
>ENA-OZKZ01001197-OZKZ01001197.1-human-gut-metagenome-genome-assembly--contig:-NODE-1197-length-10791-cov-3.840909_pt1 | contig 10791 bp, 12 predicted proteins | sample MGYA00244828_ERZ653768 | MGnify/ENA primary metagenome ERZ653768 (study PRJEB26926, sample SAMN06165273) | human gut metagenome | biome: ENVO:00009003; feature: ENVO:2100002; material: ENVO:00002003...
CCAGGTAAGTCTTACCGGAACCGGTAGGGCCTACCATGATAATATTACTCTTTTGCAGCTCCACATCATTCAGATCCTTGGGAGCCGTTACTCTTTTGTAATGATTGTACACCGCAACGGAGAGGACTTTTTTGGCCTCCTCCTGTCCGATGACGTATTCATCCAGGAAGTTCTTGATCTCCTTGGGTTTCAGAAGGTTAATGTCGGGACTCGCAGTCTCTTCCACTTCTTCATCTTCCAGTTCTTCCTCCAGGATGTCTGCGCAGATGTCTACGCACTCATCACAGATATATACCCCGGCAGGTCCCGCGATCAGCTTGCGGACCTGACTCTGGGTCTTGTTACAAAATGAACATCTGATGTCATTTCCGGAATTTTTTCCTGCCATTATTATACTCCTGTTGTTTTATGCCTCGTGGAAGGTGATCACCTTATCGATCAGACCATACTCACAAGCTTCCTCAGCGCTTTTCCAGTTATCTCTCTCGGTGTCTGCGCAGATGGTCTCATAATCTTTGCCGGTGTTCTCAGCCAGCATACGGTTCAACTTCTCCTTGGTGCGGAGGATATGCTTTGCTGCGATCTCGATCTCGGTGGCCTGGCCCTGGGTACCGCCCAGAGGCTGATGGATCATGATCTCTGCATTGGGCAGTGCAAAACGCTTGCCCTTGGCACCACCTGCTAAAAGGAATGCTCCCATGCTGGCTGCCATACCGATACATACGGTGGATACATCACACTTGATGTATTTCATAGTATCGTAGATTGCCATGCCTGCGGTAACACTGCCGCCCGGGCTGTTGATATACAGATGGATATCCTTATCGGGATCCTCCGCTTCCAGGAACAGTAACTGTGCCACAATGATGCTGGCGGAAGTCTCATTCACTTCCTCACCCAGGAAAATGATCCTGTCCTTCAACAATCTGGAATAAATATCGTAAGACCGCTCACCTTTGCTGGTCTGTTCAATGACATAAGGTACTAAACTCATATTCTAAAACCTCCATTGCTTCTGATTAATATTACTATCGTATCCTACTTAGCAGGCTTTTTCAACGAGATTCCGAAGATTTAATAAAAATTTAGGAACTTTTAAATCTGAAAAAGAAAGCGGACCTGGCAGTCCGCTTTCTCTTCGTATCGTATCTTAAAGCACAGATTATGCTTCTTCCGGCTTCTCTTCTGCTGCCTTTTCCTTCTTGGTGGTCTTCTTGGCTGCAGCCTTTGCTTCCTTAGCGTTGTCTACGATGAAATCAGCTGCCTTTCTTACGCAGATATCTTCCTTCACCTGCTTAGCGCCCTGCTCACCCAGAAGCTCTTTTACCTTGTCAGCTTCCATCTGGTAAGCTTCTGCCATGCTCTTAACTTCAGCTTCGAAGTCTTCCTCGGTAGCTTCCATCTTCTCAGCAGCTGCTACAGCTTCCAGAACCAGACGGGACTGGATTCTCTTCAGTGCTTCGGGCTTCAGCTGCTCCATCATGGTCTGAGCGGTCAGACCGGTGAACTGCATATACTGCTCCAAAGAAAGACCCTGTGCCTGAATTCTCTGTGCAAAGTTCTCTAACAGCTGTCTCTGCTGGGTCTCTAACATAGCATCGGGGATCTCCATCTGAGCGTCTGCGATCACTGCATCCAGAACTGCCTCTTCCTTGGCAATCTTAGCTTCTTCTTCCTTCTTGGAAGTCAGCTTCTTCTGTACATCCTCTCTATACTCAGCCATAGTATCGAAATCGGATACCTCGCTTGCGAACTCGTCATCCAGATCAGGAAGCTGCTTCTCCTTGATCTCCTTAACGGTGCACTTGAATACTGCAGGCTTGCCTGCCAGCTCGGTTGCATGATAATCCTCAGGGAAGGTTACGTTTACTTCGGTCTCCTTGTTCAGTTCAGCACCAACCAGTGCCTCTTCAAAACCGGGAATGAAGGAACCGGAACCGATGGTCAGGGGATAGTTCTCACCCTTGCCGCCCTCAAATGCAACACCGTCTACAAAACCTTCGAAATCGATAACGGTCATATCGCCGTCCTTAACAGCACGGTCTTCCACGCTGATGGTTCTGGCATTGCTCTCACGCTCTCTGTTGATCTCAGCGTCAACCTCTTCATCAGAAACTGATGTGTCGATCTTTGTAACTGTAACGCCCATGTACTTACCAAGAGTAACCTCAGGTCTTACAGCAACCTCTGCTGTGTAGATGAAAGGCTGTCCCTTCTCAATCTGAGTAACCTCAACTGTTGGGCGTGAAACAATGTCAACACCGCTCTCGTCAACCGCACCTGCGTATGTCTGCTGCATAAGAATGTTTGCTGCATCCTCGTAGAACACACCTGCTCCATACATTTTCTCAATCATAGCTCTTGGCACTTTTCCTTTACGGAATCCAGGTACGCTAATCTGTTTCTTCTGCTTCTGATATGCAGAATCCAATGCTTTCTCTAATTCCTCAGCTGCTACCTCAATAGTAAGCTTCGCCATATTATGCTCTAAATTCTCAACCTGTACACTCATGTCAATCGTTATCCTCCTTAAAAATATATATGAATGGTATGTACATCAAATGTAATGTGGGCATGCTTTTTAAACTGCTAAGCCCAGTCATTGGATGATTATAACACAACAAATCCACTATTTCCAGTGTTTTTTACATTAAATTTGCTTTTGTGTATAATTCCATAAATTGTCAGCAATACCAAAACATATTTTTGTCATTTTACGGCATAATATTTCCATACACATACAGCTTGTGTATAACGTTTTAAAAGGAGGTATTGCATTATGGCAGCATCAAGTAGTAAAAAGGCTTCTGTACCGGAGGCAAAAGAGGCTATGAGCCGTTTCAAGGAAGAGGTTGCTTCAGAGCTTGGAGTTCCTTTAAAAGAGGGCTACAACGGTGACCTTACTTCTAAGCAGGCCGGTTCAATCGGTGGCGAGATGGTCAAGCAGATGATCATGAAGCAGGAGCAGCAGATGAAATAAGCTCTGCAATAGCAGGCTTCAAATGTACGCTTCAAATGCAAGCATAAAAAGAGGCCGCGCACCATGGGGTTGGTGTGTGACCTCTTTTGTTATAATACAGGGGCTTGCCGGTCTAGTATACCAGCCCCTGTCGAATATGCTCTACTGTGGCATCGTCTGTGAAGTATCTGACAAGCTCGAGTGCAAACGCAATAGCTGTTCCCATTCCACGACTTGTAATCACATTGCCATCCACAACTACAGGCTGCTCAAGCCACTGTGCACCGAGCAGCTTTTCCTCAAAACCCGGATGACAGGTAGCTTTTTTGCCCTCAAGTATATGATTCTCACCGAGCACGCTAGGCGCTGCACATATCGCTGCAACAAGTTTTCCCTCAGCGGCAAATCTCTTAATTGTCTTTACTACGGTCTCATCCGCGCCAAGGTTTAATGTACCCGGCATGCCTCCCGGCAGTACGATTGCATCGTAGCTGTCAAAATCAGCCTGTGCCTTTGTGGTATCTGTCTTAAATGTCACCTGATGAGAGCTTGTCACCTCGGCTTTTTCCGTGATTGATATGGTTTCAATCTCAAGCTTTGCTCTTCTAACTATATCTACTACTGTAAGTCCTTCAATCTCCTCACAGCCGTCTGCCATAAAAATTCCTACTTTAATCATATTTTTCTCCTTTAATTTTCTTTGATAATACTATGATACCTTTTGACCCTTTAATCATACTATAAAAAGCTGCGGTTCGTCCTTGAATTCTTAAATACCGGTCATTATAATCATATATAAATGATATGAGGGTAAAACAAAAATATAAACCGTAACTATAAATCTACCAGTAACCTGAAAGGATATACCATGGAAATCGAAAGAAAATACTTACTTAAACAGCTTCCTTCCAATTTAGACAGCTACGCGAGCAAAAAAATCGCCCAGGGCTATCTGTGCACCTCGCCTGTTGTCAGAGTCAGACGCTCAAATGACAGCTATTATATGACCTACAAGGGAGCAGGTCTTATGGTGCGCGAGGAGTACAATCTTCCTCTCACAAAAGAAGCCTACGACCATCTTGTCCAAAAGATTGACGGTCGTCTCATCGAAAAGACACGCTATCTCATACCTCTTGACGGTGGTCTGACCGCAGAGCTTGATGTATTTGAGGGTGATCTGGCTCCTCTTACACTCGTGGAGGTTGAATTCGACTCTGTCGACGCAGCAAATGAATTCACAGCGCCTGACTGGTTTGGCGAGGATGTCACTGAATCCGGCAAATATCACAACAGCTATCTGAGCCGATTGGAAAATTCATAGTACTGCCTGGTCTTTATCGTATTCTTTAAATCATCATACCGCTTTTGCAATGGGCCCTCAGGAACTACAACATCCATAACCACCGCTATGTCATCTATAAGGCGGTCGGTTATGATATCCCTCATTGAAATAAGTATATTGTACTTCTCTTCAAAGGTATCCGCATCAAGGAACTCCAGCAAACGCGGATCCGGTGCCTGGCCTTCATCTGCATCCGGTGCCGGCTCATAACATGCCTGTGTCTGAACACTCACAGCTTCAGGTGCATTAGCTGCAATCGCATTAGTGCTCAAAGAGATACTCTTTCCCGACATATCCTCCGGCTTATCCTTAAGTGTGATCTTCTCAAATCTGTATTTCTGCTTCACATCAGGATATTTCTCATGGTCCACCTCGCTTACAAACATGTCGAGTGGTCTGGCGTATATCCCAAAATCATCATATAAAGCCTGATAAATCACAAGCTTTTCCCCTGTCTCTGAATGTGTTGCCACTGTAACTATCTGATACAGCTTATTCTTAAAGTGCCTGTAAAGCTCTCCGGGCTTTGGTGTTCTGTCCATCATTTCTGCCTCTTTTCCTATTATTTAAAAGTTGTTAATCATGTCTAAGCCTTCTCCAAGGAAATCTCTCTCAAACTCCAGATTGCCACTGTATCCCATGGCAATCAGATCCTCAACACTGCCAAACATGCTCTGTGTCTCAGCCTCTATAATCTTTGCACCGTCTGCCGCTTTGGTATGCAGTGTCTGGCAGTTTCTTGAGTGCTCCTGAGCCATCCTCTGCTGTGCCTCGCTATGTCCGTGCATAGCCTCAAGCTCTTTTTGTGTCGTATCATCCGCAAAGCGTGCGTTATTTTTCACGGCCCTCTGCACTATATCTGGATTGCTCTGCTGCGGCTGTACTCTCTGCTGCATCTGTTGTCTCTGAGGCTGCTGTGCTCTCTGCTGCATCTGTGGCTGTGGTTTCTGCTGATATGTCTGGTTCAATGCATTCATACCCGACTGAACTGTATTCTGCATGCTGTTCCATATCTGCTGTATCTGCTTCTGCTGCGGTCTCGGTTTGTTTGGCTGCGTGTTTTTGCTGCCTGCGCTCTTTGATTTTTTGTTAATGTAAAAAACAGCTCCTAAGATAATTGCCCAAATTATAACATCCATATTCTGCTCCTTTATCAATCTGCATTTTCTATGTCAATCCCTGAATATCCTGCACATATCGCGCAGTATGTATTCTGCTGTCTGTTCCGGCTCCCATTGCTTTGTAACACCCACAAGCAGCGGATTAAGCTCCGACAGTATCCTTGCCGTGCGCCGGTCTGTCGTGCCCTCATACTTATCGTTTATGGCCTCAGCCTGCTTCACACATGCCTCAAGCTGCTTTAATATATCCTTCCAGAACTCCTCGTAATATATCTCATGCACTCTCTTAGTCTTTTGTGTGAAATTTAGCTCTGCAAGCTCTTTGTTGCTGTGCCCCAGATAGAAATATGACAGAGCAAACAAATCAGGCTTTTTCCTTTCAAGCCCCTCATTTGTCAGATGTATCAGATTCTCTATCTCACTCTGTAAAATGATACCGTTGTCAAAGGATGACAGATATCTCTCCCCCTGCTTTACAACAGAGTCCAGAGTCGTGTGAAAATCCGTGTCCACCTTGCTGATTAAAAATTCATCGTCAAACATGCCACTTTTCGCTTTGCAAGCCTTTATCAGCTCTCCAAAGTGCTTCCGGTCTGTTCCTGTGAGCTCACAATACCCGATAACTTGTTGCTCAAGCTCCTTTAAATCTGAAAGCAGGCTGCTTAAGCCTGTCTTCACGCCATAATAGCGCTTTGCAACACCGGAGGAATTCTTTTTGGTTTTGACATACAACTTAAGCCAGCTGTTGACCACTGTCATGTCGGCACCCGCCGTATCCATCGCTGTCTTAAATTTCTTTTCCGTATCACTTAGTCCTAAAATCATCACACACCCTCAAACATCATTCTAAAACTATATAATAACAATTCTACACCATTATCATATTTTTTTAAAGAGCCTTTTTTCGCTCTGAAAAGCCCACTTTAAACGCAAAAAAAGGAAGCCATACAATAGCTGTATGACTTCCTGTATACTCTGCATGTTATTCGCATCGTCGTGCGAATGGCACGAGCGGCTTTGTTATGATAGCAAAATCAAATTAACGACCGAACTGCATATCGTTGTTACCTGATTTTGTTGTGAACATCTCAAGCATGTTGATTGGATCGTTGTAATCCATAAGCCATCCCTCACGGGCGAAATCAAACTGTCCGTCCTTACGGCTGTTAAGGAATACGTTCCACTCCTGCTGCTCAACCTTTAAGTTGATACCTACCTTTGAAAGATCTGCCTGGATAGCCTCACCAATCTTTACATTTGACTCTGAGTTGTTTACAAGGTATGAGAACTCGACAGTCTGGTTTACCTGACCTGTGCTCTCATCTAATAATCCGATAGAAGCAAGAAGCTCTTTAGCCTCCTCAAAGTTCTTATCGTAATCTGTGCCGTAGTAATCTTTGTTCTTGAACTCGCCACCGTTACCATCTGTAACGCCCTCTGGGATAAATGTTGTGGCAATCTTCTGTCCGCCCTGGGCGATTGTATCGATAATGTACTGACGATCGATAAGAAGACAGATTGCTTTTCTGAATACCTTAGCCTGGTCAGCATCTAATCCAAGTTCTGAGTAGAGCTTAGAGTTAATGTTGAAGCCTACGTAGTATGTTCCAAGGTTGTCAACTGTGTAGAACTCGCTTGTCTTCTTAGCTGCCTCAATCTCGGCTGTAGGAACTGTATCGATGAAATCAAGGTCACCGTTCTGGTAAGCTGTGTAAGCTGAAACATCATCAGATGTAAGCATTACGTTCATCTCATCAACTGTTACATTGTCAGCATCCCAATAGTTAGGATTCTTAACATATGTCATGCTTGAATCATGCTTCCACTCCTTGAGTGTGAATGCACCGTTTGTAACGAACTTGTCGCTTGCATCGTTTGCCCAGTCATCATTTCCCTCTACTGACTTCTGGTTTACAGGGAAGAAGAATGGGAATGCACATAAGTCAAGGAAGTATGGTGTAACTGCTTTAAGCTTGACAGTAAGAGTCTTTCCATCATCAGAAGCTACTACATCATCAGCAGCAAGACCCTTTGTATCATCATATCCTGCGAATACTGCGCAAAGGTAGCTGTAATCTGCAGCTGTCTTAGGATCTGCAGCTCTCCTCCAAGACCACTCGAAATCCTTTGCAGTAAGCTCATCACCGTTTGACCACTTAAGACCGTCACGCATTGTGAATGTGTATGTGAGGCCATCCTCAGAAACCTCATAGCTCTCTGCACATGCAGGCTCAAGCTTGCCCTCAGCGTTGTAACGCATAAGACCCTCAAAGCTGTTTACTGCAAGACATCCGCCGTCAACAGTACTGTTTAATGCAGGATCGATATGATCAGGCTCTGATGCCATGAAGATGTTTAACTTTCCGGCATTCTTTGTGTTCTTTGCATTGTAGAAGTATTTCATACCCTCTACTGTTGAGTATACGTCTGTGACATAATCCTTGAGCATATACTGGTCATTGTAGTAGTAAAGTGGAATAACACACCATGTATCCATAAGCATATCCTCTGCCTGGTGCATCATCTCTGCACGCTTTGCAAGATCTGCTTCTGTACGGATAGAATCTACTAACTCGTCATAGCTTGTCCAGTCTACGCCTGCTGATACAGCAGTATGAGAAGTGCCGTTAGCAGATGTGTCGTTAGTAGATATTTTGCCCTCGCTCTTGCTTCCACAAGCAGTCATGCCAAGTGCCATAGCTGCAACAAGAGTAAGTGCTACTAATCTCTTTTTCATCTTTCTTCCTCCTAATTAATTAATATGAAAAATAAATTTATGTTAGAACCGGCACATGTGGCTTAAGCTATATGCCGGTAAAAACCTTATATTAGCGGTTGAAGCATGCAACCATATGTCCGTTTCCTCTGTCTGTAAGCTCCGGACGTGCTGCTGCACACTGTTCTGTCGCATATTTACAACGCGAACGGAATGGACAGCCGCTAGGCATGCGAAGAGGCGAAGGAACATCTCCCTCAAGCACGATTCGCTTGCTGTGTCTGGCAGTCTCAGGATCCGGGATCGGAACCGCTGAAAGCAACGACTGTGTGTACGGATGGATTGGATTGTCCATCAGCTCATCCGCATCTGCAAGCTCCATCATATGACCTAAGTACATAACAGCTATTCTATCAGAGATATGCTGCACTACAAGCAGATCGTGCGCTATAAACAGGTATGATAACCCTCTCTCCTTCTGCAGATCCTCAAACATGTTGACTACCTGGGCCTGAATTGAAACATCAAGTGCCGATACCGGCTCATCACATACGATAAACTTCGGATCTACTGCAAGCGCTCTTGCTATTCCGATACGCTGTCTCTGTCCACCCGAAAACTCATGTGCATAGCGTGTGGCATGGTCTGCGTTTAATCCAACTGTCTCCATGAGATCCATAATCATCTCATGGCGCTCTTTCTTGCTACTGTAAAGCTTGTGCACATCGAGAGGCTCTCCAATGATATCCTCAACCGTCATACGAGGGTTGAGTGATGAATACGGATCCTGGAATACCATCTGCATCTGCTTACGGTAAGGATGCATATCCACATCTATCTTCTTCTCACTGTCAAACAATACATTGCCGTCGAACTCAATGCGTCCTGCTGTAGGCTGATACAGACGTAAAAGAGTACGTCCTACGGTTGTCTTTCCACAGCCTGACTCGCCAACAAGTCCAAGCGTCTCACCCGGCTTTATGGCAAATGACACATCATCGACTGCCTTTAATTCCATCTTTTTAAATCCGTCATGAACAGGGAAATACTGCTTCAAATGGTCTACCTTGAGCAGGTACTCGTTGTTATTTGTCTCATTACTCATTTGATTTTCCCTCCTCCATCATATTCTTAATATTCATCCAGCATGATGCGAGATGATCCTCTCCAACCCAGATTTCCTCCGGCTTTTCGGTGAGACATATCTTCATAGCGGCATCACAGCGAGGGCAGAATGCACAGCCCTCTGGCATGTTGAGCATATTGATTGGTGTGCCCCCGATAGGAACAAGCCTGGTTTTTGAATTGGTCTTTGTAGGGATTGAACGAAGCAGTCCCTTTGTGTACTCATGCGCCGGGCTGTAGAATATGGCATCTGCTGTTCCTCTCTCACACACACGGCCGCCGTACATAACTATGATCTCATCACACATTGAAGCAATGACACCCAGATCATGTGTAACCATGATGATTGCCATGCCGAGCTTTTCCTGCAGTGACTGCATAAGCTCAAGAATCTGTGCCTGGATAGTCACATCAAGAGCTGTTGTCGGCTCATCTGCGATAAGGATATCCGGCTCACAGGCTAATGCCATAGCTATCATGACACGCTGTCTCATACCACCTGAAAGCTCATGAGGATACTGATTTACTCTCTTCTCAGGCTCATTTACTCCTACAAGTGTGAGCATCTCTATAGCACGCTCTTTTGCTTCCTTCTTTGTACGATCTGTATGAAGAAGCACTGCTTCCTCAAGCTGGTAGCCTACCGTAAATACCGGATTAAGCGATGTCATAGGATCCTGGAAAATGATTGAGCAGCATTTTCCTCTGAAATCTGCCATTTTCTTTTTGTTCCATTTGGTGATATCCTCACCCTTATATTTTACTGAGCCGCCTGTGATGGCACCATTCTCAGCAAGAATCTGCATGATTGAATATGCTGTAACTGACTTTCCTGAGCCTGACTCTCCTACGATTCCAAGAGTCTCACCTTTATAGATCTTAAAGTTTACCCCATCCACTGCCTTCAGTGTCTGGTTTCTTCCAACCTGAAAATATTTCTTCAGGTCTTTTACTTCCAGATACATATCCTTCCTCCTCGTGCTTATTGATAATGATTTTCATTAACATAACACTGTTATGTTAATATCCTGAAACAGCACCCCTGCAAAGTCCGAACTTTTTCGGGGTGCATATATCTTAGCTTTCCGTCATCATGCCCATCCAGCCCCGGGCCAAATACCTGGTCAGGGCATCCACATGCTTCAGTGCCATACTTTCCTCCGATTCATGCAGAAACAGATGCATGAAAGTATCTACCATAATGTGCGCCATCCAATGTGTCATATAATCATCGATCCGCGGTCTCCCGGTAGCGCCGGTCACCATATCGCATAATCTGCGGTACTGCTGTTCCGAAATATCCACGATCTCGTCCAGACAATTTTCGAAGCGGGATCCCTGAGACTTTGTCAACAACAATAGAAAGGCATCCCGATTCGCATACATTTGCCTTATGATCTCTCTCGAGGTCTCCAGGTCATCATCGTTCTGTTCCAGTCTGACCACCTGCGTTTCACTTCGCATCTCCGCAGCATAATGTCTGTCTCTTATACACATCTCCGAGCCCACGAGACGGAGCTACATCTCG
>ENA-OZKZ01001202-OZKZ01001202.1-human-gut-metagenome-genome-assembly--contig:-NODE-1202-length-10772-cov-3.689372_pt1 | contig 10772 bp, 9 predicted proteins | sample MGYA00244828_ERZ653768 | MGnify/ENA primary metagenome ERZ653768 (study PRJEB26926, sample SAMN06165273) | human gut metagenome | biome: ENVO:00009003; feature: ENVO:2100002; material: ENVO:00002003...
GAGATGTAGCTCCGTCTCGTGGGCTCGGAGATGTGTATAAGAGACAGGTATAATGATTTTACAGTCGATAAATGTTTTCAGTTTGATGCAATTGTTTTGACAGATGATTAGAAAGCAGGCGATTGTATATTGGGATAGAATTGATAACGATAGTTATATAAAGAGAATAGAGGATTTTAAGGGAATCAAGAAGCTTGATTTCAATAAACCAATCACCTTTTTGGTCGAAGAAAATGGCAGTGAAGAATGCAATGACTTGTAAGAAAATTAAAGTAAAAATACACATCAAATAATAATGAGTGTATTTTTACTTGACTTTCATTTCAAAACAAATATAATTAAAGTGATAATACACTTAAAGTGAAGTGGTGTGTACTATTACTTTGATATAGGAGGCTATATGATATTGACATACAAGGAATGTATAGAAAAATATGGTTCTGACTATCAGATAAAGAAAGAAATGAAAGCAGGAAAACTTTTTCAAAAAGAAAAAGGATACTACTCTTTACAAAAAAGTTGTAGTGAAATAGAAATGATTATAACAAAATTTCCAAGAGCAATTTACACTGGAGAAAGTGCTTACTATTATTTTGGATTAACCGATGTGATACCTGATAAACATTATCTTGCAACAAAGAGAACGGATTCCAGAATTAAAGATGAAAATGTTAGACAAGTTTTTGTAAAGGATGATATATTTGAAATAGGGAAAACAAAAATGGAATATCGGGGATTGATGATTTCAATTTATGGACAAGAAAGATTATTAGTAGATTTAATACGTACTAAATCCAAATTGCCATTTGATTATTATAAAGAAATTATAGGAAGCTACAGAAGTCGTGCGGAGAGTATGGATTTTTTCCTGATAGAAGAGTATGCATCAAAGTTTCGTACTAAAAAAGCAATTATGAATGCAATACAATTGGAGATACTATAATGAATATTAGAGAAGAAATAGATAAGATACGAGAAGAAGGATATAACGAAGCTAATGCTGAGGCAAGACTGTGTCAGGATATTCTTTTAAAAGCTATATCGGAGAGTAGTTTAAAAAGAAATGTGACAATAAAAGGTGGAGTTGTAATGCGTAATTTATCAAAAAGTGCGCGACGTGCGACACAGGATATTGATTTGGATTTTATATGCTATTCAATTTCAGATGAGTCAATTCGTGCATTCATAGACAAACTGAATCAGATGGATGGACTTAAATTTACATTAAATAAGCCGATTAAAGAATTAAATCATCAGGATTATTCCGGGAAAAGAATTTTTGTTGACATTTTGGATGAATATGATTACATGATAGAGGGAAAAATTGATATTGGTGTACATAAAGATTTGGATGTTGAACAAGAAGAATATTGTTTTGATATCGCATATGATGAAGGAGCCAGTCTGCTGATTAATTCTAATGAGCAAATGTTAAGTGAAAAGCTACGGTCTTTATTAAATTTCGGAACATTTTCCACAAGATTTAAGGATATATACGAATTATGTTTCACTGTGTAACACCGTGCTGTCTCGTTGAATCAAATGTGGCAGGGCGGTATAGGTCTGGATCAGCATCTCCGGATTCTGTATCTTTTTCAGCAGAGATGCTCCGGCACGGGTGCCAAGACTGTACATATCAATATCCACGACAGTCAGAGATGGTGTGATCAGAGGTGCATAAGGGTAATTGTCGAAGGAGACAATAGAAATGTCCTCCGGAATGCGCAGGCGGAACTGACGGATTGCCTGGATGACGCCGACGGCGATAAGACTGTTAAAGCACAGAATGCTGTCGGGAGGTTCCGGTAGTCGCAGAAGCTCCGTGGTATGTTGGATGATTTCTTCCAGATTGCAAGAAGTAGGGATGACATAGGCATCTCGGGGTGAGAGATTGTTGCGCTCGAGAGACAGCCGATATCCCAGGAAACGATCTCTGTAAATATTGTCTTTGTCAGAACCGCCGACGAAGGCAATTTTTTTATGCCCGAGAGAGACCAGGTGAGTGATTGCCAGATTAGAAGACAGAGAATGATTGGTGTCAATCCAGGACAGCATGGAGTCGAAAGAGGGTTTTCCGATACAGATATGCGGGAAATCGGTGGCTAATAGTACTTTCTCAATTGCAGGAGTTACGTAATAACCGTTGATCAGAATGCCATCTGCTTTTTTAGATTGTATGGCGTTGATGATCTGCTCTTCGGCTTTTTCTTTGGAACAATCTAGATCCAATAAGCCGAGAAAATATCCTTTTTTGCGTAATTCATGGGATGAACCGGAGATAATGTCGAACATATGGGGATTCTCGTAGGGGCGTCCCTTGTAAAAACTGTCAGCATAGAGGACAGTTGTGCTGCTTTTTTTAACCAGGGATACCGCGGAAGAATTGGGAATGTAATTCAATTCGGCTACGGCATCCTGGATTCGCTTATAAGTGGAAGAAGAGACATGCATCTGATTGCTCAGTACTCGGCTGACTGTGGAAATAGATACATTGGCCTTTTTGGCTACATCCTTGATTGTTGCTGCCATCTGAGATCCTCCATTGGTAAAACGTTTGCGTAAATTGTGCATTTTTTATGGGCTGTTTCGTTGCTATTTCGCAGGCGGTCTGCTATTTTTAGTATATCGAATTCGCAAAGAAGATTCAATATTTTTTAAACATAGCGCTGTGTTTTATAAAAGTAGAAAAACGTTTTATCAAAAGGAGGAAGCTATGAAGAAAAAAATTGCAATGTTGCTAAGTTCACTTTTAGTAGTATCCATGTTAAGTGGATGCGGATCAGAGGCAACCGTAAATACAGAAAGTAATGTAACCACGACAACGGAAAATCAGAATATGCAGACGACAGAACCGGTGAATATTACCGTATGGCATTGTGCGGATGCCACTATTGCCGATACGTTACAGAAGCAGGTCGATGCACTGGCACCAGAGATTGTAGTCACTTTTGAAAGAAAAGAAAATATGTCGGATGCCTTAAAATTAGTGGGTGACGATCAGGAAAGTGCGCCGGATATGTTTATGTGGGCACATGATAAAGTAGGTACCTTTGCACAGATGGGAATCCTGTCTCCGATTACCGATGTGTTGACGGAGGATGATCTGGCGGATTTCCTTCCTATGATGTTAAGCGCCGGGGAGTATCAGGGAGACAAATATCAATTACCGTTGTACTATGAAGCATTGCTGTTTCTGTACAATAAGGATCTGATGGAGACTGCACCGGCGACCACGGATGAATTGTTGGAACTTATGAAGAATGAGACCACGGCGGATCAGTATGTATTTGTCGAGCAGCATTCCACTTCCTATAATGCAGCAGCCTGGATCCAGGGCTTTGGCGGTTATCTGATCAATGAGAACAGAGAGCCGGGATTGAATCTGCCCCAGAGGGTAGAAGCTATGGAATATCATAAGCAGTTTGTGTCATATATGCCGGCAGATGGTGAGTATAATACCGTGACAACTCTGTTCACGGAAGGAAAAGCAGCAAGTACTATCGGAGGTCCCTGGCTGGTACCGGGTATCAAAGAAGCCGGTATCGACTTAGGAATTGCGCCGATGCCGGTCCTGCCGAACGGCACATCTCTGACACCTTTTTCCGGAGTACAGGGCGTTCATGTACTGAAGCATGCAGCAGAGACGAAAAAGGAGGCGTTGGCAGAAGTGTTGAAGGTACTTGGATCCAAGGAGACCGGTGTGGCACTGGCAAATGCCGCAAGCTGTGCACCTGCCAACAGTAAAGCTTATGAAGATGCATCTGTATCAGAGGATCAAATGATCATGGCACTGAAGGCTATGGCAGACAATGTAGTACCTATGCCCAACATTCCGGAAATGGATGTGATGTGGTCAGTGACAGATGACCTGCTGGCAGCAGTGAATAAGCGTGGAGAGAATGTGCAGACGGCATGCGATGCACACCAGAAGGAAGCTTTGGAACAGATTTCTGCAATGCAGTAATTTGCAGATGTAATGACAGGTAAGGAGTGAAAGCAGGATGAAACGAGGAAAGAAGAAAGCATGGTTCTACAGTATGCCGTTTCTGATCATTGTAGGGTTGATGATTGTCGTGCCCTTATTGTATACCGTAGAAATATCCTTTACCAATATGAGTATTTATCATTGGAAGGATTATCAGTGTGTTGGACTGGACAATTATAAAAAGGCATTGCTGGCTTTTGATTCCGGATTTCTTCCTGCTTTTTTACGGACTCTATTATGGACTGTATCCAGTATGGCATTACAGTTGATCTTTGGCTTTTTCGTTGCCGTTGGGCTGAATGCGAAGGGATTAAAACTGAGAAGGGTCTACAAGACTCTGCTGATCGTGCCCTGGGCGATGCCGGCATATGTATCAATTCTGTTATGGCGCATGGGAATTTTTAATACGGAATTCGGACTGTTTAATCAGATACTGAAACAGATTGGAGGCAAACCGGTAAATTTTCTGTCCACAAACGGTATGGCATTTATCAGTTGTCTGGTGGTGAATCTGTGGCTGGGAGTTCCATATATGTTCACGATGATGGACGGTGCCATGCAGAGTATTGACCGGAACATCTATGAAAGTGCGGAATTAGATGGTGCGGGATTTTGGAAAAAACATTTCTATGTGACCATTCCGCAGATTCTTCCCATTCTGATGCCGGTGATCATTATGGCTACATTCACGGCGTTTAAGCAGTTTGACATTGTGTATCTGATGACGATGCAGACCGGTTCGAAGACTGGTGCAGATATTAATACGGTAATCACCTATGTATATGAAAAAGCGTTTATTACCAGCAACTATGGATATTCATCCGCTGTGGCGTTTATTGTATTTGTGATTATACTGGTGCTTTACAAGACCATGAACCGAAGAGAGTTTTCAATCTCGGAACAGTGAGGGGAATATGACAGGGAAAAAAATTAAAGAAAAAGTAAAGCTGATATTGCTGAATATAGGATTCATTTTACTTTCTTTTCTGACACTGATTCCTATCCTGTATGCATTCAGTATATCTATCAGTGGGAGTAACAGTATTATTTCCACAGAATTTCATATTTTGCCGAAGACAATCACTATGGATAACTATATTACGATCCTGACGGAGAGACCTTTTGGGAGATGGTTTGTGAACAGTCTTCTGCTAAGCGCACTGACCGTTCTGCTAACTATGCTGGTGGCTGTGCCGGCTGCGTATGTATTTTCCAGAATGCGGTTTGCCGGACGAAAGAGGACTTTATATATTTTACTGGTGTTAAATGCGTTCCCGGCAATTCTCTCCATGTTTGCAATTTATCGGATTATCAAGACTCTGAATCTGTTGAATTCTTATATGGGATTGGTATTTATCTATGCGGGAAGTATGGCGATTTTTGTTTTCTGGAATATGAAGGGATATTTTGACAGTATTCCTGAGGCTATCGAGGATGCAGCGAGAATTGATGGTGTGAATGACAGACAATTGATCACGAAGATCGTCATGCCGCTGGCAAGGCCAAGCATCATCATCTCTTCTGTTCTGGTGGTGATCTATGTGTGGAATGAATATATTTTCAGCACAGTCTTTTTGTCAGGCGCGGAGAAAAATACACTGGCGGTAGCGCTGTATTCTCTGCAGGCTACGGACTATACGCGTAACTGGCCGCTTTTTTCGGCAGCGGCAATTCTGACAACACTTCCTGTATTGATTTTGTTTTTCCTGGTGCAGAAATACATGGTATCGGGACTGTCTTCGGGAGGTGTCAAAGGTTAAAAGCAGGAGGAACTTATGATTTTACAAGAAGCAATTTTACATATACCGCTGTCGCAGTATGCATTTGCGAACAGTGAGATGAATCTTACAATTCGTATCCGGGTGGCGAAGGATAATCTGACAGATTGTGTTCTGTGGTACGGAGACCGCGTACAACCCGGTGATCCTATTGTGTTTACGGCAGTGTACATGAAGAAGATACTGTCGGATATGCATTTTGACTATTATGATGCAACTTTTGAGACTCCGTATGACAGGGTATGCTACTATTTTGAATTGAAAGACCCGGAAGAGACGAGGTTCTATTATGCAGATATCTGCGCAAAATATCTTCCGGTAGAGAGAAGCGAATTTTACCAGTATCCGTTTATCCGCAGAGAAGAGATCTGTGAGGAACCGAAGTGGTTCCGGGAGGCAATCGTTTACAATATTTTCCCGGACAGCTTTGCCAGCGGACACCGCGAGATCGTAGGACAGGGAAAAGAGATGGAATGGCAGAACGGCATCCGGTTGAAAAGCCGTCTGGGCGGAACCATACAGGGGATCCGGGAGAATCTGGATTATATTCAGAAGCTGGGATTCAACTGTATCTACCTGAACCCGGTATTCACGGCGGGAGAGGATCATAAATACGACCTGCTAGACTATTTTCATGTGTCCCCCAATATGGGAACGGACGAAGAGTTCCGGGAATTGGTGCAGGATATTCACAACAGAGGAATGCACATTGTCATTGATGGTGTGTTCAACCATTGCAGCTGGTATTTCCCGCAGTTTAGCGATGTGGTGGAAAAAGGAGAAAGCTCCGAATATGCCAACTGGTTTTATCAGCTGCAGTTTCCGGTGATACGCCCGGCAACGGAAGAAGAAAAGCCGACATACAGTTGTTTCGCTTATGAGCGGAAGATGCCGAAGCTGAATTCTTCTAATCCGGAGGAAAGAGCTTATTTTATGGAAGTATGCCGTTATTGGATTCGGGAATTTAAGGTGGATGGCTGGCGTCTGGATGTGGCAAATGAAGTGGATCGGGGATTTTGGAGAGATTTCCATAGGGCTGCTCATGAGGAAAATCCGGAGAGTGTTATGATAGGGGAGATATGGGAGAGCTCGGAGACCTGGCTGAACGGAGACATGTTTGATTCCACCATGAATTATGATTTCCGGAAGAACTGTCGTGATTTCTTTGCCCTTCGGAAAATTTCCGCAGAGGAATTTCATGATCGTATCGTGAAGATGCTACTGCGATATCGTACCGGAACGCTGCGTGGGCAGTTAAACCTATTAGACAGCCATGATGTCAACCGGTTCCTGTCGTACTGCGAGGGAGATCTGCGAAGATTCCGGCTGGCAGAGGTGTTCCTGTTTACCTCTCCCGGAATTCCCTGCGTATTCTATGGGGATGAACTGGGAATGGACGGCAGTAGCGAGACAACATTGCGGGGGCCCATGCCCTGGGAAAAGGTGCAGGATGAAGAGGATGATTTCTTTTCCCGGCTGATTGCTATTCGTAAAGAACATGAGGAGCTGACCTATGGAGATTACACTCTGCGATATATGGATCATGACGGAGGATATATCTATCAGAGAACCTGGGGAGATCACAAGATTACAGTCTGTCTCAATAATGGCAGTACAACGATTGATCTGCGGGAGTATTTGGGAAAGGGCAGCGTGCTTTTGAGTGAATCCTATGAAGCCGGAAAGCTTGGAAGTATGGGATATGCGATTATAGAAGAAAAATAGAACAATAATAAGAGACCGGATGGTGAGCGATCACTGTCCGGTTTTTTCGACTACATTTTACACAGAGTGTTGCTAGTTTTCGGTCGTGTTTTCCCGCGGGATATGGTAAAATAAATATCAAGGAAACATTTTCAATAATTAAAAAATGGACATTCAGAAAGAGAAAACGGATATTCAGAAGGTAAAGGTGGACATTCGAATATAAATGTAAATATAGGAAAGGCAGGGCGAGGTTATGAAGGATTATGATGTAATCATCATCGGCGCCGGAGTCAGTGGATGCGCCATCGCCAGGGAACTGGCGAAGGGAAAGCTGAGGATTGCTGTACTGGAGGCAAAAAGCGATGTCTGCGAAGGCACTTCCAAGGCAAACAGCGGCATTGTGCATGCGGGGTATGATGCGGTGCCGGGAACCCTTAAGGCAAAATTAAATGTCCGGGGCAACGAAATGATGGAGGAACTGTCGAAGAAGCTGGACTTTCCGTTTCGCAGGAACGGTTCCCTGGTACTGTGCTTTGAAGAAGACGGCATGCCCGGACTGGAAGAACTGTACAGACGTGGCATAGAGAATGGGGTCAAGGAATTGAAGCTTCTGTCTCCGGAGGAAGTATGGGCTATGGAGCCGGCGATTTCCCAGAATATCGTGGGAGCATTGTATGCGCCCACCGGCGGCATCGTATGTCCTTTCGGACTGAACATTGCGCTGGCAGAAAATGCGGCGGAAAACGGCGTAGAGTTCTATCGTGACCACAAGGTGACAGCTATCGTGGAACAGAGACCGGTATGGACCGAGAACCCGCCTGCGAAGGAAGGACGGATGTATCAGGTGCAGGTGGATGGTGAGATATTCGAGGCTCCCATCGTCATCAATGCGGCAGGTGTCTATGCGGATGAAATTCACAATATGATCTGTGAAGAGAAGATCCGCATCGTGCCTCGCAGAGGCGAGTATCGTCTGATGGACAAAAATTGTGGCGATCTGGTAAATTCCACTATTTTTCAACAGCCCTCCAAAATGGGTAAAGGTATCCTTGTAACTCCTACTGTCCATGGCAATCTGCTGGTAGGTCCGACAGCGGAGGATATTCCGGATAAGCAGGATGTGGACACCACGGCAGAGGGACTGGCGAAGGTTTTGAACCTGGGAAGCAACAGCGTGGATGCCCTGGACGGCAGACAGACGATCACTTCTTTTGCTGGATTGCGTGCTCATCTGGTACACGAAGATCCTGCGGAAAAATCGGATTTCCTCATCGAAGAGGCAGCAGGGCATCCCGGGTTCATCGATGTGGCGGGGATTGAATCACCGGGACTGACCAGTGCACCGGCGATCGGTGAGTATGTGGCACAGATTGTTGAAAATATTTATCCTGCAGAACGTAAAGCGGATTTTGTTGACACCAGAAAAGGAATCCCCAGCATGGCGCTTGCCACGGAAGAGGAGAGAGAAGCGCTGATCCGGGAAAATCCCGCTTTTGCAAACGTGATCTGCCGTTGTGAACTGGTAACGGAGGGAGAGATTCTGTCAGCCATTCACCGCCTAGTGGGAGCGACGACATTGGATGGTGTCAAACGCCGCACCAGAGCCGGAATGGGCAGATGCCAGGCAGGCTTCTGTTCCCCGAAGACGTTGGAAATCCTGTCGAGAGAACTGCATCTCGATCTGGCACAGATCACTAAGGAAGGAACCGGCTCAGAGATTCTGACCGGTAAAAATAAAGACACCGCACCCGGAGAGGGCGGAACATGGAAGAGGACACAGGCGCCTGTCGGAAAGGAGGCACTCCATGAGTAAACGTACAGAAGACATCGTAATCATCAGAGGAGGTCCCGCGGGACTGGCAGCAGCGCTGTCTGCGAGAAAGGCCGGCTGTGAAAAAGTACTGATCTTAGAGCGTGACAGAGAACTGGGAGGCATTCTGAACCAGTGTATCCACAACGGTTTCGGACTGCATACTTTTAAAGAGGAGCTGACCGGACCGGAATACGCGGAACGCTATATTGACATGGCAGAAGAAGCAAAAATCCCTTATCTGCTGAATACCATGGTAACAAATATTTCCCTGCGCTCCGATGGACGCAAGAAAGTCACCGCCATGAACAAAGAGGACGGCCTGTTGGAAATCGAGACAGAGACCGTGATCCTGGCGATGGGCTGCAGAGAGCGTTCCCGTGGTGCGTTAAATATCCCCGGCAGCAGACCGGCAGGCATCTACAGCGCCGGAACTGCGCAGTATTATGTAAACATCCGCGGACGTATGCCGGGTAAGAATGTAGTCATCCTGGGCTCCGGTGATATTGGACTCATCATGGCGAGACGTATGGTGTTAGAAGGCGCCAAGGTGCAGTGCGTGGCGGAGCTTCGTCCCCAGAGCGGTGGACTGAAGCGTAACATTGTCCAGTGCCTGGATGATTTTAATATTCCACTGTATCTGAATACTACGGTAGCAAAGATCCACGGCAAAGACCGTGTAGAGGGTGTGACCTTTACGAAAGTGGATGATAATGGAAAACCGATTCCCGGTTCCGAATGGGATGTTCCCTGTGATACTCTGTTGTTATCCTGCGGGCTGATCCCGGAGAACGAACTGACCAGAGGCTTAGGAGCGGATATGGACGGCAAGACCGGAGGACCGGTAGTGGGAGAGAATCTGGAGTGCAGTATCCCCGGAGTCTTCGCCTGCGGCAATGTGCTCCACGTCCATGAATTGGTAGACCATGTATCCGCAGAAGCGGAAAAGGCGGGAAACTACGCTGTAGAATATATTCGGCAGAAAAGAGGGTGAGACGATGGCAGAGAAGAATACAACACAAAAAGAATTGACCTGCATCTGCTGTCCGGTAGGGTGTGCTCTGACCGTGACTATCGCAGATGACAGTAGTGTCACAGTGACCGGTAACCGTTGTCCCAGAGGCGCAGCCTACGGAGAGAAGGAAGTGACCAACCCTACGCGTATTGTGACATCCACCGTACGCGTGACAGGATATCCGGATGCTGTGGTATCCGTGAAGACAGCTTCCGACATTCCTAAAGGCAGGATTGATGACTGCATGAAAGCTCTGGCAGATGTTACTGTAGCGGTACCCATCCATGTAGGAGATATCATCTTGGAAAATGTGGCTGACACAGGTGTCAATATAGTGGCAACCCGGTCGTTTCGGGGATAACAGAAGATATCATATAATTAGAGCAATGACCACATATTCCAACGGCTTCCGCAAATTTATCTGAGTGGGATATGTGTCAATTGTGATGAAATGAACAACGGGAGGTTACATAACAG
>ENA-OZKZ01001232-OZKZ01001232.1-human-gut-metagenome-genome-assembly--contig:-NODE-1232-length-10560-cov-4.138601_pt1 | contig 10560 bp, 6 predicted proteins | sample MGYA00244828_ERZ653768 | MGnify/ENA primary metagenome ERZ653768 (study PRJEB26926, sample SAMN06165273) | human gut metagenome | biome: ENVO:00009003; feature: ENVO:2100002; material: ENVO:00002003...
AAGCATCGGTTCTGGACCAGCTGAAGGAAAAGCAGGAGGCTGTGCCGCCTGCGCCGCCTCGCAGGTGCTGCGAAGAAAAGGAGTTATAAATGCGTTTTACGGATGACGAATGGATGCTCATGATGCTTTACAGCCCTGGCACACGGACAGGGCTGATCGAAGAGCTTCAAAAGATGCAAAAAAGTCTGACGGGCAGAGACAGAAACCTGTGCAGGTGGACGGCCTCGCTGCTTGCAAAACTGGCAGAGATGACGGATGCAGAATATGAGGCACTGGATTTGTATCCGGACGAATAAAGGAGAGGAGGAAAAAGACAGATGATGACGAAAACGGCTTATTATATGCAGATGGCGCAGGAAGCTGCGGCACAGATCACTGGCAGCAAAGAACAGTGGACAGCGTTTCTGACCACATCCGCGCGGCTTTATAAGTATCCCTTTGCGGAGCAGCTGATGATCTATAAGCAGAGGCCAGAAGCGACGGCCTGTGCAGAGTACGATCTCTGGAATGATCGGATGAACCGCTATGTGAAGCGTGGCTCCAAGGGCATTGCTCTTTTGGACATGCGCGGCGAGCAGCCGAAACTGCGGTATGTATTTGATGTGGCAGATACCGGCGAACGGAAGAATTCCCGACCGGTACAGCTCTGGAAAATGAATGCGGAGCATGAGCAGCCAATCATTCGCGCACTGGATGTAGCATTTGATGTTCCTGCCGGTGCTGGGTCTCTGGAAAATCATATAATGGAAGCGGCAGAACGCCTTGCAAGGGATTACTGGGAGGAAAATCGCAGGCAGATCAGTGACATCGTTGCAGATTCCTATCTGGAAGGATATGATGAACTCAACATCGGAGCTTCCTTTAAGAGAGCTGCCGCTGTCAGCATCGCATATTCCGTCTTTACCCGGACGGTGGGCAATGCAGATGACTATTTTGAGCACGAGGATTTTCTGGACATTTTTGATTTTAATACGCAGGCTGCCGCCAATGTGCTGGGAACTGCGGTCAGCGAAATGTCCAGCCAGATCTTCCGGGAAATTGAACGCACGATCCGAACCTATGAAAAAGACAAGCAGGCAGAAAGGAGCCAAAACTATGATGGAGCTGAATTACACGAAGAACGGCGATTACCTGATTCCGGACATCCAGTTGTCGGTGCAGGAACAGAAGCCCCTGGGCAAGTACGCGAGGATGCGCAGAGCGTTTCTGCAGGAGAACAACACGCTGCTGTACAATCACCTGATCCTGACCGAGAAGCTGTATCCGCACCTGTGGGAGATTCAGGAGACCGCGACCGCACGGATGGAGCAGATGATGGCGGAGCTTCTGAAAGCGAATCCGGCACCGGACAAGAAATCGAACCAAATGGCCTGGGTGCAGCACATGAACATGCTGAAAGCGCAGGCAGAGGAAGTCATTCTGACGGAACTTATCAACAGCTAAACTTTATGAGCCTGTTTCAGTCCGAAGCAGAGCAGATTCAGAAAATTGATGCGGCGGCAGAAAATGCAGCCAAAGAAGCGGAGAGCGAAAAGCCCTCCGCTTTTGTCATTTCTGAGGATGAAATCGACCGGATGCTGCGGACAGGCTCCAATTTTGAAGGCGGAAAGATCCGTATTTATGCGCTGTATCAGCAGCAAGGGGACGCGAAAGAACGAGCTGCATTTCTGAAAGCGGAATACGGTCTTGGCGGTCACAGCTATACCTTTATGGATGGCAGTCGTGGTTTTGCAGATTATGACGGAAAAGGTATTCTGCTTCGCAATTATGACCATGACCGGGAAGTGCGACTCACATGGTCGGCGGTGGATAAGCGGTTAGACCGGCTTGTGGAAAATGATCAGTCCCTGACCGCGCTGGAAATGGAAGAGTATCGGAAGCTGGAGCAGGAATACGGCGCGCCGCTTCCTATGCCGACTGCCGCCCATGTATTTCCGCCAACACCACCGGAACACTACGATACCGGAAATGAGCATGTGGACAACTTGCTGAATACGGCTGCGGATGTATATGCCCGGAGTGAACTGGCAGCACCCCAGCGGTTTACCGTGATGGAGACAGACGCTGGCTATGCGGTCTGGGATGATATTCAGGACGGCATTCATGTAGAGCCGGATGGTGTCAGCGAGGAGTTTACCAGCGAATGGGAGGCAGAGACCTACCGCCAGCAGCTGATTGAAAAAGTTCAGGAACGGGAAGCAAAAGACTGGCTCTATGTTGAACAGAGCAAGCAGAATTTGCAGCAGGACATTCCATTCCCAGATGTGGAATCCGAAGAAGTACAGGAATCGGCTCACGCAGAGACAGATCCTCTGGTACTGGAAATGCAGGAACACGCCAGAGAACTTGCCAAAGAGTCTGGCTATGCGCCGGATGAACGGTTTGTAGTCACGATGACCGGCGAGAACTTCCCGGATTCTAAAGATGCGTTTGCCATCTGGGATTATGTCAAAGAAGAGTATTACGGATATTCGGACGGAAAAGTGCAGACATTTGCCGATTATGTGAGTGCATCAGAGGCGTTGCAGGAGATTCGCGGCAGGAATATGGAGGCTGAAAAAGAGCCTGCAACTGTGCAGCCAGAACCGGCAGCTCCGGTGCAGCCAGATTATCGTGTCGGCGATACGCTGTATCTGGACGGAAAGGCATTTACGATTGAAAAAGTCGGGCTTTTTGATGTGGAGCTTCGGGACCCGGATTCCGTGTATCCGATCTTCCGCTCGGAAAGCAAGGAGAATCTGGCAAGACTTTTGGAGCATGAGGAAAATGTTCACCTGCATAATCTGGTGGTTGATCTGAATCCCGGCAGAGAGAAGCAAAGTGAGGAACAAAAATCGGTAATTCCAGAGACAGAGCCGGAGAACACTCATGCAGAAAACTATCGTATCAACAGCTTTCATCTTGGCGAAGGCAGTCCCAAACAGAAATTCCGTGCCAACATGGATGCTATCTACACGCTGAAAACCTTAGAAAACCAGCACAGAGATGCGACACCGGAAGAACAGGAAACACTGGCCAATTATGTCGGCTGGGGCGGGCTGGCAGATGCCTTTGACGCAGGGAAAGCTGCCTGGGCAGGCGAATATAAGGAACTGAAAGCAGCTCTTACGGAAGAAGAATATGCCGCAGCCAGGGCTTCGACTCTGAATGCGCACTACACCAGTCCTACCGTGATCCGTGCAATCTATGAAGCGTTGGACGGTATGGGATTTGAGAAAGGCAATATTCTGGAACCGTCGATGGGTGTCGGCAACTTCTTCGGTATGCTGCCGGATTCCATGCTGGAAAGCAGACTGTATGGTGTGGAACTGGATTCCATCACAGGGCGAATTGCGCAGAAGCTGTATCCGCAGGCAGAAATCAAGGTGGCAGGTTTTGAAACCACCGACCGCCGCGATTTCTATGATCTGGCCGTGGGCAATGTGCCCTTTGGCAACTACCGTGTCAGCGATAAGCCCTATGATAAACTCGGATTTTCTATCCACAACTATTTCTTTGCCAAGGCACTGGATCAGGTTCGGCCCGGTGGTATCGTGGCCTTTGTTACCAGCCGCTATACGATGGATTCCAAAAATCCGGACGCACGAAAGTATCTGGCGCAACGGGCAGAACTGCTGGGAGCCATTCGACTTCCTAACAACGCATTCCGTGCCAATGCCGGTACAGATGTAGTGTCGGATATCATTTTTCTGCAAAAGAGAGACCATCCAATTGATATCGAACCGGATTGGGTGCATCTGGGGCTGACATCGGAGGGTATTACCCTCAACGGCTACTTTGTTGACCACCCGGAAATGGTGCTGGGTGAGATTACAACGGAAAGTACCCAGTACGGCAAGGAAGAATGTACGGTCATTCCGATTCCGGATGAGAATCTGGGAGACCAGCTGCATGAGGCTGTGCAGCATATCGGCGGCCACTATGAAGCGCAGGAGCTGGCACCGGAGGAAGAACTGTCCTTGCAGGGCGAAACCATTCCGGCAGACCCCAATGTAAAGAACTTCTCTTATGCGGTGGTGGACGGGGATGTCTACTTCCGTGAGAACAGCATCATGCGAAAGGCTGACCTTTCTGCGACAGCCACCGGCAGGATCAAGGGCATGGTGGAGCTTCGTACCATTGTGCAGGAACTGATCGACTATCAGCTGAACGATTATCCGGAGGACGCGATTGCCCAGAAACAGCGGGAACTGAATGTAGCCTATGACCGATTCGCCGATCAGTATGGGCTTATCAATTCCCGTGCAAATGCACAGGCTTTTTCGGAAGATTCGTCTTATTATCTGCTCTGCTCTCTGGAAAATGTGGATGAAAACGGCAGGCTGGAATCCAAGGCGGATATGTTCACCAAACGGACGATTCGACCGGAACGGGCTGTTACCAGCGTAGATACTCCGGCAGAGGCTCTGGCAATCTCCATCGGAGAGCGCGGCAAAGTGGATTTGCCCTATATGTCGGAGCTTTTAGGTACACCGGGAGAATTTGAAAAAATCCAGCAGGAACTGCATGGTGTCATTTTCAAAGACCCGATGACGCAGGGCAGCGAGGAAACCGGCTGGGTAACAGCTGATGAATATCTGTCCGGCAATGTCCGGGAAAAACTCCGCGTGGCAGAACTGGCTGCGGCTTCGGACTCTGCCTTTGCGGTGAACACGGAATATTTGAAGAAAGCACAGCCGAAAGACCTGGATGCGTCGGAGATTGATGTGCGCCTTGGTGCCACATGGGTCAATCGGGATTATATCCAGCAGTTTATGGAAGAAACCTTTGAACCGCCGTTCTATCTGCGCAGAAATATTGAAGTGAAATTCTCTCCCATGACGGCAGAATGGCAAATTACCGGCAAGAGTATACCGAGCCGGAATGATGTTCATGCCTATATGACCTACGGCACCAGCCGTGCCAATGCCTACCGAATTCTGGAGGATACGCTGAATCTGCGGGATATTCGTATTTACGATACCGTGGAGGATGCAGACGGCAAGCAGAAGCGGGTTCTGAATAAAAAGGAGACCACCCTCGCCCAGCAGAAACAGCAGGCCATTAAGGATGCGTTCCAGAACTGGGTGTGGAAAGACCCTTATCGCCGTGCGGAACTGGTGGAAAAGTATAACGAGCTGTTCAACAGTACCCGTCCTCGTGAGTATGATGGTTCTCATATCCGCTTTGGCGGCATGAATCCGGAAATCCGGCTGCGGGAACACCAGCAGAATGCCATTGCTCATGTGCTGTACGGCGGCAATACGCTGCTGGCCCACGAGGTAGGGGCCGGTAAGACCTTCGAGATGGCCGCTTCTGCTATGGAGGCAAAGCGGCTGGGACTGTGCCAGAAATCCATGTTTGTCGTTCCGAATCATTTGACCCTTCAGTGGGCAAACGAGTTCTTGCGCCTGTATCCGAGTGCAAAATTGCTGGTGGCAAGCAAAAAGGACTTTGAAACTGCCCGCAGAAAGAAGTTCTGCGCACGAATTGCTACTGGTGATTACGATGCAGTCATCATCGGGCATTCCCAGTTTGAGAAAATTCCGGTGTCCGCAGAACGGCAGGAGCGGATTTTGACTGCCCAGATTGATGAAATCGAAAACGCCATTGCTGAGATGAAATCCCAGAATGGCGAACGTTTCTCCATCAAACAGATGGAAAAGACCCGGAAAGGATTGGAGGCGAGATTGGAGAAACTTCGGGCAACCGACCGAAAAGACGATGTGATTACCTTTGAGCAGCTGGGCGTAGACCGACTGTTTGTAGACGAAGCACATGCCTTTAAGAATCTGTTCCTCTACACAAAAATGCGCAATGTTGCAGGCTTGTCCACATCGGAAGCGCAGAAATCTTCGGATATGTTTATGAAGTGCCAATATATGGACGAGTTGACAGGCGGGCGCGGCATCATTTTTGCGACCGGCACCCCGGTTAGCAACAGCATGACGGAGCTTTACACCATGATGCGGTATCTCCAGTACGGCACGTTGCAGCAGAAAGGGCTGACCCATTTCGACAGCTGGGCTTCTACCTTTGGTGAGACCACCACAGCCATTGAGCTGGCACCGGAAGGAACCGGATACCGGGCAAGAACAAGATTTGCAAAATTCTTCAACCTGCCGGAGCTGATGAATATGTTCAAGGAAGTGGCAGATATCAAGACTTCCGATCAGCTGCATCTGCCGGTGCCGGAGGCAAAATTTGAAACCGTGGTGGTGCAGCCTTCGGAGCATCAGCAGGCGATGGTGGCGGAGCTTTCGGAACGGGCGGCGGCTGTGCATTCCGGTGTGGTAGACCCGTCGGTCGATAACATGCTGAAAATCACATCGGATGGCAGAAAGCTGGGACTGGATCAGCGATTGATGAATCCGCTCCTGCCGGATGACCCAAATAGCAAGCTCAACGCCTGTGTGCGGAATGTGCTTCGGATTTATGAGGAAGGACAGTCGGATAAGCTGACCCAGTTGCTGTTCTGCGACCTCAGCACGCCGAAGAACGATGGAACCTTCAATGTCTATGAGGATATCCGCGCCAAACTAATTCAGTCCGGAGTGCCGGAAGAAGAAATCGCATTTATTCATGATGCCGATACTGAGGCAAAAAAGAAAGATTTGTTTGCCAAAGTGCGTACCGGACAGGTACGGGTATTGTTAGGTTCGACACAGAAGATGGGTGCAGGCACGAACGTGCAGGACAGGCTGGTGGCCGTGCATCATCTGGATGTGGGCTGGCGGCCTGCGGACATGACCCAGCGAAATGGTCGTATCATCCGTCAGGGAAACCGAAACAAAGAAGTGCAGGTTTATCAGTATGTGACGGAAGGAACCTTTGATGCCTACCTCTATCAGACACTGGAGAATAAGCAGAAATTTATCAGCCAGATCATGACCAGCAAATCTCCGGTACGTTCCTGTGATGATGTAGATGAGCAGGCTCTTTCCTATGCAGAGATCAAGGCACTTTGTGCCGGAGACCCGCAAATCAAGGAGAAAATGGACTTGGATGTAGATGTTGCAAGGCTGAAAGTATTGAAGGCGGACCATCAGAGCCAGCAGTACCGATTGGAGGATAAGCTGATGAAATATTTCCCTGCGGAGATTGAGAAAACGCAGGGGTTCATCAAGGGCTTTCAGTCGGATATTCGGACGGTGGCGGCACATCCGCTGCCGGAAGAGGGGTTCTGCGGTATGGAGGTGAATGGCACACAATTTACTGAAAAAGCCGAGGCCGGTGAAGCAATTCTTGCGGTCTGTAAAGCCAATCAGAGTTTGGAGCCGGTGCCGCTTGGCAGCTATCGTGGTTTCAAGATGGAGTTGTCATATGACAGCTTCCAGAAAGAGTATCAGGTGCTGCTGAAAGGCGAGATGACCCACCGGGTGCCCATCGGCACCAGTGCTGCGGGCAATATCCAGCGTCTGGACAATGCTCTTGCCGGGATTCCTGCAAGATTGGAAAAGGCAGAACAGCAGTTGGACAGTCTTAGGAGCCAGCAGGAAGCTGCGCAGGCCGAGCTTGGAAAGCCGTTCCCCCAGGAGGCAGAACTGGCGGAAAAGAGTGCAAGACTGGCAGAACTGGACGCACTGCTGAATATGGATGACCGTGAAAATGATGATCCAGACCGTGAGAGAACAACGGAAAAGCCGTCTGTCCTGGCAGAGCTGCGTGACCGTGCCGGTCGCATTCCGCCGATGACACACCGGGATGATGAGGAGGTGGCACTATGAGTGTTCGGGAACACTGGATCAATGTCCGGGTAAACCCGGAAGAGCTGGCGAGGATTCGTGAAAAGCAGAAGGAATTGGGGATTCGGAATACCGGTGCCTATATGAGAAAAATGGCGATGGACGGGTACTGCGTAAATCTTGATTTGTCGGATGTGGCGCAGGTATCCACCCTTCTTCGCCGATGCAGCAACAACCTGAACCAGTACGCAAAACGAGCCAATGAATCCGGAAGCATCTATGCGGAGGATATCCGGGATTTGCAGAAGCGGCTGGATGAACTCTGGGAGATGCAGAAGCTGATCCTGAAGAGGCTTTCTGGTATTCGCTGACGGCGCAAATGTGCGGGATTTCTACAGCACATGGCACAGATGAAACTGTCTGTGCCGTTACATATTTTTTGGTCTACCTGTTGACATCGTGGTGTTTGGCAAGCGGGTACGGTAAAATGAAGATGAAAAGAAAAACGAAGGGGTGAAATCCATGAAGATCGTATGTTTTTTGTTGAAGCTGGTGCTGAAAATCCTGTTGCTGCCGGTTGCGTTTCTGCTGCGATTTCTATGCTTTATCTGGAATCTGCTGATGCAGCTATCCTTGTGGGTGCTTTCGCCGGTTATGCTGTTCGTTCTTGGCTGCGGCATCTATTCGGTGGTTCGGGCGAGCTGGACGGATGTGTTCCTGCTGACCCTGATTGAGATGGGGTTGTTCGCAGCTGCGGTTGGTGCGGGCGGCATCATGGAACTGATGGAACGGCTGTGCGAGTGTGTAGAGGATGTTTTGACAATTTGAGTTCAGGAGGGATTAGATGGATATTCAGTTTATGAAAGATTATTATGATTTACGATACGAGGAAACAGATGGAGAGAATCATTTTGTGGAGGAGACTGCTTATCAGGAAAAACAGTCTGAGCAATCGAAGATGGAAGACCAGCTGATGGAGATGGTGGGAGGCAGCGAATCTAATGTGTGGAAGCTATACGAAAGCATCATGTGCATCTATTTCGACATGGAAGAAATCATCAAGCAGGCCGTTTATTTGCAGGGAGCTTATGATCGGGAACGGATGTTAAAATGAGAATAGTGAATTGGTAAGAGCTGCCTTCGGGTAGCTCTTTTTAGATGGAGGAATAAGGAATGGCGGCTACAAGACTAATTGCGCTGCATATCAATAAAGGAAAGACGGTAGCGCAGTGTCTGGCTGACCGTACTGATTATTCTGAGAATGCAGCAAAGACGGAAGATGGAAAATATATCAGCGCGTATGCCTGTGATGCAAAGACCTGTGATGAAGAATTTCTGCTTTCCAAACGGCAGTATGAGCATATCACGGGAAGAACCCAGGCGCATGATGTGATTGCATATCAGATTCGGCAATCCTTTAAGCCTGGAGAAATTACGCCGGAGGAAGCGAACAAGGTTGGGTATGAGACGGCCATGCGATTCACCAAGGGAAAACACGCCTTTATCGTGGCAACTCATGTTGATCGCGCGCACATTCATAACCACATTATTTTTAATTCGACTACATTAGATTGCACCAGAAAATTTCGCGATTTTCACTTATCCGGACTTGCGCTGGCGAGGCTCAGTGATATCGTCTGTCTGGAACACCGGTTGTCGGTCATTATCCGGAAGCCCTATGGAGAGCGGCAGAAGAGAACGGAATATCCGGAGAAAAAATCGCAGCGGGATGAAATCTGCGAGGCCATTGATGCAGCATTGGCAAGAAAACCAAAAGACTTCCGAGAATTGATTAGAATTTTGCAGGAAGCAGGGTACGAGTATAAAGACGGAAAACAGCCTGCCATGCGGGGGAAAGGCTATGCCAGATTTGCTCGTTTCCGCTCTCTTGGCAAAGGATATTCGGTTGAAGAACTCTGTGAAGTGATTGCTGGAAATGCGGTTCACAAAATCAAATTTGCAGAGAAAAACCGCACAAGCGCACGGTCGGCACAGGTACATCAGAGGCCGGAGCTGTCGTTCCTTATTGATGTCCATGCAAAAATGCAGGCGGGCAAAGGCGCGGGATATGCGCGCTGGGCAAAAGTCTTTAATCTGAAGCAGATGGCAAAAGCTATGATGTTCATGGAAGAGCATGGAATCAAGAGCTATGTAGAGCTGAAAGAAAAAGCAGATGGGATTTCTGAAAAATGCGATGCGTTGCTGGAATCTGTAAAGGCGGATGAGGCACGGATGTCGGAAGTGTCGGTGCTGCGGAAGCATCTAATCAATTACGCTAAGACAAAAGATGTTTTTGCCGCGTATAAAGCATCCGGTTACAATCGGGAATTCTATGAAGCCCATCGGGATACGCTGGCCTTACGCAGCGCAGCGAAAAAAGCGTTTGATGCCTATAAGAAAGAGAACGGTTCTGACAAAAAGCTCCCGCGCATCAGCGAGCTGAACGCAGAGTATGCAATGCTTCTGGAACGAAAGAAAAGCTCCTATGCAGAGTACCGCAAGACCAAATCGGAAATGCAGGATTGGCTTGTGGCACAGAAGATTGTGCAGGAAATCCTAAAAGAGGACGAGCAGAAAAAAGAGCAGATGCATGAGCAGGAAGTGCGGCAGGAAGAAGAAAATAGACAGAGTAGTCGATGATGGAAAGTCCGGTGCAGTGTGGGTGTAATGCTCATGCTGCACCGGGCTTTTTTCTTTGGCAGGAACTGCCGTTAAAGCATCCGGAACGGATGCGCAGCTCGATGCCGCAGGCAGCGTTCTATGGGGATTGGGGAGTTTCCCCAACAAGCAGAAAATCGCTTTCGTGTCACGAAAGCCCTGCTTGCAGAAGAGTGATTGTATTGACTTCAACCATGATCGGGACTATACCTGTCTCTTATACACATCTGACGCTGCC
>ENA-OZKZ01001245-OZKZ01001245.1-human-gut-metagenome-genome-assembly--contig:-NODE-1245-length-10451-cov-6.342632_pt1 | contig 10451 bp, 10 predicted proteins | sample MGYA00244828_ERZ653768 | MGnify/ENA primary metagenome ERZ653768 (study PRJEB26926, sample SAMN06165273) | human gut metagenome | biome: ENVO:00009003; feature: ENVO:2100002; material: ENVO:00002003...
TCGTGGGCTCGGAGATGTGTATAAGAGACAGTTGTAGTATTATTTAATAGTATAATTTTATATATATGATTTTGTAAATATTTGAAATGAGGTTACAGATATGGACAATTCAAAAAAGACTATGGACAAAATTGTTGCTCTTTGTAAAGGCAGAGGCTTTGTATATCCGGGTTCGGAAATATACGGCGGACTTGCAAACACATGGGACTACGGCCCACTCGGTATGGCTCTCAAGAATAATATCAAGCAGGCTTGGCTTAAAAAGTTTGTTCAGGAAAACAAGTATAATGTAGGGCTTGACTCTGCAATTCTTATGAATCCGCAGACATGGGTAGCTTCGGGTCACCTCGGCGGTTTCTCTGACCCGCTTATGGATTGTAAGGAATGTAAAACCCGTCACCGTGCAGACAACCTTATCGAAGATTTTGACGGTACAAATGTAAGCGGCTGGTCAAACGAGAAAATGACTGAATATATTAAAGAAAAGCAAATTCCTTGCCCACAGTGCGGTAAGCACAACTTTACAGATATTCGTCAGTTCAACCTTATGTTTAAAACATTCCAGGGTGTTACAGAGGACAGCAAAAACGAAATTTATCTTCGTCCGGAAACTGCACAGGGTATTTTCGTAAACTTTGCAAACATTCAGAGAACAAGCCGTAAGAAAGTACCTTTCGGCGTTGCGCAGATCGGTAAGTCTTTCAGAAACGAGATTACACCGGGCAACTTTATTTTCCGTGTTCGTGAATTTGAGCAGATGGAACTTGAGTTCTTCTGCAAGCCAGGTACAGACCTTGAGTGGTTTGAATACTGGAGAGGTTTCTGCCGTGACTGGCTCTACTCACTTGGTATGAAAGCCGAAAACTTAAGACTTCGTGACCATGCAAAAGAAGAGCTTTGCTTCTATTCAAAAGCTACTACAGACTTTGAATACCTCTTCCCATTCGGTTGGGGCGAACTTTGGGGCGTTGCTGACAGAACCGACTATGACCTTACACAGCATATGAACACAAGCGGCAAGTCACTTGAATACTTTGACCCACAGACAAATGAAAAGTACATTCCATATGTAATTGAACCGTCACTCGGTGTTGAGCGTCTGTTCCTTGCAATTGTGGTTGAGGCTTACGACGAAGAAGTTATCGACGAGAAAGACACAAGAGTTGTTCTCCACCTCCACCCTGCACTTGCACCGTTCAAGGCAACTGTTCTTCCTCTTTCTAAAAAGCTCAACGATAAAGCACAGGAAGTTTATGATATGCTTGCCAAAGACTTTATGGTTGATTACGATGATGCAGGTTCAATCGGTAAGCGTTACAGAAGACAGGACGAAATCGGTACACCGTTCTGCATCACATATGACTTTGAATCAGTTGATGACGGCTGCGTAACAGTCCGTGATCGTGACACAATGGCTCAAGAAAGAGTTGCTATCGACAAACTTAACGAGTACATTGCAGAAAAAATTAAATTCTGATTTTCTTAGCAAATAAGATCAAATAAAAAACGACTGCATTTCTACCTTTCGGTTATAATGCAGTCGTTTTTTATTTAGGCTGTTTTTTACAGCTCCTTTAATTATTAACTATAAATAAATTTATTAAACCGACTCAAGTTTAATGCTTTCGCCGTCAGATGTAATATTAATTGCTGAAAGCGATGCCGAGCCTGCCTCTATCATTGCGTTGGCAATCTTTTCTTCTACTTCTCTTCTGATAGTATTTCTAAGATCTCTTGCACCACTGCTGCCGTTGCAAGATTTTTTTGCAAGGTACTCGCAAGCCTTTTCATCAAAGCTAAACTTGATGTGCTTTTCTTCCATTGTAGGAACATACTCTGAAAGCATAAGGTTGGCTATCTTTACAAAATCATCTTCCTTAAGGCTGTTAAATACAATGATTTCATCAACACGGGCAATAAACTCTGGGCGAAGAAACTCTGAAAGAGCCTTCATTACCTTTTCTTTAGACGCCTCTTCCGATGACTTACCGAAGCCGAGAGCATTCTCTTTATTTGCCGAACCTGCATTAGAAGTCATTACAATTACAGTATTCTCAAAGTTTACTGCTCTGCCGTGCGCGTCTGTAACTTTACCTTCATCGAGAATCTGAAGAAGAATGTTGAGTACATCAGGATGTGCTTTTTCGATTTCATCGAAAAGAAGTACGGAGTACGGTCTGCGTCTTACTTTTTCCGTAACCTGTCCTGCCTCGTCATAACCTACATATCCCGGAGGTGAACCGATAATCTTAGACACGGAGTGTTTCTCCATAAATTCCGACATATCAAGTCGTATGAGAGTTTCGGGAGTATCGAAAAGTTCCTGACTGAGTACCTTTACAAGTTCGGTTTTACCGACGCCTGTAGGACCTACGAAAATAAACGATGCAGGTCTGCGTCTTGGAGAAATTTGCACTCTGCTGCGTTTAATTGCAGATGCGAGAACTTCAACCGCCTCGTCCTGACCGATAATTTTCTTTTTAAGAGCATCTTCAATACCTGCAAGTTTAGCAAGTTCGTTTTCTCTGATTCTTGATGCAGGGATACCTGTCCACAATTCGATTACTGTAGCAATATCTTCTTCTGTAACCTTAGAAACAAGGGTTTCAGGGTCAATTTTTGAAAGTTCAGAATCAACTCTTGCAAGAGCGGTATTTACATTTGCAAGTTTTTCGTAGTCGATTTCATCAGCAGTGGAGATTGCCTCTTTCTGCAAATTAAGTTTTTGCTGTTCGTCAATAAGTTTGTCGTGTTTTTCCATATTCTTATTACGGAGAGCGGCACACGCACAGCTTTCGTCAAGAAGGTCGATTGCTTTATCAGGTAGGAATCTATCTGTAATGTATCTCTCTGAAAGCACAACAGTCTTGCGTACAATTTCATTATCAACAGTAACGTGGTGATGCTGTTCATAATATCCTTTTACGCCTGCAATAATGTCAACAGTCTGCGCAATAGTAGGCTCGCCTACCTTTACAGGCTGGAAACGCCTCTCAAGCGCAGAGTCTTTTTCAATATATTTTCTGTATTCGTTAAATGTGGTTGCGCCGATAACCTGAACCTCGCCTCTTGAAAGTGCGGGTTTAAGAATATTGGCAGCATTCATTGTTCCCTCATTATCACCTGTACCGACAAGTGTATGTACTTCATCAATGAAAAGAATAATATTTCCGTTTTCCTTAACCTCGGCAACAAGTCCTTTAATACGGCTTTCAAACTGTCCTCTGAACTGTGTTCCCGCAACGAGTGAAGCAAGGTCAAGAAGATGAATTTCTTTATTCTTAAGGCGCTGCGGAACATTGCCGTCTGCAATTCTTAAAGCAAGCCCCTCTGCAATCGCTGTTTTACCTACACCCGGCTCACCGATAAGACAAGGGTTATTCTTTGTACGGCGTGAAAGAATCTGAATAACACGCTCAATTTCTTTATCTCTGCCGACAATATTGTCAATTTTGCCCTCTCTTGCCTTTCTGGTAAGATCCTCACAATAAAGGTTGAGATGTTTTCTGTTTTTATCTTTTTTCTCTTTCTTTTTGCCGCCGCTCTTAGCGGAACCGTCGGTATTGTTTTCACCGTTTTTAGCACCGAAAATATTATTGAAGAAAGCCGGGAATGTCGGTGCGCCGTGTGAGAAATCATCGTCCTCACTGCCTCCGTCTTCGCCTAACTCGCCCATACTTTCAGCAAGGTTGTCTGCACCAAGCTGCTGCATAAGTTGAGAAAGGTCGCCGTTTTCACCCATATTCTCCATAATGGAATCCATCTGATCCTGCACATTTTCAAGATCATCATCTGAAATTCCCATCTTATTTATTAAGTCCTCAACAGGCTTTATGCCAAGCTCTTTTGCGCAAGTAAGGCAATAACCCTTTGTGGCTTCATCCTGTGGATTGTTTGTTGAAACAAAAACGACAGCAGGTCGTTTTCCGCATCTGCTACAAAGCATAGTCTGCTCCTTTATACATAAATTATTTAAGCGATAAACAATACCGCAAGTTTAAACATCGTTAAAATTAAACACTATTTAAATCTGTTACCATATATAATATATCATAACAGAAAATTTTGCAATTCTTTTTTGTCGTTTTTTCTAAATTTTTTAGTAAAATGAGATTATTGTTTGCTTTTTTCTTTCTTTTTTGCCTTGTCCTCTTTTATAAGTGCCATATAAATCTTAGCATATCTGTAAAGAGCGTAAAGCATAACAACAGCTGTAATCGAAAGTAAAATATCGTCTATTAACAAATTTTCGTAATTAATAACCGCCTTTAAAAAGACTATTATACATACAGCAAAATAAAAAACTATTGTTGCAAGTTTACCAAACCATTCGGCGGCAGGAGGAGTTATTTTCCTTTTTAAAAGAGAAACACCGCCAATCAGCATTGCCACATCTTTTGCTATTAAGACTACAAGAATCGGTATTACATTAGGCGCATAAAAAGCCATACAAAACATAACCGAAATTAAAGTAATTTTATCCGCAATAGGATCAAGCAGCTTTCCGAGTTGAGTTACCTGATTTAATTTTCTTGCAAAAAATCCGTCAAGACAATCCGAAATACCCGACAAACCAATACATATTGCTGACTCCAAATATTTTTCATTTAAAAACAAAATAACAAACGGTACGACAAGTGCAAATCTCAAATATGTAAGTATGTTCGGTACTGTCCATAAATCTGATTTTTGCTTAATTATCTTTTTATTTTCGTTGTCCATTTTCATTCCCCTTTATTATATTCAGCGTTTGAAAATTGAAAAAGCAACTCCGCTTATTCCCTCATTGAGCACAGCGGTTGAATTTGTAAAGTCCATTATTACCGCAAGCACTGCAAGGCATATTAAAGCAACAACTATACCCTCGGCAGCACCGAAAACACCGCCGAGCACTCTGTTAATCGGACTTATTACAGGTAATTCAAATAATTTATTTACAAGTTTAATAATCAATTTAAAAATAATTATCAGAAGTATAAATAATATTATTGCAATAAAAAATGAGAATATACCCGTTACAATAGGTTTTACAAAATTATCGGTAACCTGAACGGCTGTAAGTTTAGCTGTTGATGCCGTTCCCACAAAGCGATCTACAAGTCTTTGTTCATCAAAATTAAACAGGTTGCAGAAAAAAGAAACTACAGAAGACACCCATCCCGGCAAATCGCCGAGTGCACTGTTTACGGAAATTTCTGTATTTGTTACCGCATTGTTGAGGTTTGCTATTAAATCATTTCTGACAAAAGAATTAAAAATCCAGTCCGATATTACACCCGAAAGCAAATTTGAGAGTATAGCCGATGCTACAACCGCAGCTATATTCATAATTGCTCTTGCAAAACCTCTGATTGCTCCGCTGATAATAAAGATAATTATAACAGCAAGAAAAATTATGTCAAGTATCATAAATTCCCCTCTTTAGGCTTTATCATCAGTCGCAACTTTCTCGGTTGCTTTCTGATTATTGTTAAGTTCAATAAATCTTATCTGATTTACACTCAGCACATAAGCTGTAGTATCGGAAGAAAGAATTATATTTTTAGAACCTGCGCCCGTTTCGGTTGCGAATACTTTATCGCCCTTTGTATTGTAAACATTTGCGGTATTTCCGTCAAGCAAAGCGATTTTGTCCTTGTAAACCGAAATGGCGTCAGCTTTGCTGTCTGTATCGATTTTAGATTTTTGAGAGCCGTTTGAATCATATGTATAAACCGAGCAACTTCTGCCGTCGCCGCTTCTTGAGAGTGCAACCGCATATGTCAATGTATCCATATTAAAATAATAATTTGAAAGTGTCATTGACTCATAAGAATTTGTTACAAAATTCTCATCGCCTTTTTTTACAACATAAGACGCTGTATTGCCCACAAGTGCAACTCTGTTGTCGGTTAAATATTTTGATGCGATAATTACATCACCGTCAATTTTTATAACCTGTTCAGGCTCTTGCTTTGAAAAATCGAGCATATATACTGCGGAAATGACTTTACCGTTTTCAGTAGTTATACCCGTTGCGGCACAACCTGTACCGTTACTGTTTAATGTAACCGAAGTAATATAATATTCTGAAAAAGAATATTTGAAAATTCTGTTATTATCTTTATTAAAAGCCAAAAGTGTAGAAAGATAACCGTTGCCCTCGGTAACAATTGCATATACACCGTTAGATGCAATATCGGCAGTGTAAATATCATCATCCGTATTTGATGCAAAAAGCTGCTTATCAAGCGAGTTTACTTCGTATCCTTTGCCGCCGAGGTCATATGTAAGGAACATATTTTTGTTGCTTACGAGAATCGGCTTTGAATACTTAAGCTGTGTACTGAATATATCACTTCCCGATGAATTTAAAGTGACAAAGGAAGTATCAGATGCATAAGCTATGTGTCCGTCAGAAAGCACAAAGTTATTTGTATTAACCTCTGTTCCCGTAATAGATACGGGATACCCGTTACCCGCATTGCCGAGTACATCGTATGTCCACCAGTTTGCAATACTTTCGGGCGAAAGTCTGTCCCTGTTGGCAAAAGCAAATACTACAAGTCCTGCCGCAAGTACCACACATACGGAAATAATTATTTTCTTGACTGCCGCAGGCGACATTTCTGTTTTTTCAAGTTCATAGTCCTCAAGCGGTACATCTTCGTAACTTATAACATCACGGTCAGTCTTTTTTGCTTTTGTTTCGGCAAAGCGATGACCTTTTGACTTTGGTTTTGATTTTGTTTTTGAATTATCTTTAGATTTCTCAAATTTACCGGAAAACATTTCTGTTCACTCCTTCAGGTAAATAACCCCTTAATCGTAATTAACCCTGTTAAGATACAGACCACAGGGCTGTGCTGTAGGGCCTGCAAATTTTCTGTCTTTTTTTTCGATTATACCCGCAATTCCGTCAACAGGTATCTTTCCCTGCTGAATCCTTAAAAGAGTACCGACCATAATTCTTACCATATTATAAAGGAATCCGTCAGCCTCTACTTTCATAGTTACAAGATTACCCTCTCTTGTAACCGAAAAAGCTTTTACTGTTCGTGTCATATCTCCTTTTTCTCTGCTGTCGAGAGTGCAAAAAGAAGTAAAATCGTGAGTACCCACATAAGCCTGCGCCGCACTGTTAAGCATATCTTCGTCAAGCTTATATCTGTAATGAAGAGCATAACCGTCAAGAAACGGATTTCGCACTTCGGTATTCCATATTTTATAAATATATTCCTTGCTTGTGCAACTGTATCTTGCGTGAAAATCAATGTCTGCCTCTTCACAGTCAAGCACCGCAATACTAAGAGGCAACCATCGGTTTAATGCTGCTTTTAACCTTACATCGGCAATCGGATGTGAAGTTTTAAGGCTTATACAGTACATATTTGCGTGAACTCCGCTGTCCGTACGGCTGCACCCTTTTAAATCAAAATCATCACCGATAATTTTAGACAATGCAGTCTGAAAAGCCTCCTGCACAGTCATTGCGTTGTTCTGAATCTGCCAACCGTGGAACTGCCTGCCGTCATATGAAATTGTAAGTTTAAAATTCCTTAAAGTGCTGCCGGAATCAATATGTTGCATAAAACCACTCCGCAAATTACAAGTCCAACTGTTATCAAACCGATAACATCTCGTTTTGCCATATGAATACTCTTCATTCTTGTTCTGCCCTCGCCGCCGTGATAGCAACGACATTCCATAGCTGTTGCAAGGTCATACGCTCTTCTGAACGATGAAACAAACAACGGAACAAGAATAGGAATCAATGCTTTTATTCGTGCAATGACATTACCGCCCTCAAGGTCTGCTCCTCTTGCTTTCTGCGCCTGCATAATTTTATCGGTTTCTTCAAGCAAAGTAGGCACAAATCGCAGTGCAAGCGACATCATCATAGCAATTTCGTGTACAGGAAAATGTACTTTATTTAAAGGCTTCATCAATCTTTCGATTGCGTCCGTAAGCTCTGTCGGAGATGTTGTAAAAGTAAGAGCAGAGCTTGCGAGAATAAGACAAATAATTCTAACCGTTACAAACACGGAACGGTTAATTCCGTTTACCGTAATTTTAATTATTCCCCACTGCCATATCGGATCTCCCGTACCGTAAAACAGATTTAATATTGAAGTTACTATTACTATGAAAATAATAATTTTTAAACTTTTAAAATAAAACTTTACAGGCACTCCGCTCATAAGAACTATAGCGGCTGTGCATACTGCCACAACGGCAAGAGCGGCATAGTTAAATGTACAAAACACAAGCGCCAGAAAAGCAATAAGCATAATAATTTTTGCTCGTGGGTCAAGTTTGTGTATAAGGCTCTTTGCGGGGAAATACTGACCGAAAGCTACATCTCTTACCATTACCTTGCCTCCTTTTTTATAAAAGGAAGAAGGTAATCAACCGCTGAATCAACAGTCAGTATGCCCTCAGGCACATCTACTCCCCTTTTTCTGAGCTGTGACATTATTTTTGTTATCTGCGGAATACGCAGACCTATTTTTTCAAGCTCGTCACCTCTCGCAAAAACCTTTTGAGTTTCGTCAAACATAACGAGCTTTGATTTACTCATAACCACAATTCTGTCTGCCACACGGGCAATGTCCTCCATACTGTGAGAAACAAGCAGAACCGTGTTCTGTCTTTCTTTGTGATAGCGTACTATCTGACTTAAAAGTACATCTCTGCCCATCGGGTCAAGTCCTGCCGTCGGTTCGTCAAGCACGAGTACATCAGGGTCCATTGCTATTACACCGGCAATAGCCGCTCTGCGCTTTTCTCCGCCCGACAAGTCAAAAGGTGATTTATACAAAAGTTCGTCCTTTATGCCCGTAAATTTTGCGGCTCTGCGAACTTCTTTATCAATTTCTTCTGCCGAAAGTCCTTTATTGGTTGGGCCGAAAGCGATATCCTTATAAACGGTTTCCTCAAAAAGCTGATATTCGGGATACTGAAAAACCATACCGACTTTAAAGCGGATTTTACGAATTTCCTTTGGCTTGTCCCATATATCCACTCCGTCAAGTAAAACCTGTCCGCTTGTAGGTTTCATAAGTCCGTTAAGCATTTGCACAAGCGTTGACTTACCCGAACCGGTATGACCGATAATTCCGATAAGTTCTCCCTTATTTACGGAAAAACTGACATCATTAACCGCCTTTTTTTCAAAAGGTGTTCCTACTCCGTAGGTGTAGCAAATATTCTTTAGTTCAAGGATACTCATTTCAACACCTCCATAAGCAAATCGACGCATTCGTCACTGTCAAGCGGCATTTTGTCAATTTTCGCACCGCAGCCGATAAGTCGGTAGACAAGCTCTGTTGCCTGCGGAACATCAAGTCTGTGCTTTTTCAAAAGTTCAACCTGTGAAAAAACATTGTCGGGTGTTCCCTCTGTGAGCACCTTACCGCTGTCCATTACAATTACTCTGTCGGCAAGTACCGCCTCATCCATATAATGTGTAATAAGCACAACGGTAATACCTTTTTCTTTATTCAATTTTAAAAGGGTTGACATAACCTCTTCTCTGCCGTTCGGGTCAAGCATTGCGGTAGGTTCGTCAAGTACGATGCAGTCAGGCTGCATTGCAAGTATGCCCGCAATAGCAACTCTTTGTTTCTGACCTCCAGAAAGTTCATTAGGATAATGTTCCGCCTTATCTTTTAAATTAATAGTATTAAGTAGTTCAAGTGCTTTTTTTCTAGCAGTTACTTCATTCATTAGTTTTAATTTAATCGGAGCCAACGTAATATTATCAATAACAGTAAGATGTGGAAATAAATTAAACTGTTGAAAAACCATTCCCATCTTTTGTCTAAGTAAAGATAAATCAGTTTTTTTACCAATTAAAGATATACCTTCAAAAATAATATCTCCAGAACTAGGTTTCTCTATTAAATTAAGACATCTAAGTAATGTTGATTTACCACTACCAGAAGGACCAACAATAGAAATAATATCTCCCTTTGAAACATTAAAACTAATATCATTAAGAACAACATTACTACCAAATCTCTTTTTTAATTTTTTAACTTCTAGCATTAGATAATCTCCTTTCCATAGTGTTAACCAACTTAGATAATCCTAACGTCATAATCAAATATATAAGAGCAGTTATAACAAGAGGAAAGAAATAATCATAAGTTCTAGATGCAATAATATCTGAAGCCTTAGTAAGTTCTAATATTCCAATATAAGCACCTGCCGAAGTCTCTTTAAGTAATGTAATAAATTCATTTCCTAATGCCGGTAAAACATTTTTAATAGCCTGTGGTAAAATAATATATCTCATTGTTTTACCATAGCTAAGACCTAAAGATAAACCAGCTTCCATTTGTCCTTTGTCAATAGAAATAAGACCCGATCTAATTATTTCCGAAACATAGGCAGCAGAATTTAAACCAAATGCCAATATACCTGTCTCTTATACACATCTCCGAGCCCACGAGACGGAGCTACATCTC
>ENA-OZKZ01001274-OZKZ01001274.1-human-gut-metagenome-genome-assembly--contig:-NODE-1274-length-10277-cov-4.305322_pt1 | contig 10277 bp, 9 predicted proteins | sample MGYA00244828_ERZ653768 | MGnify/ENA primary metagenome ERZ653768 (study PRJEB26926, sample SAMN06165273) | human gut metagenome | biome: ENVO:00009003; feature: ENVO:2100002; material: ENVO:00002003...
GGGCTCGGAGATGTGTATAAGAGACAGCGGTGGAGGAGATAAAGCAGCAGCTGGAATACAGAGAAGAAAACCGGAAAAAGGCGGCTCAGTTCCGCACAACCCGCGCCCTCGGCGAGGACCGGAAGGTGCTGCTGGACGAGGAGCACCGCTGGTTTACCGTCACCCGCGCCCGGGATCTGGAGGAGGCCAATCCGGATATTCTGGACTATGATGCCATCACCGGCTGCCGGATGGACATAGACGAGAGCAAAACGGAGCTGATGCGTGAAAATGCCGACGGCGAGGAGGTCAGCTATGTTCCGCCGCGCTACGAGTATTCCTACGACTTTGAGATCGTCATTTCGGTCCGTCATCCCTATTTTGACGAGATGCGCTTCCGCCTGAACGGAAGCTCGGTTGACTTTGAGCCTTCGGCAATGCTTCGGCCGAAGAGCTTCAATGCCGGAAGACCCGACCCGGAGAGCTGCGCGGAATACCGCAAGTACCGTCAGATGGGCGAAGAGATCTGCCAGTGTCTGGAGGAGGCTCGACGCGGAAGTGCGGCTGAGGATGCCGTGCCCGGTGAAGCGCCTGCCGTGCTGCAAACGGAAGCAGCCCCGTCATCGGGATCGTGGACCTGCTCTGCCTGCGGCGGCGCCAACAGCAGGGGAGGCTTCTGTGAATACTGCGGCTCGCCCAGACAGTGAGCTGAAAATAAGCAAAACCCCGCAAGGGATAAAATAAATAATAATTATATAGGAGGAAACGATTATGGCAAACCTGACAGGAAACCTAAAGGACTCTATGACCGCAACCTTCCCCCGTGAGTTCGATATTCCAAACCCGATGACGATTCAGGAAATCTATGACAAGATAAATGCCCGTGCCGCGGCGTTCCAGATGCCGTTTTCCATAAAGGGCGGCGTTCCCGGCGAGCGCATTGTCTTTGCAAAGGAGCCGAATCTTGATGTTACCATCTGGCTTCACGTCAAGGACGGCACACACATCAAGATCACACCGGTCACGACGAGCAGCAGCGCCACGATCAACGGCATCGATGTCGGCAAGAACAGTATCATGCGCAAGGGCGTTAAGGGCGTGGCCAGCAGACCGATGCTGCAGGGCGAATACATAGACACCGTGACCGACACCATCAAAAGGATCCTGGCGGATGAAGAGGTGGAGGATTATGTGGCGCCCGAGGTAGCTCCGGGAGCGGACAAGCCCCTGAACTGGCTGACACTGCTGCTGCTGTGCATCTTCGTCGGAGGCATCGGCATCCATCGCTTCTATGTGGGCAAGATCGGAACGGGCATACTGTTCCTGTTCACCGGCGGCCTGTTCGGAATCGGCTGGCTTGTGGACCTTATAAAAATCGTCACCGGAAAATTCACTGACAAGAACGGCAACGTTATCCAGAGAAATTAGATGAGCCGGGCGTGAAGCACGAAAGAACGGATCAGCATAACTGATGTTGATAAGAGGATTTAAGTATGAAAAAGATAGTATCTCTGGCACTGACTCTGATGATGGTGCTCTCCCTTACTGCCTGCGGCAGTAAGGACGGCGGAGACTCTGCCGACCCCAATCTGGGGAAATATATCGGTCAGAGCGTCACCTCCAGCGGGGACAGCGACTGGCTCTCCATGGACGATGTCTATGACGAGGGCGATAACTACATAGAACTGAAAAGCGGTGGCAAGGGCGAGTTCTGTCTGGACGGCGACAAGGAGACCATCAAGTGGAGCCTTGCCGCGGACGGCACGCTGAAGCTGACCGGCAACAACGTAGAGAGCACCGGTACCCTGAAGGACGGTCTCATCACGCTCAACGATTACTGGGGCATCGATCTCATTATGACCTTTCTGAAGGAAGGCGCGGAAATGTCGGCGCAAACCGGTACAAAGCTGCTCGACTGGTGGAACGGCGACTGGTTCGGCTGGTGGAAGATGACCGACTGCTCGGGCTATTACGAGGACATGGAGGGCGACTGGTGGGATATCTGCGGCACCATTGATATCGGAGCTGACAATAAGGGCACCGTAACGCTTTGGGACGAGGACTACACAAAGGACAGCCCCATGGCCATGGTGAATGTCAGCCTGAGCGGCTCCGGCACCGGTGAGCACGGCACAATGATGTCCGAGGGCGGCCAGTTCACGGACGTAAAGCTGGAGCATGCGGAATGGATCATTGATCCGGGCACGCTGGATTGTGATGATCTGATTCGTATCGACGGTTACTACGAAAACGGCGAAGACGGGTACCACTATGAGATATATCTGCGCCCCTGGGGAACATACTGGGACGATGTGGATGAAGGAACTCATCCCTACTCCTATGACGACTGGTATCTTCCTCTGATAAAGGCAGGAAAGCCCATGCCCGACAGCATAGGTGCAGATGCCCGGTAGCGGATAATTCATTAACTTAAAAAGAACTGCAACGTTATTCAAAAGGCATAGTGCCGCCGCTGCAAGCGCGATAACGGCACCATAGTCTCAATGATAAGGAGTGTAATATGAAAAAGCTTGTATCTCTTGCGCTGGCACTGGTGCTGGTGCTCTCCCTTACCGCCTGCGGCAGTAAGGACGGCGGAGACTCCGCCGACCCCAACCTCGGCAAATATATCGGCGCTGAATTCTCCGCCGACGGCAACGAGTGGCTCAGCCTGGACGAGGTCTATGATGAAGGCGAGAGCTATATTGAACTCAAAAGCGGCGGCAAGGGCGTGTTCTGTCTGGGCGGCGACGCGACTGACATCAAGTGGGCGCTCGAGAGCGACGGCTCCTTGAAGCTGACCCGAGACAGCCTGGAAAGCAACGGCACGCTGCAAAACGGAATCATCACGCTCACCGATCTCTGGGGCAACAATGTCACCATCACCTTCGTCAAGGAGGGCGGTGAGTCCACGCAGGGCGGGGATTCGGGCAAGGATGCTCCCAGCGGCACCGGCCTTGTGAGCGAGGAGGCGGTGCAGAAGGGCTACGTCTGGATGAACGAGGTCAATAATAATATTTTTAGTACCACCTACGAGGAGATTGCCGAATACTTCGGCGTGGATGGCGAGTTTGTCAAGGAAGAATACAGCGACCACATGAAGCGGAACCAGCGCTACTACAAGTGGATCTCGAAGGACGACTCAAGCCACTTCATCTATGTCAACTTCGCGGAAGAGAATCCGGGCGTTTTCACAGTCAGCGCATACAACACCAGCGGCTTCTCCGGCAATGAGGCCATCGAGAAATATCTCGATACGGTGAAGGCCGAGGCTGCCGAGGCGAATAAGGCGGCCGCCGCCAACGCCAAGATGAAGAACTTCTCCGTAACCATCACGCAGTTCGCGCACGATGATGTTGCTGTCAAGATAATAACGAAGATCCCCGAGTCCGGCTGGTCGTATGACGAGGGAAAGAAATGCCTTGTGGAAAACAACGATCCCACGGCCTTCGGCGCGGGCGCCATCAGATTCGAGGTAAGAGCCGATGTGGCGGACTTCGACTACTACAAGGACAACTTTAAAGATTATCAGGATATCGATGACCGCGAGATCGGCGGTATCACCTTCCACGGCCGCACCTACAAGCGCATCGGCTACGACTGGATCGAGTACGTCGCGCAGATCGACGATGGGCGTGCGCTGTCCATCGGACTGACAGATATTGACTGCGTCCCGGGCACGATGCCTGATATCATCCTAAGCAACATGACGATCAAGTAATATGATCCCCGGCGAGGCATATACTGCCCGGCCACAGCGTATCAAACGGTGCCCGTCCGCAGTGCGGGCGGGCGCTTCCTTGTGAGAAAAAGAAAGAGGTGGAACCATCTATGCCAACACAGGTAACCAACTATCAATGCCCCGGCTGCACCGGCCCGCTGCACTTCGTAGGCTCCTCCGGCAAGCTTGAGTGCGATTACTGCGGCGCAAGCTACGACGTTGCGGAGATCGAGGCGCTCTACGCGGAGAAAGAAGAGAAGGCCGCGGCGGCGCAGCAGGCGGCTGAAGAAAAGGCCGCGGAGCAGAAGAAAGCGTCCGCCGACGGCGGCGATTGGGATACCTCCGGCTTCAGCGACGACTGGGGCGAGGAGGGCGCGCACATGAAAGCGTACAGCTGCCCCAGCTGCGGCGCGGAGCTCATCTGCGATGAGAGCACGGCGGCAACATCCTGCCCCTATTGCGGCAACCCCACGGTGGTGCCGGGGCAGTTTGCCGGTCAGCTGAAACCGGATTTCATTATCCCCTTCAAGTACAGCAAAGAGGACGCCGTCAAGTCGCTGAAAGAGCACTGCACGGGAAAAATTTTCCTGCCCAAGAGTTTCACCAACGAAAACCATATTCAGAAAATTCAGGGCATTTATGTTCCGTTCTGGATGTTTGACGGCGAGGCGGAGGGCGATGCCCATTATCAGGCAACCCGCTCCCGCACCTACACCTCCGGGGATTATGAAATCACGGAGACAAGACATTTTGACGTTTACCGCGCCGGCAGAGTGACTTTTGAAAAGGTTCCGGTGGATGCGTCCAGTAAAATGCCGGATGACCACATGGATTCTATCGAACCCTATGACTACAAAAAGCTGAAACCCTTCTCCACGGCCTATCTTCCCGGGTATTTGGCGGATAAATTCGACGTCACCGTGGAGCAGAGCCGGGAGCGGGCGGATCAGCGCTGTCAGGGAACCTTGGACGCAGCGCTGCGGAGCAGCGTGAGAGGTTATGATACCTGCATTCAAACCGGCGGCAGCTCCAGTCTACAGCGCGGCAAGGTGCATTATGCCTTGATGCCGGTGTGGATGCTGAACACGAAGTGGCACGGCAAGGACTTTACCTTTGCCATGAACGGACAGACCGGAAAACTGGTGGGCGACCTTCCCATGAGTTGGGGACGGTTTTGGGGGCTGTTTGCCGCCATTGCCGCACCGCTGTCGATTTTGGGAACGATTGTCTCAGTGCTGATGCTGCGATAAGGAGGGGCGGACATGAACAAGAAATTCACAGCTTTGCTGATGGCGCTTTTACTGGCGCTGAGTCTGTGTGTGCCCGCCGCGGCGTCGGTGGAGTACGGTTCGATCTTCGATGAGACCGAGGAGCTCGGCTCTGCCAAGCTGACCTATCAGGGAGAGCAGGAGCTCCCGCAGCTCGCGAAAAATCTCGGCATTGACCTGCGGGTCGATGTATTTACCGACGAGGGCTTGGAGCCGGATGACACCGTTTCGGACATTGCGACGTTTATCTATGGCAATTACGACTACGGCCTGGGCGAGGATAAGGAAGGCGTATCGCTGACGCTGCTGATGAAAACTCAGCCGGACGGCTCTTACGCACTGGCTGAGAACGACTGGTGCGTCTACGCCTTCCTGAGCGAGACACGCGGCAGCTCTCAGGAGCTGTCAGACGCCGTATACGCCGCGATCAAGCCTTATATGGCCGCACAAGCATGGAACGGCGAGGACATGACCATGAGCGCTACTGCGCTTTCACAGGCGGTGGACGCCATGATGAAGGCGGCGTCGGAGTATATCAACGCGAATTGCCCGCCCAGCGAGACGGAACCGGACCCGGAGCCGGCGGCAACGCCCACCACGGCGGTGCCAAATGTGCCCCGGACCTTGAAAAGCGAGAGCATGAGCTATGTGTTCGACCACAGCCACATGCTCACCGATACCCAGCGGGCGGAGCTGGAGGCACAGGCAAAGGAAATTTCCCTGCGCCATCATTGCGGCGTCTACGTTGCGTTTGTAGATGATTACACCGTGTACAGCGACGGCGGCGGTGTTTACAAAACCACGTATCAGCTCTACCACGGAGATCAACTGGGTATGGGCGATGACCGGGATGGCATTATCATTCTGCTGAGCATGGCGGAGCGGGATTACGCCATGTTTGTTTACGGTACGTATGCGGAAACTGCCTTTAACAGCTACGGTCAGGAAAAATTGGAAAAGGCATTCCTGGGCAACTTCAAGGAAGATGACTGGTATGGCGGCGTTTCCAATTATCTGAGCACTTGCGACGAGTACTTGACCCGGGCTGACGCAGGAAAACCCGTGCGGGAAAGTCCGGCACTGCTGATTGCGATTGCCGTTGTAGCCTCCTGCCTCTTGTCCGGCGCGATTTGTCTGTTCTTAAAGCGCAGCATGAAAACCGTACATCAGAAAGTCGAGGCAAACGAGTATGTTGCACCGGGCGGCTTGCAGCTGAGCAAGCAGTATGACCGCTATACCCACACCACCGAGGTTCGCAGCAAGATTTCCAGCAGCGATGACAGCAGCAGCGGCGGCACCAGCAGCTGCAGCGGCGGCGGCGGAAGCGGCCGCAGCGGAAAGTTCTGAGGAGGCCACAGTATGAGGTGCTTGACAGTACGCCGGCTCGTCACTATGCTTTTGTGCCTGACGATGATTTTTCTTCTGACCGCCTGCGGCGGGCAAGGCGAGCCAAATGCGGATGACGGAGGCGTCAGCGCAACGGGAAAGATCTCAGGCGGCAAGGACAGAGCTTCTGTGCCTGAGGCCGGTTCTGAGAAGGCAGAAGCGGCGCTTGCCCTGCTGCGAAAATGCATGGCGGGAAATGAGCAGCTGGCCGGCGCGGTGGCTTATCTCGGCCATCGGGAGCAGGGGGATACTGTCCCGCTGACGAGCTGGCTGCGGAAGAATTGCTCCGGGCTGACAGAAAAACTGCCGTTCCTGACGGAGATTCCGGAAGAGCGTACGCTCGGCGCGGGCTATGGTGACCTCTACTGCATTGTCCCACGGGATGAGAGCACCAGTCTGGCTGTGAACCATGTGATCTGGAGATCACTGGGCAACGGTGTGCAGCCGGTGGCGGACAAGGTACTCTACCGGGAAGAATACGCACAGCCCGTCTTGGTATTTGTCAATTATGAGCAGTGGCCCGATGAGCCGGACACGGAAATCAACCTTGTGACCGGCAGCGGCTTGGAGCTTAGCTGGTATCCGATGATCGACGAGCACGGCTGCCCCATAGTGCCCATCGGCGAGTACGGCGCCCCCGCGCTGATGGATTTTGCAGTCTTCGGCTATACCACCGGCCTTGACTATCCCGAGGGTATGGAGCCGGAGGGCGATGGATGGTGGCTTCCGCCTACGAATCTGGGCCTGGCTGACACCGTATGGGCCTGCAATGACTGGCTGCTGGAGCTCAGCTACGGCAACTGCGATCCTGATTATGCGGGTATCGCCAAGCTGCACTGCCGCTTCGAAGGCAACGCGGGGCATACTCTGCTCTACCACGGCGTGTGGCGCATGGAGGATGACTGCCTGCGCCTTGAGCTCTCTGCCGGTGTCGGTACCTCCCTGAGCGGAAGCTTCCCGATTCTAATCTCTCCCTCCGGCGAGGAGCTGTATTTCCAGCGCTCGCGCAGCGGCGAGGGAATGCCGTTTCTGACGGACGATATGGACTCCGCAGGACTGACATTGATCTACGATTGGGAAAGCAAATAAGTATCATTAAGTAAATAAGTCTTATGAGCAGCTTTCGGCTGCTCATAAGACTTTGGAGACGCCGTAAGCTGAGAAGCGATGCCGATATTTTTGGATATACGGCGGTTTTTTATATTAATCTGCTTTTGCTTTGACGAAAAATGTTGTAATATTAAAACCGGATACCGCTGAGAGCAGGACTTGAAGCTGTTAATAATACAGAGCGGCTCCGGCGATCATATTACAGAAAACCCGGCGTACAGCCGGTAAATTTAACGGAGAAGCACTATGATAAAACAAAATCTGCATTGCCACACTACATTTGACGACGGAACAAACACCCCGGAGGAGATGGTGCTCGCGGCGATAGAGCACCAGCTGAGCTCGCTCGGAATAAGCCTGCACGCCCCGATGGAGGGTGAATACTGGTGCGCGCCAAAGGAAAACGTCGAGCCGTTCAAGGCCGAAATGAGAAGACTGAAGAAAAAGTATATGGGTAAAATAGCGCTCTATACCGGACTTGAGTACGACCTTGCGGCCGAGAGGGATTTTGACGGCTATGAGTATATCATAGGCTCAGGACATGTGCTCGACGGGCATTACTATATAGATTCAACGCGCGATCGCGCAATAGAGCTCATTGAGCACCTCGGAGGCCCTGAAAAAGCTGCCGAGGCGTTTTTCGAAAACTATGCCCGGATAGCTGATATGCCGGAGATCGGAATTGTAGGACATTTTGACCTTCTGACGAAGTACAACGAGCAGGGAGCGCTTTACGATACGGAAAGCAGCCGTTATCGCGACGCGGCCTTTGCTGCAATGGACAAGCTCAGCGCGGCGGGCAAGATTTTTGAGATAAACACAGGTGCGATAAGCCGCGGTTATCGAACGACACCATATCTCTCTACGGAGCTTCTGCGCCATCTTCGAAGCATCAACGGACGCATAACGGTAAGCTCGGACGCACATTCCGCGGCTGATATATGCTGCAAGTTCGACATGGCCGAGCGGCTTGCGAGCAGCTGCGGCTTTGATGAAATATGGTATTTCACCGGCAGCGGATTTGCGGCGGAAAAGCTATGAAAACAGGCCGCGCTGTAAACGCCGTCATACCGGGCGCCGCGAGTATGAGAAGATTATTATCACAGTGAAACAGGCTTACATCGGGCAGCCCTATAAGATTTTTGGACTGAGCCTTCAGCTGCTTTCTGTCATATAAAGCGAGGCAGAATAATTGCCTTGACAACGCATTCAGGGAATGCTATCATTACTGACACAAAATGCGCGAGTGGCGGAATTGGCAGACTCACCGGATTCAGGCTATAGTGCTCACTCCGGGCGTGCAGGTTCAAGTCTCGCCACCGGCACCGGGGTGAAAGGGGGCGGTAATTACAAATTACCGCCCCTTTTTCAACAAATAGTGCGGAGACTTCCGAAAGGAGAAGCTGATGGATAAACAAGAGCTTACAGAGCTGTTAAATCATGTTGCCGACGGTAGCGTCAGTCCCGACGATGCGGCGCTTAAATTGAAAATGCAGCCGTTTCAGGAGCTCGGCGATTACGCCAAGGTAGACCTCCACCGCGGCATACGTCAGGGCGTGCCCGAGGTCATATTCGGCGAGGGCAAGGCCAAGGAGCATATCCTCGGCATCGCCAGGGCTATGCTGAAAAACAAGCAGCAGACCGTGCTCATAACCCGCCTTGCCGAGGAAGCGGCGGAATATATAAAGGCAGAGCTTCCGCTTAAGTATAACAGCATGGCACGCGTCGGCATTATCGGCGAAATACCAGAGCCGAACGGCAAGGGGCGCATAGTTGTTGCCACCGGCGGCACGAGCGATATTCCTGTCGCGGAGGAAGCGGCTATAACGGCTGAAGCTCTGGGCAACGATGTTCTGCGCCTGTATGATGTCGGCGTTTCGGGAATACACAGGCTGCTTGCGAACATGGACACCGTTATGAGTGCAAGAGTCATAATCGCCGTTGCAGGTATGGAGGGAGCGCTGCCGTCGGTTATCGGCGGCCTTGCCGACTGCCCGGTCATTGCCGTTCCCACCAGCGTTGGCTACGGCGCTTCATTTGGAGGTGTTGCGGCACTTTTGAGCATGCTGAATTCATGTGCAAGCGGTATGTCGGTAGTAAACATAGATAACGGCTTCGGCGCGGGCTACCTCGCCGGAATGATAAACCATCTTGATTGATATGCAACTGAATGAATTCTTTTATAAACACAGAAAAGTAGCGCTTGCCTTTTCGGGAGGAGCAGATTCTGCGTATCTGCTGTACGCCGCAAAGGAAAACGGAGCAGATGTGCAGCCGTACTATGTAAAATCGCAGTTTCAGCCGAAGTTTGAGCATGAGGATGCGATAAAGCTTACAGCAGAGCTCGGCGTAGCATTGAAAGTGATAAGCATTGATATTTTGCAGCTTGACGAGGTCACGGATAATCCGTCAAACCGCTGCTATTACTGCAAAAAGCGTATCATGGGCGCTATCCGCAGGGAGGCGGGCGCCGACGGATATGACACGATCATTGACGGCACAAACGCAAGTGACGATGACGGCGAACGTCCGGGCATGAAGGCGCTTGCAGAAGAAAATATTCTGTCTCCGCTCAGGCTCTGCGGCATGACCAAAGAGGAGATACGGCGCAGGTCTGAAAATGCCGGTCTGTTTACATGGAATAAGCCCGCCTATGCATGCCTTGCTACTCGTATCCCGACAGGAGAGAAGATAACCGTCCAAAAGCTTACGGCAGTAGAGCAGAGCGAAAGCTACCTGTTCTCCCTCGGCTTTACCGACTTCCGTGTGCGCCTGCGTGACGGCGGCGCGCTGCTGCAATTTACCGAAAAGCA
>ENA-OZKZ01001280-OZKZ01001280.1-human-gut-metagenome-genome-assembly--contig:-NODE-1280-length-10230-cov-4.261622_pt1 | contig 10230 bp, 8 predicted proteins | sample MGYA00244828_ERZ653768 | MGnify/ENA primary metagenome ERZ653768 (study PRJEB26926, sample SAMN06165273) | human gut metagenome | biome: ENVO:00009003; feature: ENVO:2100002; material: ENVO:00002003...
GAATGGTGCCGCACTGCCAGGTACGGCCCAGAGAGTCCTGAATGTGGAAGTCCAGCTTGGGGCCGTAGAACGCGCCGTCGCCGGGGTTCACCACATACTCCTTGCCGATGGAGGTAATGGCGTCGGCCAGAGCGTTCTCTGCCTTCTCCCAGTCCTCCCGGGTGCCGATGTGGTCCTCGGGCATGGTGGACAATTCGATCTTGTAGGGCAGGCCAAACAGAGAGTAGACCTCGTCGAACAGGCGGGCGATGCGGATGACCTCATCCTTGATCTGGTCCTTGGCCAGCAGGATGTGGGCGTCGTCCTGAGTGAAGCAGCGGACACGGAACATGCCGTGGAGCGCGCCGGAGAGCTCATGACGGTGGACCAGGCCCAGCTCACCGTACCGCAGGGGCAGGTCTCGGTAGGAATGGGGTTCCAGCTCATAGACCAGAATACTGCCGGGGCAGTTCATGGGCTTGATGGCAAAGTCCTCGCCGTCAATGACGGTGGTATACATATTATCCTTGTAGTGATCCCAGTGGCCGGAGGTCTCCCACAGAGTCCGCTTCATGATCTGAGGAGTGGAGATCTCCACATAGTTCCACTTCTTGTGGACCTGACGCCAGTAGTCGATCAGGGTGTTCTTCAGCACCATGCCCTTAGGCAGGTAGAAGGGGAAGCCGGGGGCCTCATCCCGGAAAGCAAACAGGCCCAGTTCCTTGCCCAGCTTCCGGTGATCCCGGCGCTTGGCCTCCTCGATGCGCTCCAGATAGGCGTCCAGTTCCTCCTTCTTGGGGAAGGCGATGCCGTAGATCCGCTGGAGGGTCTCCCGGTTGGAGTCGCCCCGCCAGTAGGCGGCGTTGCAGGCCAGCAGCTTGATGGCGTTGCCCTTTACCCGGCCGGTGGAGTCCAGATGGGGACCGGCGCACAGGTCGGTGAACTCGCCCTGCTTGTAGAAGGAGATGGGAGCATCCTCCGGCAGATCCTGGATCAGTTCCACCTTATAAGGCTCGCCCTTCTCCTCCATGAACTTAATGGCTTCCTCGCGGGGCAGCTCGAAGCGCTCCAGCTTCAGCTTCTCTTTACAGATCTTACGCATTTCAGCCTCGATCTCGCCCAGGTCGTCCTGGGTGAAGGCGAAGGGCGCGTCCAGATCGTAATAAAAGCCGTTGTCGATGCTGGGGCCGATGGCCAGCTTCACCTCCGGGTGCAGGCGCTTGACAGCCTGGGCCAGGATGTGGGAGCAGGTGTGCCAGTAGGTCTTGCGGTACTGTTCGTTTTCAAACGTAAATTCCTTGTTTTCCTTGTTGACTTCGCTCATAGTCTGTTCCTCCTTGTGATCGGGGCTGGATAAATAAAAATCCCCACCCCTGAATGGTATCAGGGGTGAGGTAATAGGCATTACTCCACGGTTCCACCCTGCTTACGGCCTGCGCAGCATTTTTACTGTCCGCTGCGGATGGCGGGATATCTTTCGTCGAAACAAGGCGCAGGAGCGCAGGAATACGGTCTGTATTTCAAGCTTCTGCAACGCAGTATCGGCGGAAGAGATCCGGCATACGCCGTCGCTTTCGATCGCTGTAACGGGCGATACCCGTCCTGCTCGTCGCAGGCGGCTCGGAAGTGGTACGGGCCGTGTCCTTGGCGGGGTGCTTTCAGCCGGGGGCGCCCCTCTCTTTGGCCGCGGAAAAACAGCTTCTTCTTCGTCACTGCCTTTTTGATGGCAATAAGTATAAACCGTTCGGCGCGGTTTGTCAACGGGTGGTTTCACGGGGGAAGGGCAAAATCAGCCGCGTGAAGCAAAAAGAGACATCCTTTCGGATGTCTCTTTTTGCTGGCGCGGAAGGAGGGATTTGAACCCTCGCGCCGCTTTTGACGGCCTACTCCCTTAGCAGGGGAGCCCCTTCGGCCTCTTGGGTACTTCCGCAGGTCGATGGAAAAATTCAGTTGGCGGAGAGAGTGGGATTCGAACCCACGGATGCTTTCACATCGCCGGTTTTCAAGACCGGTGCTTTCGACCACTCAGCCATCTCTCCGTGCGTAAAAGCGTCTCTCGTGCCAAACGCGAGTATTATATTACCATGCGCCGACGCCTTTGTCAACAAAAAGCCTCGGAAGAAATTTGAAAAAAATTCAAAATAGGACTTGCAAACCGCCGAAAACTGTGGTATTCTAAGTGGGCTGTTTGAGGCACAGCAGAATATCCGGGTGTGGCGAAGTTTGGTATCGCGCTTGAATGGGGTTCAAGAGGCCTCGAGTTCGAATCTCGACACTCGGACCAAGTAATGATAATCCGAACTACATTATCCAAGTGGGTAGTGTGTTCGGATTTATCATTTCTATTGAAAGTGTTTTATAGTAAACAAGGGCAGGAGCTTATTCCTGCCCTTGCTTTATAATGTCTGCTGTGTTATAATTTAATATATAGACAGCATGGGTATGAGTATTATCCATCAAGCCGATTTGTAATAGTTTTTTGGGGAGAACTTGAATGAAAAAAAGGGCAATTTTTCTTATTGTACTGATTATTATTTTCGGTGTAGGGATTAGTTTCTTTATGTATTTTCCTAAAAGTATTGAAAATGCACTTAATAGAATAAAATATCCCTTTGAGGTAGGAGAGATTTTAGCGTCTCAACAGATTGACGAAAATCTCACCGCTGTTATATATACGAACAAAGAAGAAAAAAGCAATCTTCAAAACGCCATTGTACGAAAGCGAGGCATCTTTTACGATGTCATTGAAACAAACGGTTCCGTGCATATCGAAAAACCAAAGCAACTTGAATCGGGTCAACTTAGAACCCAAGTATTGATTTCTTGGTATGATAAAAGTGATAAATATGTTATTATGGCAGTTGCCTACGATGAAGATGTATCTACCATTACCTATTTAAACCAAGAGTTGATACAGCTAAATGTGAATGGTTATCGCTTATTTTGGGGATACGGAATTGGCGAATATGAGGAAATGCACATATTTGACAAAAACGGAAATTGCCTAGAACAGATTAAGGAATAAACTATATAATAGAGAATCCTACATAACAGCAGGCGGGAGCATCGTTACAGATGTTCCCGCCTTTGTTATACCTTGTTCTCTTGTTCGGCCTGCTGCTTTGCTTTCCACTCGGCGTATTCCCGCTGCCCGTCCTCGCTCTCAAAGAACGCTTGAATTTCCGGGAGCAGGACACGGGCAAGGGCCTCTACCTCGTGATAGGGAATCCCCGTGCCGTAGTCATTGGGCTTCTTTCTGCGCGGCATGGTGTCACCCCGTCAAATCTGTTCCTCGTCGAACAGATAGCCTTGAAATACCGTGCCGTCTCCGGTGATGAAGCGGCCCCGTGCGTCCTTGGGAATCTGTTCGGCGGCGCTGGTGTTGTCAAGGATGATTTGCGAAAGTACGCTGTCCGCCCTGCCGCATACCCGGAAATCCATGTTGTTCTTGATCTGACCGGGGATGATATTGGCGTCGGGCCGCTGGGTGGCAAGTATCAGATGGATACCAAATGCCCGCCCCAATCGCGCAATCGTGGACAGCCTGTTTTCGATTTGTGCCAGCAGTTCCTTGTCCTCTTTGCTCCGGCCCGTCTTGTCCAGCACCTCCGCCACCTCGTCACAGGCATATATGAGCCTTTGAAGGGGACGCTCCGCAATCTCATTGTAGGCGTCGATGTTCGGGCAACCAAGTGCCTTCAATGCGCTCTTGCGGCGTTCCAGCTCTTCCACAAGCCGGTCGAGGGTATCGCACAAATCCTCCTCCGTGAAACACATCCGGCATTTTTCGTGCCAGACCTTGGGGAAATCCACGCCACCTTTGAAGTCGGCAATGTAGACCTCCGCGCCCTTGCGGAGCGCCTGCATAAGCAGCAGCTTGAGCAGTACGCTCTTGCCGCTGCCCGTGGAGCCGCCTAAGAGGATATGCGGAATGTGCGTGAGGTTGACCGTCACAGGGCCGGTGTAGCTCTCCCCCAACACCAGCACAAAGCTGTCCAGCGAAAGATAGCTGTCTTTCCATTTCAGCACTTCCGGTAAATCGTCACCGGCAGGAACAGCATACACCAGCACACGGCTCTTGCCCTTGGCGTAGGTCAGCTTGACGATAGTGATTCCCAGCGCCGTTTCGATGGCAAGGCGTTTCTTCTCCCACTCTTGGAGCGGGATGCTCTGATTGCGGAACTCCCACACCGTGACACGGACATTATCCTTGTCGCGGCGCTTGCGGAGCAGGTCGGGCGGCATTCCCGCATGGTTTACCAACCCGATGCATTGGAGTTGGTCCTTCGCGGCCCGTCTGCCAAAGGGATAGAGCAGGAGCACCGGCAGCGTCGCAGCGCCCGCCAGCAGATAGGCGGTCAAGGCGTGTTCCATCGCGGCCTTGAGCAGCGGAGAGAGCAGAGGGATATTGCCCGCCAGCGTGCGCCACGCCGCTTGCTTGACGCAGACATACGCAGCACCCATGAGGTACAGCGCAGCCAGCACCAGCTTTACGGGAAACTCCGGCGTTCCGCTCAATTTCTGCCACAGGTTACGGAGTGTATTTCTTCTCTGAATTTGAAACTTTTCATTTTGTGTCACAGGGAATGCCCCCTTTCTTATGCTGGACGGTGGAGCCGTCCGGCAGATACTCAATGACATTCTGCACCCGCCGGAGGAACGCCCGCCATGTTTCCATCTGATACCGCTGAATATCCCGGTACTGTTCCTCTAAGGGGATATTGCTGGTGATATAGACTTTGGTATAGCAAGCGATTCTGTCGGTGTATCGTGCAGGAAGTGTCAGCGGATAAATGTCCAGATAGTTGAGCATGGCGCTGATGGGGATTTGCGAATGAAATTCCTCCAGCACCAGCACATCCTGACAATGATAGGCGTCGAAGCGAACGCCGTTCTTGCCACCGTAGTCGGTGATACGGCAAATGCTTTTCCTGTCATGCTTCTCGAAAATGCCCCGTGTTTTTCCCGTTCCGCTTGCGCCGTAGAGGTAGGTCACTTCCAGCGCCCGATTCTCGGCGCTGTACTTTTCCTCCAAAATGGCTTGACGGAGGGTTTCAATCTCCCGAATACGGAAAGCGAGTTTGGGATTATCCTCGATGATTTCCATAACGGACTTTCCGGCCCGGAGGTCTTGAATGAGCTTGAACATTTCCGGGGCCTCTTCCTCCTTTTCGGCGGGGAGGTCTCCCCATTCCTCAAAGGTGCCGGAAACCGAAGTTTCCGCCTTGTCGGTATCGGCCCAATGCCCCTCTTTGAGAATGTAGGCGCGGTTTGCCTTTGCGCTCCCGTATGCTTTCTCAATATGCGCCGTGGGGAAGCGGTTTTTGATGGTGGAAAAGCGTATAGGCGAGGGAGCAAGCAGGAAGATATGCGTGTGATAGGTTCCGGTTGTCGCTATCTCATCCGCCATACAGAAATAGGACGGAGCGAAGCGATGTAGGATTTCCCGGATAGCGGCGTGGTCGAGTCCGGCCTCCAATGGGTTATTGATGACCAGCGTCCACTTGCGGGCTTGTGTATTGTTTTCCATGTCAGGCTCCTTTGCGATTGCTACATGCTACATGGTTGCCATAAGGGTAATACTAACCCTTATGGCAAGCGGGCGGCGCTGACGCTGCCGCCGGGGGATATTTTTCTTGAGGAAAAATATCTGTTCCCCGTCTGCGCCCCAGCGCCGCCCAATGGGTCAGGGCTTCGGATTCACGATATGGATTCCGGTTGCCTTTGCCCCCACATGGTAGTCACCCTTGGACCAGTAAATAAACACTTCCAGGTTGTCGAAGCGCACTTCCACATAGCCGTTCGGGGCCTCTGCCTGCTGCTGTCCGTCAATGCGTACATCGACTTTATCAAGGCCCTTTTCGGGCAGCGCGACAGAGTAGCGATAGCCGAGGACGGTATCGGTGCGCTTGCCATCCTTGTACTCGTAGGCTGGGGACACATCCACCAGCCACAGCTTGTCCCCAAGGCTCTTGGGGGAAACAATCAAATCAGTCAGTTTCATTGCTAAATCCTTTCTTACGGCGCAATGCGCCATCCATCGGTTGACAGGTACATAACACGCGGCCTTGTGTTGTGCTTATCATAGCAAAGAAACTTTCAAATGTTGTTTCATGCGTGAAACACTAAAAAAGAGCGCAAAAAAAGCCGACGCCCACATGCTGTATAGGGCGTCGGCTTTCGGTTTATCGTTCAGTTGTCAGTAATGGGAGACCTTTCTCATACAGAATATCGTTGGTTTCGTCCACAGTATAGCCTTGCTCCGCCGCCTCCTCCCATACGCGGAACTCCGGGAAAGCCGTGTCAAACAGTTCTTTCCTTTGTTCGTGGGAGAGCTTCAGCGTCAGGGCGATAGCCTGTATCGTTCTCAACGATGGCTGGTATTTGGGGTTTCCGTTCTTGTAATTTGTAATTCTGCTGATAGTCGCTTTAGACTGGCCGGATTCTCTTGCCAGCCGTGCGGGACTCCATTCCCGTTCGGCTAAGTATCCGTTTATCAGCTTTGCTAATTCGACTCTATAATCCGGGTTTTGCTTTGGCACATAAATAGCCAAAGCTCGGTCCTCGGATTACAGATTACAATTTAGTTGGGTTTGACGCCGGAGGTGGCGCGTTGGAAATTGCGTCGCTGGGGACTATGGTATCGGTGCGAAAGGGTGTGTGAAAAAAGAACATATACCATAGCGACCACCTCCTTATCGTGAAATACGCCTTGGGTGAATAGTTGTTGCTATCCACCTCCGACGCGCAAAACCCGTTCACGATAATTCAATGTTACATTTGAATACGGAGTTGGAGCCGTATTCTATCTCATTCGCTCGGGCATTTATCGGAATTGCGTACAGCAACCGCATTCCCATGCCCTGTCACTTCGGACGGCTAAAATAGCTCGCCCTTCTCCTTTGCTTTGCTGCCGAAAGCAGCGATGCTCTTGTGTTGTTAGTTTCTCACATTCATATTATGTTATTTTCTCCATGTATTTATAGTGTAATTCAGTCTAAAAAGTTTGTCAATGTTCCGAAAAGTAAACAATTTATGAACGAATGGGTCATATTGTGCTATATGGCCTTATATGCAGTTATATCGCGTTATTCCGCGTTATCTCATGCCCGAAATTTTTTGTTGCACGCCCTCCGGCTCCTGTCAATGGTCAAGATAAACGGCAGAGCCGCCATTGACAGGAGCCGGAGGGCGTGCTTTTCAGTTATCAAGCAGCGTCAGCCACAAAGTGCTGACGCTGTGCAGTAATTATAAATTTCAAAATCAATATTTACTTCTATGCTTATTTGTGATATTTTATCTGCAAGGAGAGTGATTTTATATGGAGCAAATCGGGAAGCGGCTGCGGGCCTTGCGGGAGGGCATCCGGCTGACACAGGTGCAAATGGCGCAGATTTTAGGCGTCCAGCAATCCCGTATCAACCGATTTGAAACCGGACAATCCACACCTTCACCGGATGTCTTTTTGAAATATGCGGATTACTTCGATGTGTCGATGGATTATCTCTACTGCCGCACAGATGAGCCACGGGGCAAGCTGTATGATTACCAGCCGGAGCGGCTGAAAGGCAAGAACATTCAGAATCAAGAGTTGCGGGATTTTATCGAAATGTGCTTTGACCCACAAGCACCAGTCAATAAGCGTCTGAAAGAGGCGTTATTCCGCATCATGGAGGAGGGACAGGAAAAGACATGAAAGCCGTGATTTATGCCCGCTATTCCAGCGACAACCAGCGGGAAGAAAGCATAGAGGGCCAGCTTCGGGAGTGTATGGCCTATTGTAAGAAAAATGATATTACCGTTCTGCGGACATATATTGACCGTGCCATGTCTGCCAAGACAGACCACCGCCCGGACTTCCAGCGAATGATTAAGGACAGCGCAAAGGGCCTTTTCGATGTTATCATCGTCTGGAAGTTAGACCGCTTCGCCCGTAACCGCTATGACAGCGCCCACTACAAGGCACAGCTTCGCAAGTACGGCGTCAAGGTGCTGTCTGCCACCGAGAATATTTCAGACGGGCCGGAGGGCATCATCCTTGAAAGTATGTTAGAGGGCATGGCGGAATATTACTCCGCCGAGCTGTCCGAAAAGGTCATACGGGGCCATACGGAAAATGCCCTAAAGTGCAAGTACAACGGCGGTACGCCGACTTTCGGCTATATCATCGATAAGGATATGCAGTATCAGATCGACCCATGCACCGCCCCTGCTGTGCTGGAAATGTTCACCATGTATGACAAGGGCGCAACGATGAAAGAAATCGCTGCATATATGAGCGAACGAGGCGTTACCACGGTGCGGGGAAAGAAAATCGACCTTAATTTTATGGCCCGCCTACTGAAAAATCGGAAGTACATCGGAGAGTACAGCTACCGCCATATCGTCACGCCCGGTGGGATTCCCGCCATCGTCCCGCAAGACCTGTTTGACCGGGTACAGCAGCGGCTTACAGTAAACCGGAAAGCCCCAGCGCGGCACAAGGCCGAGGACGATTATCTTTTGACAACAAAGCTGTTTTGCGGCACTTGCGGGGCTATGATGGTAGGCGAAAGCGGAACAAGCTCCAGCAAGGGCCGGAAGTACCATTATTACCGCTGTGTGAATACCAAGAAACACCGTGCCTGTGACGCCAAGCACAAGACCGTCCGAAAGCTGCCGTTGGAAAACGCCGTTGTCAATGCGGTCATGGCGAAAATCATGGACGATAATTTTGTAGAGTATGTGGCGGATGCCGTGATGGACATTCAGAGCAGGGAAAGCAGCGTACTCCCCGCCCTCCGCAAGCAGTTGGAAGAAGCCGAGAGCGGCATCACCAATATGCTCAACGCTATTCAGATGGGGATTATCAATGCCTCTACCAAGCAGCGGCTTGATGAACTGGAAGAACGCAAAAAGGATATTGAGCTTCAAATCATTCAAGAGGAAATGAAGCACCCTGCCGTGAGCCGTGAGGATGTCGTTTATTTCGTCTGCCGTTTCCGTTCTCTGGACACAAACAAGCTGGACGCCCGCAGGAGGCTGATTGACAGCTTTGTAAACGCCGTTACCATTTTTGACGATTATATCCTTATTACATTTAACTACAAAGAGGGCGAGACAAGGATTGATTTTGCCGATATTGAAAGTTCGGATTTACAATCGGTCGGGGGACCATGTCGGAGCAGGTTTGTATGCTTGCTCCGACTTATTTTTTACATAGCGGAGAGGGAGATGGTGTTGTCATCTCCCTCTTTTTTGTCCGGTGCAGGACGCGAAAAAGCGCGGCAGCTGCCGCGCTTTTTCCTCTTCCTCCCTGCTCGGTCCTTCCTGAAAGAAGGTCCCCCTCGCTGTTAAGTGAATTTAGTATACCATGAATACGCCCGTTTGTCCATCCTTTTTAGGCGCCGTATCCAGCATTTGCCACTGTTTTTCATGCATATCGCGCTGTCGGGCGGCAAAACTACCGTTGCGATACCCAACAAGGGCATTTGCCCCACAACATGAAAGGAGAACACAACGATGTCTACCAAGAACAGCAACAAGCTGAATGTCCCCGAGGCCAAGGCCGCTATGGATCAGTTCAAGATGGAGGCCGCCTCTGAGGTCGGCGTGAACCTGAAGAACGGTTACAACGGTCACCTGACCAGCCGCGAGGCCGGCTCTGTGGGCGGCCAGATGGTCAAGAAGATGATCGAGTCCTACGAGAAGAACCTGTAAACGGCCCTTCCCGCACGAAAAAAGAACCGCCTTCGGGCGGTTCTTTTTTACGTTCTCACAAGGTGACCTCCGTGCCGTTGTTCACCTCGATGCGGTAGCCGCCGGGGTTGTATACATCCGTTCCGTTGCCCCGGAAGCGGCAGTCATCCAGCGCCGCATAGGAGTTCGGCGGCAGGCACAGAAGCTCCAGCGCCGTGGTGTTGTTCAAAAAGTCGATGCGCCTGATGGTATATGTATAGGAGTTGCTGTACGCGGAGTCGTACCGCGCGCCCACCCCGTTGCCGCCGATATACCCGCCGTGGAGATAGACCCAGCCGCCGTTCACGGCCCGCGCTCCCACGTCCCAGCCGGTTACGCGGCAGTTCTCCAGATAGGTGGGCGCTCTGGCGGTCACGCCGGTTCCGCTTCCGTCTCCCTCGAAGCTGACCTCCGAAAAGCGGACGTAGGCGTGGCACCGCTCCGTGTCGCTCAGGGGCGTCACCGTCACCGGCGCGGCGAAGGCGGTGCCGCTGCCCTTCAGCTGTCTCTTATACACATCTGACGCTGCCGACG
>ENA-OZKZ01001290-OZKZ01001290.1-human-gut-metagenome-genome-assembly--contig:-NODE-1290-length-10158-cov-5.715926_pt1 | contig 10158 bp, 5 predicted proteins | sample MGYA00244828_ERZ653768 | MGnify/ENA primary metagenome ERZ653768 (study PRJEB26926, sample SAMN06165273) | human gut metagenome | biome: ENVO:00009003; feature: ENVO:2100002; material: ENVO:00002003...
AGATGTAGCTCCGTCTCGTGGGCTCGGAGATGTGTATAAGAGACAGGTATATATATTTATAATTTTTAAACGGATTTGGATTATTTTCATCCTCTGTAGCAATCGAAAATGCAAGATTTGCCATTGCTGCTGCCTGCCCTTCTTTATCATTATATACGGTTGCTGCAAGTGTTCCGTCTTTTACCGCTTCAAGCCCTTCTTTTGTCCCATCTATTCCAAAAAATACCGGCCGGTTTGTTTCCGTATACCCGAGCTTTTCATAAGCATCCATAGCACCGAGTGCCATTGCATCATTATTGGCAAGAACAACTTCCATCCGGTTGTTATATTGTCCGATCAGCTGCATCATACGGTTCTGCGCCTGCACACGGTTCCAGTTTGCAATCTGATAACTCAGTTTTTCCAGTGCAATCCCCTGTTCTTTCAGGCTCTCCGCAACGCTTTCCGTTCTAATAATGGCATCCTGATGCCCCATTTCCCCCTCAAGTATCACATACTGGATCTTTCCATCATGATTACGGTCCACATCCGGATGTTCTTTGATATAATCTGCTGCAAGCTGTCCCTGCATCTGTCCGGATTGTTTTGCTTCTGCTCCGACATAATATAACTGATCCCACTGCATCAGGTCTTCTTCCACAGGTTCCCTGTTAAAAAATATAATGGGAATATCGTGTTCCTGCGCGGCTGTAATGATCTGCGACGGATCCGTCCGGTCTGCCAGATTGACGCACAGAATATCACAGCCATTGCCGATCATTTCCTGCACCTGATCGTCCTGCGTTCTCTGCGAATTTGCAGCATCCATAATGGTCAGACTGATATCATATCCCCTTTTTTCCAGTGTCCTGCATTCCCTTTTAAAATTTTCCAGAAGTTCCCCCAGAAAGGTATCTCTCTGGTCATAACATGCGACACCAATATAAATCTGTTTCGGTATTTCCTTTTTTTCGCTTCCACATGCACCATACAAAAGAATTCCCATCAGACCAATTAATGCCATAGCGTTTTTTATTTTTCTTTTATCCATGATAACCTCTGATTTTACCGGCTGATTGTAAACAGCAGATTCCGGTTCTCCTCCGAAAAAAGATTCTCCCGCGTGAGAACGGTATATGTAATCTGCCGGTCTTTCATTTTATAGAAAAAATTATGTCGTTTTTTAATAAGCTCTGCAACGCTTTCATAGCCTGCGTCAAACTCATCCGGAGCAACCAGACATTGTGCCCATCCTGCATCCAGATAATAAACTGCCTCCGTTGAATTTCCAATTCCATAGAGTACCGCCCCATACAGGTCATTATCCTTTGCCGCCTCCCCGGCTTCCACAAAGCTTGCATTATCCAAAGCCATCACGATATCCACCCTTCTTTGTGTCTGTAAATTGATTTTCTCTTTCGAATCATTTTCTTTTGATACAGACCATAAAATTTCTGCGCCACTCCCCTTTAATGTATCGCAAATCCCTTTCATTCTTTTTATCACTGCTTCTGAAGTGGCATGCTGCGAATAGATCCCAATCTTCTTCCCGATCAGATTTCCACGGTAATTTTCCAGAAGCTTTTGGGCAAGATCCGCACCCATATGGTAATGATCAGGTTCTATTGTATGCAATCCGGACGGTTCTTCGGGAAATGTATCTCCCACGGCCATTATAGGAACACTTTTTTCCAGCTGTTTTAGCTTTTGCTGCCCATCCCGGTTTGCAATCGGTTTTACGATCACCGCATCTGCTCCTTTTGCAATTTCCTGATTCATAATCTCAATCTCCTCATTGGCGGTTTCCATATTGTCCTTACTGATGATCACAACATCTGTATCATATTCCCGTGCTGCCATTTTCAGTCCGTATTTAAACGCTGACCACTCGCTCTCATCCACATCCGGTATGATCACCGCAATTGTTTCTGGATCATGGCCGTTTTGCTTATAGATGATAAAGCCGAGAACCAGAATCACGAGAATTCCCAGAACTGCCTCTATTATCACAAATGTTTTTTTCCCATGTTTCATTTTAAGAATCCTCCGGCATATGGTGTTCCTCAAATTTCCTGCAGTTTTCCTCACTGTAAACAATCTCTGGGATGATAACTGTCACTGTCGTTCCCTCATCCAGTTCACTTTCTATCTGAAGTCCGTATGGTTCTCCAAACAATAACCGGAGCCGGTTATTTACATTTACAAGCCCGACTCCGGAGCCTTTTTTATGTACACGGTTTGTATCCTTTAATAACAGGTCAATCTCCTCTTCCGGAATCCCCATTCCGTTATCCGATACCTGCATAAAGATATTTTCTTGTTCTTTCCATCCGCGAATGAGGATTTTTCCGCAGTCATCCATCTCCCTTACGCCGTAATTGATCGCATTTTCAAGGATCGGCTGCAGCACAAGTTTCACGATACAATCATCCAGAATATCCGGACGGATATCAAATACAACTTCAAACTTATTTTTATACCGCACTTTTTGTATATTAACATAACTTTGCGCGTGCTGCAGTTCATCCCTTATGCGGATAACCGTATGTCCTTTTGAAAGGCTGATCCGGAAAAGCTTTGCCAGCTGCGTGATCATAAAGGCAGCTTCCTCATTTTTACCGCTCTCTATCATCCAGGTGATGGAGTCTAATGTATTGTATAAAAAATGCGGGTTGATCTGGCTTTGCAGCACATCAAATTCGCTTTTTCTTCTTTCATTCTGTTCCCATATGACTTTTTTCATCAGTTCGGAATTCTGCCGGTAGGATTCCTGAATGGATTGTCCCAGATGCCGGATCTCTGTTGAGCCTCCGATTGCAATCTTTTCTTCTTTTCCTTCCTGATATTCACGCACCGAGTGATCCAGTTTCATAATCGGCCGCGATATCCGCACGGAAATGATGCGGTTTACAAATACAAGCATCATTGCCATAAGCAGTAAAATAAGCAGGACAAACTGCTTTACATCGGCCATCTTATTTGTGAATATTTCATACGGCATAACACAGACCAGGCGCCATCCTGTATAACTGATTGCACCCACCATAACTTTTCTGTGGTTTTTTCCCAAATATTCATCGTAAATTTTTTCTTTGGACGAAGCTGCCTTTACGCTGCTTTCTGTATTCATGCCATTGTCAATTCTTGCCTGATGCGGATGATAAATAATATTTCCCTCACCATCACACAGATAAAAATACTGTCCTTTTCCTGACGTATTGATCCGTTCCATCATACGTGAAATCCCGGAATAGTCCATATCCACAAGCAGCACTCCCAACTGTGTATCTGTCCCATTCGTAAGTTCCACGACACGGCTGGAAGAAATCACCCAGTAATACCGACAGGTACCGTCATCAAATAAATTCTGGACATGGGGTGTGGAAAAATGGATATTCTCCATACGTGTTTTTGCCTGCATAAACCATCCCTGTCTGGTCACATCCGGTTCTTCTTTCTGGGCAACAACCGGCTCTGCTGCCATAAGGCTTCCGTATCCATTATATATAGCAATGCTCCTTAAGTTCTCTTTATTTGCCTCATATAAAAGATTTAACCCTTTGTGGATGGATTCGTTCTGTTCCCGGATATCGTTTTCCTTTATAACATCATAATATGCGGCATCCGATATCTGCCTCATATTCACAAGATAATTTTCTATGGAATCCACCGTCTGATCCATCATCTTTCGGTTATTATCCACAATATTCTGCTGTGTGATCCCCGAAAATCTCCAATATACCATCATGCCCATACAAATCATAATTAAGGTTGATATTACAGAAAATGCAACCATGATGGTTGACTGGATATCTCCCGGTTTATTTTTCATTTTTTTCATATGCTGTCCTGTATTTTGAAGGGGATACCCCAAACTGTCTTTTAAACACATAACTGAAGTAATTTGGATCGGAATATCCCACACTCTTTGCAATCATATAACTTTTTTCCGCGGTTTCCACAAGCATGCGTGCCGCCTTATCCATACGGTATTCCGTCAGGTATCCGACAAAAGAATTCCCTGTTTCTTTTTTGAACATGCTTGAAAAATAAGAATTTGACACGCCCAGTTCTTTACAGATATCGTCAAGCCCTAAATCTTCCTGCTGATAATTGTCGTGCACATATTCTTTTGCCCTCCCGATCAGGGATTTCTTGGAATGATACCGGGCATCTGCCATGTCATCATGCAGCATACAGCAGAATTTTAAAAGCCATTTCTGCAAAACCTGCGGTTCTAAATTACACAGTTCATTATACAAAGAACCGATACCTCCCGGTATTTTTGTGGTATCCATTTCATTGTTGACCATAAAATGATACAGTTCGCCAATGAGTTCCATAACTGCCACATGATATTTTTCCAATGATTTCAGGTCAAGGAAATTATGCTGCATGTAAACTTCTATGGCATTTGCAATATCTTCATTTTCTCCAAGGCAGATCTTTTTGAACACATTGGACAGTTCTGTTTTCTCTCCGGCATCCCTTTGGATTTTTCTCTGTGGAACAATCTCTTTTAAATTTATCGCCCGGTTGCTTCCATATAAAACACGATAGGAAACCGCTTCCCTGGCGCTTTGATACGATGCTGCAATCTTTGCAATGTGCCCACATACCTGACCGATCCCTATGGTTACTTTTGCCCCCATAATATGATGGATATATTTACAGAAACGGTCACAGGCATCCGTCAGTTCTGAAATTTCTTCCTCACTTTTTAACTGCATAATCATAATGGTATCCCCAAGATAGCGAAAACGCTTCGCGTTCCATTTTTCCCCGAGGTTCTCCCCTGCCTGCCGGTCTACCGATACCGAAAGCAGCCGTATATCCATACCCTCCGGAACCTGACTTGCCGATGTGTGTATGATCAGGCAGCAATACCACGGGCCTGTAAAAGCAATCTGGTAATCCTTAAAATAATGCGGCATCTCCTCTTCCGGAATACGTCCTTCAATAAGCGTTGTATACAAATTCGCCTGCAGCATCGGAAGGGAATCCGCATAATATTTTTTCAAAAGATCCGTATTTCTTTTTTCACTGATCTCATAGTCCAGTTTCTCTTTCAGACGCTTAAACACTTCTGTTATTTCAACAGCATTGAGCGGCTTTAAAATATATTCCTCGATTTCAAGATGCACGGCTTCTTTTGCATATTCAAAATCATCAAACCCGGTAAAAAGCAGAATTTTTGTTGCCGGATACTTTGCTTTTATATGCGCACACAATTCCAGCCCGTCCATATACGGCATCCGGATGTCCGTCATAACAACATCCGGCTGCATTTCTTCAAGCATGTCCATTGCTTTAAATCCGTTGTTTGCATGCCCGGTAACCTGAAAACCGAGTTCCTCCCATTTGACTTTTTTAACGATGGCTTCAATGACTTCTTCTTCATCATCCACCAGCAATAATGTATACATACCTCTTCCCCCATGTTATGTTATTTTATTTATTATAGCAATTTGTCCAGATAAAGTAAAACCTTTCCAACATAAAACAGAGATGCCCTGCATGTTTCATGCATCACCGGCATCCCTGCTTTTTCATTATAGAGGAGAGTATATGTTTTATTTTTTCTGAACGTATTTCAGACAATCCAGTGTTACTGCAACAAGGATGATAATACCTGAGAATACGAACTGGAGGTTTGTATCAATACCCAGTATTGTGAGGGAGTATGTTAATGCTGTAAAGATACATACACCGGTAACAACACCGGAAATCTTACCAATACCACCGGTAAATGATACACCACCGACAACACAGGCTGCAATGGCATCCATATCCCAGCCCTGTCCATAAGCGGCGGAACCAGATCCAACCATTCGGGTACATTCAAGCCAGGAACCGAATCCGTAAAGGATACCGGCCATAATAAATGCACCAAGTGTTACTGCAAATACAGAGATACCTGAAACTGCTGCTGCCTCCGGATTTCCTCCGACTGCATAAAGATTTTTACCAAAGGTTGTTTTGTTCCAGATAAACCATACAATGACAATTGCTGCAACTGCCCAGAGAATGATGGTCGGGAATCCATTGACTTTTGGAATTACCATATTCGGAATGGTCGGCTCGATCGCTCCGAAGGAAACACCTTTTGTCGCATAAGTTACCAGACCAAAAATGACAAGCATGTTTGCCATGGTCGATATAAACGGATGCATCTTGAATTTCGCTGTAAAAAATCCGGCTATACTTGTAAAGAACGTACATAATACAATGCATGCTACCAGTGCAAGAATGACTCTTGCCGGTGTCGGTACTTTCGTAAAATCAAAGATGTGTCCGAACACACCACCTGTATTTACACCCTGATGCATGATAATGGTTGCGGTTGTCATTCCCATACCAACCATTCGTCCAACGGAAAGATCCGTTCCTGTAAGAAGGATCAGACCTGCAACTCCAAGTGCTAAAAACATTCTAGGCGATGCCTGCTGGAGAATATTTAAAATATTATTATACGTAAGAAGCGGCGTTCCTTTTTTGATTGGAGTTATGATACATAACGCAACAAAAATAAGAATGATCGCGATGTAGAGTCCATTCTGTAAAAGGAATGTTCTCCGGTTAAATGTATACTTATAATTTTCCCATTTCTGTGCCTGATTTTCTGCAAATGTGAATTTGGACAACCGGAGCAGATCAATCAGATGATACTTGTAACTGTACGCATCATGCTTCCGGTCTTTGATCCTCTGATACTCTTTTTCCAGTTCAATCTTTTCATTGGAAACACGGTTCTTATATACATAATTTTCTTCTTTGACCTCGGCCTGGGCGGAAGTCTTTGCCAGAGTTTCTTTGTGTTCCTTTTCAATCTTTGCAAGTTTCTGCTGATGCTCCTGCAGTACCTGTTCCTTTTCCGCTATACAACTTGCCTTAACTGCATTATAATACTTGTCAAAATTATTTTTGAGATAATTTTCTGCTTTCCCGATCAGTTTTGCGATCTGGTCTTTGTTCTGTGCCTCTACCGCTTTTGCCTGTTCAAGCTCCTTCTGGCAGGATGCAATCTCAGAATCTTTTTCCCCTTTGGAAAGTGTTTTATCTCTTTTTACGTTTTCGATCCTGCTCTGGTACATAATAACTTTTGCCGTACCATCTTTTCTGAGTTCATCAATCTCTTTTTGTATTTTTCCGACATATTCCTCAATCGGCTGACGCAGTGTTTTTTCCTGCTCCGCTGTAAGAATCTTGCTATTTGCCATATCTGTCCCCCCTGCCTATAAATATTTCGCGCTGAGGCGAAGTAATTCTTCCTGATTCGTTTCCTTTGTATTGACAATGCCCGCAAGCCGTCCGTTCGACATGACACCGATCCGGTTTGTAATACCAAGGATTTCCGGCATCTCAGAAGAAACCACGATAATGGTCTTTCCCTGTTTTGCCATCTGTATGATCAGGTCATAAATTTCATATTTTGCGCCGACATCAATTCCTCTTGTCGGTTCATCCATCATAAACACCTTCGGTTCACGCTCGAGCCACTTTCCAAAAATAACCTTCTGCTGGTTTCCTCCGGAAAGACTTGAAATCATATCGTTTGGTCCCAGACATTTGGTATGCATGACTTTAATTTCATTTGCGGTAGCCTTTGTCATTTTCGGTTCTGAAAGTGCCGCGCCTTTTTTATATGCATTAAGATTTGCAATGGTTGTATTAAATGTAAGATTCCCTTTCAGGAATAATCCATTTGCCTTCCGTTCTTCCGTAATAAGCGCGAATCCATAATCCATTGCCTCTTTTGCACAGCTGAAATTCATAAGCTTATGGTTCAGATAAACACGGCCTGCGGCTCTTGTGCGGATACCGAATATGGTTTCCAGCAATTCTGTCCGTCCGGCTCCCACAAGGCCATATAAGCCAAAAATCTCCCCTTCACGGACATCAAATGTAACATCCTGTAAATACGGCTCATATTTTGTGGACAAATGCTGGATTGATAAAATAACATCTTTCGGCTGATTATCCACCGGTGGAAAACGGTTTTCCAGCACACGGCCTACCATTGCAGTAATCAGTTCATTCATATTTGTTTCTTTTGCACTTTTTGTCATGACCAGATTTCCATCCCGGAGTACGGAAATATCATCACAGATCTCAAATATTTCATCCATTTTATGGGAAATATAAATAAGGGAGATGCCCTGGTCACGAAGCATCCGCATCATATCAAAAAGTTTATCCACTTCCTGTACGGTAAGTGATGATGTTGGCTCATCCAATACGATTACTTTCGAATTATATGAGATCGCCTTTGCAATTTCACACATCTGCCGCTGGGAAACGGACATATTTCTCATCGGCTGATCCAGATTTACCGTCATTCCCAGTTTCCGGAATAATTCCGAGGCTTCATTTTTCATTCTTCCCTCATCGATCATCCCAAGGGAATTTACCGGGTATCTGCCAAGAAAGAGATTATCCACAACATTTCTCTCCAGACACTGGTTTAACTCCTGATGCACCATTGCAATCCCATTTTCAAGTGCATCCTTCGGACCGGAAAAATTCACTTCTTTTCCGTCAAGGTATATAGTTCCTTCGTCTTTCTGATAAGTTCCAAAAAGACATTTCATCATTGTTGACTTACCGGCACCATTTTCTCCCATAAGTCCCATAACTGTTCCTTTTCTCACATCAAGGTTGATATGATCAAGTACTCTGTTGCGGCCAAATGATTTACTCATGCCACGTATCGATAAGATAATATCTTTGCTCTGATCCCCCATACTATCCGCTCCTATCCTTTTGTTTTCGGGGAGAGAACCGTATTTCTCCCCCCGAAGTTAAGTTGTTTTACTGATTTAAAAGAGCTGTGTAAGAAGCTGCATTATCTGTTTTCACCATGTTGATGGCAAAAGCATCGTACTGTCCCGGATTGCCCAGACGGTTTGTGATATTAGACTCTGTCTGTCCGTCACCACCAATGTACTCAACATCCAGATTTAAAAGGTCATCATACTTCTGTAACAGCGGCTGATAGGTAGAACTTAAGAAGTTATCAGAAGCATTGTAAATATTCAGCCATACCTTCTTTGTCGGATGGGCAGATGCATCTAACTGTTTGGATACCGGTTCCCATACAACGGTAGAATCTGTAAAATCTTTGTAATTATCAGCGGTTACTGCCACGTTCAGGGAATAGTAAGATCTCTCGTCTTCTTTGTATACATAAACGTCACTGCTTAATACATTTCCTGCATCGTCTGCAGTTCCGATACCCGTGTCAACGTCTACACCATCCAGTGCATTTCTAAGAACACGCAGTGTCAGGTATGCCTGTACGTCTGCATGCTGGCTGATCGTTCCACCGTAGCCTTCTGCAATTGCTGCAACCGCATCGCTGTTTGCATCATATCCGAATGTCGGTACACCGTTATCCTTTGACCATGCATTAAACATTGACATTCCCATTCCATCATTGTTGGATACAACGACATCAATGGAATCCCCGAAAGAAGATGACCATGTACCAATCGCGTTGCCGGCTGTTGCTGCATCCCATGTAGCACCTGCTGAGTTTTTCATTTCCTGGGAAGCAAGTTCACGGATCACATAGGTTTTTCCACCTACTTCAATGCTTCCGTCCTGAACCTGTGATGCTTTTCCATCGGTATTGGTTCCTGCCGGTGCACTGTCTGCCTCGCCGTTTTTATCCACTGCTGTTCCAAGTGCTTTTCTGACACCTCTTGTACGGGCAATGGAATCATTGTGACCGATATCACCGATTGCTAAAACATAGCCGATCACGCCATCTCCGTTACGGTCAATCTTGTCAATATTTTTCTCGATGTAATCTTTTACCATGGTACCCTGAAGTTCTGCACCCTGATTTGCATCAAACCCTACATAATAAGTATCTTTGTTAAAATTGAGTGCTGTCATATCAAGCTCTCCTGTAGAACTGTTTGACGGCTGACGGTTAAACCATACCAAAGGTTTATCCTTATTTGCGACAGTTGAGGTAGAAGTGCCTCCCCCTGTATTGCCTGCCTGTGTGCCACCGCCGTTGTTTCCCCCATCGGCTCCGCATGCTGCGGTTGAAAGTGCCAATACTGCCATCATCATAATTGCAACAATTTTCTTTTTCATAAGAATTTCCCCCTTCTTGTTTTGTTTGTAATGCTAGTATACGGGATTTTTATCTCATAAACTATAGAATAT
>ENA-OZKZ01001293-OZKZ01001293.1-human-gut-metagenome-genome-assembly--contig:-NODE-1293-length-10138-cov-12.289696_pt1 | contig 10138 bp, 7 predicted proteins | sample MGYA00244828_ERZ653768 | MGnify/ENA primary metagenome ERZ653768 (study PRJEB26926, sample SAMN06165273) | human gut metagenome | biome: ENVO:00009003; feature: ENVO:2100002; material: ENVO:00002003...
CCTGCAGCTTGGTGATGACGGTACAGAACAGCAGATACACCACAGCCACCTCGCAGTAGATGGGCAGAAAGATGTAGGTGCGGGCGGCTACCCGCTGTCCGGCTATGAACAGCTCTGCCACCGTGATGTTGGACGCCAGCGAGGTGTCCTTGATCATGCCGATAAGGGAGTTGGACAGCGCAGGCACAGCGGTGCGCAGCGCCTGTGGCAGCACGATGCGGCGCATGATCTGCCACCAGCTCATGCCCACGCAGTACCCGGCTTCCAGCTGCCCCTGCGGCACGCTTTCCAGCGCACCGCGCATGGTCTCGGCGCAGTAGGCACCCTCGTTGAAGGCAAAGGCGATGACTGCCGCCGGAAAGGCGTTCAGCATGATGCCCACGCTGGGCAGGCCGTAAAAGATGATGAACAGCTGCACCAGCAGCGGCGTGCCCCGGATGACCCAGATATAGAACCGGGCGATCTGCCGCAGCACCGGCACATTGGCGTACTGCACCAGTGCCACCGCCACTGCGATGATCATGGCAAAAAAGAAGGAGAGAAGGGTCAGCGGAATGGTCATGGTCAGGCCTGCCGTCAGGATGCGGGGCAGTGCCTCCACCAGCACGCTGACCGTGCGGTTGGATAAAAGTGCTTCAAACATCGTTTTTTCCTCAAAGCTAAAAATGCACAAGCCGGCAAAGCCCTTGCCGACTAAAGCAGTATATACCTTAAAGTAGGGTCAAAGTCAAGAGACTGAATCGCCAATCCCTACAAAACCTACCAGAATACTATAATAGCATGAAATGCCCCGCAGTGCAAACAGTTTGCATAAAACGTGTGATGTGACCGAAAAATTGCATGAACTTGTTAAATATTTGTGCAATGCGGCAGATGCTTGACGCTGTGGGTGCTTTCGTGTACAATGGTCATAGTAGTGCGCAGGCGCGGGGCAACGGCCCGGCGCGGCGCAAATCCACCGGCAGGAGGCTTGCCCCTTGCCCGGTGCAGACACGGAGGATACGAACGTGAAAAAGTTTAGTATTGGTGTTCTGGGTGCAGGCACCTGGGGCATGGCTCTGGCACGGATGCTGACCGTCAGCGGCAATGATGTGCAGGTGTGGTCGGCTATTGAAGCCGAGGTGGATAACCTTTCCACCACCCGGGTGCACCCCAATCTGCCGGGGATGGTCATCCCGCAGGAGCTGCGTTTTACCAAAAGCATAGAGGAAGTTTGCACCGGCAAGGATGTGCTGCTGTTTGCAGTGCCGTCAGTGTTCGTGCGTGCCACGGCGGCCAAGGCGCGGCCCTATATCCGCTCCGGCCAGATCATCGTGGATGTGGCAAAGGGCATTGAGCCCGATACCTTATATACCATGACCGAGATCCTTGCCGACGAGCTGAGCCACGAGAACGGCCCCCGGGCGGTGCGTCTGGTGGCGCTCAGCGGCCCCACCCACGCCGAGGAGGTGGCGCTGGATCTGCCCACCACCATCGTTTCCGCCAGCCCGGATCTGGAGGCTGCCGAGGTGGTGCAGGAGGTGTTCAGCAACACCTGTATGCGCGTGTACACCAACACTGATATCAAGGGCGTGGAACTGAGCGGTGCTATGAAGAACGTTATCGCGCTGGGCGTCGGCATCTCCACCGGCCTTGGCTACGGCGATAACGCCCGCGCCGCTCTGATCACCCGCGGCATTGCCGAGATCGCCCGGCTGGGCGTGGCTATGGGCTGCAATGTCCAGACCTTTGCGGGTCTGGCCGGCATCGGCGACCTGATCGTCACCGCCACCAGTATGCACAGCCGCAACAACCGCGCCGGTATCCTGATCGGCAAGGGCGAAAGCCCGGAGCAGGCTGTGAAGGAGGTCGGCATGGTGGTGGAGGGCATCAACGCCCTGCCCGCCGCCATGGAGCTGGCTGAGAAGTACCATGTGGAAATGCCCATTGCCCAGACGGTGAACGCCATCGTCAAGGAGGGCATGAGCGCCAGCGACGCGCTGCGCAACCTGATGTCCCGCGACCGCAAGAGCGAGATGCCGCAGGGCTATGAGAGCGTGTGAACCTGAAATAATCGAAAAGAGGCTTCCGGAATGTCTGCGGGCATTCCGGAAGCCTCTTTTGTTTGGCGGGAGGTGCAGCAAAATTATTAAAACTTTTTACAGAAAACAGACACAAAAGGGTAGAAGGTCGGCAAACTTTCTGCTATACTGAAAACGATAGAATTTTTGGTCAGTGCAGCCGGAACAGGGCGGCGGGCGCTGGCACTGCAAGAAGGAGGAATGAGAGATGCCCTCTACCTACGCACACCGCCGTTTTGGCGCAAATGTGCTGGACCATCTGCCCGCGCCGCTGCGGGAAAAGCTGGAGGCGCACCGGGAGCTGTACGATATCGGCCTGCATGGGCCGGATGTGCTGTTCTATTACCATGCGGAAAAGTCCACCCCAGTCGCCGCGCTGGGCAACGCCATGCACGACGAGCAGGGCAGAACGTTCTTTGACCGTGCCCGGCGGGTGGTGCACGAGGAAGCCGACCGTGAGGCGGCGCTGGCCTACGCGCTGGGCTATGTGTGCCATTTTGCGCTGGACAGCACCTGCCACCCCTTTGTGGAGCAGTTTACCTGGGAGAGCGGTGTGACCCACTGCGAGATCGAGACCGAGTTCGACAATATGCTGCTGCGCCGGGATGGCTATGACCCGCTGACCTTCTTTACCGCCAGCCATATCCACCCCAGCGCGGCAAATGCCCGGGTCATTGCACCATTCTACAAGGATATTTCGGAGCAGACCGCGCTGGAAGCCCTGAAGGGGATGATCTTGGTGCATAAGGTGCTGCAGGCTTCGAACCCGGTCAAGCGCTGGGTGGTGCTGACCGGCATGAAGGTGCTGGGCAAGTACGAGGGGATGCACGGCCTTGTGGCAAACCCGCAGCCGAACCCGCAGTGCACCGAGAGCAACCGCAAGCTGGATGCGCTGTACGCCAAGGCTTTGCCGCTGGCAGAGCGGCTGATCTTAGAGTATGTGGCAAAGCTGGACACGGACGAGCCGCTGGACGCCGCCTACGACCACACCTTTGGGGAATTTTAAAAACTGCACCGTCCGGCGGTGCAAGGGGAAAAGGGAAATACGATGAAAACTGAAAAATTCAAGGTGACACCGCTGGAGCGGGCGTGGATCTTATACGATGTGGGCAACTCGGCCTTTGTGCTGATGATCGCTACGCTGGTGCCCATCTTCTTCAATGCACTGGCCGAGGCCGGCGGCGTGAGCAAGGTGGACTATCTGGCCTACTGGGGCTACGCAAGCTCCATCGTTACGGTGGTCACCGCCATTCTGGGCCCCATTCTGGGCACGCTGGCCGACACCAAGGGCTTTAAAAAGCCCATCTTCATGCTCTGCCTTTTTGTGGGCGTCATCGGCTGCTGTGCCATGGGTCTGGCGGGCACATGGATGGCCTTTCTGGTCATTTTTATCATTGCCAAGATCGGCTACTCCGGCAGTCTGGTGTTCTATGATTCCATGCTGGGCGATGTGACCACCCCGGAGCGGATGGACATGGTGTCCTCCCGCGGGTACGCGTGGGGCTATATCGGCAGCTGCGTGCCCTTTGTGGTCTGTCTGGCGCTGGTGCTGGGCAGCAGCGCAGTGGGGCTCAGCCAGATGACCGCGCTGTCTATCGCGCTGGTCATTACTGCTGTGTGGTGGCTGGTGGTCACCCTGCCGCTGCTGAAAAAATACCGCCAGATCAACTATGTGGAGGTGGAGCAGCACGCCATCCGTCAGAGCTTTGTGCGCATTGGGCAGACCCTGAAGCATCTGCCGCAGGACAAGCAGGTGTTCTGGTTTTTGCTGGCGTTCTTCTGCTACATTGACGGCGTGTATACCATCATTGATATGGCCACCGCCTACGGCACGGCACTGGGGCTGGATACCACCGGCCTGCTGCTGGCGCTGCTGGTCACCCAGATCGTGGCCTTCCCTTCGGCGCTGATCTTTGGCCGCCTGAGCCAGAAGTATGAATCCAAGACCCTGATCCCGGTGTGCATCGCGGCCTATACCGGCATTGCCGTCTTTGCCTTCTTCCTGAAGAGCCAGTGGCAGTTCTGGGTGCTGGCTGTGGTGGTGGGTATGTTCCAGGGCGGTGTGCAGGCACTGAGCCGCAGCCACTTTGCCAAGATCATCCCGCAGGAAAAATCCGGCGAATACTTTGGCCTGTTCGATATCTGCGGCAAGGGTGCCTCCTTCCTTGGCACCATGATCGTCAGCGTGGGCAGCCAGCTGACCGGCAGCGCCAACGTGGGTGTGGGCTCCATTGCCATCCTGTTTGTCATCGGCTTTGTGCTGTTCAGCATTTCCACCCGGACAGAACAGACAAAGCAGGTCTGACCATTTTATGAAAAAACGAAGCCCGGAGCGTCCGCAGACGTTCCGGGCTTCGTTTTTGTTCAGAGGGGTCGCTGTACAAAATGCTGCCGGGCGGGGGCGGTACGGGCAAAATTATCATGCAAAAAATACATCCTTGAAAAAAGTGGAATTAACCTATTGACAAACTAGGTAGAACGGGATATAATGCAAACATCCAATCCACCAGTCTTGTAGGAAAATGAAACAGAGGTTCCCCGGCGGGTGGTACATAGAGGGATGGAAAAGTTTTACCGGAAGGAGGGCACAAAGATGAAGCTGATCTGGAAAGAACTGCTGCACGCGAATTATCGCTGTGGGCGAATGCATACCAACCGGGCACAGGCATCGGATGTGTACTGTAAGTTGCCCTCGGCTGCGCGAATGTGCACCCGAATGTGACAGCAGCAGCTCCGGTAGACCACACTGCCCGGTGCGCCTTTGAAAACGCATCGGGATTTTTTGTACACAATAATAATACTTTTAGTATATTAATAGAGGAAAATAACAATGTCTGAATATAAATTTGAGACCCTGCAGCTTCATGTCGGTCAGGAGCAGGCCGACCCCGCCACCGATGCCCGTGCGGTGCCCATCTACCAGACCACGTCTTATGTGTTCCGCAACAGCCAGCACGCCGCAGACCGCTTCGGTCTGGCCGATGCAGGCAACATCTACGGCCGTCTGACCAACTCCACGCAGGATGTGTTTGAAAAGCGCATCGCAGCGCTGGAGGGCGGCGTGGCAGCACTGGCTACCGCTTCTGGTGCAGCCGCCATCACCTACACCATTCAGGCACTGGCACAGGCCGGTGACCACATCGTGGCACAAAAGACCATCTACGGCGGCAGCTACAACCTGCTGGCGCACACTCTGACCCAGTTCGGCGTTAACACCACCTTCGTGGATGCCCACGACCTTGCACAGGTGGAGGCCGCGATCCAGCCCAACACCAAGGCTGTGTATCTGGAGACGCTGGGCAACCCCAATAGTGATATCCCGGATATCGACGCCATTGCCGCCATCGCCCACAAGCACGGCCTGCCGCTGGTCATTGACAATACCTTTGGCACCCCGTACCTCATCCGTCCCATCGAGCACGGCGCAGACATCGTGGTGCACTCTGCCACCAAGTTCATCGGTGGCCACGGCACCACGCTGGGCGGCATCATCGTGGACAGCGGCAACTTCGACTGGAAGGCCAGCGGCCGTTACCTCAACATTGCCGCCCCGAACCCCAGCTACCACGGCGTCTCCTTTGCGGACGCCGCAGGCCCTGCCGCCTTTGTCACCTACATCCGCGCCATCCTGCTGCGTGATACCGGCGCTACCATCTCCCCCTTCAACGCCTTCCTGCTGCTGCAGGGCACCGAGACCCTGAGCCTGCGCATTGAGCGTCATGTAGAGAACACCAAAAAGGTGGTGGAGTTCCTTGCCAACCACCCGCAGGTGGAAAAGGTGAACCATCCCTCGCTGCCGGATCACCCGGATCACGCTTTGTACCAGAAGTATTTCCCCAACGGCGGCGCATCTATCTTTACCTTTAACATCAAGGGCGGCCGCGAGGAGGCCTTTACCTTCATCGATAACCTGAAGATCTTCTCTCTGCTGGCCAACGTAGCGGACGTGAAGAGCCTTGTCATCCACCCGGCCTCCACCACCCACAGCCAGCTGACTGATGCCGAGCTGGCTGAGCAGCAGATCTACCAGAACACCATCCGCCTGTCCATCGGCACCGAGCACATTGATGACATCCTTGCCGATCTGGAAGCCGGCTTCGCAGCCGTCCGCGGTAAGTAAGCAGCGATTCTCTTTCCCGCAAAGGGAATGTGATCTTCCTTTTATTCCTGTCCAAGTCTCCATAAGTGTGCGACAAGACCCCCGGCTGCCCGCCGGGGGTCTTGTCATCATTAAAAAAGTGGTTCAGAAACGCCTGTGGGCGTTTCTGAACCACAAATTATACTGCCGTTTTTCCGATTAGCGGCCGATCAGCAGGTCGCGGCGGCAGCGCAGACCCACAGAGAGGGTAGCGTTGCTGCCCAGGTGCCGCAGGGTGACGCGGGTGCCGGACTTCTGTCCCTCGCACAGCAGCGAGAGGTTCAGGGTGGTGGTGTTCTTCTCGGTCACCAGCACCAGCGTTTTCACGCCGTTGGCCTGCAAAGTCTGCATATCCTCGATGGTGGTGCGAAAGGTAGCCACCTCGGCGGGGACGTCCAGCGTCAGCACGCCGTCCTTCTGGCGGGCGGTGTACAGCAGCTGCTTGCCCAGCAGACCCTTGACGGTGTAGCGTGCCTCGGTCTTTGCGGTGTCGGCCAGCTCATCGCCGGAGATCAGCATGATGTTGCCCTGAATGGGGTTGCCCTCCGGGGCACCGTAACCACCGTAGCTGGGGTCTTTTTCGCCCACGGCAACGTCACCGCTGTGCAGTGCGATGTCGCCCTGCACCATCTGCTCCTGCGGGGGCAGATAGCCCTCCACGCAGGTAGAATCCACCTCGGCGGCAAAGGCGCCTACGCTCAGCATGGCGGCGGCACACACCGCCACAGCGGCACAGCTCAGGGTACGGACAAACTTTTTGTTCAGCATCTTCATAGGAAATACCTCCTGAAAACGGCAGACGCAGGGACTGCCTTTGTTTTTTGCATCATAATTGTTTTTTAAACCATGGTTCAGCTGCGGCGCATCCACAATGGAAAACCGCCGTATCTGCTTTGTAAACGGATACGGCGGTCGGATTATTGCAAAAGATTCAAAAATTTTTATTTTCAGGGAGTTTCTGGTTTGTTTTCGGTATCATCGCGGTTAAGGATATCCATGAACTCCTCGCCGGTGATGGTCTCTTTCTGGTACAGGTACTGTGCCAGCTCGTCCAGCTTTGCGCGGTTCTCGGTCAGGATGCGAATGGCCTTTTCGTGCTGGGTCTTGACCAGCTCTACCACCTTCTGATCGATCTCGCGCTGGGTCTGGGCACTGCAGGCCAGCGAGGTATCGCCGCCCAGATACTGGTTGTTTACGGTTTCCAACGATACCATGTCAAATTCATCACTCATGCCATAGCGGGTCAGCATGGCGCGGGCAAGCTTGGTGGCCTGCTCGATATCGTTAGACGCGCCGGTGGTGATGGAATTGAAGGCTACCTCTTCGGCGGCGCGGCCGCCGGTCAGGGTGGCAATCTTATTTTCCAGCTCGGCCTTGTTCATCAGGTAGTGGTTGCCCTCGTCCACCTGCATGGTGTAGCCCAGTGCACCGGAGGTGCGGGGAATGATGGTGATCTTCTGCACCGGTGCAGAGTTGGACTGCTTGGCTGCCACAAGGGCATGGCCGATCTCGTGGTAGGCTACGATGCACTTTTCGTGGTCGGTCAGGATGGAGTTCTTCTTCTGGTAGCCGGCAATGACCACCTCGATGCTCTCCTCAAGGTCGGCCTGCGTCACGCTCTTGCGCCCTGCCCGCACGGCACGCAGGGCGGCTTCGTTCACAATGTTGGCCAGCTCTGCGCCGGAGGCACCGGAGGCCATGCGTGCCACGGTGTTGAAGTCCACACCCGGGGCGATCTTCACCTTTTTGGCGTGTACCTTCAAAATTTCTTCGCGGCCCTTCAGGTCGGGCAGCTCCACGGGCACACGGCGGTCAAACCGGCCGGGACGGGTCAGGGCAGGGTCGAGGGAATCCGGGCGGTTGGTAGCCGCCAGAATGATGACGCCGGTGTTGCCCTCAAAACCGTCCATCTCGGTAAGCAGCTGATTCAGGGTCTGCTCGCGCTCGTCATTGCCGCCAAACTGGCCGCTGTTGCGCTTCTGGCCAATGGCGTCGATCTCATCAATGAACACGATGCAGGGTGCTTTTTCTTTGGCCTGCTTGAACAGGTCACGTACCTTGGAGGCACCCATGCCCACGAACATCTCCACGAACTCCGAGCCGGAGATGGAGAAGAAGGGCACATTGGACTCGCCTGCCACGGCCTTGGCCAGCATGGTCTTGCCGGTGCCCGGAGGGCCTACCAGCAGAATGCCCTTGGGCATGGAAGCACCGATCTCCTCGTACTTCTTGGGGTCGTGCAGATAATTGACGATCTCCTGCAGGTTCTCCTTGGCTTCGTCCTCACCGGCCACATCCGCAAAGCGGATTCCGTGGGTGGACTGCACATACACCTTTGCGTTGGACTTGCCCGCGCCGCCAAACATCATGGAACCCGGGCCGCCGCCTGCCTTTTCCATCAGTTTTTTGTTCATCTGGTTGCCGATGAAGCTGAACAGCAGGATGGGCAGCACGAACCACAGCAAAAAGCTGAGCACCGGCGAACCCTGCTCCACGATCTCGCTGGAGAACTGTGCACCTGCGTCGTACAGGCGCTCGGTCAGACTGGGGTCGTTCATCAGGCCGGTCTTGTAGATCTGCTTGTTGTCCTTATCCGTAAAAATGATCTGGTTGGACTGGATATCCACCTTGCCGATGTTTTCCTGCTCGGTCATGCTCATAAAGGTGCCGTAGTCTACCTCCTGCACCTGACGCTCGGCCAGCCATGGCATGACCACAAGGTTGATGACCAGCAGCACCAGCAGCACGATGGCATAGTAGATAGCCAGCGGCTTTTTGGATGGCTTGACTTCTTTCATGGGATGTTCCTCCTTCTATATAAAGTGGGCTTCCACCCGTTTGCTGCGTCCAGTATACCACACCTTGCCGCCCGGCAACAGCGCAGCGAGGGCAACTTTGCAAAAACTTAGCAGTTTCTTAACAAAGAGGGCTAAAGCCGCTCAGTTACCATATTATAGGTGCGCAAAGGGCTTGCCGGATGAGGGGGCAGGGGAGCAACGACCTCAATTTTGCATGATTTACCCTATGGTATTATGAAATGCTTTCATCTTTATCCTGAATGAAACTTCTTGACACTTTCTGGCAGGCGTGCTAAAATTATCTCACTTTCAACAAAGTGCAAATGCGTTGACGGGGATAAAACGATCTTTCTTCTGCGTGCAGAGAGCCGCCGGGTGGTGCAAGGCGGGTGCAGAGAACTTCGGATACTGGCCCCCGAGCGGCAGAACTGAACGGACAAGTAGGTTCTGACGGACGCCCACCGTTACAGGGGCAGCGATTCGCTGTTTTGGCCGATCGTGCAAAGTGGCTGTACCTGACCGTGCAGCAAGGAGAGTGGTACCACGGGTGCCCTGTAAAAGCAATTTACAGGCTCTCGTCTCTCAAGGTTTTCGCCTTGAAAGACGGGAGCCTTTTTTCGTACAACGGTTGCAGTAGGGCAAAAGGCTTCCCCCGGTCGGGGGAAGCTGTCACCGCAGGTGACTGATGAGGGCGCAGGCAAGCAGCTGCTGCCGGGAAATCACCCCTCATCCGGCGCTACGCGCCACCTTCCCCCAAGGGGTGAAGGCTTTATGCTATTTCAGGAGGACAACAGGATGATGGACGCTACCAAGTACGCACCGGGGTACTACCCGGTACCCGCCGGTTATGACAGCTGGGTAAAAAAGGACCATATTGAAAAGGCTCCCGCATGGTGTAGCGTGGATCTGCGGGACGGCAATCAGGCGCTGATCGTGCCCATGAGCCTTGCAGAAAAGCTGGAGTTCTTCCAGATGCTGGTGAAGATCGGCTTCAAGGAGATCGAGGTGGGCTTCCCCGCCGCCAGCGAGACCGAGTACGAGTTCCTGCGCACCCTGATCGAAAAGGACATGATCCCCGCCGACGTCACCGTGCAGGTGCTGACCCAGTGCCGCGACCACATCATCCGCCGCACCTTCGAGGC
>ENA-OZKZ01001294-OZKZ01001294.1-human-gut-metagenome-genome-assembly--contig:-NODE-1294-length-10121-cov-5.167296_pt1 | contig 10121 bp, 9 predicted proteins | sample MGYA00244828_ERZ653768 | MGnify/ENA primary metagenome ERZ653768 (study PRJEB26926, sample SAMN06165273) | human gut metagenome | biome: ENVO:00009003; feature: ENVO:2100002; material: ENVO:00002003...
GAGCCTTATCGTCGGCAGCGTCAGATGTGTATAAGAGACAGGAATAATGGTTGAAAAGCCAATATGATTTTATATATGGGAGATATTACATGAGCAATGACAGCAAAGATGAGCTGACTCTCAGGATAGGTGAGAAGCTTACCGCCGCAAGGATAGAAAGCGGCTATACACAAAGCCGTGCGGCTAGAGCAGTCGGCACCAGCCAGTCTTGCATATCAGCCGTTGAACACGGCAAAAAGCAGAACGTCAATATCATCATTGCTCTTATAAAGCTTTACGGTGCTTCCTATGAAGATGTGTTCGGTTTAGTCAAGGTCAGAGAAAAAAACTCTGCGTTAGGCTGTCCGGACGAGGGAAGCGAGCTGCTGAGGGAGCTTATAAAAGACAGCGGCATAAAGGGTCTTGAAACTCAGACGGACATGGCGGTGAAAATATGCACCTATATGCTTTTGAGAAAGCTTTACTCTGAAAATCCTCACAACTCCCACAAGCTTTTTGAGCTTGACACTGAGGAAACTATGGAACGCTGTGTAAAATATCTTTCCGCTCAGCCTGAAGACCTTGACAGGATCCTTGGTATGGCAGGAAAAAAGGTGAACAGGCTCGAGGTTTCAGTGGGGAAAAATCCCGAACTGAGGGCGTTTATCAAAGAGTGCGAACACATTTTGCTCGCTTGCACATAAGAATTTTGATACCGATGTTATCATACTTCGGATATTATAACACACTTTTCAACTAATTTCAAGTGAGGTATAAAAATGAAAAAGCCTGAAAGGCGGCTGTTTGTATCGGTAGCGTGTGCGGCGGCTATTATGGTGTGCGGAGCGGTGATGATGCACTTAGATAAAAAGCCAGATGAAGCGACATTTTTCGCCATGGATTGCCCATGCACAGCCGCTGTTTACGGAGGTGAAGCAGAGCAGGTGAAAGAGCGGATAAAGGCTTTGGAAAAGCTTTATTCGCCTTATGAGGAAGGCTCGGAGATATCACGGCTCAATGAGAGCGGCAGGCTTGAGCTTTCTGAGGAAACTGCACAGCTTATAGAAAAGAGCATAGAGCTTACAAAAAAATACGGCGGAGCGGATATTTCCGCAGGGGCAGTGACGGAACTTTGGAACGTCACCGGTGAAGAACCGAGAGTGCCTGAGCAAAGTGAGATACAAAAGGCACTTTCCGCTGTGGGATATGAGAATATAAAGCTTTCGGGGAGCGAATGTGTCCTTGAAAACGGCACACAGATAGACGTGGGCTGTGACGGAAAGGGCTTTGCCCTTGACGAAGTGAAAAAGCTTTTGGATAGTGAAAAAGCCGATTGTGCGGTGGTGAGCTTTGGCTCGTCAACGCTTCTTTACGGGCAGAAGCCGGATAAAACAGATTTCAAGGTTGCGGTCACAGACCCTTTTGATGACGATAACATCTGCCTTAGCTTCACAAGCGGCGGTGGATTTGTTTCCACTTCTGGTGGATATGAGCGTTATTTTGAAGCGCAGGGCAAAAAGTGGAGCCATATTTTTGACTTGACAACAGGCTATCCATGTGAAACAGACCTTGTTTCAGTCACTGTGATAGGGCAGAGCGGCATTGAAACCGATTTTCTGTCTACCTGCATTTTTATTGGCGGAAGCGGTGAGCTTGACAGGTGGCTCAGTGATGAAGATATAGAAGTTATTGCCATTGATGAAAATGGCATAGTTTATTGCTCTGACAGTATAAAGAGCAGGATAAGTATAAGTGATGATAAATTCAGGTTTGAATAGTCATAAAGTATGATAAGGGGGAAAATTATGAAACTCAACAGCATTTTTCTTTCCCACAAAAAGGGGACGGAAAACAGCGAAACTATCGCCATGCCGCTGCCTGCAAGAGTGAAGATATCCATGTCACAGCACATGGGAGCACCTTGCGAGCCGACAGTTGCCAAGGGTGACAGAGTGCTTGTGGGACAGGTCATAGGCGAAAGCAACGCTTTTATGTCATGCCCTGTTCACTCGTCTGTGTCAGGCACAGTGGCGGCGATATCCGAACTGCTCACAGCAGGCGGAAAGGTATGCAAAATGGTGGAGATCGACACCGACGGAGAGCAGGAGGTATCACCTGACGTAAAGCCGCCTGTTATAACAGACAAGGCGAGCCTTTGCGAAGCCGTAAGGCAGTCAGGCTGCTGCGGAATGGGCGGCGCAGGCTTCCCGACGCACATAAAGCTCAACTTTGACGAGAACAAATACAAGGTCGATACCCTTGTTATAAACGCCGCTGAGTGTGAGCCTTACATAACAAGCGACTACCGTGAGATGATGGAGAACGCTGACGATGTTATGTGCGGAATAAAGCTCGTGCGTGATATGCTGGGGCTTAAAAAGGTCGTTATCGGTATCGAGGACAACAAGCCACAGGCTATAAAGCTTATGCGTGAAAAGTCGGCTGATGATGAAAGTATCGAAGTAAAGGTGCTGAAGTCATGCTATCCTCAGGGTGCAGAAAAGGTGATAATATTCAATGCCACGGGACGTGTAGTTGGCGAGGGTCAGCTTCCGTCAGATCAGGGCGTTATCGTAATGAACGTTACCACAGCAGGCTTTATCGGCGAGTATTCCAAAACAGGTATGCCACTCATATCAAAGCGTATAACTGTTGACGGTGACGTGGTATCTACTCCATGCAATGTGAAAGTACCTATAGGAACTTCTGCGGAGGATATACTGAAATTCGGTGACTGCGATAAAGAAAAGGTTAGAAAAGCCCTTTTTGGCGGTCCTATGATGGGAATGTGCCTTTATGAGCTTGACACCCCTGTGACAAAGACCACAAACGCCATTCTTGCATTTGGTGAAAAGGCTGATAAGAAAAAGGGCATCGAGGACAGATGCACACAGACAAACTGCATAAAGTGCGGAAGATGTATCTCTGCTTGTCCGCTGAATCTTATGCCTACAGAGCTTGAAAAGGCTTATGACAGGCGTGATAAGGAAGCTCTTATGAAGCTCAAGGTGGGTCTTTGCATGAACTGCGGTTCGTGTTCATACGTCTGTCCTGCAAAGAGAGATCTTGCAGAGAAAAATCAGCTTGCAAAAGCTTTCATAAGAACGTAAGGAGGTAAGAAAATATGGAAAAAATGCTTGTCAGCCCTTCACCTCAGATAAGGGATAATATTTCTACCTCTAAGGTGATGACCCATGTGCTTGTGGCGCTTTGCCCTGCACTTGCAATGTCTGCCTATGTTTTCGGCGGACGTGCGCTCATGCTCACAGGCTTCTGCATGATAACGGCACTCATATGGGAAAGGCTTTGCAATCTTATAATGAAAAGACCTGATTCCACAAAGGACGTTTCGGCACTTGTGACCGGTATGCTTTTAGCGTTCAATCTCCCTGTGACAATGCCTTATTGGCAGGCTGCTATCGGCACATTCGTTGCTATCGTTATAGTAAAGCAGCTTTTCGGCGGTCTGGGACAGAATTTTGCCAACCCTGCTATAGTGGGAAGAATAGTTCTTATGCTTGCTTTCACAGGCAACATGACCCATTGGGTAGTGCCTTTCTATGACCCTGACAATATCGTGACAGGTGCAACACCTCTTGCGGCGGCACATTCCGCCCCTGCCGATTATCTCGACCTTTTCCTTGGAAAAGTAGGCGGCTGTCTTGGCGAGGTGTCTGCGGCGGCTTTGCTCATTGGCGGCATATACCTTATAATGATGAAGATAATCTCAGTACATACACCTCTTGCATTTATCGGCACAGTTTTCGTGTTCTCATATCTTTGCGGCGAGGACGGCATCTATCAGATACTTGCAGGCGGCGTAATGCTCGGTGCATTCTTTATGGCAACTGACTATGTTACAACTCCTGTTACAAAAACAGGCAAGGTGATATTCGGTATCGGCTGTGGTATCATCACTTGTGTGATACGCTTCTTCGGCTCTTATCCTGAGGGTGTTTCATTCTCAATACTGCTTATGAATATACTTACACCATATATCGACATGATAACAAAAACAAAGCCTTTAGGGGCTGTAACAAAGAAGAAGGAGGCGAAGTCTGAATGAAAGATAAAATAATGCCTCCATTGGTGCTGACTATAATATGTATAGTTGTCAGCGGACTTTTGGTGCTTGCCTATAATGCCACATATGTTGACAATACAGGTGTTCTTACAGACGATATGAAAAAGGGCTGTGAGGAGATATTCGGCAATGGCGATTATGAGATAATGCTTGACGGCGAGGGTGACAGCAAGACCCCTGTCACATTTGATACAGAGGGCGTGAACTCCATTATCACAGATAAAGATAACGGCAGATGCGTTATCGAGATAACTGAGGACGGCTATTCAAAGGGCGGACTTCATCTGCTTATCGGTATAAACAGCGAGGGAACTGTCGAAGGGATAGAGTTTCTCTCTATAGGCGAAACTCCGGGTCTTGGCACAAAGGTGCAGGACGATAGTTTTCTTTCAAAGCTAAAGGGCTTTTGTGTTGACACTGATGAAAATTCTATCGACAATGTTACTGCTGCCACCTATTCTTCAAAGGGAATGAAATCTGCGTGCAAAAAGGCTGTGAAGCTTTTTGACGAGCATAAGGAGGAGATACTCAATGGCTGAGAAAAATTCTAATCTGTATGAATTTACAAAGGGTATCATAAAGCAAAACCCGACGCTTGTTACGCTTCTTGGTATGTGTCCGACGCTTGCGGTCACAACAATGGCGAAAAACGGTATCGGAATGGGACTTGCCACAACGTTCGTGCTTGTCTGCTCAAACTTTGTTATATCCCTTTTGAAAAACGTTATCCCAAAGGCTGTAAGACTGCCTTGTTTCATCGTAATAATCGCAGGCTTCGTTACTCTTATCGAGTTTCTTATGAAAGGCTATATACCTGAGCTTTACAGTGCATTAGGCGTGTTCCTGTCCCTTATCACGGTAAACTGTATTATCCTTGGCAGAGCGGAGGCTTTTGCCAGCAAGAACAAGATATTCCCGTCAATACTTGACGGACTTGGAATGGGTCTTGGATTTACACTTTCGCTTTTCACAATGGGATCTATAAGAGAGATACTTGGAACAGGCTCATGGTTCGGCTTCAAGATACCTTTCCTGTGCGACGATCCTATGACAGTGTTCATCATGCCGGCAGGCGGATTTTTCGTGCTTGGCTGTCTTATCGCACTTGTGAACAAGATAGCGAACAAGAAGCCGCCAAAGGAGATATCCTGCTCAGGCTGCCCAAATGCGGCTTTGTGCAAGGGTCAGTGCAGAACAGAGAGTGAGGAGGCATAAAAATGAGCTACATACTTATACTTATCGGCTGTGTGTTCGTAAATAACGTTGTGCTTTCTCAGTTCATGGGAATATGTCCTTTCCTTGGCGTATCAAAGCAGATGAAATCATCTGTGGGAATGGGCGCAGCGGTAATATTCGTTATGATATGCGCAACAGCTATCACATATCCTGTATACAGACTTCTTGAGCATTTCGGTATAGAGTATCTAAAAACAGTGGCATTCATACTTGTTATAGCAATGTTCGTTCAGCTTGTTGAGATAGTCATGAAAAAGATGATGCCGCCTCTTTATAAGGCACTGGGCGTTTATCTGCCTCTTATCACAACCAACTGTGCAGTTCTCGGTGTTACTATCGGAAATATAGACAACGGCTATAATTTTCTTCAGTCCCTTACAAATGCATTTGGAACAGGACTTGCGTTTACTCTTGCCCTCTTGCTTTTCAGCGGAGTAAGAGCAAGGATAGAAAACTGCGATTTTCCTGAAACTTTCAAGGGCGTGCCTGCAACGCTCATTGCGGCGTCTATCGTTTCGCTAAGCTTTATGGGCTTTTCGGGAATAATCTGATAATAATTTATCGATATGAAACGATCAAGGGTTGAATTTACAAAGCCGATGAAAAAGACCCACACTATATTGATACCATCAATGCTTGACTTCCACTTTCCGCTGCTTAAATATGCATTTCTTAGCGGCGGATATAAGTGCGACGTTATCGGGGTGAACGAATACAGTCGGTCACAAATGATAAACGCAGGCTGGGAATATTCAAATAATGATGTCTGCTTTCCCTGCAACCTCATAATAGGACAGTTCATATGTGCATTGAAAAGCGGCAAATATGACACCGCAAAAACAGCCCTGCTGCTGCCTCAAACAGGAGGAGGGTGCAGAGCGTGCAATTACATTATGCTGCTGCGAAAAGCTCTTTTGAAAGCCGGTCTGCAAAATGTTCCTGTGGTGTCACTTAATGTCAGCGGCGTTGAGAAACACAGCGGATTTTCCATAACGCCTAAAATGGTGCTGACGGCTTGTGCAGCGATCTATTACAGTGACTTGCTTTTGTATCTTTATAATGAGCTTTCACCCTATGAACTAAAAAAGGGTGAAACGCTTGATAAAGTCCGCCTATGGAACAGCAGGCTGTCACGTCTCTTTGAACATGGCAAAGCAGCCGATCCGATCTCAATGTGCGTCATATTCCGCAAGATATGCGAAAGCTTTGCTACAATAAATTGTGATAAAAGCAGATCGGTCAAAAAGGTCGCCGTAACAGGGGAGCTTTACATAAAATTCTGTGCTCTCGGCAACGGCGAAACGGAGAAATACCTCCGTGATCTCGGTTGTCAGATATATATGAGCGGCTTTGTTCCATACATAATGTACCTTGCCGATTCCTGTACAAATGATGATAACATTTACGGAAGAAAAACCTTGGCAGGTGTGGGAGCAAAAGTCCTTATTGCCTATATGAAAACGCTTTGGTGCAAAATGAATTCTGCACTTGTACAAAACGGTTTCGAGCCTATGGAAGACTATAGATCCTTGAAAAGCTACGGTGAAAACTTTGGCTGCCTTGGCGAAACAATGGGGGACGGCTGGCTTATCGGTGCAGAAATGTGTTCAGCGTTGAAGAACGGCTGCAAAGGTGTTGTGATGCTGTTGCCGTTTGGCTGCCTTGTGAGCCACACCTGTGCAAGAGGCATAATAAAGCGTATAAAAAAGCTCTACCCAGACAGCATCATAACGGCGGTCGATCACGATTCGGGAACAGCGGACGTTAATATCAAAAACCGCATTAAGATGACCCTTGATTTTATGGATAATAATATAATGAAACACAACAAAAACTGAAATTCTGAAAGAGGAGAATGATATGGAATATTTGATCCCTTTGGCTATATTTGCCGCTTTGGGCATATTGGCAGGCGTTCTGCTGACGGTGGCTTCAAAAGTTTTTGCCGTTGAGGTGGATGAGCGTGTTGACGCTATCGCAGAAGCTCTTCCGCAGGCAAACTGTGGTGCTTGTGGCTTTTCAGGCTGTGCAGACTATGCCGACGCTATCGTGAACAAGGGTGCGGAATGTAACCTTTGCCGTCCTGGAGGCGAGGCTGCTGCAAAGAAGATAGCCGAGATAATGGGCGTTGAAGTGACTGTAACAGAGCCACAGGTGGCTTTCGTGCGCTGTTCGGGAGATTGCTCTCATACACCGCATAAATACGATTTTGACGGCATTCAGAGCTGTGCGGCGTGCAACAGATTTTATGACGGAAGCAAGCTTTGCACAAGCGGCTGTTTAGGCTACGGCGATTGTATCAAGGTCTGCTCTCAGGGGGCAATATCTATCGTTGACGGCATTGCCGTTATCGACAAGGCAAAGTGCATGGGCTGTGGGCTTTGCGCAAAAGCCTGTCCAAATGGTCTTATCGCAGTGAGAAGGATCTCTCAGGCTGTGGATATCTGCTGTTCATCAAGAGATGTGGGCAGAGTGACAAGATCTGTTTGTCCTAACGGCTGTATAGGATGTAAGCTGTGCGAGAAAAACTGTCCGTCAGGTGCCGTTACAGTGCAGAACAACCACGCTGTTATCGACTATGACAAGTGTACAAACTGCGGAAAGTGTGCAGAGGTGTGCCGTGTCCACGCTATCAGGTCTATCATGGGCGAAAAAGTGGAAGTGCAGTAAAATATTTTGCTTTAAAGGCTCTCTTGACGTTTATGCGTCAGGGGAGCTTTTTTTGTGCCAAAAATACACAGCTAAATTTGTGCAGTGTTCACGAAAAGTTTAGCATTTGTTGACATATACTTATAAATGATTTATAATACTATTTGTACGAATAATTGTCAGCGGCAAGAAAAATATAGCCGAACTTTAAGGAGAACACAGCAGAATGAACATTAAAGGCTACAGAATTATCAGTGAAAAAAACGTTTTCAGACGGATAGCGGCACTTTTGACAACGCTCTTGCTCGTTATCACAGCGATTCCCGAGGGCTTCTCGGTGGCTATAACATCAGTGGCAGAAGTGGCAGATACGGCTGTGACAGGTGCGTATTTTGATACAGACGGCATGGAAATCGTCACTTATAACGTGGTTAATGACTTCGGTGCAGACAATACAGGAAACGCCATGACCGGAAAGCAGATACAGCAGGCACTTGACGCTGCACAGGAAAATTCAGAACAGGGCATTTTCACAAAGGTCGTGATACCAAAGGGAACGTATCTAATTTCTTATGCACTTGTGGTATACAGCGATACTTGGATATACTGTGAAGAGGGCGTTGAGATAAAAAGGTGCATTTCCTATGGACCTATGCTCAGGTGCGATAATAATGGTATCGGCGGCTATGACGGCGTTAAAAATGTTATCGTTGAGGGCGGGCTTTGGAACGGAAACACAGACCAGTGGCCAAATACCGCAGATTTTTCAAATATCAGATTTGCACATTGCAGAAATATTCTTCTGAAAGATATGCACGTCAAAAATAACGAGAACGGTCATCATATGGAGATAGGCGGTGCGGCTGACGTCACCATAGAGGGCTGTACTTTTACAGGATATACGGGCTACAGGAAAAAAGAAGCCATTCAGCTTGATTGCATGAACAACAGCAGAGTTTTTGCAGGCTATGCGCCTTTTGACGATACATCATGCGAAAATGTGGTCATAAAGAATAATCTTTTCTCAGGCATTTGCAGAGGTCTTGGTTCTCATTCCGCCACTCTGGGTATCTATTATACAGATATCCTTATTGAGGGCAACGTTTTTGAGAACCTCGACGATGTGGCAATGATAATGTACAATTATAAGAATTGTACCATAACAAATAACACTATCACAAACTGCGCAAGCGGTATAGAGTTCAAGGCAATGTCCAGCCTGCCTAACAACAATTTCAATCCCCCTGTGGTAAAGTCTATGGAGGAAGCAGTTGACGGCTTTGAGGACGACGCAAACTCTGTTATTTCATCTAACACTATCTCTGTAAGCGGTGATGACAAATATGGCATTACAAGCGGCATACGCCTGACAGGGTATGAGGTCAAGGACAACGGTGTTATCCCTGACTATAATTTCAGAGTGGCAGGAGTAAAGATCCTCGAAAATCGAATCGAGAGCAACGGAACCACTATCGCACTTAATGACGCTGAAAATTGCAGTATCGAATCAAATATTCTCGTTACAAAGCAGGACGGTGTTAATTACAAGGATAAAAATGGTCTTACTCTCAACGAGTGTGATAATATAAAGATAACAGATAACTATATTTCAGGCTCAGCCAGAAACGGTGCTTCTGTTACTGACAGCTCAGGGAATACCCTTGAGAACAATACTATAGAGAACGTTGGAATGAACGGAATAAATATCTACAACGGCTCTGAGAACAATATTGCAAGCTCAAACAGCGTAAATTCAGCGAAAAAGCATGGCATAGCAGTGGCTGCAAATTCTTCCGCTGTGATAAAGTCCAACAGCATTTCAAAGGCGGGGGACACGGGAATTCTTATTTATAACGGTTCAAAGGGCGAGTGCTCAGGCAACAAAGTTAAAAATGCCGTGGGGCATGGTATCGTGTTCAGCAAGAACGCTTCGGGCAAGGCGGTTTCAAACACTGTTTCTGGCGCAGGCAAGCATGGCGTGCTTGTTACAGACCACTGCGGCAGTGTGGTTCTAAGCTCAAATAAGATATCAAACAGCAAGCAGAACGGCATTTGCGTGTCAAATTACAGCAGTTCTGTGAGTGTAAATTCCAACAGTATAAGTGGCTCAGTAAAAAGCGGCATAAGCGTAAGCTCTCACAGCAAGGCTTCGCTGAAAGACAACGCTGTGAAC
>ENA-OZKZ01001325-OZKZ01001325.1-human-gut-metagenome-genome-assembly--contig:-NODE-1325-length-9944-cov-4.914046_pt1 | contig 9944 bp, 10 predicted proteins | sample MGYA00244828_ERZ653768 | MGnify/ENA primary metagenome ERZ653768 (study PRJEB26926, sample SAMN06165273) | human gut metagenome | biome: ENVO:00009003; feature: ENVO:2100002; material: ENVO:00002003...
GCTCGGAGATGTGTATAAGAGACAGGAATTATATTAATAAAATATTCAAAAAACAGTTGCAATTTGCTTTTTCGTAGTTTATAATGCCAACTATCAACATAAAGACAAATGTTCGCCTTGCGCGGACACGGAGAAAGTTGAAAGTTGAGATTTATTTAGGAGGAAAACCCAATGAAGAAGTTTTTAGCACTTGTTCTTGCGATGCTCATGGTATTTTCGCTGTGCGCATGCGGCGACGGCGGCGACAGCAGCGGCGATAAGGTCGTCAAGATCGGCGTCTTTGAGCCCATAACCGGTCAGAACGGCGCAGGCGGCAAGCAGGAGGTTCTCGGCATGCAGTATGCAAATGCTCAGAATCCCACCGTTGAGATCGGCGGCGAGACCTATAAGGTCGAGCTCGTCATAGCTGATAACGAGTCTACCACCGATAAGGCTGCATCCGCTGCCTCCCAGCTCGTTGCGCAGGGCGTATCCATCGTTCTCGGTACTTACGGCTCCAACGTTGCGATCGCCGGTTCCAATACCTTTAAAGAGGCCGGTATCCCCGCACTGGGCGTTACCTGTACCAACCCTCAGGTCACCGAGGGCAACAGCCACTACTTCCGTATCTGCTTCCTTGACCCGTTCCAGGGCACCGTTCACGCAAACTTTGCAAAGGAGCAGCTGAAGGCCGATACCATCTACTGCCTGGGCGAGCTCGGCAACGACTATGACCAGGGCCTCATCAACTACTGCAAGGAGGCGGCAGAGAAGCTCGGCATCAAGGTCATCACCGAGTCCTTCCCCAAGGATAACTCCGACTTCACATCTTACCTGAACAACGCCAAGAAGGCAGGCGCTCAGGCTATCTTCGCTCCCTGCTCTATCCAGTACGCACAGCTCATCGTTGAGCAGTCTGCCGCACAGGGCATCGATATTCCTCTCCTCGGCTCCGATACATGGGATAACAACACCATCGTCGGCGCGACCAAGGGCAAGGACGTTCAGGTCTATGTCTCCACCTTCTATCAGGAGGGTGCAAACCCCGACTTTGAAAAAGGCATCAAGGAATGGATCAACGGCGACGCAAAGAACCTTGAGAATAACGGCGGCAACGACATGCTCGCAGCAGTTACTGTCATGGGTTACGATGCATACATGGTAGCGATCGAGGCTCTCAAGGCCGCAGGCTCCACCGATGCGGCAGCTGTAATGGCAGCTCTGCCCAATGTTACCTACACAGGCATCTCCGGCTCCATCGCATTCAACGAGATCGGCGACGCTATCCGTGATTCCGCTGTTATCAAGAAGTCCAACAGCGAGACCGGCGAGTGGGAGTTCGTCGCAGTCCAGAAAGCTGAGGCATAATGCCGCAATGCTACAGGCACAGCTTAATACGAAACCTGTAAAATGACACTGTGGTGGGGATGCCGGCGGCATCCCCACCATATGCCGTTTTATTAAGCGGCACTGAATTCCTCGCAAATCAAGGCAGGAGCGCATAAATATGCTCCGTACACAGAAATGCAGAGCATATTTATGCGTTCCGAAAGAGAGATAGGATGGTCCTCAGATGATCGAATTTTTACATGAAAATTTCCGTTATCTGCTATCTGGCATATCCGTGGGCGGTCAGTATGCCCTTATAGCCATCGGCTACACGATGGTTTACGGCATACTCAGACTTATTAACTTTGCTCACGGCGATGTGTTTATGGTAGCGGGTCTTATTATGGTCTATGCCATAGCCGGCGGCCTACCGATGTGGCTGTCGATAATTCTTGTTATCGTTCTTACTGTCGTGCTTGGCGTCGCGATAGAGCGCGTTGCGTACAAGCCGCTGAGATCCTCGCCGCGTATGTCGGTAATGATCTCCGCTATCGGCGTATCGTATCTTCTGCAAAACTGCGCGCTGTACTTCACCGGCGGTCTGCCGCGCTCTTACCCTGCCATTCCGTTTCTGTCCAAGCAGATAACGATCTGGGGTGCAACGACCAAGATGGTAACGCTCATTACGCCGATACTTACGCTCGTGCTTGTTTTGGCGCTCGTATTCCTTATAAACCATACAAAGATAGGCATGGCCATGCGCGCTGTCGCAAAGGATTTTGAAACGAGCCAGCTCATGGGCATAAAAATCAATTCGGTCATATCCTTTACCTTTGTTATCGGCTGTTTTCTCGCGGCCATCGGATCGCTGCTTTATTTCTCGAACTACACGACCGTTGTTCCGACCTCCGGCGCAATGCCCGGCCTGAAGGCCTTCGTTGCGGCTGTTTTCGGCGGCATCGGGTCTATCCCCGGTGCGGTCATAGGCGCGTTTATAATCGGTATTTGCGAAAATATTATAAAAGCGTTCGGCCAGAGCTGGACCGTGTTCTCCGATGCGTTCACGTTTGTGCTGCTGATAATAATCCTCCTCGTCAAGCCCACCGGCATCTTCGGCGAGAAGGCTACGGATAAGGTGTGAGGTTAGGGCTATGAACGAAACAATGAATAAAAAGGTCCTCAGAACTCCGGACGAAGTCGCAAAGCGCCAGGGCATGTGGCTGACAATAGTAGCTCTTGTTATTCTGTATGCTGTGCTGTTTGCGCTTGATAACTTTATCAAGCCCTCAAAATTTACGCTGATGCTCCTTCCTGTGCTCAAGAAGGGCGCGATATACTCGCTGGTGTGCGTGTCGATGAACCTGCTCAACGGCTTTACGGGACTGTTCTCGCTCGGTCAGGCGGGCTTTATGCTCATCGGCGCATATGCATACTCGATATTCTCCATCCCTGCTGCACGGCATGCCGCCGTTTACCAGTATTTTGACGGCGGTGCGCTTCAGTTTTCGATACCGGAGATGCTCGGCAACGCGATCGGCGTTAACCTCGGCAGCTTCCTCGGCGCGATCATATGCATCATTATAGCAGGCGTTGCGGCCGCGATATTCGCTGCGCTCATCGGCATCCCCGTGCTGCGCCTCAAGAGCGACTATCTCGCCATCGCAACTCTCGGCTTTGCCGAGATCATCCGCGCAATATTCCAGTGGAACGGCCTCGGCACTATCACAAACGGCTCGAACCTCCTGCGCGACTACACGATCTTCAGTGATATGAAGATACAGCTCGGCGCTCAAGTGTTTAAGCTCAACACCGTGTTCCCGTTCCTGATAGCGATGATATGCATTATTATCATCGTCCTGCTTATCAACTCATCCTACGGCCGTGCGTTCAAGGCCATCCGTGACGATGAGGTCGCGGCTGAGGCGATGGGCATCAATCTGTTTAAGCACAAGATGCTGTCGTTTGTCATCTCCAGCTTCTTTGCCGGCGTCGGCGGTGCGCTTCTTGCGATGTTCCAGGCGACTGTCCAGGCCTCGGCCTTTATGTCCGCAATGACCTATGAGCTGCTGCTTATAGTCGTTATCGGCGGCATCGGCTCGGTATCCGGCAGCTGTGTTGCGGCTTTCCTGTATATTGCCTGCTCCGAGTGGTGGCTCCGCTTCCTTGACTCCGGCATGCTGCCCTTCGGCAATATTGAGGTCAGCTTCTTCCGCGACGGCTTCCGCAAGGTCGTATTCTCCGTTGTTATCATGATAATCGTCCTGTTCTTCTCACAGGGCATCATGGGCAATAAGGAGCTGTCCTTTGCCGGACTTATCAGAAAAATAAAAGCCAAAAAAGCCGCAAAGTCCGGAAAAGCTCAAGAGGGAGGTGCCGCGTAATGAGCGATAATGTTCTCCATGTTGAAAACGTTACGATGCAGTTCGGCGGCGTCGTCGCCGTCAACAACCTCTCGCTTGATATCCCCGAGGGTAAGATAGTCGCCCTCATCGGCCCCAACGGTGCCGGTAAGACCACTGCGTTTAACTGCATCACCGGCGTTTATGAGCCGACGAACGGTCTTGTTGAGTTCATGGGCAAGCCCATTGTGCGCAATCATCCGCAGGGCAAGATGAAGAAAAACTACAAGGGTGAAAACGGCGATATGTATCTGGGCAAGGTCGTTGCCAATACGCCCGATAAGATAACTCGTCAGGGCATAGCGCGTACCTTCCAGAACATAAGACTTTGGAAGAGCATGACCGTTTTTGAAAACGTCCTTATCGCAAAGCATATGCACGCAAAGCAGAATGTCTTCTCCGCCACCTTCCGCGGAAACGCGAAGGAGGAGAAACGCATGCGCGAGGAGACGATGGAGCTTCTGCGCGAGCAGGGCCTTGATAAATACAAGGATGAGATAGCAACGAGCCTGCCCTACGGTCTTCAGCGCCGCCTTGAGATAGCGCGCGCACTGGCCGCCGACCCGAAGCTTCTGCTTCTCGACGAGCCTGCCGCAGGCATGAACCCGCAGGAGACGCTTGAGCTTGCTCAGTTTATCCGCGAGATACGCGAAAAGCACCACCTGACGGTGTTCCTTATCGAGCATCACATGGAGCTTGTCATGCAGATATCCGATTATATCTATGTCATCGACTTCGGCTCCGAGATAGCTCAGGGCACGCCCAAGGAGGTTCAAAATAATCAGCGAGTCATTGACGCATATTTGGGGGTTGTTGAAGATGAGTGATACAATACTGAAAATCAATGACCTCAAGGTCAATTACGGCGGCATTGAGGCCGTCAAGGGCATAAGCTTTGACGTTCCCGAAGGGCAGATCGTCACCCTTATCGGCGCGAACGGAGCGGGCAAGAGCTCGACTCTGCGTGCAATAGCGGGACTTGTAAAGCCCTCCGGCGGCTCAATAGAGTTTAATGGCGAGAGCATAACGGGTCTTGACCCGACGTCTATCGTCACCAAGGGCATAACTCTCGTCCCTGAGGGGCGCAAGATATTCCCGGACCTCACGGTTGTCGAGAACCTCAAGATCGGCGCGTACCTGCGCAATGATGATCTGACCGATGATCTCAACTGGGTGTACGACCTGTTCCCAAGACTCAAGGAGCGCTCATGGCAGGAGGGAGGCACCCTCTCCGGCGGAGAGCAGCAGATGCTCGCAGTCGGCAGAGCGCTCATGAGCCGCCCCAAGGTCATCATGATGGACGAGCCGTCCCTCGGTCTTGCGCCTATCATCGTGCGAGGAATCTTTGACATCATTAAGGAGATAAACAAACGCGGCGTTACCGTCCTGCTGATAGAGCAGAACGCGAACATGGCGCTCAAGACGGCGCATATCGGTTATGTTCTTGAGACCGGCAGACTCACGATGTCCGGCTCCGGCGCGGAGCTGCTTGCAAACGAGCAGATCAAGGCCGCATATCTCGGCACATGACAAATAATGACAACAATTAAAACCTCCGGCTCAGCCGGAGGTTTTAATTCTATCGGAGGTTTTAATTCTATATTGTACAGCGTAAAATAGGAGGATAATAAAAAAGCCGAATGCCTTTTTATTGACAAAACCACTGCGTTAGCGTAAACTAACATAAGTTAGGCGAACCTAACATATTAGCCGCACCGTGGAGGTTTTTATGACACTTGATAAGCTGCCGATTGGCAAACCCGCAATAATTTTAACAGTCGGAGGTGAGGGCGACCTGCGCTGTCACCTGCTCGATATGGGTCTCATACCGCACACAGAGGTTACGGTGCGCAAGATCGCACCGCTCGGCGACCCGATGGAGCTTTATCTCAGAGGCTATACGATGACCCTTCGCAAGGAAGATGCTGCATGCATAGAGGTTCGCCCCAAGGAGGAGATATAGTCATGCTTCTTGCTCTTGTGGGAAATCAGAACTGCGGTAAAACAACACTTTTTAATCAGCTCACCGGCTCAAATCAGCACGTCGGCAATTTTCCGGGTGTCACGATAGAGCACAAGATAGGTCAGGTCATCGGCTGGAAGGGCTATGAGCTTGTAGATCTGCCGGGCATATACTCCATCCGTCCGTATTCCGGCGAGGAAAAGGTAACGCGAAATTTCATAATCGACCGCAAGCCGGATGCGATAATCAATATAGTAGACGCGACGAATATAGAGCGCAATCTGTATCTAACGCTCCAGCTCATCGAGATGGGCAAGCCAATGGTACTTGCACTGAACATGATGGATGAGCTTTTAGGCAATCATGGAAGCGTTGATATACAAAAGCTGTCCGACAGACTTGGCATACCCGTTGTGCCGATAGCGGCGGCGAAGAACGACGGCGTTGACGAGCTTATGCGCGTCGTTGCCGAGACTGCCGAAAACGCACGCAAGCCGCGCCGGATAGATTTCTGCTCGGCCGGCCCTGTGCACCGCTGCATACATACCGTCAGCCACGTTGTTGAGGATCATGCCGATAAGATCGGTGTACCCTCGCGCTTTGCCGCGACTCGCGTTATTGAGGAGGATGACGAGATAATCTCCGCGCTCAAGCTCAGTGAAAATGAGCTTGAGCTTATAGGCCACGCCGTGCTCGAGATGGAAACCGAGGGCGGGCTTGACCGCAACGCGGCTCTGGCCGAGATGCGATACCGCTTTATAGAGGCCGTGTGCTCCGAGTGCGTCATAAAGGCACAGGAGAGCAAGGAGATGCTGCGCAGCGTCAGGATAGACAAGGTGCTCACGAACAAATACCTTGCTATCCCTACCTTTATAGCCATCATGGGCTTCATATTCTGGATGACGTTCAGCGTTTTGGGTAAGTGGCTGTCGGATCTTCTCGCGCTGGGCATCGCCGGCGTGACGCAGCTTACAGACAATGCGCTGACGGCCTACGGCCTGAACCCTGTCGTGCACAGCCTTGTCATTGACGGCGTTTTTGCCGGCGTAGGCAGTATGCTGAGCTTTCTGCCGATAATCGTCGTGCTGTTTTTCTTCCTTGCCATTCTGGAGGATACGGGCTATATGTCGCGTGTCGCGTTTGTCATGGATAAGCTATTGCGCCGCATCGGGCTGTCCGGCCGCAGTTTTGTGCCGATGCTCATAGGCTTCGGCTGCTCTGTGCCGGCCATCATGTCAACGCGTACGCTCTCATCCGAGCGTGACCGCAAAATGACTATGCTGCTCATCCCGTTTATGAGCTGCTCTGCGAAGATACCGATCTACGCTGTGTTCACTGCGGCGTTTTTCCCAAATAACGGCGGCCTCGTCATGATTTGCCTGTATGTTTTCGGAATGCTCATGGGAATAATAGCGGCAAAAATACTTAGCAAAACGGCATTCACGGGAAAGCCCGTGCCCTTCGTCATGGAGCTTCCGAATTACCGTATGCCGTCGCTGAAAACGGTGCTGCTGCTCATGTGGGAGAAGGCATGGGATTTTATACGCCGTGCGTTCACCGTTATTTTTGCTGCTACCATCGTCATATGGTTTTTGCAGAACTTCGACGTTCGCCTCAACGTCGTCGGGCAGGGGAGCGGCGACAGTCTGCTTGCCATCATCGGCACATGGCTCGCCCCGATTTTTGCGCCGCTCGGCTTCGGAGACTGGCGCGTTGCAACGGCGCTCGTAACCGGCCTTATGGCCAAGGAGGCCGTAATAAGCACTCTCGGCGTTCTCATGGGCGTCGGCGCAAATCTAAGCAGCGCGGCGCTGGGTTCGCTTTTCACGCTGCCCTCGGCGGTGAGCTTCCTCGTGTTCTGCCTGCTGTATACGCCCTGCGTGGCCGCTCTTGCGGCGCTCAGGCGCGAGCTCGGCAGCGGAGTAAAAACCGTGCTCGTCATGGCCTCGCAGTGCTGCGTGGCGTGGCTGGCGGCCTTCTGCGTGTACACGCTTATAGGGGTGATTTTCTGATATGGAATTTATCATAATCGCCGTTCTTGTCATATGGCTCGTCCTCGCCCTGCGCAGTATGAAAAAGGGCAGAGGCTGCTGCGGAGGCAAATGCTCCGGCTGCCCGGGCGACTGCAAGGACTGCCGCGACTGCAAAAAGTGATTTAATACGCAAAAAAGGTCAGGATGAAAATCCTGACCTTTTTTGTTGTGTATGCTTATTTAAGCGCGTCGATTATTATTTCAAATGTCTCCTTCTCACCGGCAGCGTTCGTGCCCTCGCCGTTCATGACGTAAACGGGGAAGAGGTAGGTCTTGCCGTCGTGCTTAACGCTGTCGGCGTAGTAGCAGAGCGTGCAGTCCGTGATCTTTGCGTTTGTCAGGTCGGAGGTAAAGCTTGCGGAATAGTTTTCTGCCTGCAAGTCGGTTGAAATATCGGCGCTGCTTTTGAGCTTTGCGGTTGTACTGCTGACTGTCCGGCTTACAAGGCAGTGAACTGACTGTATGCTTCCGTCGAGATTTATGTTGATATTGATCCGGTATCTTCCCAGAACAATTTTACCGTCAACCTGCGGATAGAAGAATACGCTCTTCATGTCGACGCCGTATACATTATCCTCATTTGTTCCGTATTGATCTACAACCTTTACGTTCTCTATTTCCTCCGACCAAAGGCTGTTTTCTTCTACAAACGCTTTTGCGATTTTCAGCGCTTCAGCATCGCTCATAGATGCTCCGGATTTCGCGGAAGGACTGCTGCGGCTTATGACTGACCAGTACCCGTTGTCGCTTTCTATATCTACTATATAATCATCCGTGGTATAAGTGACTCCCAGCTCATCATTTGACCTTGACGCTTCGGACAGGTCTATCCCAAAGCAGCCTTCAATTTGCTTAACGGCGGCTTCATCATCTGTTTTCAGCTCATAAAGCGATGCCGTTTCACCTGCATCCTCCACTCTGATTTCGGCAGGCAAAGACAGATCTGCATGAGCGTCAGTCACGGGAGGCGCAATGCTCGGATGCACCGAAGCTGACGTGTTGTCGTTTCCGCAGGCGCACAGCGAAAAAAGCATGAGTAATGCAAGCAGCAGAGACATGGCCTTTAAATTTTTCATGAGTACCTCCTTGAAATTTTACACAGCTATACGGCATGGTAACCGTTTTCTTATCCCCTCATTATATATAGACAGTGAATTTCGGAAAAAGGGGACAAATATTTTCGAAAAAATTATTTTAATTACAGCCTTTTAATTTATTGTACAATACAAAGACCGGATTTGAAACAGCTATTTTCAAATTATCCGAAATTTGCACTTATTCACAAAATCAGAAATGTGCATTTATGGATGATATACAATACATATCGTCTTTTGTATATTCCCTTGTAAAACGGTCAACAATAGGCGTAGATAAAGGAGGGTTTATCTATGCAGAACGAAAAAAGCGGCAGACTGGATAAGTTTTTTGCCGGCAAGGGCTTCTACATAGTCCTTGCGCTATGTGTGATCGTGATAGGAATATCGGCCTACAGTCTCGCAAAGGAGGCGGATACTCCGGCGGACGGCTTAAACCCCGGCATGAGCGCCGCGCAGCAGACGCGCAGCCCCGAGCCGAGCGCGCAGCCGCCGGTAAGCACCGAGGCTCCGAAGCCGGTGGACGCTCCGAACGAGGAGGACGTTGTGTCCGCGGGAACGCTCACTCAGGACGATGTGTGGCCCGAGCAGACGGCGTGGCGCTGGCCGGTGTCGGGTGAGATAGAGCGCGGCTACAGCGTGGAGGCGCTCAGCTACGACGTTACGATGGCCGACTGGCGCACGCATGACGGCGTGGATATCCTCGCGCAGCAGGGCGAGGTTGTCGTCGCTGCGGGTGACGGAGAGGTAATAAGCGTAACGCAGGACGATCTGTACGGCACGACGGTTGTTATCGACCACGGCAGCGGCATCAAGACGACCTACTCAAACCTTGCCGAAACGCCGACCGTTGCAGCCGGAGACAAGGTCAAGAGCGGAGACGTCATAGGCTCTGTAGGCAAAACGGCGCTGTGCGAGATAGGGCAGGGCAGTCACATGCACTTTGCCATGAGCCGCGACGGAGCGAGCGTTGACCCGACGGTCTATCTCCCGATATGAAATCTGAAGAAAAATAAAAAAATATGTTGACAATCCGAGCTGTGTCTTGTATAATTCCAATTGCTCATTTGAGAAATGGCGGCATAGCTCAGTTGGCTAGAGCATGCGGTTCATACCCGCAGTGTCCCCGGTTCAAATCCAGGTGCCG
>ENA-OZKZ01001348-OZKZ01001348.1-human-gut-metagenome-genome-assembly--contig:-NODE-1348-length-9818-cov-3.953703_pt1 | contig 9818 bp, 6 predicted proteins | sample MGYA00244828_ERZ653768 | MGnify/ENA primary metagenome ERZ653768 (study PRJEB26926, sample SAMN06165273) | human gut metagenome | biome: ENVO:00009003; feature: ENVO:2100002; material: ENVO:00002003...
TACCACGGGCAACAACGGCTGCGTGGCTGGTCATGCCGCCGCGGACGGTCAGGATGCCCTGAGAAACCTGCATGCCGACGATATCTTCGGGGCTGGTTTCCAGACGGACCAGAACGACCTTCTTCCAAGCTTCGTCCTTGACCTTCTCTTCAGCATCTTCAGCGCTGAAGACAACGCGACCGCAGGCAGATCCCGGAGAAGCGGCCAGGCCCTTGCCGATTGCTTCAGCAGCCTTCAGGGCAGCAGCGTCAAACTGCGGGTGCAGCAGGGTATCCAGCTGCTTGGGCTCAACGCGCAGTACAGCGGTGCGCTGATCGATAACGCCCTCATCAACGAGGTCGCAGGCGATCTGCAGAGCAGCCTGTGCGGTGCGCTTGCCGTTACGGGTCTGCAGCATAAAGAGCTTGCCATCTTCGATGGTGAACTCCATGTCCTGCATATCCTTGTAGTAGTTTTCCAGGCGGGTTGCGATCTCAACGAACTGATCGTAAACCTCAGGCATTTCCTCGTGCAGCTTGCTGATCGGGGAAGGAGTACGGATGCCGGCAACGACATCTTCGCCCTGAGCATTGATCAGGTACTCGCCCATCAGCTTCTTTTCGCCGGTAGCGGGGTTACGGGTGAAAGCAACGCCGGTGCCGGAACGCATGCCGGAGTTACCGAAAGCCATCTGCTGAACGTTGACAGCAGTGCCCCACTCGTAGGGGATTTCGTTCATCTTGCGGTAAACGTTGGCGCGCGGGTTATCCCAAGAACGGAAGACGGCCTTGACAGCGCCGATCAGCTGTTCTTTCGGATCCTGCGGGAACTCTTCGCCCTGCTTCTCCAGGTAGATGGCCTTGAACTCCTTGACGAGTTCCTTCAGATCCTCAGCGTCCAGCTCGATGTCCTGCTTAACGCCCTTGCGCTCCTTCATAGCGTCGATACGCTCTTCAAAGAAGCTCTTGCCCAGCTCCATGACGACGTCAGAGTACATCTGGATGAAGCGGCGGTAGCAGTCATATGCAAAACGGGGGTTAGAAGTCTTCTTTGCCAGACCTTCAACAGCCTGGTCGTTCAGGCCCAGGTTCAGGATGGTATCCATCATGCCGGGCATAGACTGACGTGCACCGGAACGAACGGAAACCAGCAGCGGGTTCTCGATATCGCCGAACTTCTTGCCAGTCTGCTCTTCCAGGATTCCCATGTACTTGAAGATGTCAGCCTTGATCTCATCGTTGATCTCACGGTTGTCAGCATAGTACTGGGTGCAGGCTTCGGTGGTGATGGTGAAGCCCTGAGGAACCGGCATGCCGGCATGGGTCATTTCTGCCAGACCAGCGCCCTTGCCGCCCAGAATGTTCTTCATGGTCGTCTGGTCGCCGCCAAATGCGTCATGGCCCTCTTTGAACAAATACAAAAACTTCTTGCTCATAGGTTACCTCCAACAAAATTACGGTTTCTTCCCGGTGTGCCGCGCACACCCGCAAAATAAGAATTTTCTCTCTTGCAAAGTCCATTATAACAGACTCAGCCCGGAATTTCCAGTACATTGTTAAATAAATGGCGAATATTTTCGCCGAAAATCTCACAAAGTTTTGGGGTCAGGCTCTTGCAATTTGACCAAAAATGCGGTAAATTATAATGGGTGAGAAGTTGGGAAACATTATTTTATTACATCCTGCAACACTTTTTTCAATTCATCCCGCCCCGGCAGGCTTCAGCCCTGTTCCGGGGCTTTTTTGTAGGGCCGTATACTCTTTTGGCCCAAAACAGAAAGGGGTATTTTTATGTCCGAAGCGAAAGCCAAATACCTTGCCGCCAAAGCGGCCTTTGAAGAAACTTTTGAAAAGCACCTGCAGAACGGTGTGGAGTTCATCAGCGACCAGGTTTTTATTGACCCCGAAGTTGAGATTGCACCCGGCGCAGTGATCCTGCCGGGCTGCATCCTGCGCGGCAAAACCGTCATCGGGGCAAACTGCGTCATCGGCCCCAATACCTTATTGGAGAACACCATTGTTGAGGCCGGTTCCACCGTGAACGCCAGCCAGTGTTATGACAGCCATCTGGGCCCCAACAACAAGATTGGCCCCTTTACCCATGTGCGCACCGGCACCGTGACGGATGAGGGCGTGCACCTGGGCGCTTATGTGGAAACCAAGAACGCCAACTTTGCCGAGGGCAACACTGTCAGCCACCTGACTTACATTGGCGATGCCGATGTGGGCAAGTACTGCAACTTTGGCTGCGGCACCGTAACCTGCAACTATGACGGCGAGGGCAAGTACCGCACCACCATCGGCGATTATGCGTTCATCGGCTGCAACACCAACCTGGTGGCGCCGGTCAAGGTGGGCAGCCGCGCCTTTACCGCTGCCGGTTCCACCATCGGCCACGATGTGCCGGACGGTGCCCTGGGCATTGAGCGCGCCAAGCAGGCCGAAGTTGCCGCCTGGGGCGCCAAGAAGCTGGAAAAATACGTTGCCAAAAAACAGAAGCTGGAAGCCGAAAAGAAAAACGACTGATGCCCCCTGACCTGCTGCAAGGAGGATTGCTGCCATGGCCATTTTGGAACGCACCCTGACCGGGGATTTTACCACCATCCTGACCGAGCTGGACGCTGTTGTAAAACAAAGTGTTTCGGCCACGCTGGAAGGTTCCAGTGATTTCAACTTCAGCACCGGCCGCTGTGCCGTGCGGGTATACGAACGCTACAGTGCCATTGGCAATGGCCGTGTTACCATGAGCTTGACCCTGCTAGAAGCTGACGGGCAGATCCGGCTTTCCGCCATCACATCCGGCGGCAGCCAGGCTGTGTTTTTCAAGGTCAACACCTTAGGTGCAGACTCCTTCCTGGATACCATCCGGGACACAGTGGAACGCTTTGCCCCTGGTGCACACTAAAATCACAAAATTACTATAAGGATTTTTACTATGGGACTATTTGGAGGTGGTTCCGGGGCAGACTGGCTGATTGCCGGTCTGGGCAACCCGGAGCCGAAATATGACGGCACCCGCCACAACACCGGTTTTGCCGCGCTGGATGCGTTGGCCGAAGCCTGGGGGTGCGAGATCAACAAAAGCAAATGGCAGGGCCTTTACGGCATTACCCAGGTGGACGGCCGCAAAGTGATGCTGCTAAAGCCGCTGACCTACATGAACCTGAGCGGCCAGAGCATCGCCCCCGCCGCGGCATTTTACAAGATCCCGCGCAACCACATTATTGTGTTGTGCGATGACATTGCACAGGAACCGGGGCACATCCGCATCCGGCCCTCCGGTTCTGCTGGCGGGCACAACGGGCTAAAGAGCATTATCGCTTCCACCGGCGGCGAGGATTTTTACCGCATCCGCATTGGCGTTGGCGCCAAGCCGCGCCCGGATTATGATCTGGCTGACTGGGTGCTGGGCAAGTTCCCGCCCGATGACGCCAAGCTTGTGACCGGCCGCCACACCGACGTGGAAGCCGCCTGCCGCCTGTTGATGGCCGGCAAGCTGGGCGAAGCGCAGAATAAATTCAACCACTGAGCGCGGATAGGCGTTCCGTAGGGGCGCACAGTGTGCGCCCCTTCCTGTTTTCTGTGTAAGATGCCCGCAAAGGAAGTGTTCTCACTTCAAATTTGCAATCCATCATTACACGGGATGTGGTTTAATGGAACACCTGCAGGGGTGTGCGCACTGTGGAAAACTTTGCCGATGGTGATAAACGCTGCAAATGATTTGTAGGGGACGATGCTCGTCATCGTCCCGCATGGCGGGTCTTGCCACATATTCCCCCCTGCATACGGCCAACGTCCGCGGGCGAACAATGTTCGTTCTCACGTTCTCTACAAGATAAGAGCACAGCTTTTCCAATCATACAAATGCCAAAGCGGGCGGCCCATCTGGGCCGCCCGCCATTTGTCGTTCCATGCAACGCTTCTCTCAAAATTCACTTTGCCGTTTTGCTGCAAATATAGTACAATGGTTACGCAAAGCGCTGCTCATACCGGTGCACAAAAAGCGTATACAGCGCATAGCACACCATCAGGCAGACGGCATATACCCCGGCGAAGCACAGCCACGCGGCTGCGCCGCCCATCGCGGTGTTGGGCAGCAGCTCCAGCACCAGCGGGTGGGCCAGGTACAGCCAAAAGCTGCCCGCCCCCACAAATTCCACGGCCTGGGCGAACTTCTGATTTTCCGCCAGGCCAACGCCCTGCGGGTTCTGCACGGCCAATAGAACAAGCACCGTAAACACGCACTCGAACCCCGCCCGCTGGAAGTTGGTGAGCACTGCCAGCAGAATGCAGAATGCCCCGTATAAAAACTGCTTGTTCTCCCGCACTGCCGCAAACGCCGCCATGCCAAAGATAAAGCAGTACAGCGTCATGACCGGCGTTTTTGCGCTGAACTCGCTGATGTTGGCTTCTGCCGGGAAAGCCGCCAGACTGCTTTCAATTAAGCCGCCGATCCTGCCCTTCACCGCAAGGCAGACCACCAGCAACGCCAGCACACCCCAAAAGCGTTTGCACAGCCGGTACAGCCACGGGGCCAGCAGATAAAAGAACGCAAAGGCGCTCATCGTCCACAGCACGTTGCGGTTGTTCCACAGCATCCAGTTATCACTGGGCAGCCACATCTGCAAAAATACAAAGTACCGCAGGTAACCCGGCCCGCACGGCCCGCCGGGGCCAAACAGCTGGGCTGCACTGGCGCCCGCCGCCAGATAGCGTACCGCATCGAACAGCCAGCGCAGCACCAGCACCAGCCAGTACAGCGGCAGGATCCGCCGGATGCGGCGCTGGTAATACGGCAGCGGCTCCGGGTGGCGGCTCAGGCTGGCCGCGGCCAGGTACCCGCTGAGCACAAAAAACAGTTGCACCCCCTGCGCGCCAACCGCGGCGGCATCCCCCAAGCCAACTTTCTGCCCGGTATGCACGCCCAGCACCATCAGCGCCGCCAGAATACGCAGCTCATCCAGCGCTACATTTTTATGTTTTGTCATCTTTCTATATTCTGCTCCTTATTGCAGCATTATTTGATTTCTTTATTCTGCCGAACTTTTTCGATTCCTTCTTTTCAAAGAAGGGGCAAAAACTCTCGTATTACTCGTATCCTCAAAATTATACATCACCCGCCCTATCATGCGCAAGCGCAGGAGGCACCATGTTTGACGCATTGTTTACCACCACAACCGAATACAAAAAACTGAGCCACGCGCTTTCCGGCAAAGGTGCATGCGCCCTGTTTGGGCTGCCCGCATCCGGCCGCGCACAGGTGTATGCCGCGCTGTGCCGCCAGTTGGATAAGCCGCTGTGCATCGTGACCCCCGGCGAGGCCGAAGCCACCCGCTTTGCTGCTGACCTGAACACGCTGGGCATTCCCGCCGCCGTGTTCCCGGCGCGGGACTATGTGTTGCGCCCCATTGAGGGCACCGCCCGCGAATACGAGTACCGCCGCCTGGCTGTGCTGGGCGAACTGGTAGGCGGGCGGCTGCGCGCCGTGGCTGTGCCCGCGGAAGCATTGACCCAGTTCACCACCCCAAAAGAGGATTTCTGCGCCAACACCCGCACCCTCCATGCGGGGGATACTCTGCTGCGGGATGACCTGCTGGCCGCTTTGTTTGGTGCCGGCTACACCCGCCGGGCCCAGGTGGATGGCCCCGGCCAGTTCTCTGTGCGCGGCGATATTGTGGATATTTTTGCTCCCGACCAGAAAATGCCCGTTCGTATGGAATTTTGGGGTGATGAGATCGATACCCTGCACACCTTTGACCTGACCACCCAGCGCCGCGAGGATGCCATTGATAAGTTTTACCTGAGCCCCGCGCGGGAAGTTCTGTTCGGCAAGCCTGCCGATGCCGCCGAGCAGCTTCGGGCCTTTTTGGCCAAGCAGCGCGGCAAAAAGAAAACCGCCATGGCAGACTGTATGGCCGCCGATCTTGACCTGCTGGATGGCGGTGCCGTGCCGGTCAACATGGACAAATACCTGGCCGTGCGCTACCCCCATCCCGCCACCGTGCTGGATTATTTTGACGACCCGATCCTTGTGGCCGAAGAGCCTGCTTCCATCCGGGAAGCCGACCGCGCGACCGCCTACCGCCGGGGTGAGGAACTGAAATCCCTGATCCTGGACGGCGTCCTCTGCGCTGGGCTGGATAACCTGTACGCGGACCCAAGCTACCTGTGGTCCAAAACCGGACACTACCGCACCATCTGTGCCGAGAACTTTGCCCGCAGCATGCCGGATCAGCCGCTGAAAGATATCATCAACGCCCCGGCTCACACCCTGCCTGCCTGGAATGGCGAAGTCGCCGGGCTGCTGGAGGATTTGAAACCGCTGTGCGATGCCGGTTATACCGTTACCCTGCTGGCCGGCACCGACCGTGCCGCAGCCGGTCTGGCACGCGACCTGCGCGATAAAGGCATTCTGGTTACCACCGATGCTGCAGCAGCCCCCGCTGCCGGGCTGGTGCAGGTTCTGGCGGGGCACCTTTCCGCTGGGTGCGAATTTCCGTTTGCCAAGTATACTTTGCTGACAGGCCGTGCCTTTGGCGAGACCAGCTCCCAGAAGAAAAAGCGTAAAAAGGCCAAAGATGCCCTGAACAGCCTGACCGAGATCACGCCGGGCGATCTGGTGGTGCACCAGAACCACGGCATTGGCCGGTATGCGGGCATCCAGCGAATGGCGGTTCAGGGCGTTACCAAAGACTACCTGCGCATTGAGTACGATAAAAAAGATGTGCTGTATGTTCCCGTCACCCAGCTGGACCTGCTTTCCCGCTACACCGCGCCGGGGGATTCGGAGAATGTCAAGCTCAGCCGCCTGGGCGGGGCCGAGTGGACCAAGACCCGCAAGAAGGTGCGCGCCGCTACCGAGCAGATGGCCAAGGAGCTGATTGAGCTGTATGCCCGCCGCAAAAGGGCGCACGGTCATGCCTTCCCACCAGATGATACCTGGCAGGGAGATTTTGAGCAGCGCTTTGCCTATGATGAAACGCCGGACCAGCTTTCCAGCGCGGCGGAGATCAAACATGATATGGAGCAGCCCTGGCCGATGGACCGCCTGCTGTGCGGCGATGTCGGCGTGGGCAAGACTGAGGTTGCCCTGCGCGCCGCGTTCAAATGCGTGATGGGTGGCAAGCAGTGCGCCATCCTGGCCCCCACCACCATTCTGGCGTGGCAGCATTTCAACACGGCCATCGCCCGCATGGAGGCCTTTCCCATCCGCATCGGGCTGCTCAGCCGTTACCGCAGCGCCAAAGAACAGAAAGAGACCATCCGCGGCCTGAAAGACGGCACAGTGGACATTGTGGTGGGCACCCACCGCCTGCTTTCGGACGATGTAAAGTTCAAAGACCTGGGCCTTGTCATCATTGACGAGGAGCAGCGCTTTGGCGTAAAACACAAGGAAAAGCTGAAAGAGAACTTTATCGGGGTTGACATGCTGACCCTTTCGGCCACGCCGATCCCCCGCACGCTGAACATGGCACTGTCCGGCATCCGGGACATGAGCACCATTGAACAGCCGCCCTTTGAGCGCCAGCCCATTGAGACCTATGTGCTGGAATATGACGATGCCATTATTGCCGAAGCCATCCGGCGTGAGCTGGCCCGCGGCGGGCAGGTGTATTACCTGTACAATCGAGTCGAAACCATTGAGCAGTGCGCCGCCAAGGTGCAAAAGCTGGTGCCGGGTGCGCGGGTCGGCATCGCCCACGGCAAAATGACGGAGGAGCAGATTTCCTCGGTTTGGCAGCAGCTGTTGGACAACGAGATCGACGTGCTGGTCTGCACCACCCTGATTGAAACCGGCGTGGATGTGCGCAACTGCAACACCCTGATTATTGAGAATGCGGACCGCATGGGGCTTTCACAGCTGTACCAGATTCGCGGCCGTGTGGGGCGCTCCAACCGCAAGGCGTATGCCTATTTCACCTTCCAGCGCGACAAAGTGTTGACGGAAATTGCCTCCAAGCGGCTTTCAGCCATCCGGGAGTTTACCTCTTTTGGTTCCGGGTTCCGCATTGCGATGCGCGATTTACAGATCCGCGGCGCGGGCAACCTGCTGGGCCACAGCCAGCACGGCCACATGGAAGCGGTTGGTTACGAGCTGTATGTAAAAATGCTGAACCAGGCCATTGCAGCCGCCCGCGGCGAGCCTGCTGCGCCGGACAAGAGTGATTGCCTTGTTGACATTACGGTGGATGCCTATCTGCCGGAAAGCTACATTCCCGATGCCGCCGGGCGGATCGAAGCCTACAAGAAGATTGCGGCCATCACCACCCGTGACGATGCCACGGATGTACTGGATGAGTTGATTGACCGTTACGGCGATCCGCCGCGCAGTGTGCAGGGGTTGGTGGACATCAGCCTGGTGCGCGTGACAGCCGCCCGCGCAGGCATTGTGGAGATCGTGCAGCGCAACGACAATCTGATTTTGTACACCGATGTTGTGACCCCGGCGCAGATGGGGGCCATGATGGATGCCATGCCGCACCGCGTGATCTACAACGCCGTAGGCCGCCCCTACATCAGCCTGCATGTCCTGCGCAGCGAGGACCCTCTCACCATCCTGCGCGATGCCGTTGCCCTGCTGCCGGGTGCGTGAGTTGTTTTACGGGAGTTTTGGTTCCTTCTTTGAAAAGAAGGAACCAAAGAAACTTTAATCGTAATATAACAAAATAAATAAAAAATCAGGCAGCGGCCCTATTTTGTGGGCTGCTGCCTGTTGTCATGTGTTGCTTTCTATGTATTTTTGCTCTGTAGGGAACGGTCTTGACCGTTCCGAAACCCATGGACAATATTCCAACAAAAGGGAAATAAGGAAAACACCCGGAACGGTCAAGACCGTTCCCTACAAATCGTTTTAAATCGCGTTACAAACCTGTAAATTCTCGGCAGGGCGGGGTCACCTGACCCCGCCCTGGCGAAACTTTGCTGGTTACAATGAACGTTGCAAATAATTTGTAGGGGACGATGCTTGGCATCGTCCCGCGGCACCTGTATTTCAAATTCCAACCAACAAAATAATAGAATTCACACCCCCGCCGTGGATGCACAACTCCGCGGCGGGGGTGCGTTCTATACACTGCCACTTGCCCCAAACTGGGGGATAGGCTATAATGAAGGAACCAAACAAAAGGAGCATTTTTGCATGAACATCCGTCCCGCGCAGCCGGGTGATTTGCCCGCGCTGCTTGAAATATTTGCCCATGCCCGCGCTTTTATGGCACAGACCGGCAACCCCACCCAGTGGCCCGCTACCTACCCCGGCGCAGAGCTGATGCAGCAGCAGATTGCCCGCGGCGTCTGCTATGTTCTGGAGGGGAATGCCCGCCCGGAGGCAACGTTCTGTTACATTCCCGGCCCGGAACCGACTTATGCCGAAATCTATGATGGTGGCTGGCCGGATGATGCTCCCTATGCCACCATCCACCGCATGGCATCGGCCGGGCGGGTGCATGGGGCGGCGGCAATCTGCTTTGCCTGGTGCGCGGCCCGCGGCCTGCCCCTGCGCGCCGATACCCACGCGGACAACAAAGTAATGCAGCACCTGCTGGAGAAAAATGGCTTTGTGCGCTGCGGCAATATTACACTGGCGGATGGAACTTCCCGCATTGCCTACCATTGCACTGTGCCGCCGCGCGGGGGCAAACAGCAAACTGCTGCCCAGGCCGCCGCAACGCTGGCCCAGGCAGCCAAAGCTCTGCCCAAACCAGCCGACGGCCCGCTGCTGGTTGCATTGGATGGCCGCTGCGCCGCAGGCAAAACCACCATTGCCGCCCAGATGGCCCGGCAATACGGCTGGGGGGTGCGCTGGATCGGCTGCAAAAAGAAGTCATCCAAGTGCACCAC